>Ga0302251_1000081_pt1 | contig 118077 bp, 102 predicted proteins | sample AAG_RA_Gln_MG_FD_193534 | JGI IMG/M metagenome (GOLD analysis project Ga0302251, IMG submission 193534) | Enriched activated sludge microbial communities from anaerobic digester in WTTP, New Holstein, Wisconsin, United States - AAG_RA_Gln | ecosystem: Engineered > Bioreactor > Anaerobic >... | reverse complement strand
AGCGATCGATGATGTAGCTGTAAACGGAACCACTGCAGGCACTGTAAAGTTCGGCTCTGCAGAGAACCTCTTCATCAAGGACACTGCGACAGGCAACGTTGCCCAGGTCAGCATCACCACTGATGATACCATATCTGCGGCGCTCACAAAGGTTCAGAACGCTTTGACTGCAAAGAGCATCAACGTCACGGCAAGCTTTGACGCCACAAACGGCCAGATTGTCATCACAAACGGCCAGTACGGCGACACATCCACAATCGAGATGATGCACAGCGGAGCAAACACCACTGCCAACCTCGGTATGTCAGATGTCGTCAGCGGTTATAAGAGCCTTGCCCTTGGCGCGACAAGCTTCGGACAGGGCACAGATGGCGCAAATGTCTCAGGCGATATCAACAGCCAGGCCGCCACAGGCTCAGGCACCACACTGACACTCAACCTGACCGGCAATGACGCCGACGGTCTCAGTGTAAGCGTGACAGGCACGGCCACTGGCGACAGAGGCCAGATAACCATCTCCAACAACAACCTCACCTTCCAGGTGGGAGCCTTTGCAGGACAGACTGTATCGACACAGATCGGCAGTGTAAAGTCTACAGCTCTGGGCACTGGCACCGGCACTGGAACCGCATCAGTTGCAAATATCGATGTGACAACGGCGACAGGCGCTCAGGATGCCATTATGGTCCTGGATCAGGCCATATCAGAGCTCAGCAGCATGAGAGGCAAGCTCGGCTCTTTCCAGAAAGACGTGCTCGAATCGACGGTGAACAACCTCGGCGTGGCGAAGACGAACCTTACCTCATCAGAATCACTGATCCGCGACGCTGACATGGCGCAGGAGATGCTGACCTTCAGTAAGGCTCAGATCCTTCAGCAGACTGGCATGGCAATGCTTGCTCAGGCCAATTCGGCACCGCAGCAGATCATGTCTCTCTTCAAGGGCTAGACAGTTTTTCAGTACAGCAGAGGGAGGGTCAGCTTTCTGGCCTTCTCTCTTTATATTCTGATACAGGCTGAAAGACAGACGCATCATCGAGACACGTCTTCAGGAATGTATGAATTCCTTCAGCGCGTCCTTCCAGGGACGGAGATGATACTTCCTCTCAGTGGTAAGAGGGCTCCAGACTGGCCGCCTGGCTTTTCTCTTCAGCTCTCCCTCCGGGATGGCTGTAATCTCAGCGGCAAGGCCTGCCTCTTTCACCACGGCACACGCCAGTTCATGCCACGAGCCCCAGCCCTCATTGGCGATGTGATAGATCCCGTATTCCGGCCGCTCCTTCAGCAGTTGCCAGATCGAGTCTGCCAGATCGGCCGTATATGTCGGCGACGTCACCAGGTCTGTGAATGCCGCGAATTGGTCCCCGTTTCGCGCTGCCTCCAGAACCCTCAGAACGAAGTTATTCCCCCTGCCTCCTGTGCCCGGCCTCCCGAAGAGGCTGGCAGTCCTCACTATGTAATGGTTCTGCGAGGCGTTCCTGACGAAGAACTCGCCTGTCAGCTTTGAAAGGCCGTATGTGTTCAGCGGCGCGGGATTATCGCCCTCGACATAAGGATTGCCTGCCTTTCTGCCGTCAAATACATAGTCTGTGCTGAAATAAACGATCTTGGCACCAGAACGGCTGCAGGCCTCTGCCACATATCTGGCACCATATGCATTGACCAGAAAAGCCTTCTCCACTTCATTCTCAGCATCATCTACACCGGAATAGGCTGCACAGTTAATCACCACGTCTGGCCCCATCTTCTCAATCGCTTTGAATACATCATCCCGGTTTCGGATATCCAGCTCATCTGATGTGAGCGGCATAAGCTCAACATCGGCAGGAGCGCTTCTGACCATTTCACTTCCCAGCAGTCCTCGAGACCCCAGTATGAGGCATCTGCTCATAAGCCACCTCCTGCAGCAGCCCGCCGGTCAAATTCGGCACGAAGCTCTCTTATGAATCCGTCTGTCAGAGATTTCTTTTCAAGCAGCCAGAACTGATGGTCCTGAAACCAGTTGACAGTGCGCTCTATCCCGTCACGGAACGGGATGGAAGCCTTCCACTCCAGCTCTTTCCATACCTTTTTCGTGTTCAGGGCATATCTAAAATCGTGGCCGGGACGGTCTGCTACAAATTCCATGAACTCATTCCCGACACCAAGAAGAGAGAGAATAGATGACAGCACTTCCCTGTTTGTGATCTCTTCGTCGCTTCCCACATTATAGCATTCCCCTCCCCTGCCCTTCTCAAAGATCGTGAATATGGCGTCAGCACAGTCATCAACGTGGAGCCACGTCCTGATATTCTCACCCTGTCCATAGACAGGGATCTTTCTATTCTGCATCACATTTGCAATTGCAAGAGGGATCAGCTTTTCGGGGTACTGCCACGGGCCATATGTGTTAGAAGGCCTTACTGTCACTATGTTGAGGCCGTAGGTGCGCATGAATGCTCGCACAAGCATGTCTGCTGAGGCTTTGCTTGCCGAGTAAGGTGAATTGGGGAGAAGCGGACTCTCCTCGGTAAATTTCTCTTTGCTCTTGGAAGGAAGCTCACCATATACCTCGTCAGTAGATATATGGATGAACTTTTTCACATCGTGCCGCAGTGACAGGCGCAGCAGATTGGCAGTTCCGAGCACGTTTGTAGTGATGAAGCGCTCGGGATGTAGAATGCTTCTGTCCACATGCGTCTCAGCAGCAAAGTGCACTACAGCTTCTGGCTTCAAAGCAGAATAGAGAGCTTCAAGAGCTTCGTAGTCAGTGATATCGATCTGCTCAAAATCTACGTGGTCCTCTTCGGCATCGATTCTCTCCCTGTCGCCTGAATAGGTCAGGGAGTCTACGACTGTGATATTGAGAGAGTCGTACTCTGCTGCTTTCCTTATAAAGGCACTTCCTATAAAGCCGGCGCCACCTGTCACAAGAAGCCTCATGTGAACCTCCAGACGTTAAGTATGGTTTTCATTATAAGTATTTGCGGTTTGTATTATCCTATCCTTCAGGATCTGCTGCAGGCTCCTGTCCCGCTCCCTCGCCGCCATCTCTTTCCTGCATCGGCTTCGTTATCGATGCATCTGGCTCAGCCTTGTTCAGCATCGCCACACCCTCAATGTTTACCGCAAAGGCAGCCAGCATGATGAATCCTGCTAAACAGAGCAGAAGGCCGGTACTTCCCACGAAGTTGAAGGCAACAGGGATGACTGACCATAAGAGAAGCGGGGTGAGCATGGCAAAATCTCTGAAACTGCCTGCAACAAGAAGCATCAGCACCAATGACACTGCAAATGAGACAATCAATGCCGCAAAGAGAGGGAGGCCGGTGAGAAGATACGCTGTCAAAGCAAAGCCTCCTGAGTAGGCGCACGAGATCAGAATAACCTGCAGAGGCGTGAGGCTTCTTTTTTTGACATAAGCCCAGCCGATAAGCACCACAACCAGCCCCAGCAGCGCAACAGGAGCGAAGATGAACAGCCTTGTGATTACTTCACTTTTGGATACGGAGGAAAAATACAGACTGATATCCTGGGAAGTTACTATATTAGAGAGATTCCACGTCAGTGTGGCTCCTCCGAGGGCTCTGGAGCGTACATCAGTAGACAGGGAGCCCCGCTGGAACTTGATATGAGGATTATTTGATTCTACAGTGAGCTTAAAGTCTGATATGGCTTCCCTGCGGGACGAGAGCCTGTATGTCCATGATTTTGAGCCGCTGTGGCTGTACTGCACTTCTACCGGCACGGTTTTTCCAGGCTCCACTTCACCGTTCCATTCATATCCGCGTGTGACATCCTGGACCGGGCATTCCCTGCCGTCCACCTTGAACCTGAAGTTGGACAGAGTGCTGCTGTGGGGAAGAGGGAAGCTGAAATGGACCATCTTCTTATCGCTGAATGTATTTGTGAAGCTGTAATTCCCGGAGAAAAGCGCCTCATAGTACTGCCTGAGCGCTTTGTTTCCCCTGTCTTTGAAGTTCAGTCTGAGCGAGATATCAGAGCTTTTCAGCTTCAGCGGGAGAAATCTGTTGATTGTTATCTTTCTGTTGATGACGATGGCGTTCTGATCCTTTTCAAGCTGATCCTGGACATCCACAATGGGGCGGGTGTCATATGTCAGCTCATCAGGTGACCAGCCCGGGACCGAATTGAGAGCGTCTGGATTTTCAAGACCGCTGGCATTGATAAAATTAAGAGTGTACTTGGGAATTATCAGGCGCTGCGTTCTTGTTGCAGTGTCGTTGTAGCTGACCGAAGGAACATACTGGATTGTCTCTCCGGCACCTGAATCACCCAGAGCGGTGTAGCGCGCCGCAGTGGCCTGCTCGATACGCTGAATCACGCCCTGCCTCACTGCCTTGAGGAGGTTGACCTGCAGCAGAATCACTGCTGTAACAAATACCCATATGAGAAACATCTTCAGCGCTCTCCGGGTCTCGCCTGTCAATGCAGTAAGAGCTTCACGGTTTGTTCTGTAAAGCAGATAGGCGAGCAGTGCGGCAACGGCCAGTACGATAAGTGTTACTATTCCAACAGGAAAAACCCATTTCCCCAGATAATTGAGTGACCCGTCAAAAACAACCTGAATATAACGTACCATTTTTTACCACCCCTTTCTGCCCTATTATCTCATATGGATATTACATCCCAGTATATTTAAGGTTACTATTCAACAACCGGCAATAAAAGTAAAAGAGCGGACATCCGCTCTTTTATGGCTGAATCATGATATTGCAGCATACCGGCCGAAAAGTCTGGCAGCTCTCTCTATTCCCTGTGTCTATTTTCCTTCCGGTACAAACTGTGATGCTATCTCTATCTGCCTGTCCTGAATCCTGTCTGCATCTTCAAGAGCCTTCTCGGCCCTGGCAAAGCCTTCAGTCACGTGATTGAGATCATGACTCTGAAGATACTGAACCATGGTTGAAACTCCGGCGTGGAATCGGCAGAAAGAATCATACTGTTTCTTTGCAAGATCGGCCTCTTCACCTTCCAGCCTTGCCAGAAACTTCTTCCCTGGCTCCGAATCGAAGACTGCGACAGCCATCTGAGCCATATTCAGAACAGGCATTACAAGCATCCTGTATCCTTCATCATTTACAGTGCCTGCCTGCACTTCGTCTCTGGCCTTTCTGAGGGCAATCAGCGTTTTGGCCTCTTCAAGAGGGATCTTTTCCAACTGCTGATGAACTTTTCTTTCCTCACCTGCCACTGCCGAAAAAGCCTCTTCATCTTCATCAACTTTGAGCGATGCATGGCAGGACTGGCATTCAGTCGAACCTGTCGGGCTGGACTCACCGCATTTTTTACACTTGATGTCTCTTGCTCTGCTTATTCTGTCCCATATTGAGCCTTCTTCTCTTTCCTCTTCAGTCATTTGTATCCCCTTTCTGCAGATTGTGGATGGTGTCCCGCACAAAGCGGTTAAATGGAAAACCCCGGAAAATCTGTTCCGGGGTGTATTCCCTGATCAACCAGGTTTTTCCTTCAGAAGCTCTGATTGATGCCAATGAAGGAGAAACAGCTCGATTTGCTTAACCGCCTAGCCTTTCAACAGGTTGGTAAGGCCTGAAAGCATTCCACTTGAAGAACCGCCGCCATCACCGCCGCCCTTCACCTTCTGCAGTACCTGGCCTATCATATCGGTAATTCCGCTCATACCGCCGCCACCCATTAATCCACCGGCTATTCCACCAATTGCTCCCATTACTGTATCCTCCTTATTGGATGATTCGCTTCGTTATCTTTATTATCACTCACGACCGGTTAAAAGTAAAGACGTGATAATGTAAAAAATATGTCTTTTATGTTAATATTTTATGAACGATGTGAGAATATTCCTTCGAACAGTATCGTATCTCTCCTGTCAACCGACCTTTTTCATCCACCGCACGCTTTCCAGTGAATAGCCCAGGCTCTTTACTGCCGTCTTGAGAGCCCGTTGATTGGACTCGGAGATGTCCCCTGTTATATATACAAATCCCATATCAGCCATCAGGTTCTCCCCCTCTCTCATGATCCGCTGAGTAACCCGCTTCCCCCAGTATTCAGGATCTACAGCCAGATCATAGATATAGGCGACAGGATCTCCTGTAAAGGAATCACAGGAATTTGTCTTGTACATAAGGTATCCCAGGGGCTTGAACGTTTCTTTCTCTTCAATTATGAGAGAGATCAGGAATTCATCGCCTTCCAGCCTCATTCTTGCATAAGTTTCAAGATAACGTGACGCTACCTCTTCCCTGGCGGCTCCCCTCCCAGGGAGCATAGTATATAAACCGCACTTGGAGTTCAGAACCAGAAAAAAGAAGAGGTCGGTGTTGACAGCTCTTCTCACCCGGTATGGATCACGTTCACAGGCTGGGAGTGCATGTCTTGTTACCCGCCTGATGATGCGGTTGCTCTCTCTCGTGAATCCCATTTCGCTGAACAGTTGCTGCCCCTTCAGATCTCTGCTGTCAACCTCAACTATGTTGTATTCGATTGATTCCAGAACAGAGGCATCACGAGCGGCTGACAGAAGCGCGCAGAACACACCGCCGGTATCGACGCCCTCTTTGAGTGCATATTCATAGATAAGCGCTTGACGGTCACCGGTGATGTTTTCGATGAGATTCAGAATGAGCATCAGATACCCGGTCATCTCTCCTTTTTCATTAAAAGCCAAAAAGACCTTCAGATCCTTTTCTGTTCCGAGAAAATGGGCGTGCTTCCTCAACGTGTCTATTGTATATTCAGTGTATTCTTCAGGAGGATGGTTCCTTACAACAGAAAAAAAATGCTCTTTCTGCCTGTAAAGGGCTATCATACCCTCCAGATCTTCTCTGCGCGCTTCCCGTATCTCCATGCAGGCTGCCCTTTCCATTTTCACTTTTCATGCCAACAATTCGAGAGTATGGCTACATCTCCTTCAGCCATCACCTCATCTTTCCGTGCTCCTGAAAGCTGTAGTATCCCTTTCTTGAGAATATTACGTGATCGAGCAGCATTATGCCCAGCATCTCACCTGCTGAAGCAATCTGAGCCGTGACCTGTTCATCTTCACGGCTCGGCTGCAGCGTTCCTGAAGGATGGTTATGGGCTATTACAAGAGCTGAGGCCCTGTCTGTTATTACATCTGCAAAGACCTCCCTCGGATGGACTGTTGCCCTGTCAACCAGGCCTATAGTCACAACTCGGACTGCGATCACCTCATGAGCACCTGAAAGAGAGATTGACAGGAAATGCTCCTGTCTCCTGTCGTTCAGGTGTCCCACAAGAGGCAGAATGTCTGCCGGGACACTTACTTTCACACCTTCAGGCCTTATACGACGGCGCGCCAGCTCAAATGCCGCCTGTACAGAAGCAGCTTTTACCTTACCGACTCCGGCAATCGACTGCAGTGCCTGAGCAGGCGGCTCAATACCGCTCCTGTCCAGAAGGGCCAGCACATCTTTCGAGACTTTCATCACCTGATGACCTTTAGTGCCTCTTCCAAGGAGAAGAGCAACCAGCTCTCTGTCTGAGAGGGCTTTAACCCCGCTGTGCTCGAGCTTCTCCCTGGGAAGCATCTCCACAACTCTGTCGCTCTTATAGATCACTGCACTTTTCACGATGATACCTCCGGTTGAATTCATTATGAAACCATCTCCTTCTATTGTACAGTTTTTCTCTGTATATATAAGTGAAAATCTGTTACAAAAAAGTTATTTTTATTCACATTAATGTAAACAGCATGTTACCGGACGCACTCCATCTCTATTGAAATACTGTTGACTATTTGAGTATAATTGAATATCATATCTATATCCTGAACAGGAACAGGGGGGCTTGGATTGGATAAATTCTTCAGAAGGTTCAAAAAGGAAAAAGAGCTGAACAGTGAGGAAAAAGCTCGTGTTTATTACAGAGACGGCAAATTCTTCATGGATCAGCAGGACTTTGAAAAAGCCATAGAACGATTCGCTGAAGCCATCAGGATGGACCCCTCCATGGCAGATGCTCACGATTATCTCGGGCGATGCTATATGGAAGAGCACCTCAACGAAAAGGCGGCAGACTGCCTGCGCACTGCCCTGGAGCTGGAGCCGGAGCGTCTTGAGACTCACTATCAGCTTGGTGTGCTATACATAAGACTTAAAAAAGTCAAAGAAGCCATACAGCAGTTCGAGGAGGAGATCAGGCTCAATCCCCGGTATGGCGCGGCTCATAACAATCTTGCAGTTGCATACTACAGTATGAAAAACACCACGATGGCGCTTCAGCACTATGAGCTGGCAAAGAAATCCGGAACTTATATCCAGCCTGAATTTGAGGCTGCCATGAAAAAAATGCTGAACAGATGACAGAAGCACAATGACAGCACTCCCCCTCACGATCCTGCAGGGGGTTTCCCTGTCTGTCTGTGAAGCCTGTATATTAGAATCAGGATCAGCAGGATCAGCAGATATATGGGCAGCAGAAGGAGAAAATCACAGTGCCGATCTCCCAGGCTCTTATCTGATGAATTCCTGTGTATCTCAGCGAGCTCAACAGCATTGGTATCCGCATTCCTGTTTTCACTGCCCTTTTTTCTGATATGGATCGATACTGTTGCATACTCACCGTTCTTCTGATAGCTGTCCAGTGAGCTCTTCAGGCTTGAAATCTGATTCCTGACCAGGTTGTTGAACTCCTCAAGAAAAGCAGCTTTTTCATCACCTGAAAGGCCGATTGCGATTCCCATCTTCTCCGCCGGAATCTGCGAAATCCGCTCATAACATTTCAGCTTCTTCATCGTTTCAATATAACTGCGGCTGTAATCGCTTGTGGAAAGCTGCTGATTCTGCACCTCTCCAAGGCATTGTATCTCTGCCATGAAGAATGAGGCCTTTTCAGGAGGTATCAGAATCTGTGCATTCCCGGATGAGTTATTACTGTCAAAGTTCAGACTCTGGACCGTTCCTTTGAACTGGGCGCTGATGTCATTTATCTTTCTTGTTGTCTCTGTAAGGTTTTCAGTCAGCACTGTTGCGCTTATCGACACCTGAACCATACGCTTTCCTTTGCTGCTGCCAGCCGTGGAGCTTTCCTCTGCACTGACTGAAAGCGTCACTACAGACAGAGCACTCACCATTACAAGCAGGGACAGACAGTAGAGAAAACATCTCTTCATTGCAGTTCACTCCTCGGAATTCATGATATTTTGACTATTGATGGGAAGGCAGTGATAGAATGAAGCGGCTCCCTCTGCCAGGAACACTGATACACTTTATATCACCCTGATGCACGTCAGCCACCCTCCTGCAGATGAAAAGGCCCAGGCCCAGACCTCCAAATCGGCGTGTGGAGCCGCTGTCAACCTGGTAGAACCTGTTGAATATCTTGTCAATGTGCTCCGGAGTAATGCCGATTCCAGGGTCTTCGACCTCTATGTGATATACCGGCGGACTGCTCTTGTCCAGATAGACACGGATATCAACAGTGCCTCCATCAGGAGAAAATTTGATGGCATTTTCTATCAGGTGAAATATACAATGCTGCAGTTTGAGACGATCTGCCTTCAGAGGAGGGAGCTTCTGATCTCTGGGAATGTGAACCTCAATGACATGCTTTGTAAGCGCACGCCTGAATTTCACTGCGGCAAGCTCTATCATCTCAAGGATCGGAATCTCCTCTATGATGAGCCTGTTTCGTATCTCGTCGATATCATTGATGACAAAAAGGTCGTCTATCAGAGAGGCAAGTCTAAGAGAGCGTGTGGCAATCATATCTGCAGTCTGTGAGATCATCTCTTTTTCCAGCTTATTGAGGTGATTGCAGAGAAGCATGGAGGAAGTGAGTATCAGAGTCACAGGAGTTCTCAGCTCATGGGAAAGAAGTGTTATGAGCTCGTGCTTTGTGCTCTCCAGACGGGTTATCTTATCAAGACTTTCCTTGATCTGGCCGTGGAGGCGCGCATTTTCAATAGCAACAGCGGCAAAGCCTGCCAGAGTCTGAGCTGCTGCAAGCTCCTGCTCGACAAAGCCCCCCCTCTTTTTGTTTATTACCTCCATTACACCCAGTACCCTGCCCTTCACAATGAGAGGGACTGCCATCATATTCTTTGTCTTTGAGCCTGTAATTTTGTCAGCTTTCCTGGAAAAGCGGAGATCACTCTGCACATCATCTACAATGACCGCCTCTCCCCTGTCTATCACATAACCTGCTATCCCTTCACCTCTTTTCAGCGTCAGGTCCTTGAGACGCTCACGGTCTGTGAAAGAGACCACGTGGGCGAAGCAGAGAGAGCACTCTTCCTCATCAAACAGAAGAAGCGATGCACCATCCGCTTCGAAGATTGATGCCGATTCCTTCACAATTGTGTTGAGCAGATTATCCAGCTCAAGGGTAGAGGAAAGTAAAAGGCCGAGCTCAATTATCCGCTCTCCAACGGGTTTCTTCTTTTCCCTTTTACGGATGTCAGGCGGTTCTTTCTCACCGCCAGGGAGCATGACTTTCTTACCTTTCATTAGGCAATCCTGTAAAATAGAGTTTAATTGGCGTAATAGATTTTTTCTTCTGAAAGCCGCAGCATTTACCATAATATATTGTATCTCTGCACGTCATTTCCCTGCGTGATACATCATCTGTATGATATAATGGCACAGCGTGAAGGATAATATCTTATTGAGTGGAAGTATGGTTTCCTGAACCATGAACAGCAGAATTCCCTTCATACTCATTGTTTTCATTGTAGTCTACATCGCCGTGTTCTTCTTTTTCGCCTCCATGAGATCTCTCTCATCGTGCTGCGGCGATGCCGATCTCGGTCTCTTCGGACAGTCATTTCACACCACACTGTTCTGTGGAGATTTCTTCTACAACACGTATGAGGGAGGGAGCCACTTCCAGATGCACAATTCTCCCATCTTCATCCTGCTTTTGCCTTTCTACGCTCTACACCCCACACTCTATATGCTGCTATTCATTATGACGTGTGCACTGGCCTCCGGTGCAATCCCTGTATATCTGATTGCCAGTGACAGGATATCCCGGAAGGCAGGACTTGTCTTTGCAGCAATGTATCTGCTGTATCACCCGCTCCACGGGGTCAACTACGAGCAGTTCCACGAACTGGCATTTGTGGTCTCCCCCCTTCTGTTCTCATATTATTTTTTCATGAAGAGAAATCTCGCCCTGTTCTGGCTCTGCTGTATTCTCGCACTCCTGTGCAAGGAAGAGATATCAATCTCTCTTGCTGCTTATGGAGCATATATATGCTGGCATGCAGCTGTGGAAAATAAAAACAGCTCAGCTAGAGAGAAGAGAAGGCTGATCTGGCATGGCTGCATACTGTCAGTAATCTCACTTCTCTATCTGTATCTCTCCCTATATGTTATAATACCCTTTTTCAGAGGCGGAGCCTATACCTATGTCTCCGGAAGATATGGTGACTATGGCGGCTCAATATGGACAGTGGCCCTGAACTTTCTTCTTCATCCGCAGCTTATCCTTAAAGCCTTCTGGGACGACGTGGCGCGTGTGCATTATATGATAGAGCTGCTTCTGCCACTTGCCTTCCTGTCTCTCTGGGGCTTCCCTGTTCTTGCAATAGCATTTCCCAACCTGATCATTAACATCATGTCCAGCTATTCAACGATGTATCTGACCGGCTCCAGATATCCCTCAGTGCTGATAGCCTTTATCTTCATCTCTGCCATAATTGGTGCAGAAAGACTCATGCGGCGCGGTACTGTCACAGAGGAAGACAGGAAGAAAAAGATTAAAAGGATTCTGGCCGTTCCTCTTATTCTGACCATACTCTGCACACTGTTTCTGAATCCGTCTCCATTGAGGCTTTACTTCATCAGATCCTGCCCATTCGTGGAGATGCGTTATCCAAGGATCAGACCCCATCAGCAGATCATACTGAACCTCGCAGGGAAGTTCCCTCCGGATGCCTCCATATCCACACAGTCCGGAATCTATCATCATCTCTGCAACAGAAGAGAAGTCTACTGCGGTTTCAAGGAGGGAGTGGATTACATATTTGTGGATACCCGTTCCCGCTGGTATACCGAGCATGCAGGCTGGGCGCGCGATCTTCCCCGACTGGTCGAAAAAGGCCGCTATGTCGAGATTTACAACAATGATTATATCAGGATCTACCGGCGGGCAGATCTGAAGAGCAACCTGAATTTCGCCAGATAAAAGCACAGGCCTCATCGGAAAAACTTTGCAAGTCTATATCTCCTTATCGAGAGAAAGGAGGGGAAGATCGAGAAAATCACGATGCCAGTCTTTTTCGAGATGTATGGGATATCTTATTATCTGAGACTTACGCTGACTTTCCTTATTCATCCTGATGAGATGAATATAATGGTCCTGACTTAGCTTGATTGCCTCTACCGCTGAAATTGCGACAGGATTGTAAATCTTGAGGAATATTATGTCATCTGTGGAAGGCAATACTATGAAGCCGTTCTTCCCGAATCGCTCCGGAAGCATTGCCTGAAGAGTATGATCACTTTCAACGGCACAGCCCCACATCAGAGTCTCCTTTGCAGGCCAGTCGGAGCGGTCTATCAGCAGTACAGGCTCCATAAGGTTCAGAGTGAGTGTCAGGAGGCGCTCAAAGCTCCCTTCTCCTGCTGCGAGAAAATTGGGGATGACGCTTACTGCAGGAAGATTGATATTGCTGCAGAGAGCTTTGAAAGCATACTGATAAAGCATGTTCAGCAGGAGTTTCTGTGAGTCTTCATCCGGAGACCGATACAGCTCAATGAGAGGGAGGAAATCCTTCGTAAATTCTATGAAATCTGAGTTATGAACTACACAGGATGCATCGTTGTAGACATTTCTGTAAAGGGCGTCTACTACCGGCGATTCGTCGAAGCGCTCCTGCGGGAAAAAACGGGTTGTTGCATTTTTCATCCTCTCACTGGCTATCCTGTCGATCTCAGCGACAAGAGTATGATGAACTGCCTTGAGAAATCCCTCTATGCTGGAAAGGCGCTTTTCCGTCGAAGTCAGCTCTTCACTTCCGATAAGGATTCTAAAGGCTTCTGCCATGAGCCTTTCAAATGAGAGCGTGAGATAACATTCGCAGTAATCTTCAAGCTCATGGTAATACTCTGCAGTCTGTGAAGAGAGCTCCTTCTTCTGCAGCACCATAGAAAGCGTTTCATCGAGATCGCGCTCGATCTTCTGGAATCTCTGCGCCAGAGTCTGAATCCTTTCCTGAGTTTCTTTCAGCCGCTCTTCAATAAAGAGCCTGAACCTTCTTATCATTAGAAAGCAGAGTGTCGGACCTTCCGGTTCAAGCATTTCGTCAACATATGAGAGCGTCATCTTAACCATGGCCTCGACAGTCTCACTGATTATTTCGCGGCCCTGCTCTCTGAATCTTTCGAAGGCTGATGCTGCAGCACCAAAGAGATAGCTCCTGCTCGAGCTCAGCTCCTCTGAAATTCTGGTTATATTTGCAAGGGGCTTGAAGATTGGAACCATACCTTTTGCTGTCTGAGCCCTTTTTGTCAGCTCCTTCGAGATGCCGGCTTCTTCCTTCTGCCTGGAGAGCTCTGATTTCAAGGTCCTCTCCAGCTCATCAAAGGATAGAATGGCTGATTTCATCAGTGATGCAGACTGTTTCTCGTCATAATAGTAGATCACCCACTGCCCCACCATATCTCTCGCCATCCTGTTACAGAGATATTTCAAAAGGGCCTCGCTGCGGTATTGCAGAGTGAAAAGGCTCAACGTGAAGAAAAAACGCGAGCGCAGCTCGCCAGGTGCAGTTTCAGCGGCTCCAATGCTCCCGAGCGCTTCATTAGTGTGAGGCGATGTAAGGAGCATGAAAAGACCGGTTGAGAGATTGTTGAAAAGCTCCTCAAGAGGTATGAGTCTGGACTGATCGGCTCTGTTATCTATAATGAAGCATCTGGTAAAGGGTCGCCATTTCTCAAAATGATGAGCATCGCTGTCATCTATCCTCTCCAGTGACTGCTGCCAGAAAGCTCCATCCGGAAGGTCGGTTCGGAGGGTAAGCATGTTGAGCTCCTTGAAAAGGGCATATGTATTCGCCTGGAGCAGCCGATATTGTTTAAAGGATGTGTAAAGCCGGTCTACGAAAGCATTGGGGAGTATTATAAAGATATGTACCCTGAGGGGCATGTGGCGCTCAATGGTGATGAGCCGGTGGAGCAGAAAAAGGAGATCTATCAGAATACCGCTTGAGAGACCTCCACAGGATGAGCTTACCAGGAAGACGTCAAATGCCCTGGCTTTGACGCCTTGAGACTCTTCAAGCCTGTATGCAGCGGCAAGACTCACTTCCACCTTTCTCTTCAACAGTTCACTGACCTTCTGAAGATGAACCCTCAGGGCAAGACGGCCGAGCTGCCTTATCCCATCTGCGCTGTTTAAAAGATCCTTTTCAGAAAAGAGATACTCATCTTCCCACCAGTGGTTGAACTGTGCATCAGTCTTCTTCAGCTCTTCAATAACAGTCGGGATATTCTGCACAGCCAGAGACATGAAATCATTCCTGTCAACAAGAGCTGATAAAGGCTGCTCCGGCATTGGTATATCGAAATTCAGGAACTGAAATATCTCCTGACAATCCTGAAAGTGCCTGTAGTATTGGGCAAGCTGCATCTTGAGCGGCACCATTACTTCAAGTCCTGAATGGCCAAGCCCCAGCATCAGGGCCGGCTTCATTGTAGGCACCTGCTTCTCATCTTCCTGCGAGCGCTCTCTGTGCTTCTGCAGAAACTCCTGAGGGAATAGAACTTCCTTTTTCATGACTCGCATCTCCTTTGGAACAGTGCCATCCAGATATATTAACGAGAAACGTTCTCTTTTCCTTCAGGACAGGCAGTATCAACCATGCTCCGGAGTATATGCTGATGATCCTTCCCAGCCATTGACGGGATGTCAGAATAAGGGAAAAAAGGGGGGAACCTGGAGCCTTACACCCGGGAGAGCCTGCTCCTGAAGCAACGATTCGCCTGTATTGCAAATCTTCCGGCTGCTGAAGATGCCTGGCCGAAAGATCAAAGAGACAGGCCTGCAGCCTGTCTCGATAATCCTTTATGCAGTACCAGTTTCTTTTTTCCGGTTGTTTGCCAGCTTGGGAGGCTTGTACAGAGGCTCCCATTTTTCCTCGGGGTCATTGACTGCTACCTGCCGGACATTGTCCAGCCAGCCGGTTGCCTTGTCAAAACTGGTCTCTTTATAGCCGAAATCGGTTCCTCCTGATGAATCAGGCAGATAAACTGATATACCGTGAGAGTCCTTATACTTCTCAGGGAGAAGCTTTGATTCTGTGCGGTCAACTACTGCCTCATCAAGAGCCTTCTTTACTGCCTTTGACACTGACTTCAGCTTTTTATCACTGATATCAGGTGAATCTATTATCTTCTGGCAGAAATCAGAGATATCCCTGAAATCACCGTAAGGGTTCTGTTCAGGCGCATTCATATTATAATGCTGCGTCTGCCTGATTATTTCCAGCAGCTCGTCCTTATACTCTGAATCTTTCATGGCAACGCCGAGCTCTTTCAGCGAATCAGCCAGTCTGGCGATATGATCGCCGAGACGGAAGGCCGCCATCGTCGGTGTAGTGTCAATATGCTTCTCACACTGCGTTATTATACCGTGTGCAAATGTCTCAGGTGAAAGCTCACCCTTCTTGTCTATTATTTTCTGAGCCTTTTCCAGGAATGTGGACATTGCCAGGTTCGATGGAAAAGCATATTTCGAGATCTCTGCCATAATATCCCTGGGAGGCATGTTATAAGGCGCTCCAGGACCTTTGTCCAGCTTGCTGGCACCTTCAGCAAATGCACCGTAAGGCCATCCGCCGCTGCCTATGACTTCCTGTGAGGCGACCATGAGGTCGGCATGGTCTTTCAGCTCATATCCAACTTCAACCATACTCATCAGACAGGCATCAAATCCAATTACATCTATCTTTCTGCCTGTTGCCTGAGCTGCATCCTTTACACCTTCTGTGACAGTATTCTGAATGCCCTTCAGAGCTGAATCAAAGCCCTGGTGCATTTCTTTGAGGTTCATTGTATCTTTATTGCCCTTATCGTCGGCAGCGCCCATGAAGCCGTAGCCGTGATCGTTGATGATAACCATATAATGCCTGGCAGGATAGTTTTTCATACCCCATTGTATGAAATCCGAAAGATGCCCGGGGTCAGCCATATTGACCGGTCCCAGCTCCTGAACAACCGGAGATGCCACACGGGCATTATCATCTGATTTCTGGATTAGTAATCGACGCGAGCCCTTCCATTTTGTGACCGGTGATCTGGGCTTCTCACCTCTGTCCAGCTCAACTACAACATTTACACCGTCGTTAGAGCCGACCTTCTCAAGAGCAATGAGATTGTTCACCAGATAGGGTTCGAGATCATTATCTCCCGCCATATATACAAGAACTGTCCACTCTTTTTCGCCAGGAGGAGGAGTGTAAACAGTCTTGCGGATATTATTATTCGGCTCGAAAGGATCGATCGTGATACCGTTTCCTGTGTCAAAACCGCTTCCATCGGTTATAGACGAACCGTTCACTGAATCAGACAGACTCAAACTTCCTGAAGATACTTCAGCCTGCCTGGGGTTGCCGTAGATCACCTTGTTTTCAGCGCCTGTATCCTTTGTTGCAGAAGCCAGTGTGACCGAGTCGGAGAGATCGGCCTTCTCCTTTAATGCCTCGGTATCGATCTGTACAGCAGATTCAGCCCCCTCTGCGGAATGCTCTTTGAATCTCCCGGGGGCTCTGGTGGCAGGTAATTCGATGTCGCGATGTGTGCTGGATTTATGTATCATATCGTATCTCCAACTTAATGCTGTTCTATTGACTGCACCTCGTATTCTGAACTCCAACAATGTCTTGCAGAGACTTCTATCCATATCCATTATAATGAAAAGACCGGACTTGAGCAAGTATCACGGTCTTCTTTTTTGTTAACAAATTGTCAACTTTTCGGAAAGGATGACTTAGAAGCACTCTGTATGGCTATTTCTTCTTTTCCAGAGCCACTTTGAGCGCCTTCTCAAGCTGAGAATCATTCTTAAGGCCAACTCTTGAAGGGTCCATAGTCACAACAATATGAGGCGCTATCCCTCTTTTGTTGATCCTGGAGCCCAGCGGAGTCAGAAACTGAAATGTGGTAAGCTTGAGGGCTGCTCCGTCAGGAAGATCATGCACCCTCTGCCCCACTCCCTTTCCAAAAGTGGTGGAGCCTACCAGCGTGACCTCCTTTGAGTCCTTTAAAGCTCCAGACAATATCTCTGACGCGCTGCAGGAATACCCGTTCACAAGAAGCACAAGTGGCAGGGGCGATTTCTTTGAATCCTTGACCTTGATCTCCTCTTTCTTTCCTCCTCTGCCGGCAACAAGGGCTATGACTTTCCCGGAATCCAGAAACCTGGAAGCCACGTCAATACTTGCTCCCACAATGCCTCCGCCGTTGTTTCTTATATCCAGCAGAAGCACTTTCGCTCCCTTTTCCTGCAGACTCTTCAGTGCCGAATCAATCTCCATTCCACTTGCCAGGGCAAAGCTCTTCAGACGGATGTACCCTATTTCATTTTCAAGCAGCGCCCACGATACCGAAGGGATTACCATCTTTTTCCTGGTAAGACACAGCTCCTCTTCCTTGCCTGTCTTTGCCTTGCGCACCTTGAGCCGTATCTGCGAATTGTCGGCACCTCTCATCTTGACCTCTATCTGATCGAATGCCAGGTCTGAGACAGATGCACCGTCAATCTCCAGGATTACATCACCGGGCTTTATCCCGGCTGTGAAAGCAGGGCTTCCCTGTATAACCTCGATAAAGGTAATCTGCTTATCAGGAACTTTTATGGCTTCAATTGTAGCGCCGATTCCACCGAAATTCTCAGTCTGCAGATTCTCTTTTACCTCTTTGTATACTTTATGACTCATTATTGTGGAATATGGGTCATCGAGGCTGTCAAAAAGGCCCTGAACGGCGGCATAAAGCACAAGCTTCGGGTCAATTCTGCCCTTTGTAAAGCTCAGAACCTCACCGATAAAAGCTGATCCAAGTCTGCCTTTTCTGAAGGATGGTATGGTCTCTATATGGGCGGCGTGAAAAAGCTTTCTCAGCTCTTTTTCACAGCCCTTCTGAAGCTGATCTTCCGGGATATCTTCCAGATATTCCGATCTGATAAGCTTCACTGCATTCTCGAACATCCCCTCGGTGGGCGACAGCACCACCAGATCAGGCTTCAGGAGGAGTCGGGAATAGTACAGCTCAGAGTCTGCAAGAATAAGCTCCCATTTAGATCCTCCCCCTGCCGGACTTGGTATCTTAATCTCCCTCTCTCCGGCAGAAACGGCTTTCATAAGAGATAACAAGAAAAAAAGAATAAACAAGACAGAAATTCCATGTACCCTGTGCGACACTATACCCTCCCATAATAAAATACTCTGCTGCCGGTCGACAGTATGAACTTCAGGAGACATCACCGGTCTAAATGACCTTCTTCAGGCTCCCCTTCGAATCTCTTGATTTCCATTCAGGGAAGACCTGGAAATACTCATTGACTGACTGCCCGCACTGAATAAACACATTTTTGGTATATGGCAGCATATCACCGAAAAATAATCTGTTGCTTATTGTTACCAAATAATTCAGTGCATAAGTATCCTGACCTTCCGGTATGTTTTTTAAAGAGCTGAAGAGAACCTGCATCTGGCTCAGCGTGCTTGTCAGTCTCCTGTGAGGACTCTCCACTGCCTCAGGCGGCTCCATCGAGTTCAGCTTCGTCATCGCCTCTGAGATGAAAGCAGAGCCATCGTTGAAGGTCTTCTTCATCTCAGGTGAGGCGAAGGCGTGTTGAAACTGCTTCATATATCGCCACCATCCCTCCGAACCTGCCGTCCTGAGCTCTCTCTGCATTTTTGCCACCTCAGTCGGCTCTTTGCTGTTTAAAATTGAAGAATTAAAATTTTTGTACGCATTGATAAGAGCGTACACATATTCACATGTCTTCAGGAATATTGGAAAGACCTCTTTGTCGTATCTGTCAATGTCTATGGGCTCAGCCTTTGTCACCAGACCCTCTGCCCTGATGACATCGCCGCTCTCAGGCAATACAGTGCTTTCAAGCAGAGTTGCGCATATGATCTCTTTTCCAAGGTCGTACACTTCCACTTTCCCGATGACCTTTTTATCGCGGTAGATATAAAAGACATCTTTCTTCTTCACCTTTTCGGGATCGTCAAACTTGAGCTTCACAACTCTCTTACCCCACATCTCCTTCACCGTTCCGAGAGGTGCGTTGTCACCTTCAGCCCAGGACAGGGAAGAGAGAATCCAGAGAAAGATTACAGCAATGAACACAGACAATACAGATTTCATGCCATTCTCCTTGTTAAATAATAATCTGGCAGACATGTCTCAAAACTGCAACTTTTTATAATGAAATGATGAGTGAAAAAGTTGAGCCCACCTGGAAAACAACTTATATCCACATTTGCAGAACAGTAACCATTGTATCTTAGATTTCGCATAAACATGGAATAAACCCTCCATTTGTGACAGCGAACTCAGCTCTATCTATAAAACAGATAGGCTTTCACCGATCCTGCTCCTCCTCCGGCAGAAAAGCCCTTCACCTGGATTGAAAGATCTTTTCCATCCGGGTTATAAAGACGAATAAACAGTGGAGACCATTCATAGAGATTGAATGAGTCTGTGCTTGAATCTATCTGGCTGATGTCGATTCCATTGCCGAAATCATTGACATTTGTCGCTGCACTCCATGCATCGTGCAGTGTATAAGATCCGTAGACTGTAGATCCGGAGAGATCGGCACCACTGAGAGTATAGACAGAATCGCTGACTTTACCTGAAAGAAGTATGGCAATAGCCTGCATATCAAAGATATCAACAAAGTCATAGTTGCCTGAAGCCGTCTTTAGACTCTCCAGCCCAACCTTTCCATCTGTCTGATTAAGCAGCTTTATCGACGAAGCCCCCAGTCTTTCATACAGGTACTGAACAATGAGGAACCCCATCTCATAAGTCCCAAGGCCGCTGTTGTTCTGGATGTTGAATACATTGGAGGTAAGAGTTGATCTGGAGGTCTGCCGCAGATAACGTTCGAGACCACGAGCTCTCATCTGTGCTATCTTATTGCTGTTGCCTGTAATGCCGCGATTCAAAAGCACATTCTCGGTATAGATCGAGCAACCTTCGTTGACAGACAGATCAGTATCGGTATAGCCTGACATATTGGAAAAGCCGAGAGGAGTATCGTTGCTGCCGGCAACATACTTCATGTTAAACCTGACAAGGTGTGTGAACTCATGACCGGATACCGCCTGCATAGTAGAAAGTTGAACTTCTGCCATCTCACCTGTATCTGAGAATATAAGAGGATCCATATAGATTATCTCACATTCATTCGATTTTTCACCTGATGGAAGCTGGGACTGCTGATATTCATCTGCAAAGTTGACATAGGAGTTGTTGATGCCCACCGAGAGAAGGATGTAGACTCTGGGATCCCCATCAATACCGGGATTCCATTCTTTTCCGACATTCTGGCGAACCGTCGGATAGACAGTGCTGTCAAAATAATCGGCTATCTGAACTGCATACTGATCGATATTGCTGTAGTACGAGCTGTCATTATTGCCTGCATACACATAGCAGTACTGGCCGACCACACGGCAGGTGCACGATGCAATCTGATACGTGGAGGTGGAATACTGATATACCCAGAAATTCCTTTCTGTCCCGACAGTATCAGCCCTTGGCGATCCATTCAACTCGATCCTGCCCTTTGCCTTGAGCTCTTCACTGCTCTGCCTCCTTGGAATCATCCCATTTTCCTGCATCCTCTTCAATAAGTCATAGCTGTGCCGCATACTCTCGATATGGTTTTTCTGATATCTGTCAAAACGCTCTTCCATCTCCGGTTCCACACTCTTCGACAAATTTACAACGCTGTCAATGCCATTTTGTGATGATGATGTTCCGAATCCCTGACCTCTTATCTGTAAATCACCGGAGATGAGCTTTTCATACAGCGTACTATCTATCCGCTCTGCATATTTTGCAGATGTTGAAAGCGTCAGGTCTATCGGGACGGGATTTCCATTCAATGATGGGTTCTGCGAGTGGTATACCAGCATCAGATATGCTTCCTGAAATGTCTTTGCATCTCTGCCTGCAGACTTCAAAGTGCCAGTCAGCGTGTCTGAACTTAGCGTCAGAGGGACTGAGGCATAACCGGAAGGAACAGAAACATTCCCCCACCCAATCTGCGAAGACGACTGCGATGATGAACCACTGTCAGTGCCTCCGCCATAACCTCCACCGCCGCCGTCGCCGCCGCCACAGCCAGAAAATAAAAAAACAGTTATAAGCATAGAGATAACAGTCCGTGATAAAAAATTACAGCGATTCATAGATATCCCGCCTTTCTCTTCTGCTTTCCGGAAGATACGGATGCACTGTATCCAGAAACTTCTGAAGAAATGTCTTCTGTCCTGCTGGAAAGCAGGAGTCAGGATTTCTCAAAAAGCGGCCTCGGGCAGATCCTGGTTATCTCTTCGAATGTGGTGATGCCCTGCGCAACTTTCACCAGACCATCTTCCCAGAGGTTTACGAGGCCGAGAGCTCTGGCTGCTGTGTAAATCTCTGAAAGAGATGCTCTTTTGTGCATTAGATCCTGTAGCTCAGGTGTCACAGACAGCAGCTCGAATATGCCTGTCCTTCCTGAATAGCCGGTACCGTTGCAGTTTATGCAGCCCCCTGCCCTCCATATCCCTCTGTGAGTTATGTGGTGACGCTCGAAATCTGCATCCTCTCCTGCTGAAGGCTCTTCCTGTCTTGCACAGTGTCGGCAGAGCCTTCTCACAAGACGCTGATGGAGTACGGATGTTACAGCAAAGCTTGCCAGATAGGGCTCTACTCCCATATCGACAAGGCGGGAGAACACTCCAAGCGCATTGGTGCTGTGAACCGTTGAGAAGATGAGATGACCGGAAAGTGCAGCCTGCATGGCGATTGATGCAGTCTCTTCGTCTCGAATCTCACCGACAAGAATTATATTGGGGTCCTGCCGAAGCAGAGTCCTCAGACCGGCTGCGAAGGTGAGTCCCATTGCCGGATTTATCTGGGTCTGACAGAAGCTCTCTACCACATATTCGATGGGATCTTCGATTGTGCTTATGTTCACACTCTCTCTATGGCGCCCTGCCAGCTCGCAGAGAGATGAGAAAATGGTTGTGGTCTTGCCGCTTCCTGCGGGGCCTGTCAGAATAATGGCTCCCTGAGGGGAGCATAGCAGCCTCCTGTATGTTGACAGAGACGGCCCCTCAAATCCGAGCTCATCCAGACCTGGCACAATACCTTTTGAAGAAAGAACCCTGAGCACAGCCCGCTCTCCAAAAAGCGTGGGGAGCAAGGCAACACGGATGTCCATGTCACGGCCTCTGTCAGTCAAACTGAGCCTCCCATCCTGAGGGATGCTCTTCCTGTAAGAAAGGAGCCTGGCCATATTCTTGAGACATGCCAGTGTTCTTTCATAAAAGGGCGGTGACAGAGAAGCAACATTGACAAGGAGTCCATCGATCCTGTAGAGAACGGCACAATGCTCCCGGCCAGGCTTCAGATGCACATCGCTGGCACGCTGATGGAAGGCCTGAGTAAGCAGATACTGTATCACATTTCCCGGATCGCTCTTCTCATCACCTGAAGCGGTGAGCTTCAAAAGCCCATCTCTTACACCAGAGACTGAACCGGCCGCCTCGGAAATCTGCCGTTGCTCCTCCAGAGCCTTTGTAATTTCTCGATGAAGCTCCTGCGCTCTTTTCTTTGTGAGTCCGAGTAACGTGATGGACTCACCCTCACTTGTAATCAGCACCAGTCGAGGTGAGATCCCCTTATACTCCAGTGATGCTGACACCACAGACTGGAGAGGAAAAGCAGATGGAGAGGCGCTGCTCCTTTCCCTTATCCGGAGCTCCTGTGAAGACAAGGTAATATCTGTTACGGTGTAATTCTTCATGAATCAGTGCAGTGTTCCTATCATCTGATAGAGTGGAAGAAAAACCGATATGACTATTACAGCAACCATCTGGCCAAGAAGGATCATGGCCAGAGGCTCCATCAGTCTGATTATGTTGAAAAGTGATGTTCGGGCTTCACAGTCATAGTATTCAGAAATATCGAGAAGTGTCTCTGCAAGCTGCTCCCTCTTTTCACCGGCAGCTACCATCCAGGTGAAAGTGGAAGAAAAGTACGGTACACTGGCAAGTGCCTCCGAAAGAGATTTTCCACCTTTCACGTATGGAAGGAGGCGCCTTATCTCCATTACGGCGAATTGATTGTCAACTGCTTTTATGGAAAGATCAACAGCGTTATCCAGAGGAACACCGCATGAGAGAACCATCGACAGACTTCTGGCAAACTGAGCATATGAAAGCTTTTTGAAGAGAATTCCCAGCAGCGGGATCCTGAGCCGCATTCTGTCCCCAATGAGGCCCGGTATCAGATGCCAGCAGTTCACCACAACGATGAGCAGGAGAAAGATCCAGGCCAGATGGTATCTGAAGTAAATCTCAGTGAAAGTAATGACAGTATCAGTGAAGAAAGGAAGTGTAAGGTTCATGCCTCTATACAGGTCCAGAAAGTGGGGCATGGCATAAGAGAAGATGATGATAATCTCAACCATCAGAAAGGAAAAGATTGCAAAGGGATAGGAGAGCGCCGCATTTACCTCACGGAGGATCTTCCTGTTGAACTCCAGATAATCTGTGAGCTGCGCAAGTGCCTTTTCGAGCTCGTCAGAAGATTCACCGAGCTCGACCATCTTTCCATACAGAGGTGTAAATATCTCTCTGAAAGGCTCGAGGCTCCTGGAAAGGGAATCGCCTCTGCTTACCTGCTCATTGATCTTCTGTATCACCTCTGCAATACCCCTTTGGCCGAATCCATCCCGTATATGGGAAAGACTCTCTCCAAGAGGGAACCTCATCTTCACGAAGGCAGCAAGCTGCCGCGTAAAGTTGATTACATCATCCTTCGATATCCTGCCCATATTGAAACACCTTCACAATCCCGTGCTACAGCACGATATCCTTTGTTATTGTCAATACAATCTGCACCAGCGGAATAAATACGGACACTATAATGATGGCTGTAAAAACGCCTGTTACCAGAACAAGGAGAGGCTTCAGCCACCCCAGGAAGCGCGTCGATAATATACGCGACTCCTCCTGATAGAACTGTCCCATCTCCATCATTATCTCACCGAGCGTTTCTGTCCGCTCACCTGCAAGAACCATCCAGAGACAGGAAGGCTGGAAGACTCCTGAAGCTCTCAATACTTCAGAGAGGACAAAATTAGATTCGTCTGCAGCGTGCAATATGCAGGCCTTCATATATGAATTCTCAAGTGCTGACGCTGCAGTGGCAAGTGCTTCCCTGAGCGGCAGAGATGCTGAGAGAATAGACCCCATGAGAGTTGAAAAAGTGGCATATTCCTTTATCGCAGTGACCCTGCCGATGAGAGGAAGCCTGAAAATAATGAAGTCGTGCAGGTAATAGCCTTTATAACGCTTCCAGAAAATGGAAATTACGATTAAAAACACTAAGATCAGGAAAGCAGACAAAGACAAGTGAGGATTCCTGACCGCTCTGGCAACAGCAATAACCAGTTTCGTAACAAGGGGAAGATGTATCTGCATTCCTTCAAAGAGACTGACAAAAGTGGGTAGAATGTAAATCACAAGAAATTGAACAATGCCAATCAGCACCACCATTATGGTGACAGGATAGGTGATTATATCTGCATATCTTAATCTCAAGACCCTGTTTCTTTCCATAAAGAGGGCTGCCTCTTCCAGCAAGGCCGGTAATCTTTCACTAATCTGTCCTGCAGATGCAAGTCTGACAAAGACAGCAGGGAAGATCCCGGGATAGCGGGCGAGACTCTGTGAAAATGTAAGTCCCTGTTTCAGATCTCTTATTAAAGAAGAGATTGCATCCTGCATTCTATGCCTGTCTATGCAGAGGTCACTCCTCATATCCATCTTCAGATGCTCCAGAGCATCGATCAGGGGAAGATTCATTGAGAGCATTCTTGAAAGCTGCATTGCGAAGATTGTAAGGCTGCTGCTGTGAACAGACCTTCTGGAGTATGAGAATATGCTCCCTGGACAGAATAATTCTCCCACAATCAGGAAGAAGATGAAAATGCTGAAAAGAAATACTAAGAACTCCACAGCTTCACCTATTCCCCTCCGCTGATTTCACTTATCTTTTCGACGTTCACTGCAGTTGTGGCATAGCCGGTACTTTTAAGACGGAACTGACCTGAAGGAATTCTCTCGCACACTACTGTAAACCATCCGCTGGATCCGAGCTCGGGAGATGTCGAGCGGTATGAGTCTTTCCCGCTCCATCTGCGAGTTTTCAGCATGTATTTACCGTATTCGAGACCGGCATCTGCACAGTACTGTGCGGCAATCTTCTGTTTTTGGAGCATGATCTGCATCCTGGACGACTCGATCATCCCGTAGAGGACCGAGCCAAGGGTAAATACAAAGGCGACAAAGGCAAGTGTGAACAAAAGTATTCCCCGGTATTTTATCTTACGCCCCATGGCGCCCCTCCTCACCTGCGCACCGTTTCAATAAAAGTACAGGCTTCACGGTGCCTTGTATTGATGTTGTAAAAATCGAATGTGATGGTCATCACCACTCTGCTGTTGTACTGAACAAAGATAATGTCCCTTACCATAGCTTCAGTGAGCTTCACCGCACCTCTGCCGTCTTTTCTCAACAGCGCATTGTCATTTAGAGAATATGTAGTCGAACCTGAAGAAGACATTATGGTCAGCCCGTGATTGTCAGGCCTGATGCTGAAGCCTCTGTTTACTGAGATATCTCTCCCGACGCGAGCGGCACATTCTCTGGCCGACTGGCGCAGTCCTGAGATCTCGGTTACATATCTCTGATGCCTGTAAAACCTCTCTGCGACATAAAAGATGGAAGGAAGGACCATGAAGAGGAGAGCCATGGAGATTGCAAGCTCGATCATGGTAAAGGCGCGTTGCATTCTCATCGTTCTCCTCCTGTCTTGAGAAATGTCAGTGAGAAGCTGTTAGTTCTTTCTCCATAGACCTGCTCCAGCGTAATGAGCTTCAATGAAGACGCTCTTCTGGTCTCTTTCAGATCGTCGTCCACGAAGACGCCGTTCATGCAGATATTGAGTCGATCACCATAGTATGTGAAATCCAGCACCTGTCCGGCCAGGCTTCCATCGACAGTGACAGTGTCATCCTTCACGGCGGTGCATATACTTCTATTTAATTGCCTGAAGGAGCTGCCCTTCACAGCCCGTACCTCGATAATCTCAGTTACAGGCCTGTTCAAGAGATGAACTTCAAATGGAGGCTTATCCGGCACCGATACTGCCTCCTGTAGAGACGGCAGCCGCACTCTGCACTCTGCAACGATAATCTTCCCCCGGAAAGCGCCTGTAACAGAGAGAAAACCATTACCATAAGAAAAGGATGAAGCCGGCAAGTGTTGACCTTCACTGTAAAGCCTGATTGAATCCTGAATTATATGCCTCCCTGGCAGCCTCACCTTTCCATCTTTTCCAGCCTTAACTACAAAGGGAGGTAGTGACTCAAAAGGCTGGCTCTTAAGAGAATCAATCTGCGCCTCTGCCTGAAAAAGGGCATATCTGTAGTTCTTCTCATGGGAGAACCATTTAAACGAGTTGAGGATATGAAATGCCACAGGTAATACAATGGCAAGCAGGGCAATGCTTATCATTATTTCGATCAGGGTGAATCCACCAGGTGCTTTTTTCATGTCAATTGCCTGAGGAGTGAATATCTCCTGCGGCTCCCCCTCGAACCATACTATTGCACAAATATGTATTCAACTCCTCCCGGCACCGTGACAGATGAAGTGAAAACCAGAGCAGAGATGAAGGAGAAATGACCATCTGCTGAGAAGCTTATCTGGAAAGATATGACCCCTTACCGGGACCCCAATTTCATGTGAAGGAGCCCTTTATGCTACAGGAGTTTACTTACCTATCTCCCTCAACAGGCGATGAGCTGTACACCATCCTCAGGGAAAAGGGCAGCGCAGGCCGGCTGTTTGCAGGAGGCACCGATCTCCTTGTCGATATCCGGGGAGGAAAGGCCTCACCGGCTTGCCTGATCGACTTGAAGAAGATCGAAAGATACCATATCCTTTCGTACAGCGATATGGAAGGACTTTCCATCGGCGCCGCAGTAACCTGCAGGGATCTTGTGACCAGCACTGTCGTAAGAGTACACTATCCCCTGCTGGCTGAAGTGGCAGAGCATCTGGGCTCGCCGCAGCTCAGGAACAGAGCCACCATAGTTGGCAACATCTGCACAGCCTCGCCAGGCGCCGACATGGCTCCGATGCTTCTCTGTCTCGAGGCTTCAGTGGAGATAGCTTCAGAAGAGGGATTGCGGAGGGTTCCCCTCCGGGAATTCTTCACCGGTGTGAAGAAAACATCATGCGCCGCTCACGAGGTGGTGGAGCGTATAATCGTGCCATCACACACGGCAGATTCAAAGGGAGGCTACGAGAAGCTGAAAAGGATTAAAGGCCACGATCTCGCCCTGGCCAACGTGGCAATAGCCAGAAAGGGAGACACCGTGAAGGTTGCAATAGGCGCGTGTTCTGTGACGCCTGTACTGCTCAGAGATTTTTCCGCTGGCACTTCTGCGGCAGATATAGTCAAAGAGGCAGAAAGCTCCATTAAGCCCATCGATGACATAAGAGCGTCCAGGGATTACAGGCTCTTTATGGTGAAGACCTATATAGAACGCCTGATAGATGCCCTGCAGTGTGCCTGATGAATGGAGGAATTTCATGAAGATTAGAGTTACAATCAATAACAGTATTGTTGAGCGCGAAGTATCTGATAACAAAACACTGCTGCACTTCCTGCGCGATGACCTCGGTTATACCGGAACAAAGGAAGGATGCGGAGCCGGCGAATGCGGTGCATGCACAGTCATCCTGAACGGTAAGGCGGTCAACTCGTGCCTCATCCTGGCCAGAGAAGCAGACGGTGCCATCATAGAAACTGTTGAAGGCGAGGCCGGCGATGGAAAGCTCTCGCCTCTCCAGGAGGCGTTCCAGAAGCACCACGCCGTACAGTGCGGCTTCTGCACACCTGGTATGCTCATGTCCATTAAAGCTCTTCTCAGAGAAAATCCGAAACCGGATGAAGAGCAGATAAAAAAGGCAATTGAAGGAAACTTCTGCCGTTGCACAGGCTATAAACAGATTGTGGAAGCAGTGCTTTACGTGACGGGACAGCTTGAGAAGCAGGAGGAGCTAATCCATGAATGAAAATAGAGCCGCAAAGGATCTGATCTGTGTGGGAAAAGGCGTTGAGCGTGTAGACACTCTTGAGAAGCTCACCGGCGGAGCCCTCTATGTAGGCGACCTGTTACTGCCGGGGATGCTCCATGCGAAAGTCCTCAAGAGCCCTCACGCGAAGGCCAGAATCATCAAGATCGACACCGAAAATGCCGGCAGGGTGCCAGGAGTCCGGGCCATCCTGACAGGCGACGAGCTGGATTACCGGCTCGGCCTGTACCTCGTTGACAAGTATATTCTTGCAAAGGGAGTGGTGCGCCACTTCGGAGAGGCCGTTGCCGCCGTGGCTGCTGACACACTTATCGCTGCGGAAAAGGCTGTAGAGCTGATAGAGGTCCAGTATGAGGTGATGGAGCCTGTTCTGGATCCTGTGAGAGGCCTTGAGAAGGATGCCCCTCTCGTGCATCCCGAACTGGGAAGCTATGACTATATAAAAGATGTGTTCACACCAGTTCCGGGCACCAATATTGCAAACCACACGAAGCTTCGAAAAGGAGACATTGAAAAAGGCTTCCGGGAAGCTGATTTCATCCTGGAGCGCACATACACCAACCCCAATGTGCAGCACGTACCTATGGAGACACACGGATCCATCGGACAGTGGCAGACAGGCGATCGTCTCACCGTCTGGACATCGGCGCAGTCTCCATTCACGGTGAGAAACCTTCTCGCCCACTCCTTCTCGATACCTCACAACAGCATCCGTGTCATCATCCCATACGTGGGAGGCGGGTTTGGCGGCAAGGCAGGCATCCACCTGGAGCCTCTCGTGCTGTGTCTGTCCCGGAAGGCCGGCGGAAGGCCTGTAAAGCTTATCGCAACAAGGGAAGAAGAGTTCAGCATGCTCCCCTGCAGGTCAGGGCTGGTATACACGATCAGGACAGGCGTAAATAAAGACGGAAAGATTACGGCACAGAAGATGACCATGCGCTGGGACTCAGGCGCATATGCAGACTATGCGGTGAACGTCACCAGGGCTTCAGGCTATTCTGCTGCTGGACCATACGAGATCCCCAACGCTTGGATCGACGCGTACACAGTCTATACAAACAAGCCTTTCGGCACAGCATACCGGGGCTTCGGCCATGTAGAGTTCTCATGGGGAATCGAGCGGCATATGGATCTGGTGGCCAGAACGGTGGGCCTGGACCCTCTGGAGTTCAGGAAGAAGAACGCCCTCAGACCGGACTCGATTACTCTCACAGGGGAGAAGATCACCGCAGACTCCGGAAATGTGACGAAATGCATGGAGTCAGCAGCCAGAGCCATCGATTACGGCCGCCTAACCGAAGAGGAAAAGGCTCGGGAGAGGCAAACAGGAATGAAGATCGGAAAATCAGTGGTGGCGCTCCACAAGGCGCCTGCGATGCCTCCCTGTACAGGCACCGCGGTAATCCTCAAGATGAATGAAGATGGTTCAGTCGTCGCCAACTTCTCCCTGACTGAGATCGGCGCCGGCACTTACACATCAGTCGCGCAGATCATTGCGGAGGAACTCAGGTTCCCTGTTTCCAGGATCAAGATATCCATTGACAGCGATACTGATAAGGAACCCTATGACTGGCAGACTGTAGCATCAAAAGGCCTCCTTCTCTCCGGCAACGCCGCCATCCTGGCTGCCAGAGACCTGCTGGCAAAGGCTTATGATGTGGCGGCCCAAGTGCTTAAAGCCAGTGTCGTCGATCTCGACCACGATGCCGACGGAGTCTTTGTCAAACATCACCCATCCCATTCAGTGGCGTGGAGAAATATGGCTGTCGGCTACGCCTACCCCAACGGAAACGCGATAGGCGGGCCGCTCATCGGTGTTGGACGGTATATCGCCCAGGGCCTTACAAACCTCGACAAGGAAACAGGCCAGGGCCTCCCTGCGCTGGACTGGACTTATGGTGCTCACGGTCTTGTTGCATTAGTGAACGACCGGACAGGCGAGTTCAATGTGCTCAAAGTTGCTTCGGCCTTTGATGTGGGGAAGGCAATAAACCCGATTTCAGTGAGAGGACAGTCGATAGGAGGAATGCTCCAGGGTCTCGGCACCGCATTGTGTGAAGGCTATATCTACTCACCTGAAGGAGTGCTTCTGAACCCCTCGTTCACAGACAACAAGATCCCGACTTCTCTCGATCTGCCTCCGGAAGTTGTGAGCATAGCCGTGGAGACTCCGCAGCTCGACGGGCCGTTCGGAGCCCGCGGAGTCGGAGAGCACTCGATGATCGCCGTATGCGGGGCGCTGGGGAATGCCATCCAGAACGCCTCAGGCGCCGATCTGACCCATATGCCGATCAGGCAGGAAGATGTGTGGAGGGCACTGCAGAAGAGTTGAAAGGGAGAGCAGGGGCGGCAGCGGTTCCGGCAGAGGCGGCAGCGGCGCAAGAGCCTTTGCCTTCACTCTGTCTTTCCATGCTCTCCAGCACGTCAAGAAGGAGTGTCATCGCAGGGCGGTGTTTATCCGGAAGTGTGCAGAGCTCTCTTGCCTGTTCGAGAGTTTCATCTGAGTGGTGCCGATCTTCCTCCCGGCTAAGGCAGGCTGCTGATTCGATATTCGACGCACACTTTGACAGTTGAGATGACTCTTCCAGGTCTGACTCTCTGCCCAGGTCCGCGGCACACTTTGACAGTTGAACTGCTCCTGTCTGTTCCATCTCTTCGAGTATGTCTGCCGTACACTTTGACAGTCCGGTTGCGCTCGACTCCATGGTATCTGCGATTCTATCTGTAAAATCCTTGTCGAGAAGATGCTCGTCGTGTGAACTGAGAGGCCACTCTGAGCCCGGTCCCTTATACCACGCTCCTGTCCTCAGAATATCCTTCATCTCGTCTGACAGTTCATAATATCTGTCATCGGTTATATAGCGGAACCAGGGAAGCAGCGCGTAGTAATGGGAAGCGAAGTAATCATACTCCTTTATGCGCAATATGCGATTGACTTCTTCTCTCAATTCTCTTGCAGGCCTGCTCATTGCGAAGTCGAGCCAGACCTCTTCATGGCTGCCATCCTGAAGAGAAGCTATCAGGTATGCCTGCTCTCTCGTAATCTTTCTTTTGAGAAATGCCGTTTCGATAACAGGATGATTTTTGAAATACGACACCAGCTTTATCAGTCTGAACGTCGTAGATGCCGATATGTTTATCCTGGCCTTTGCATAATCCTCGATCTTCGAGAACTCCATTATGCGGTAAAGACGCCTGTCGTGAACAGCCTTCAGAAACCACCCGATATGATAGTAGATCGACTGCCTCATCCGTGCAACGCTGATGATCCTGTGTGACAACAAATATGGATCAGACGGGATCTGCGAATACTCGTCAGGGAGCTTCACGAAAAATGGACGGAGTTCCAGCTCTTCTCTGATATCCCTCAGCCGCTCTTCATTCTGAGGATCCGGATATTCTCCGCCAGCCTCGTCAGGTTTCCCACATCCAGGCCCTGCCGCTCCGGAATCTCCTGCTTCTGCCGCTATGTAATCGCCTGTCTCTGAAGGCGTGAGAGTTCCATCCCTGTTATGCGATCTGAACTCTCCTTCTGAAGGGAAAAAATCCCAGATTGCATCTGTGTAGAGAAGCGGTACCTCTCTGCCTCCGGCAATGGCAGGTCCGTCTTCATATACTGCTCTTCTGTCGCCTTCCTGCCCGGCGCCCGGCGCCCGCCCCGGCCCCGTCAACGGCACCCGCTCCGGATCCTGAAACGGCCCCAGCCCCAGTCCCGGCCCTGGCAACGAGACCTGCAGTCGAATCGAGGAACGACGAAACCAGCGCCTCCAAAAAGCCGTAAAGAGGGCCCTTTGTCTTCTCATTCTCCCTGTAATGCTCGAGTGCGAAATCCCAGGTAAGAGCAAGAGTGCGGGGCACACTGAACTTCATCACCACGCCGCTCCCTTCCTCCCGGTCGGCCTCTTCGGCAGGTATCTCCAGAGATGCCTGCTCTTCAAGAGACGTGATGGACTCAGCGGAATCATCAGCGCCAGTTACCGATGGAATAACCTCTGAGCATTTTTTCGCCACAGTCGCCGAATCATCACCTCCTGCATTATTCTCTTTCCCATCAGACTTTCTGGCAGCTCTCAACTTTGCTTTTACAAGCTCGTCAATCTCTCTGACCGAAAGGTTCCTGATCCTGGCAAGCAGTTCTGTCTCGTTCTGAGGTGTCATGACACGGAGCAGCAATCTCAGCGCTGATTTGACGATATCGCCCTTTATATAGGCCTCACGAGTAAGCGGCAGTGTCTGCAGTCTTTCGAAGTTGAGGATCATCTCTGAGGCCAGGCGCCCTGAAAAAGACAGATGCTCTTCTGCGAAATCGCCCAGGTTGCTGTATCCCATCTCTCCATAAGCTTTTCCGTCATTCTTTCTGAAGGCGCTGAGCAGTTCGCCCAGACAGAGGTCAATGAGAGATCTGGCGTGTGACAGCCTGCAAATATGATAGTCGAAAGTGATAAAATCCGCTTCATGGTCAACATAGCGGCTGCTGATGTATCGGGCAAGTTCGTGAAGCTCTTTTGGAACAAGAGGCGCACATTCGTTGACATCGAACAGTGCAAGATCCCGTTCGACAACTCCTGCTCTCCCTGCCTGAAGATTCTCGTCCGGCGCCGAATCCCTGTATGTTCTTCCTGATTGTATAAATCTTTTTCTTCTTCTCATATCTAAATATTACCATAGCAGAGCAGTTTAATCAAATTAGGCGATCGCTGAAACCCATACTGGCATTGAGATTGAGGCGTGCCCTGGCATGGTCGGCATCCGCATGAATGAGGAAAATGAGGGATAAAACTCCAATTTTCCAGAAAATTTAAAATACGGGGGGTTCCCGGGGCATCTGGGACTGTTCTGGAAGAAGGCCTGCGCCGATCCATCCGACCCGATCCAATTTCAGAATTTTCAAGCGTGCTTTTAAAGTCGGTCCGATGCCTTACTTCAAATTGCAGATCATAGCGCACCTTCGGTGCGGATTGGAATGATGGAATATTGCCTCCCCTCAGGAGGCAAGCAAACGCCATAGCTACTATGTTTCTATAGAAGTCTCGATACATAGCGGAAAAGTGATGCAGAAATACCCATCCGTTCCATCGTTCCGGCATTTGTTACAAAATGAAAGATTCTTTTAACATAACGTTTACAGCTTTTGTGAAAAAACACACATTTCCGCTTCCTCCTCCTGATATATAATTATAACAACAGGAACAAGTCAACATGAGGAGGACTGAACAATGAGCACGGTGCAGACAAATCAGAATGCAGGAAATAATTACTATAATTACACAGCAGCAAATTACAATCAGGGTTATGCAAATACAGAGGTATCCGATAACAGCACAAATTTTTCCGGATCAAATGACCTGGTGGCATTCAACAATGAAGGCTCTACCAAACAGTCTGCAGACATACAGAAAGAGATGGCAGAGCAGATCAAAAAAGACTATACGCCTGGATTCCTTGACGGTATTACCCACTATGGCAGAAGCAAACCAGATATATCTGCAATAAAGATGAAAGAAGACTTTCTCAGCACGATGAAAAACGGAGCAGGAATAGATAATCCGGTAGCTGATCTTGCAATGGACACAGCAGTGGATTTCTTGCAGGACAAGATTGGAGTCTCAGTAGGTCTCCCTGCAGAGATAGCGAGCATGGCAGGCGAATCGATGATGGGATGCATTGGAAATGACAACTACCTGGGCGCACTTGGCAACTACAAGGAATGGAGAAAAGAGCATCCAAACGCCACAAAGCAGGAGATTCTCGGATATGTGCAGGAGCAGATGAACCAGCCATTTGCCCCAATGGCGTGCCTTTCAGACGGCATGAACGCCGGAACCCTTGACTTGAGCGATAAGGACAGGAAAAACTATATGGCCAACAAAGACTCAATGCTCAGTGCATTGATGGAGTTCTCATACAAAAACATGAACACTCTCTATGGAGACAAATGGTAACTGTCATCTTATACTCACCAGCATAACAAACTGCAGCATTCTAAATTGCCAAATGAGCGTTGATAGATGATTCCAGAAGTTTTGATAGTGCAATTTATAATGCGCGTTTGTATAACAGGGGAAAGGGTCACCGGCCCTTTTCCCTTGCCCCTGCCGGAGGAGCAAACCTGAAAATTCCGTTGTCAAAAGTTTTTCCAATGTCGGTATAACGCAAACTGGCTTTTACAGTGGCCTTTTGTTTTCCATTCTTCATATCCCCCTCCATCCGGCTGAGAAGGAATGTGGCAGGATCGATATAATATTTTAAGACTTCTCTGTTGCTTTCTGTTTCCTTGACGAGGGTCAGAACGATCAGATTTTCCTTGTTCTTTCCTTCACAGCTCAACCTGCTGCCATTGTCAGCCGAAGAAGGTTCATAGCCGCCAATGGCAGCCGCCAGAGATGTCTTTTTACCATCGAGCAATGTGAGGATGAAACTGTCAAAGCCGAATCCTTCAGAGCTCAACTCTGATAAGGACAGAGCGCCCTTTCTCATGTATTCTTTTTTAACCACATTGTATCTGTAGAGTGATTTACCGTCACTGCAGAACGTGATATCAACCTTTCCCTCGGCATCCTGACCTTTTGCCTTCCAGTTCACCTTATTTGGCCTTGAGAATGTTAATGCGCTTTTGATCTTTAAAACTTTCCCGCCGGTCACCGTGGTGATAACGACTTCCTCCTTGAAGCTTTTCAGATTCTTATATGCCTTCAGAAGCTTTGCCTGCACTTCCTCAGCCTTCAATGGAGAGGCGTGGCAGGGAATGTTAACAAAAAACACCAGGAAAAAGGCCGCTGCAATAACCCCTGTTGACAATGCATCTTTCATAATATCAGTACCTCCCCGGTTGATTCATCAGATTGCACATGCTCAGAGCTCCCTGTTCTGAAGTAAGGATATACTCTGTTTACATCAATGATATCGTTCATTCATTCAGCAGAAAAATCCTGCTTCCTTTAAATCAGAGTATTCATAAAGGATAAAAGAAGGTGTTCACTGTGATCTGTTTAAATTTCAGGGAGGTATATTTCCTGAGCCGACAGATATGAAATACCGACCGGTGAATGCCCATATCGACCTGCTGTCTGAAATGCTCTCACATGAAAAGGAGGCTCCTGTGCAATGGAAGATGACGAAAGAATGACAGAGATGTTCTATAAAACGATGGAGAGAACCGCAAAGCTTAAAAAGCATTTCCCTGATGGATTTGACTTTGGACTCGAGCCCTTTGACCCCATGATAGATCAGGCATTGGAGCTTTTTGCCGCTGTTCAGCCATCTGCCAGTATTTTAGATGATAAAAGATTCATTGACCTTATAATCCGCTCAATTGACGATTTTGTTACCATCAAAACCAGATATGACCTGTATTGTATACTTGAAAGAGTTAAAAAAGCCGGAACAGAGAAGGAAAAGGATATCATCCAGGTCGCACAGGAGGCACTGGAAGACTGTAATCTGCCGGTTTCAATCATTGCACTGGCATATGTGCTCTTTGCTGACAACGTGCTGAAAGTGACTCTCAGAAGGATTGAAATGGATAAGGAAGGGCCTGAGCCATCGATCAGCTCTCTGGCAGCGGCGGCGATTTTCGAAAGTGATGAGAGTGCTCAGGCAGAGCTGATACAAAAAGGAGATGAAGCGGTCAAAGCTTTAAAGCTCTCTCTTGCAGATGCCATAAGTAATAAAAAAGAAGAGTCGTCCGGAATAATAAGGAACGCGCTGACAGTAATTTCAAAGATACCTTCGTACCATTCTGCCTCTCTCATGCTTGATCTGCTGAAAGACCGCAACCTGACGATGAAGGAAATTCTTGAATCTGTGCAGGGCAGTCAGGCTTTGCCCTATATGACTTCGTATGCACTTTATGAAGTGGGACGGAGCGACTGCCCCGCAGGCAGGCGATGGTTCATCTATGAAATGTTGTTCGAACTTAGAGAGCACCGGATCTTTGAGTTTCTCAGAAGTGAACTGCTGGCTTCCACATATTGGTTTCCTGAGTCCTTTGCGGATATCATAGGCTCAGAGCTCGACTTCTATAATCATATTGCCCGCATGCTTGCAGAGCTTGATGACAGAAGAGCCGTCCCTGTATTCATAAGGTTTCTTGGAACAGACATTTCACCTCTCGATGAAGAAGCAAAGAACACTGTCACCGCTGTTATTCTGCAGTCAAAGTGGTATGGAGAGATAGCAGAGGCTCTCAGATCATTGAAAGACGGGGAGCGGATCTTTCTGGAGAAGGATGCTGATGTGCAGGAGATCATAATGAAAGAGGTGGAAGATTATGCCGCCTTTCATAAGGAGGCCACAGGAACCGATATCGGAACGGCTGAGATGAAGAAAAAGGCCTGTCTGATATCTGACAGGATGAAAAAAGCATATCACGATGACCTGGACGGACTGAGACCTGCAGATATCCCCGTTTCAAAATTGCGGGAAGAGTTTTTCGAAAAAATGATCGATGATTACAGAAAGTCAGTTGGGATTCCGCAGGAAACTGAGATCGATGAGGCAGATGAAGACCTCAGAGAGTTTCAGTCTGAATGGGATATTACACCCCTGCCTGATCGCGATAGTGAGATTCCATTTGTTCTTGTCATGAAAGAGGGAGAGGCTTCTGCCAATTCAGGCGTCTTAAAGGATTATTTCCTTCGATTCAGGGATAATGAGATTAATGATCTCTACTTTGATGCCAGAGAAAAGATGAGAGATGGAGAAAAGGATAAAGCCAGGAGAAGAGTCGAGGCAATTCTTGCACTTGTGCCTGATCATCCCTTTGCGAATGAACTTAAGAAAGAGATTGACTCTGCTCCTCAGCCTGATGCTGTTGCACACGCTGAACAGATTCCGGTGAGGAAAGCGCCTGGAACTTATTTAAAGCCCTTCATGGCCGATGTTGTGTTCCGCTGCAGAACCGGTCTGAAAGAGAAGCTGGAAGGCGAGATTGCCCGCCTCATTGAAAGCGGAACCGGAATCCCTGCTGCAGATGGTACCCATTTCATCAACAGAGAAGCCTATATGAGCGAAATGCTCAAGAGATATGAAGATGATGGCGTTGCTCTTCGAGAGGATGACGGCTCTCTCCGGACAGTGATCGAGACACTTGAGATGGAGTATTCTGTTCTTTTCAACTTCAAGCACGCAGCAGAGAAGGTCTTTTATATCCATCCGAAGCTTGTGGAGAGGCTGACGGCAACAGAGCTGAACGTCACCGGCTCACAGATGTCATCACCCTTCCCTTCCTGTATGCTGATATACCAGGATCCTCATGTCATTCAGCTTTTTCATCAATGCTTCTCCGGCCCTGATGCCATATCAGAATATGATACACCAGTCAGTGTAAGCGTGACAGAATCCGGCGAAGGAGCAGAAAGAACACTGACAATAGTCACTGCAAGAGTGTCATCAGATTTCCGCTATTACGGCATCAGCAGAAAAAGCTTTTCCCTCAGGGATTCTGAGTCCCTGGAAGATATTCTTCAGGGTGAGGGCGAAGATTTTCAGACGGCTTTCTTCAGAATCATACTGAACAGTATTCTGTACCTTTCCTCAAAAAACAGAGATCAGAAGCCGGAGAAGTCTCCCATCGTCAACCTCGAACGGGAGATCAGAAATACCAGGTCGCCTGGATTGAAAAAAAAGATGGAAGAATCGCTGGCTAAAAAGAAGGAAGAGTGCTCAGCCTATCCATACATCACGGTCGGAGCTTCCCTGAAAAAATCAAAGCTTCACACTGTTTTTATACAGAGTGAGATCACTACTTGGAGCGATATTCTGAAATCAATCATTGTGAAGGGACAATGGAGCTTCAGTCCGTCAGGCAGAAACGCTGAGAAAACGGCTCTTGTATGGTCGGAGCCTGAATACTAGACACAGGCAAACTGCCTGCAGCATCTCTGGTTTGATGCATGGCAGCGCTGTCAAATAGAGGTAATGAAAGCTTTATCTTCCCCATAATCCAGCCTGAGACATCAAAAGAGCCTTTATGGAGGGCTTGGAGGCTGACAGACTGAGCCGTTCATGCCAGTGAGAAGGATCCTGGCCTCGAACCGGAGAAGATGATCAAACCGCCTGATCTTAATCATCAGTTCAAGCGAGTAAAAGGAAAGATAAATCACAGAATCTGAAAGGATGTGAATCAATGAAAGGACATACTCTCTATCTTGCTGCTCTGGCATTTGTCTTTTTATTCATCTCTGTCACTGCAGTATCATTTGCTCATCCCCCTTCGGACATTACAGCAACCTATACTCCAGAAGGAAAGAAGCTTGTCGTCTCAGTGAAGCACCAGGTTCCCAGCGTGCAGAATCACTACATTTCCGAGATCATAGTCACTCTGGATAACAAGGTGATTGCAAAGAAGACCTTCACCACACAGTCCAGCAAGACAACTCAGGATGTGACGTTCGTTGTAGCTGAAAACCTGAACGACAAGACTGTTGTTGTAGAGGCAAAGTGCTGCGTAAAAGGTACACTCAAGAAGTCTTTTGAGTTCAAGAAGCCTGAAGTGAAGACTGATGGTTCAGGCGCCGCGCCGCAGCCTGCTCCTGCAGCCTCAAAAGCTCCTGCGGCCACGAAGTCTCCTGCAGCCATAAAAGCTCCATCATTACCGGCCACTCCGATTACAAAGGGTGCAGGCTCCTCAAAAGGAAAGGCCAGCCCTTATCCGACTGCAACAAAGAAGACAAATTAAATATTTTCCAGTCAAATATCTAGATCAGAAGGGAGCCCTGATGAAGGGTTCCCTTTATTGTATGCCGATTTTTACCGTGAGCGTCCTGCACAGATCCAGGAATTCAGCCTGATTCCAGTGCAGTGAAATCTGCTTTCCTTCAACCTCACAGAAGAGTTCCTGTGCCATTGAAATCTGATGCCGCGCCGAGAGACTCCCTTTCTTGCCCTTGATCTTTTCTTTGACCTGATACCCAAGATCATTGAGCTTACCCAGGAGCACCTCGAGAGTGATGTCTCCAATCGCCAGGGCTTTTTCCCCGAAGTAGATAAGCGATTCTGAAAGCCTCACCTCCTGCACGCCTTTCAGAAAGGGCTCATTGGTAAGGGACAATGAGCAGAGAACATTTGTATAACACTTGCCTGTCTCAGGATGGCGCAACACTTTCTGGAAACTGGGGCTGATGTAATTGTACTCACCTGCCGTAATCTTGTCATAGCCATTCTTGTTCCAGTCCACACTTGCAAAGATCTCCTGGTCTTCGTTCCCGAGAATCAGATATTTCCTCCTGGCCTTGAACTATTCAATCAGCTTGAGCTGCTTTTCTCCGAAGCTGCCTCTGCAATTTACCTCAAGGAGATCATTGTCTTCTGTAAGGAACTGAAGGTGCAGCCCTTTATATCCGGTAATTATGGTCCTGAACATGACTTGAAACATGTAGAAATACCATAGTGGAAGGGAAAATGCAGCATCCTCACGAAAGCAACATGAAAGTGCCTTAAGAAAGGAGCCGTCTCAATGTCTGATATCAAAGAGGGAGCATGGGACTGTCCGAAATGTGGATTGAAAAAAAACAGGGGGCCTGAGAAATACTGCGGAGGATGCGGTTCACCCCGAGACGACGATGTGAAGTTCTACCTTCCTGAAAATGCCAGAGAAGTAGTTGACGAGGCAGAGAGACTGCGCGCCGAGCTGGGGCCGGACTGGAAATGTCCTTTCTGCACAGGTGACAACAGGGCGGATAAAAATTTCTGCACCGGATGCGGTGCACCCCGTGAAGGTGCAGACACGCGAAAAGTTGTGGAAACACGCTTTGACGGGCAGAAACAACCAGAGCCTGCTCAACCGAAGAAAAAATTCTCCGCCACTCCATTCCTGGCAGGCTGTGCCGCCATACTACTCTTCTTTATCATAATCGGAGCCATCTTCGGCCCCAAAGCCAACACAATTACCTCCAGGAGCTTCTCATGGGAGCGCACCATAGAAGTAGAAAAGTACGGCACATCGATAGAAAAAGCCTGGGAAGGAGAATTACCTGCAGGTGCAAAGGTTATCTCCAGGAAGCGTGAATCTGCAGGCACAAGAAAAGTACAGGTCGGAAGCGTTACAAAGCACAGAACAGTAACGGAAAAGGTGCAGACTGGAACTCAACGCGTCAAGGTAGGCTCGAAGGATATGGGGAACGGCTATTTCAAAGATATCTACGAAAATAAGCCGGTATACAAGAACGTTCAGAAACAGGAATCATATCAGGATCCTGTTTACAGGGACGAGCCGGTATATAAGAACAGAGTCACCTACTCTATCGATAAATGGACTGTTGTAAAAACCGAGAGAGCCGGCGCCGGGGACCACAGCGCCGTATGGCCCCGGACAGAACTCAGGCAGGGTGAACGGGAAGGCAGAAAAACCGAGAAGTATACTGCAATATTTACAGATAAAAAAGGGAAGGAACTGAAATACGAGACTGCCTCCGAATCAGAGTGGAAAGCCATTGAGGAAGGCAGGAAATATAAAGCCAAGGTTGACTTCTTCGGAAACATCAAGAAGATTGAAGGTATCAACTGAAAAAATAAACAAAGGAGATGAAGCAGTGGACAGGAAGGCCACGTTTGTTCAGAAGATAAAAGACGGTTATCAGTGCCGGGAAGAGTCTTTCCTTATTGGAGCTGCGATGCTCGATGGTGATTGCATTGCTGAAGCTCCGGTAAAGGTTCCCCTTTCTACAATGAATCGTCACGGTCTTATCGCCGGTGCCACCGGCACAGGGAAGACCAAGACTCTTCAGCTTATCGCTGAAGAGCTCTCGTTGAAGAGTGTTCCGGTCCTGTTGATGGATATAAAGGGAGATCTCTCAGGTGTTGCCCGGCCGGGCAGCACATCAACTGCAATAGAAGAACGCCACAGGAAGATCGGTGTCACATACTCACCTGCTGCACTTCCGGTTGAATTTCTCACTATCTCCAACGAAAAAGGGGTCAGACTGAGAGCAACAACACATGAATTCGGCCCCATTCTCCTCTCAAAGATCCTCTCCCTCAACGACACACAGGGAGGCGTCCTGTCAGTGATCTTTAAATACTGCGATGAAAAGAAGATGCCTCTGCTGGATATCAAGGATCTCAGAAAAGTATTGCAGTATGTGACCGGTGAAGGTAAGAAAGACGTGGAAGATGCCTATGGAAAGATATCAGCCGCTACGACAGGCACAATTCTCAGGAAGATTGTCGAGTTAGAGTCACAAGGAGCGGATCTTTTCTTCGGTGAGCCCTCCTTTGAAGTTGAAGACCTTCTCTCATTAGATGAGAACGGAAAAGGTGTCATCTCCGTAATAAGACTTGCCGATATTCAGGACAGGCCGAAGCTCTTTTCAACTTTCATGTTGAGCCTTCTTGGTGAGATTTACTCCACCTTTCCAGAGGAAGGCGATCTGTCACAGCCCAAACTGGTTATATTCATCGATGAAGCGCACCTCATCTTTGCCGAGGCGACAGAGGCTCTTCTGGACCAGATTGAGACGATCATCAAGCTCGTTCGCTCGAAAGGGGTGGGCATTGTCTTCTGCACCCAGAATCCTACAGATATCCCTCAGAATGTGCTTTCCCAGCTGGGCATGAAGGTGCAGCACGCACTGAGAGCCTTCACCGCACAGGATAGGAAAGCCATAAGGCTTGCCGCAGAGAACTACCCTGACACCGAGTTTTACAAGGTTGATGAGCTGATTACTTCTCTCGGAATCGGCGAGGCAATGGTGACTGTGCTTAATGAAAAAGGAGCCCCCACGCCGCTCGCCGCAACACTGCTCAGGACACCTGCATCCAGAATGGGTCCGCTCACCGACAGAGAGCTGAGCGATACGGTGAGACGCTCAAAGCTTGCTGCCAAGTACAACCAGACAATAGACAGAGAGAGCGCCTATGAAATCCTCATAAAAAAGATTGAAGCAATGCAGAAGGCAACAGAACAGGAAAAGCTGCAGACGGATAAGAAGCAGACAGAAAAGAAGCAATCCGATGAGAAGAAGGAGACCGGCATCCTGGACAATCCCTTTGTAAAGGAGCTCAGCAAGACAGTCGGAGGCACACTCGGGCGAGAAGTGACAAGAGAGCTGACAAGAGGGATTCTGGGGATGTTCGGTCTTGGCAGCCGCCGACGGCGGTAGGCGATAATCTGTACAATACATCAAAAAGAGCTCCGCACAGGGGGCTCTTTGTTTTCAGAACTTACATCCAGGCTATGAAAGCCCTATCTTCTTCCTCTTTTTCTGTGAGGCGAAAAGCTGTAGACAACCTTGCCGCCGCTCTGGCAGCGTGTTGAGAACTTTACCAGACGCTTCAGCTCTTTTTCCTTCTCAGGGCTGTCTCCCTCCAGAAGAAGAGCCTCTGATTCTCTTTCCCTTCGGCCTACCCTGCCGATGAGCTGTTCCTTTTCTGAGGGCGAAAAAGCGTGGCTGTCTGTTATGATTATGAAATCGGCCATCGGTATATCTATGCCAGAACCGATAAGGTTTGTGGAAACGAGAATTGAAGGGCATGAGTTTCTGAATTCATTCATCATGGGGATGCGATGCAGCTTTGTCTTGATTGCCCCACGCCTTAAGCGCGATCTGCGCTGATGCTCCTTTGAATCGGCCATGTCGCCATGCAGCGAGAAGATCGGCACCGAAAAATGGCGCTTCAGATAATCAGCAATCTCTCCAACTTCCCTTTTCATCTTGGATATTATGTAGATTCTGCTGCCGCGCTCTATATGTTCACGAAGTCTTTCCTCTGCGAGACTTATCTGCATCAAAGGACTGCAGTTCCCGACATCCTTTTTCTCAATTACTGTCGGCAGAGTGTCGAAAGGCATCTCCATCATCTCAACCTGATTATTCCAGGCTCCATCTGATTTCAGAAAGGTTGCCACTGCTTCCGGTGTCGCACTCATATAGAGGATCTGCCCTCTGTATTTTCTCAGATGTCTCAGATGCTCATATTCATTAAAGGCGTTGACATCATCAATTACCAGAAGGCACGCTTCATCCAGAAGCTCCTGGTATCGCTGGTTGTCAATAACCAGGGCACTGGCGATGATGAATGACGTTCTGCCTTTAAGGGCCTCCCTGATTGCACTGTCTCTTTTTCTGGGTTCAAGCCCTCCGTTGATTAGGGCGATATTCTCGAGCGGTGTATCGTGAAGTCGGGCTTCGAGATACTCACCGTGCTGACGGCACAGATCCCTGGTAGGTGCAATGATGATTACCGGCCTTGAAGTGGCGAGATGCTGCGTGACACCCAGGCGCATCATTATCTCAGTCTTGCCTGAGCCTGTTGGAGCCTTGAGTATCAGCCTCTTCTTTCCTTCCTTTATTCCTGCATGAAGGACAGTCAGCGCATTCTGCTGACCTTCTGTGAGTCTGAACTCTTCACCTTCGTTTATGAGAGATGTCTCTTCGGCGACTTTCTGACAGTTCTTTCCGATCGTGTTCCATATTTCTCTTACCATATAACTCCTTCTAATAATAAAGGCCTCGCTTTTCCTTGCGGGCCTTAAATTTTCATTTCATCGATAAATCCAACCTTCTTGAAAAACCATTGTTATTATAACACTATCTGTCAAGGATGTCAAACCGAAGCTGAAAGTGTAGATGTGAGGCTGTAACAAAAACAGCATTACCTGTCAGAGATAATGCCGTATTGAAAGTCCTGGAATATAACGCCTTCTTCAAGCTGCTATTTCTTCATATCCTTTTCATCCTGAGCCTGGGCATTCTTAGTCTCATCGATCTCCTTGATATCCTTGCCCTGCTCTTTGGCTTTCCTGTTCTTCTCAACTTCCTCATCAGTCGGCTTCTTATATGAAAACAGCTCGTCTCCAGCCTTCAGCTCGCCGGTTTTGCCGATATTGGTGATCTTCATCGGGTGTGTGGCTTTCAGCTCGCCGTTGTCGGGGATCTCCATCTTCTCGCCTGTGCCCTGATCGATGACACAAGGCTTTCCGCCCTCGCCCACATTCCATGTAGCACCCTTATCCTCGGCACTCTTCCTTGATGGATCTTCTACAGGATTGGCTCCTTTTGTCGTTAAAGGGGTTTTGCCGTCCTGGCCCTTTGGCAGGCCTGAAGCCGCTCCGGTCTTACCAGTCTTTGCAGCCTTCGGCGGTGCAGCATTGGCGGCTGCACCATCATTTCCACCGGCATCCTTCTTGTTTTCAACATCCTTTTTCTCACGAGTAACTGTGAAGTGCCCCCACGGCTGACCGGTATCAACTGTGTCACCTTCCTTTACCAGGGGCTGCCACTCCACCTTGACCTCTTCTACCTGCTTCTTATCACCGGCTGCCTGAGTATCCTGAGCCTTCTGCGCAGGCGCTCCTTCCTCTGCAGCCCCGGCTTCTCCGGCATCCTCTTCACCATTCTTATCCTGAGACTTCATATCCAGTATGCTTTTCAGAATGGAGTCCACATCGGCATCGCCCTTATCTCCGGCACCGGAAAGCTGCTCAAGAGCCTCTTCAGAAACCTGCCCGGCATCCAGTTCAGATATTGATGCGGCATCCCCCTCCCCTGCGCCGGCAGTCTTCTGAATCATCTGATCAGCCCTGTCTCTCAGAGTCTCCCTGATCTTCTGAGTCTGCTCACCGCCAATACTGCCGCCGATACCGCCTATTTTATCCATAGCTGCGCCCCCTTCTTAAGGACCTGTAAACTCACGATCCAGGCAATAATTCAGAATTAAGATAGTATTTCCTTACTCTTATTATCACGCACTTTCATTACCGGTCTATTGCCATCATGTAGCCGTTTTGTAAAATCTTTGTAACATTACTGTTAACTGAAGCAGAGTGGCAATGCCATCACACCTGCTGATGTATCTGATCTGATACATCAATAAGGGGTATCAAAGTTTTCTTTCTGGTTCTCCTTGTACATCTTGCGCTGCCAGGTGTTCTGGTAAGTCTTGCTGCCGTCCTTCGTACGCCATTCAATCTTGAAGTTGTATGCCTTGCCTATCCGGGCGCCTGGGCATTTCAACTCCTGATAGACATCTCCATAATCGTTATACCATGTGTTATGCCAGTGATAGTTGCTGTTTCCCCACTCACTGACATCTATTCTGTATACCCACCAGCGCTTGCCGCCAAAATAATAGGCACTCGCAACGGCATATAGATTTCCCTTCTCGCTGGCAATATGTTCATTCTTCTTCAATTCGGCACTGCCTGATGATGGAGCGGCTGAAGTTCTGTGAGAAACTGGGACTGCTTCATCATAGGAATTGAGTGTTATCAGAAGCGCTTTCGAGACTCCCTGCAGCAGCGCAATCTTCCCCTGAGCGCTTCGGTGCCCTGCAAGACTTCCCTGCACAGAATACTCTCCCGGAGGTATTCGCTCTATTATAAAAGTGCCATCGCCTTTTGAGTAGGATGACATTCCGTTTCCCAATATCACAAGTGCCCCTCCGAGGGGCTGCCTGCTGCCGTCCTGGACCTTTCCAGACAATGTTGCGCTTTCCTGCGGACCGGCTCCTCCACTTATCGCCAGCGCTGCCTTGTTGCTGCACGTTCCATTTATGAAGACCATCAGCTTTCCCGACTCCACATAGGAAGGGACGTGGAACATTATGCGGGTGGAGCTCCAGGAGAGAATGAATTCTTCAGTAATGGGAACACCGTTTATAAAGAGACCTGTGGGAGAAGTGCCGAAGCCTTTCCCTTCAACAGTCACAGTCTGCCCCGGAAAGGTGGAAGCTGGAGTTACGCTGTTGATCACGAGCTGCTTCGTGTGAGCATTTTCAGGCATTACCGTAAGCGTAAGAGGATGCCACACATACAGCCACAGCCCCTGCATTGATGGGATGATGGCGCCCTGAGCCTTGATATCGACAGATTCCAGCCCCCTGTCAAAACGGTATGCCCTGGAGCAGATCCAGTAATTATTCTGGCTCGACGAGAGGCCTGCAACATCGAGAGCCACCTGTGTCGATGAGCTTATTGCAGCAGCAATGCGATTCCACGGTGCAGATCTGTCTGAGGGGCAGCATATCAGATTCCAACCGCAATCCAGCGTTAGAGAACGGATATTGCGGTTATTCTTAATTCCTCTTGCACTCACTTTTGCCGGCCTGTCAGAATAGACGATATAGCCCCACCTTGGATTTATCTGAGATATATCTGATGCAGGATCGAAGGCATAATATGCTCCTCCTGAATAGCGGAGTATCTTGTACCGGAAGCCCTTCGTCTCCAGCAGACGGGAAAAGGGAAAGGATATGATATTCCAGCCTTTTACAAGCTCGTACGTAACTGTAAAGGCCTCACTCCCTCTGGGTACAGGTGCAGGCGCGGCTGTTGAATGACCTGCAGCAGGTGGCGGCTTCGCAGGGAAGCCGGGCGGCCTGGTGGGATCGCAGTATACTACGCCAAATACAAGATTGCCGCAGCAGAAAAAGAACAGAATCGTAAAGAGCAGATATACGAACTGCTTCATCTTCGTTCTCCCTGTGACAAATTTTCTTATGTGACTCTCTTATTATACTTCAGGAGATCACTTTCCTCCGGAAAAACAGAGAGGAATATTGATGCCCGATAAAATGTATCACAGGTAAAATGGTACATCTTCGCCCATAACTTTCATGGTATAATCTGAGAAAGAGGTGATTTTTATGGCATACGGCACCCGTTTCAATCTCATGATCTTTATCAGTCTTATTGCATCATTGATACTGCTGGTCTCCATCCCGTCTTATGGCGACGATAACAAAAGGCCAGGCACACTCAAACAGAAAAAGACTTTTGCGTTCCCAAAGTCAAATAACTCAAACCTTCCTGAACCTGTGGTGGTCAAGCCCGGTGAGAGACTCCCGGGAACAGGAATGCAGTCTTCATCTCAGAAAGGACCGTCAGCTCTTCCAGGTACTTCCAGAATAAAATCTTACTCATTTCCCCAACCAGGAGGAGATACTCAGCAATCCAGCAGGAACAGCACCTCGTCGCAGACATTGCCTCAAGTGAAACTGATGGCTCCCTATTCATTTCCCAGAGTCAATGTACCATCAGAACTGAATAACAGCTATACCCAGCTGGATCCTTATACGGTGAGATCACAATACTATCAGATTCAGACAACAATGCCTTACAACAACCGCAGCACGACATATCCAGAGCAGCAGAACGATGCCCTCTATCCCGGTAACAATTCTTACTGGAACAGTAAGCAGAATTCTGCGATACCATACACTTATAACAGCTATCTGATGAACATGGAAATGCTCAACCTGTACAATGCTATCAACAACAATGCAGGGACAGGTCTGTATACAAAAAACTCTGATAATAAAGCTTTCATATATCAGTTTTTCAGATACCTGAACAGCAGCGGTTATCCTGCCCGATACTGCACAAATCCCTCCAGTACAGGCTATCCTTACAGAAACAGCACAAATACAAATAACACCGGAACTTACTACTGGAGAGGGCAGTAACTTAAAGCTCCGGCATGTTCCGGATCTGCCTGCCTGAAGATTGGAGTCACGTCGAGCGCACATCTGTAGAAGCAGGACAGACAGAGATGTCTGCCCTGCCTGATACTGTTGGACTCAAATCGGCCGTTCCATCATTCCAGATTGCATAGTTGCTGCGATACTAAAGAGAATCCGAGACATCCTGAACCGGAACAGAGTATTATCCATCGGCTGTTTCCCAAAAAAGGATCGGGTCTGGAACTGGATTGTCATATCACAACATGACATTATAATATCAGACAGGTAACACGGAGGTGTTTCATGATAGGGACAGGATATTCACCGCTCACAATGTACAGTGCAAGACCTGACAGCTTCATCGGAGATGGAACAATGGCACAGATTATTTACGAGTCTCCTTTTCAGAGTGTGTATGATGAAGTCAATCTTTCCGAGAAAGCACTTGGAACACAGATAAAAGCCAACAGTTCTCCGGAACATAACTGATGACACCACTGCAGATTCTGAGTGATGTTCCTGCGCTGCCAGTGCAGAGTCTGCACATCACCGAGCAATTTCTTATGCCCGGCCAGTCTTGAACGCTTCAACGACTGCAGGACGTGTTAAAAAGAACAGCACTGCCATTGGATAGAGAAGTCCCAGAAAGAAGCTGCACACCATTCCTATTATTCCTCCGACGGCACCGCCTACCGCCTCTGGACCAGCACTCCGGTTCATCTGAGCCATCAACGGGCCTGTAGCAAAAATGAGGTTGACAAGCAGATTGATAAGTGACACTGTGACCCCGTAAAATCCATATCCAATCGTGATAAGTCTTCCAATGTCCTTCATCATCAACAGCAATATGCCTGCTATGATAAGGGCTATTCCCACAAGGATACCCATGCCGCTCATTCCAATAGTCCAGAATTTATAGAACGGTACCTGATCCATCAGATCTAATACTGCATTCTGACCACTCCCACTGGATGCCAGAAAGCCGATGACCGCAAAAGGGAGGCAAAACAGTGCAAAAGTGCCGAAGACTATATTGAGGATCCCTATAACCGTAACCGCTGCTGGACGCTGCATCTTCTTCACTTCCTTTTTCCTTTATTCTATACAAACGCGCATTATAAATTGCACTATCAAAACTTCTGGAATCATCTATCAACGCTCATCAGGCAATTTGGAATGCTGCAGTTTGTTATGCTGGTGAGTATAGCCTGAACGATTCCCTCACTGATGACTGTCTCCGGCTCACGTGAGGGGAAGGCCCTCTATCTACAATTTGAGATATATCTTGGATTATCCTCCATCCGATTTCATCAGGACATTGCACGATCAGTCTCAATCTGGATCGTGCATTATTCCGGAATATTTTCCTGCGACTGAAACTTTTTCATTCTGCCAGGTAGTCGAACATAGTTCGCTTCGCTCACAATTGGAATGGAAGAGAAAAGCTGCATAGACTTCAGCTCTGGCTCGTCAGCTTCGATCTCGTCGCCTCTTGCTCACCCGGAGAGGCCCTTTGAAGGATTTTGCACAATAGTGAAGAAAATTCTTTTTTTTATACAAACGCGCATTATAAATTGCACTATCAAAACTTCTGGAATCATCTATCAACGCTCATTTGGCAGTTTAGAATGCTGCAGTTTGTTATGCTGGTGAGTATAAATGCGGGGCAGTTGTAAGATCCTTGTGGAACAGCCATCCTTCGCTGAAAAGCCGCATGTTTTCAGATAATAGACGAGAGCGGTGATAATATGAACTGTATCTTTCTCTCTCCACACTTCCCTCCTCATTACTTTCATTTCTGTAAAAGCCTCAGGAATCTGGGAGCCAATGTGCTGGGAATTGCCGACACTCAATACGAACAGCTCAGTCAGGATGTAAAATCATCACTTACAGAGTATTATCGTGTCGAATCGATGGAAGACTATGATCAGCTTCTCAGAGCGGCAGGGTTTTTCACTCATAAATATGGGAAGATCGATCGAATTGATTCTCTGAATGAACATTGGATGGAAAGAGAAGCCCGACTCAGAACAGACTTTAATGTTTATGGAATAACTCTCGACAGAATTGACCAGGCCAAGTTGAAATCCCGAATGAAGAACGGCTTCAGAGAAGCTGGGATAGAAGTCGCACGCGGCAGGGTAGTCGACAGCCTGGATGATGCGCAGCGGTTCATCGACGAAGTTGGATATCCTGTGGTGCTCAAGCCCGACTGTGGAGTCGGTGCCGCACATACCCTGAAGATAGTCGATAGAGAATCACTTGTCAGGTTTTTCAACGAAAATCCCAGATTGAGCTACATCGCTGAAGAGTTTGTCGAAGGCGAGATATGCACCTTTGACGGACTCGCCGATCGAGAAGGTAAAGCTGTCTTCTACACTTCTCACGTCTATAATAAGGGAGTCATGGAACTTGCAGTAGATGGCGATCACGTATACTATTATTCCCAGAGGGCTCTCCCTCCCGATCTCAAAGATGCAGGAATGCGTACAGTCAAGGCATTCGACATAAGGGAGCGTTTTTTTCATATAGAGTTTTTCAGGACCCCATCAAATGAACTTGTCGGCCTTGAAGTGAATATGCGCCCGCCAGGCGGTTTTACCACAGACATGTTCAACTATGCCTGTGACATAGACATATACCAGGAATGGGCAAACATGGTTGTGAAGGGTGAGTTTAAAGCCGAGTATACAAGAAAATATCACTGCTGCTATATAGGTCGGAAAGCCAGTAAATCCTATCTGAACAGCCACGAAGAGATTATGTCGAAATATGGAACTCCTTTTATTGTAAAGGAAGGGGCAATGCCGGACCTTTTTGCGTCGCTGATGGGAAACAAATATTACATAATAAGAGTGGAAGAGTTTGACAGGATGAAGGAAATTGTGGAATCCATACTTAAAACCGCATAACCGGCTGCGTTCCGTCTTACAACGCAGTGTGTGACAGCCTCTGAAAAAGCCGTTCACCACTATAAAAGTGACTGCAGCTCCTGGAAAAAGTCTATAAGAGATGAGCCATCACTCTCGATATTCTGCAATTATCACTAAATGGCTCTATGACTATGTTATAAAAAACTCAAGGCATTTCATATGCTGACGTTTAAGGGCGTCATTATAAAGCTGAGATATCCTATTCTCTCGATTAGCAGCGAGCACATCTCATACAGAGCTCTCTGTCTTTGCACACAGCATTGATAAGGCATGCTCATAAGCTGCGGCAGCTGCCGAACAGGTAGCTGATGTAGAAACCTTCAGTGCTGTGCGGGCAATCTCTGCCTTCAAAGGATCCTGAGATTTATCTGCCAGTCTTTCATGAAAAGGCTCGCCGGCAAGCACCTTTTCATAAGGTAACTGAAGCTCTGCCACAGTCTTATGCGTGGTTCTATCTTTTTATATACTATCATTATCCGTTCAAAATCAGCCACTGACAAATTGCTAACATTGCGTGCCTACTCAGCTAGCAGAAATGATTTTTTAAATACTGCACGACTTGTTTCATGAAGGCCCTCAGCTGCCAGGTGGAATAATGGGGAACAATAATATAGAGAAGGATATTTCCCCTTTTCGCTGAATTGGATCGTCTCAATCAGGCAGAGCCTCTCTGCGTCAACTATTCAGGTATGCGCGAGGAAGGATAAGACAGTGGACGAACGACAGAAACATATCAGAAATTTCAGCATTGTCGCCCATATAGATCACGGCAAATCAACGCTGGCAGACCGGATTCTGGAGCTGACCGGCACGATAAACCCAAGAAATATGGCAGAACAGGTACTTGATAAGATGGATCTCGAGAGAGAGCGCGGAATCACCATCAAAGCTCATCCCGTAACAATCGATTATCGCCACACCGACGGGATTACCTATCAGCTCAACCTCATTGACACGCCTGGTCACGTTGATTTCACTTATGAGGTATCAAGAAGTCTTGCCGCCTGTGAAGGCGCTCTTCTTCTTGTGGATGCATCACAGGGTGTTGAGGCACAGACGCTGGCGAACTACTACCTGTCAATCGAAAATGACCTGGAAGTTGTACCGGTCATCAATAAGATCGACCTCCCCATCGCAGAGCCTGACAGGGTGAAGCGCGAGATTGAGGAGATCCTGGCTCTTCCGGCAGACGATGCTCTTCTCGTATCGGCGAAAGAAGGGATCGGCACAGAAGAGGTGCTGGAGGCCATTGTGAAGCGTATCCCCCCTCCTGAAGGCGAACTGGACAAGCCATTGAGAGCGCTGATCTTTGACTCCCAGTATGATTCATACCGTGGTGTCATACTCTTTGTGAGGCTTGTTGATGGCATAGTGGAAAAAGGCACTCAGATTAAGATGATGTCGTCTGAAAAGACATATGAAATAGATGAAGTAGGCATCTTCAAGCCTGAAATGACCAGAACAGAAGCATTGAAGGCTGGTGAAGTGGGCTATCTGATAGCTCAGATAAAGGATATCAAGGAGACAAGAGTCGGCGATACCGTCACCATTGCATCAGGAGGCACCGTGGATGCGCTCCCAGGCTATAGAGAAGTGCTGCCCATGGTTTACTGTGGCCTCTACCCGATTGAAAATACCGAATATCAGTCCCTTCGTGAGTCACTGGAAAAGCTGCAGCTCAATGATGCGTCACTTGTATTTGAATCAGAAAGTTCACTTGCCCTCGGGTTCGGCTTCCGGTGCGGCTTTCTGGGACTTCTCCACATGGAGATAGTTCAGGAGAGACTGGAGCGGGAGTATGATCTGAACCTTATCGCCACTGCTCCTACAGTAGTCTACCGTGTAGAGACAACAAAGCACGAGATGTTGAGGATAGAAAACCCTTCGCAGCTGCCGGATCCCACCATGATAGAAAAGATCGAGGAGCCAATAGTGAAGGCTACCGTAATGTGCCCTGAGACCTTTGTCGGTGCCGTCATGGATCTCTGCCAGTCCAAGCGCGGCATCTTTAAAAACATGGAGTGCCATCTGGAAAACAGGTATCTCATAACTTATGAGATGCCCTTCTCAGAGATAATCACCGACTTCTTCGATCAGCTCAAATCCCGTACAAGAGGATATGCCTCTCTCGACTATGAGCTCATCGGTTATATTGAATCAGATCTGATAAAACTGGATATGCTTGTCAACAACGAGCGCGTCGACGCCCTGTCTCTGATAGTGCACAAAGACAATGCCTATACCATGGCCAAGAAGCTTACTGAAGACCTGAAGGAAGCGATCCCGCGCCATATGTTCCAGATACCCATCCAGGCCTGCGCCGGCGGGAGAATCATAGCCAGAGAGACCATATCGGCAATGAGAAAGAATGTGCTGGCCAAATGCTACGGAGGAGACATCACCAGGAAGAGAAAGCTCCTCGAAAAGCAGAAGGCTGGAAAGAAGCGTATGAAGACCATCGGTAACGTAGACATCCCCCAGGAAGCCTTCCTGGCAGTTCTGAAAGCCAGGGAATAGTTGTTGATATCGAATTTATAAAAGTGAGGTGCCACAATGTCAAGGATCACAGCAGCTTTTATCCTTCTTATCTCTCTGTTTGCATTCATTTCATCGCCGGCATCTGCCCAGGATGCTCTGCCGAGCGATGAAGAGCTCATCTCGGTACTGCGGAGCAATCTGCAGGCATATAATGAAAAGAATATCAAAGGAGTTATGGATACAATTGATCCAAACAGTCCGGGCTACTCACAGACTGAGGCATTGACCAGTCAGGTCTTCCAGCAGTACGATCTCAGATTCGAGATCAAAAGTGTAAAAGTGATCAATAAGAAGATAGATGAAGCGCAGATTCGTATGGTACAGATCACCAGAAAGATCAAAGGTCCTGACTTCAGAGACAACGAGGCGACTTCTATTCAGACACTGAAGAAGATAAATGGCAGTTGGAAGATCTCAGGCACCAAAATGGAAGATGTGAAATATCTCGATGCACCTGTCGGCACCATGAAGGATCGGGGCTAGGCGGTCTGTCTCCCGGAGCCCTTTGCGGCTTTTCCCCCGGTGTCTTTTGCGGCTTTCACGGAAGGCTTGTGTCTATTCAGAGTCAGCGACAGCATTACCAAGGTTAAAGAGCTGAGCGCCATCGCGAGCCCTGCAAACTCAGGCTTCAATGTAATGCCTGCCACAGGGATGAGAAGGCCGCCTGCCTGCCCCTGCAGCAGGTAAGTATGGAAGACTGCCAGGCAGGGATGAAGCCGCACTTCAGCGGGTCCGAAATCTCCCAGGGAGGCTGTCCGGGGGACCGAAGCTCTACAGGAAGGCCTGACCAGGGGGACCGCATGTAAAGCCTCTGTTGAAAAGCCGATGCATTATGATATCACATCCTGAGATATCATAATTATAACAGAACATCAGATTCGTGTCAGCAGCAGATTCTTCAGACAGGTATGATCAGAAGAGGAGGGATTTTACAATACCTGAAGAATAAACACGGGACAAAATGATGGCAAAGGCTCAGGAGGCCTCAAAACCCAGGGCGGGAGTCACGATCATCCAGGCAGGGAGTATTGACGTGGAAAAGCTTAAAATAATAAAGGAATTCCTGGGTTTTCTCGTTCAGAACAAAAAGTGGTGGCTTATCCCGCTAATACTCGTTCTTCTCATCCTCTCATTCCTGATACTTTTCTCTGAAGGCTCGGCACTTGCGCCGTTCATTTACACTCTGTTTTAAACATTGCTGAGGTATCGTCGCAGAGAGAAAAGCAGTTCTCACGATTAAGATGTTTCACGTGAAACTCTTCTCCGTGCGCACAGTGTATAATCACTCAGATTTGCTGAAAAATGACGAATCCGGTTCTCACGAGCAGTTGCCGGTAAGATTACTGGGAGCAGCCAGAGCAGACTTTCCCATATCAATGCGGTAAAGCATGTTATCATCGCTGCCAAAATACACTCTGCCACCTGAAACGGCTGGGCTGGAATCAAGCCATACCGAGATCCAGGATATGCCGGTATCAAATCTCCATATTAATGTGCCATCCTGCAGCAATTCCAGAAGGAGTTATCTCAACGTTTTTGAATTATGAGAGCATGAAAAGCTTTATCTTTGATCTCGATGGAACCCTGATTGATTCCAGGTTTGATATTGCAGAAAGTGTCAACTTGACTCTGGACGCACTCTCCATACCCAGACTGCCTGTCGAGCATATAATAACCTGTGTAGGTCACGGAGTCAGAACCCTTTTAACGAAGGTGCTGTTATCTCTTGGCACAGAGCGCGATGTCAATGAGGCAGAAAAAGTGTTTCGCAAAATCTATAAAGATCATCTCACCGAAAGAACCGCTCTCTATGACGGCACAGGCAGGATATTTCCCTTTTTGAAGAAGCAGGGTCATTCCATCTTTGTTGTAAGCAACAAACCCCATGCACTGACAGAAGGGATTCTGAGGCACTTTGATCTGATACAGTATCTCACCGCTTATTATGGAGGGGATGCGATGCCTGCTTTGAAGCCTGACAGAGCTGTCTTTGATGAGCTGGCTTCGACCTATCATCTGAATAACAGAAAAACATATATGATAGGTGATTCTGATGTGGATGGCACCTTTGCGGAGAACTGCTGCATCCCCTTTATTTTTGTGACTTACGGCGGCTTTATCAGTAAAGAGGAACAGAAGCAGGTCAGAAGCGACTTCCGAGCCGAAACACCGAAAGAGCTTGAGCAGATCGTGAGGGAAATCTCCAATTCAGATACCCAGATGAAGGAGCCTTAATGAACGGCTTCGACAGATGAGAAGACAGCATAATCGAAAACAAAGACAGGCACATAGAAATGCCCGCCAATATCCCGCAGCCTTCACATAGCACTTTATCCCTGAGGTGCAGCCTTTTTCCTTATCATCAGAACTCCGACTACTGCTCCCACTGTCACTACAATCAGCCCTGCAGCCAGCAGGGGCCTTGCTGAAATCCAGGCCATGGCCACCAGTCCTGTCCAGATGGCAAGCGCTATAAGGAAGCTTACGATGCCTATTCCCGCATCGAGAATATTTCCCACAAACGGTATCAGATCGGCCAGTGTAGAAAATGGCTTCAGAACCATCATCAGACCGAAGAACAGAAACAGAAAACCTACCACTCTGATAATCCAGGTCAATACATTGTTCTCCTGCTCAGCATGCCTGAACATCTCATTCGCATTGACCGTTCCAGCTTCGAGCCTCTGAATGGCATCACCTGCCCTGGTCTGGTATGATTGAAACGTGCTCCCTGTCTGCTGTGCAATGATGCTTACAGTGAGTGGTTTTACTACAGCAAAGGAGATTCTTATGTCACCTATATCCGGATTTGCCGGGTCATCTCCACGATAGAAGTAGTTGTCTGAGACGTCCATCGTCTGCTGAAGCTTGGCCGGCAGCTCTTCCAGCATATCAGAATCAAGAGGCAGCAGTTCGTATTTGTCGATCATATCGACGAGAGAGTCTGAGAGGGTAAACGCACCTATTGTTACATTACTGGCTTTTATGACTTTCGTGGTATAGACCATCGAGGCCGGATTCCTATGACCATCGGCTTTTTTAAAATTGGTTGACTTGATCAGATCTTCCGACCATACTTTTTCATACTTATAAGTTGTAACTGTTTCTGAGCCGCCTCCTGTCTTCTTTCTTGTATCAGTCTTCTTCTCTTCCTTCCACTGATACATCTCGGCTTTTCGGCGGAGTTTTATGCCCTTTGCAGAAACAGCAAACTCCCTGTCATTGAGTGTCTCATCTGCAGTGGCAAGACCGGTGAGATGAACGAGCTTTCCATCGTTAGCTGAATTGACTTCGTCTGCGTTGATTGAGACAACGGCCTTTGCCCCTTCTTTGAGGCTCATTGCAGTTTTTACTGCTCTTCCCTCATTCCAGAAGATAAGGGGTATGGCGATGATGAATATGATGACCCCAACTACCACTCCCCCGCAGGAATCCTTAATCCTGCCAAACCAGGATTGTCCTGTTACCTCTCTGAACTCATCTGCCATTTCGTTTCGTTCCTTTCATACTTCAAGATACACTGCCTGGGTATGGTCTTGATTGCAAGACTTATGCAGGGTAAAGAGCTGTGATGACAAGAGTGGCGCAGTGAAACCATAACGTGAAATTCTCCCTGTTCTCCCTTATTCCTTTATCATTATGGATCCTGTCTGTGTCTTATGGCAGGGTTTATTCCCATTGGAAAGAATCTTCTATAAACATTGTTAATCATATTATATTGATAATATGATTGTTATGGAGGTGTGCCATGAAGATAGTCATTGTAGGAGGCGTGGCAGGCGGAGCCACTGCGGCTGCCAGACTGAGACGCCTGAACGAAGAAGCGGATATAACGATTTATGAGCGGGGAAAATATGTATCCTTTGCCAACTGTGGACTGCCTTATCATATTGGAGGAGTGATAAAGGAGAAAAAGTCTCTTCTCGTGCAGACAGCTGAAGCCATCGAAGCCCGCTTCGCCATAAAGGTGAAAACGCTGCATGAGGTAACGGAAATCAACAGTAATGCCAGGACAGTCACGGTGAAAAACATCGACACAGGTGAAATTTTTGAAGATGGTTATGACTTTCTGATACTTTCTCCTGGCGCGCGGGCGTTGAAACCCCCGATTCCCGGAGTTGATTCTCCCAGAGTCTATACACTGCAGACCATCCCTGACATGGAACTCATTCTTAAAGCTCTTGATGGAGGTGCCCGCTCTGCAGTTGTTGCAGGCGGAGGTTACATCGGCATAGAGGCTGCAGAGAATCTTGTTGAGCGCGGACTGGATGTCTCACTTGTGGAGATGCGCGATCAGGTTCTGCTCTTTCTGGATCCTGACATGGCGGCATATTCCATGCAAGAGCTGATGGCACACCGAATCAATCTGCATATGAGCAATAAGGTGAAGGAGATCAGAGATACTGGCGATGGAAGAGTATCCGTGTCTCTTTCAGGCGGTGAGAAGCTGGAAGCAGACTTCGTTGTGATGGCCCTGGGAGTTACGCCTGAAGTTGCACTTGCAGAGAAGGCAGGCATAAAACTCGGAAATACAGGCGCCATAGAAGTCAATGAACATATGCAGACATCTGATCCTTACATATATGCAGTCGGAGATGCGGTTGAAGTGACCCATTTTGTTACCGGCGCAAAGGCAAGAATCCCCCTGGCCGGACCGGCCAACAGGCAGGCAAGGATTGCCGTCAATCACATATCTGGAATACAGTCAACATATAAAAAGACACTTGGCACATCTATCATTAAGGTTTTCGAGCTTTCATGTGCAGCCACAGGTGCCGGCGAGGAGGTTCTCACTGCATCAGGTATACCGCACCTGAGCGTCACCATTCATACAGGCAGCCACGCCGGATACTATCCCGGCGCCTATCCTATACACCTCAAGCTTATTTACTCCCCTCTAGATGGAAAGATCCTGGGAGCCCAGGCCTGTGGCTACGATGGAGTGGATAAGCGTATTGACGTACTGGCAACATCGATACGTCACGGTGCAACAGTCTATGATCTGGAAGACTATGAGCTTGCATATGCACCTCCTTTCGGATCGGCAAAAGATCCTGTCAATATGGCTGCCTTTGTAGCAGTCAATGCTGTGCGGAAGCTGGCTCCTGTCGCTACCATCTTCGAGGTCGATTCCATCAGAGAAAACGGAGCTGTTCTGCTGGATGTGAGGAATCCTGACGAGTTCAACCTGGGAACCATAGAGGGAGCCATTAACATCCCCCTCAATAGTCTCAGATCCCGTATCAGTGAGATACCGGAAGGTAATGAAGTTCTTGTATTCTGCAAGGTCGGGCTCAGAGGATATATAGCCCAGAGGATCCTTATTCAGAAGGGATTTAAGGTAATCAACCTTACAGGAGGCTATGAATCATACAGAGTATACAGAGATCGTTTCAAGATTGAGCCTCCCTGTCCAAGAGAAGTCGCAGATGACCAGCAGAATTCGCCTCCTTAGACACCTGCTTCTGATTCTCCTTCAGAAAAAGTTATCAAGATTGATGCAAGTGGTCTGGCGTGTCCAGGCCCTCTTATGAAGCTGAAGGAGAATTCATCTGAAGCAAAGGCAGGTGACATCATTGAGATAGAATCCACTGACAAATGCTCCTGTCAAGGTGAACAAGAGTTTCATTGAGAAGATGTTCTCCCTGATGATGCCCCGTGGACCTCAGAAGCTTGCCCTGTCCAAGATGCACATGCTGGGCATGGGCAAAGTGATAATCCGGGATATCATGAAGAAACAGAGTGTCACCCCTCTTGAAGGTCTCATCTCCTCGTTTCAGCAGAAAGGCGGCAAGCTGATAGGCTATGACCATGGAGATGATGGGCATCAGGAAGGAGGAGCTTATTGAAGGAGTGGAAGAAGGCGGTGTAACAACCTTCCTCTCGGATGCCGATAAAGGGCATATCACCCTCTTTATCTGAAAGACTCAATGTTTCCATACAGTCCTGGTGTTGTTTTCTGACGGAATTCATCAAACCACTTGTATTTTACTTTGATTTAAGGTAATATAAAAGGGCAGTCATAATTACAACACCGCTACCAGCTATCTTTGTACACAGTCAATCAAACACATATGATTAAGATGAGTGATATTATATGCTTATAGAGGACAAGCCAGTTCTTATTACACACCTTAATATTGAAGAAAGGAAGCGGCTCCTGAACAAGAATGAGCTTTTTTCCGGCTTTAATGACAGAGAACTCGATGAATTGGTCTCACTCGTAGACATGAAATACTATCCCATAGACTTTTTAATATTTGCTGAAGGCTCATTGGGAGCTGAAATGTATATAATAATAAAGGGTAAAGTTTGTCTTACAATAGATCTGGGCACTTCTGGATGGACCAAGACAATTGTGCTTAATCCGAACAGCTTCTTTGGGGAAATGTCTCTTCTGGACAACCATCCCCGCTCTGCCGGAGCAGTGATGCATACTGAGGGGATACTTATCACGCTGGATCAGAGAATATTTCTAAAGCTCATAAAGAAATTTCCCAAGTTCACAATTAATATCATGAAAACAATGAGCGAGCGCATCAGAAAAGTTAATGAGATGTTACTGCAGCTTGGGCAGCATATTTCCGGAACGTAGCAGGGATTGGCAACTCAGTGAGCTTTCATCACACTCTGCTTCCATGTGATAAGACAGCCTGGGTGCTAGTTCAATGGCAGCCTGGGCGGCGGAGGCGATTTAAAGAGAATCTCTTTAATCATCAGATCCCGGACATTCATGTTCCTGCAGGTGCTGTAAGTCATCCGATACAGCTGTGTATCCTGATTTGTCATCGCCGGCAATCACGTCTGCTTCATCATCGCCAGGCACTACCCACTCTTCATCACCGCCTGCACCAGGTGCTTCTTCGACTGGCACTACGACTGTGTCATCATCAGATAACACATCAACACCGGCTGCTTCTTCATCATCACTTTCTCCATCGATGACTTCATCTGTCTGATAATTCGATGCAGTATCTGCAGGGCCTTCCTGTGCATCAATGATAATCTCCATGGCAGCAGCCCTGCTTTCTTCTGATGACTCCATGTGAATTTCTTCGCAGAGATGCGATATTACCGCAGATACCATTACAGTTTCAGCCGCTGCTGCCAGAAGAGCGCGCTCATCTTTCCTGTGATGCTCCTGCTGATCATCATCCTGTATATCAGAAGGATCTGAAACCGCTGATGCATCAAGAAGTGCCTCATCACAATTTGGACAGAGCGTCCTGTCCTTTTCATATATATTGCCACATCGAAGACAGCGTACATAATCCATGAGTTACCGTCATTTCATAAACAGTCTTGAAACTGTTGTCTGGACATATTACTCAGAAGGCACGCAAAAACAAGCTGAGATTAAACATCTATTACAAACCCAGCGAAGGAGCTATCTTTTCCATTGAGAGGATGCCTGTTTCAACAAATGAATCGAGAGAAATACCAATCTTCTCGCATTCAAGGATACACTCCCTGGATACGTTCCTGGCGAAAGCCTTCTCTTTCATTCTTTTTGTAACTGATTTGACTCTCACTGATGATATCTTCCTGTCGGGATAGACAAGCGCAGTGGCAATGATAAGACCGGTAAGCGACTCGCTGGCCGAAAGCGCGAAGTCGAGAGGAGTCGTCCTGACAGAGCCGTTTGCCTCGTTATGACGGCAGATGGCCTGCCTCATTTCTTCCGGGATATCGGAAGGCAGAAGATCCATTGCAACAAGGGCGTGCTTCTCAGGCTTGTCTTCAGTCATCTCAAAGTCTATGTCGTGCAGGAGTCCGGTAATACCCCATACCTCCTCATCATACCCGAGTTTTTGCGCGACTCCCTTCATGACGGCCTCTGAAGCCAGGCTGTGTTTCAACATGGCATCTTTTTTAAGATATAGGTTGAGAAGTGCCCATGCATCATCTCTGTTCATTCAGATTCTCCTTGTTCAAAGTTGACAATTCCGGGATTGAAGGAAATGAAATGTTATATCAACGGCTTTATACTCACATATCCGGACAGTGCTCCGGGATGCTCACGACAAACCGTGGCACGACTCTAGCCTTTTTTAGCCTGATACGGAAAGAGATCTACGATATCCTGAACATTCAGGTCCATCAGCAACCTGTCGGTGCGAAGATAGTACCTGGTGCCATTGCATCCAACGACTCCAAAATGCTCTTCATCTACACCATCATATCCTCTGAGCACCACATGAACCGGATCTCCAAGGAAGTCGCGTATTCTCTCTGACATACTCCCCACCCTCTTATTGGAAATTTCACAAGATGTATTATCCAGGAATTATAAAAGTCCTGCAAAAAGAAAGATTCCCTTGAACAGTCGGAGAGATGATGACTATCATGAAAGAAAGGAATCATCGGCAAAGGCCTGGAAATACACTGCGATAAAGGTCATCTGCATCGAACCGGATATGAATTGAGCTCAGGAAGGGATGATTACTTATGATTAAAGTCACATTGGCGCTTCTGGCAGATTACGCAAGTGTAGCTTTTGGAGGAAAGCTCAACATTATGGGCATCTTTGACAACCTTGTCACGGAAGGCATTCCTGTCGTGATCCCTCACATCTATCTGGTCATCAGGATCGAAGGAGATGTTGGTGAAACTGAAAAACGTTTCGATGCTGCAATTCATCTCATAGATGAAGACGGGAAAACCCTTTTGTCACTTCCCGGTTTTCTGGTACTGTCGCCTCCTCCAACAGGGAAGAGCATAACAAAACACGACCAGATCTTCCCTCTTTACAACCTGAAGCTTGACGACTTCGGCAGCTACGAATTTAAAATCTTCATCAACAACGAGCTGAGAGCCAGTGTTCCGCTCTCAGTCACACGCATGGAACGTCCCTCTAAGCCTGTTTCAGAGAACTGAAAAGCCAGAAATGCCATCAGATGTTCTGTAATGATGTCACTGTGATGAAAAGTGCAAGTTCCTGAGCCGCAGAGATAAATGAAAGAAGGTGCCTTATGAAGAGCCACTGGTCCACCTATCTCGATAAAGAAGAGATGTTCGCATATCAGGAGATACTTCAGTGGGAGGAAGCTCCCGGGAAGAGCTTCGAAAACTATCGCTCTTTTGCCACTCCGGTGACTGATTATCTTCAGAAGCTCTCACCTGAAATGATGAGCCAGATATCTATCGTTGTACGGTCGGCCCTTAAAAGCCTCCGTGACTATTCTCACTATACAGTCTATCCTTCGAGCATTCTGGAAAAGATATCGCTGAAGGCAGGGAGCAGGCTTGATTCACTGGATCAGGTAAAAGAAATTTCTATCAGCTGCCTGGATAATGCTGCTCTGGAGTGCATCTCATTCAACAGGGGAGTCGCAGCTGCAGAAGGGGGCTTAACCGGTTTGATGGGCCTCCAGGGTCTGATGATAGACCTTCCCTTCCTCTACGGCGTGCTGTTCAGAATCATAGAGGAGATTTCTCTCTGTTATGGCTACCGGATCGACACTCCGGAAGAACGGTTCCATATCCTGACCACACTTGAAACCTCCCACATGACAGAAGAAAAAGACAGAAGGGCGGCCTTTCTGAAACTTGCAAACCTCCAGCTCTCATTAAGAGGAGGTATCTCCCTGTCTGATATCCAGCTTTATCTTTCCAAAGGCCTTACGAGCCTGTCTCAAAGACTGGGCTCGGCACTGCTCGGAAGAAGGCTGGCGCTGATCCTCAAGGTTGCAGGAGGCGTTGCCGGAGGTATCTTCAACTACCTGCTGGCTCAGCAGATCGCAGACAGCGCCTTTCATATATATAGAAAGCGCTTCCTGGCTGACAGGGCGGAAGAGCGGAGAGCAGATTCACCGGTGCCTGATGTGGGAAACGGCACGTAAATATAGGCCGGATTATTCACGAATAATTTCTCAGGCAAGCCAGAAATCAAGTCATTAACAGGCTTGATGATGTTTTCAGAGTATTTGACTTTTCAACATACTGTTTTATATATTAATAACGCTTTTCGGTTTTCAGCAGTCAGTTCTGCAGGCCTCACATTATCTGAAGGATACAGGACATTCGTGGCCGCCCAAGGCGATCTGTCTCAGCCCGACCCGGCCGAAGTGGATATCTCTCTCAGATATGATTCATCGATGCCGGGGAAAGAGCGACCCATTTCCTATTCGCGGTGAAAACCTGAAAGCATCTGTCTTTCGGCACTCATATGGCAATTCTTCGCTTCTGTCTTTGAAAAAAAGGATCGACAACACCATATTTCACTTCAATTTTCAACTCATCAGGAAGCGACGCGGAAAGCTCTTCTTTATCAATCATTGTCTCTGAATCCACAATGAGCATCAGAATATTATTTTTTTTATGAAAAATGGCATTATAGCAACGAACTCCGGAGTTTTCAAAGATCATCTTATCAAGCTGGCAGATATTGATGGTATTTCCTCCGGAGACTGTAATACTGTCCTGTATTCGCCCTTCAACAGCACTTAATCTGTGGAGCAGACTCCCGCATCTGCAGGGTTCAGTCAGCATTCTGGCAATGTTCCCGGTTCGGTACCGAATCAAAGGCATCGCTTCGTTTGAGAGAGTCGTTATGGTTATTTCCCCTGATTTCCCGGGCTTGACAGGTTTACCGGTCTGTGAATCAATCATTTCAAACAGCATGTCTGCATCCCGCAGGTGAAGTCCATCGTGGCAACCGCAGTCAACAGCACACCCATATCCAAATTCTGAATGTCCGTAATGGGTGAAAACATTACATTTCCAGCTGTCTCTGATTTTTTGTGCAGCCGATTGCGGAGTGATGTCGGCCGTGAGCAGGACGCTCCTGGGCCGCATTTCAGGGGCAGTCCTGCTCATATAAAGTATCTCAGCAGGCATGCCAACCAGGCAATCGGCATTTCTGGAAGCTTCGATTGCCTGATGCACATCTTTGATCGTCCCTGATATTTCAGATTTGACTCCGAGTTCCACAAGGCTTTCAGCAAGCAGTCTCGCCAGGCTGTTTTCGGTCTCATTTGAAATCAAAATCTGCACTTTATCACCGGAATCGACTATCCCACTCATTCCAACAGTAAAAAACTCCTTTATTCTTGCCAGATCGCCACTTGAGAAGAAAATCCGCTTGCACAGAGCTGTGGTTCCTGAATTGGCAAGCGTAGTGACTCTTGCTGCTTCATGGGGAGGGATGGCCAGAAATGCCAAAGGCTCCCTGGCCAGATCAGAAGGAAAGGTGAAGGGCAGTTCGCTCAATTCCGTTTCACTGCCGGGCTTTTCACTGTAAAACCTGGTATTATGCCTTGCATAATCGATAACAGCCTTCAATTTCTCCTGCTGCCAGCTTTTCAGGCTTTCCGGGCTGAGCAGATCAGAAAGCCCTGTTTTATCGGCCAGCCATTTTGTTACAGGAGAGAGCTTTTCTGTGCCGTCATTAGAAAGTATCCGCATCTGATGCGCTTGAACACCTCCGGACTGACTCCCAGATCACGATAAAACGCTTCCGCCCCCTTTTCAAAGATCATCTGTCCCCATAACGATCGAAGCGAATTCGTAAAATCTTCAAAGAGCATAACCTGAAATCCCTTATTTTCAATGGCAGAAATTATAGTCTCCTTTTTGTCTATCCTTCCCAGACAGCCGCTGAACTGTGCCGCTTCGTGATGTGCGAACAAATCGGAGATAACAAGATAACCTGCCGGTTTCAACACCCGCTTGATTTCCCTCAGCACAGCCACCTGATTTTCCATTAAAGAAAAGCTGCATTCCATTAAAACACCATCAAAAAATGATGATCCATAAGGAACTGCTTCACCCGAAGCTGTTATCAGATGATTCTCCCGCTCAGAATCTATATATATGTCAATTCCACTTGCATCCAGGTTCATTGTGTTTCTCAAATACTTCACGGTCATACCTGAACCGCATCCTATATCCAGAATTCTGGCGCCGGGCAGAAAAGCGCAGAATTCGAGTGCCCTGCCGGTGATTTCCAGACCTCCGGGACGATTGGCCAGGCACCTGGATTTATCTATTGCGGCCATGCGGTGAGATAATGTGCACAAAACGGGCTCAGTTTTCCTTTATCATAAACGTGAAAGCTGCATTTGCGGAGCCTTGAAAAATCTATAGTTCCTGCATCCTGGAAAGCCATTGAAGTAACAGTAAATCCGTGTGTTTTTACTCTCTCGAGAAAATATTCCATGTTTTTCAGGTCACCGCTTTCAGATTCAGGATTGTAGAGCGATGGATCCGGCCGCTGCCAGCGTCTGGCCACGAATTCGCGGTTTTTTTCTGCGGCATTCTTACTGCAGCAGCAGGTATCTGCAGTGGCGGAACGGCTTGAAAGTGGAACCAATCGATCCCGGTATGCCACAAAATCGCCATGAAAGCCACACAAGGCGTGATCACAGCAGGAGGGCAGCAAATCTGCTGCTTTTATCATACCATCAGATTGCTTTTCGATTTCATACACCAGTTCATCAAGCGTTATTCTGTCCCTGTCATCCGGTAATCCAGGAATCCTTCCCAGATAGCTCACAGGTTGAAAATGAAGACCCCGGACTCTGGGTGACTGTGACAGGGCGAACTTGATTATTTCACCGATATTGTCCATATTGACACCGCGAACCATGGTGGGAACCAATGTCACTCCCATATTGAACTTCGCGCAGTTCTCGATTGCCTGCTTTTTAATTTCCAGAAGAGGCCTGTTTCTCAGTTTCCTGTAAATCCGGTCATCAGTGCCATCAAATTGCATGAAAACAAAGGAAAGCCCTGCCAGCGCAAGCTTTTCAACATAATCCGGCTCCGTGCCCAGACGAACCCCGTTGCTGTTTAGTTGAACATATTTTGCCCCGGCATCTTTTGCATATCTGATGATGTCCGGAAGAGCATCACGTGTGGTTGGCTCTCCACCGCTCAGCTGCACCAGAGATTTCCCTTTGTCGATGATTTCGCTGAGTGAACTGCAGATCTCCTCAAAGGATGGATCATTGTCGCCGTTGCATTGGTTTGCAAGACAAAAGCTGCAGTTCAGGTTGCATCTGCCGGTAATATCCAGAAGAACGCAGCAGGTTTTCTGCAGATGATCGGGGCATAAGCCGCATTTATCAGGGCACAGGGCGTTTTCGACAGATATATTATCAGATTCAGGAATCCACTTGTCTATTTGATAAAAACCCCGCCAGATAATGCTTGCAAAAGAGCCGTGTTCATCACAGCTTTTTCGCAGAAAGACTTCTTTACCTGCAAGAACACGCTCTGCCGGAATTTTTTTCAGACAGACAGGGCACACGCTTTTCGTTTTATAAATAATCTGGCAGTCTTTCACGCCGCTCACCACTTTCACCGGACAGGCTCACAGAGGATAACGATCTGTTTTCATGCGCCCTGTGCTTCCGTGTGTTTTCATCAGCTATTTATCTTCCAGCTGCATCTCAACTTCAGATATCCGCCCTTTGACCAGTTCTTCAGAAATATAGACTATTCCGCATTCAGGACAGCGTGGAACCTCTGTGAAAAAAGTATGTCCCAGATAAGAAAAATCAGTTTTTCTCAACTCCAGTTCTTTACTGCATCTAAAACAGATAAGCTTCCTGATTTTTTGTGAATCTGACATCTTTTCAATTATCCGGGCCTGTAAATAAGTTCCCGGTTCCATTCAGCATTCCCTTCATTTATTCTTCAACTCTCATCCTGTGACAATAGCCGTTAATAACTTCGATGACATTATCCCTTATTACTCTATATTCAACCCAGTAAGTCATATTTCCAATCTGATGAGAGCCTGTAAAGGTATTCTTTTCTGGATCGAAAATCTTTCTGCCGGTTTTTTCATTGTTTTCAATGACTGCCATCAGGTCTGATTCCAGGATCATGCTTTTATTGAGTTTTTCCTTTATTTCAGATGAAATCTGAAGCTCTGCCGCCGGTTTTTCCATGACTGTTCCTTCATTCCAGAATTGGTCAAGTATTTGATTCTTCAATATTAAACGATTGCTCTGACGTTCCGAGACTGTCAGCAGTCTGCAATTCCCAGAATCTGTTTCGAATACCAGATCCAGGATATGAACAGCTTTTTTTCCCGATTTTGTAAAAATATCCCTGCAGTTGGAACAGTAGGTGATATAGGGATGTTCGTTTTGACTGACTGCTTTCCGGACCATGTGCTCGGCATATGGCGGATGCGCAATGCTGACGTGCCCTCCGTAACTGCAGCATTCAGCCATGTTTCTTCCCATTGGCAGTGATTCAAGACAGATACCCGTTTCTGCTGCAAGCCTGCGGATGGTATTCTGCAGCTCTGTTTCATGGCGAGCTGCGCAAGGGTCGAAAACACAAAAAGTCTCACCTTTAAATCTGTTTTCCGGCACAATCCCCTTTTCTTCGATAAGCTGATAGATAAACTTGCCTTCAATTTCCGGCAGGTTCTTATGAAACATCAGTTTACAGGTAGGACAGGCAAAAACAGCAGTGGGTCTGCCCAGTTTTATCCAGTCATACTTGATCTTATCCAGTACTTTCTGGTGGACAGGACCGTCTCCTCCCCAGTCTGCCGGTGCCCCGCAGCAATGCAGCATCAAGGCTGTATCCGGGTAGTATTTTAACAGGAATTGATAACTCTCCATCACCAGCCCGGGATCTGAAGCGCCCAGCTGGCATCCGGGGAAGAAGAGGAATCTGCCTGATTCATAACCGCCTGGAAGCCTGGTGAGATTTGCCACCTCATTTGAAAATTCCATATCCCGCAGGTAAAACTCATGGAAAGCCCAGGGCATTTTGCCCATCTCCCGCATTACACGATGGCTTTTCAATAAGAATTCACCTGTGTCTATGTTTACAGGGCAGACTTCCCTGCACAGTCCGCAATGATTGCAGGTTGATATCAGGCGCGTGGCAACAGTCGCATGGCCGTCAAGCGAGCTTGGATGAATGGATATTTCGACCTCTTCTGTTATCTTTTTTGGAAATTTTCTGAAATAGCTCATCATGGGGGAGTAGTGGTTGCAGGCATCGCACGTGCACCTCAGGCAGCGCTTTGCTTCCTCCACCGCCTCTTCTCTGCTGAAAGAACTGCCATTTTGCGGGATTATTAATTCTTTTGGGACAATTCTGATCGCTTCAATGGTGAGTTTTGTTCCCGAAGGCTCTTCCGGTTGGTTCATGGCATTGATTTTCAAATACCTTTCAATGGCATTTGTTGCGGCTAAGCCATTTGCTATCGCTTCCATTGTATCTGCTCCAGTCAGGGAACCGCCCATGAACACACCTGATCTGCTGCTGGCGAAAGCGCCTTCATAGTTTCTTTCCACACCGAAATCATTGCCGTTTTTGCCTGTAGCCACATAAACAGCATCGAAATCCAGATCGTCCAGGCTCGTTATTTCAGTATTCAGATGAAGTGCATAAGATTCATGGGTGAATTGAAGTTCGATATCCTCAATGAATATTTCAGGAGAGAGTAATTGGTGCAGATGTCCGCCGATACGGCCGGTTTTTTCGAAAACGCTCACCTGGTATTTTTTTGTGGCAAGCCTGAGTGCACAGGCCAGGCCGCTGATGCCGGCTCCGATAATGGCGACTCTTTTTTCTTTCCGGGGCATGTTGTATCGGTCGGGCAGCGTATTCCGGGCATACTCGACTGAAGCTTTTTCAAGCAATTTCAAAGAAATCGCGCCACCGGCATCTTTCATCGGGCATACAGACCTGCACGGCTCAGGACATAGAGCGGTGACAATACCCGGAAAACCGACTGCCTGCTGGTAGGTTCTAAAGGCAACATTGAACCTTCCCTGCTGCAATTTCCCTGCAAAATCGCGAATATCAAAGTTAAACGGGCACTTTGTGGCGCAAAATGCCCGCTCGAACTGCAAGCAATCAACAACTAATTCATGAGTATATGCCATATAATCTTAAAAGAAACGTTCGCCCGCGCCGCCCATGGGTTTGAAATAATCGTTGCCGCCGAAAGGTACAGGGTTCGCCTTGATATTCTCCAGTTCATCGTATAGATTGGAACCGAGAAAATACTTCTGGGGAGGATTGATGGTCCCGCCCCTGGCTAGTATATCCAGGCCTTCTTTCACTTTTTCCTGCGTTGCAGGCATTTCATACACCCTGACACCACAGGCACGGTAAATTGCATTCAAAACAGCGACATGTCCCGAAGACTGAAAGGCTTCTGAAGCGCCTGATGAGCCGAATGGACCGTCTTTGTCATCACTTTCATTGAATAGAAGAATGATTTGATCAGGTATATCCTTGATATAAGGAACTCCGCTCAATGCAATATTCCTGTGTTTCTTCACATCATCGTAATTCTCTGATAATGCGAAACCGATGCTGTGCGAGATTCCGCCGCAGGCCTGGCCTTTTACCGCATCAATGTTTCCTATCCTGCCGACATCCGATACGCACACAAACCGGATACAGGTGACTTTTCCCGTCCTGGTGTCAACGGCGACTTCCGCCATATTGAGCGCATAGGTGAAAGCAGGGGTCGGATCGCCAATGCCTGTATTCGGGTCAAGACGGCTCAAACCTTCGGAAACAAAAGTGCCATATTTTCCCTCGTATGAGGTTGGAATACCTTCTTTTACCATTTCGTCATACTTTCTGAAAGTGCCATCCGGTTTTCTCATGGCATCCATCATCTTATTGGCGGCAACAATGGTGGCATTGCCGTTCATATAGTGTGAACGGCTCCCTGCCGACATGCCGCTGTCAGGACATATTTTGGTGTCACTCTGAACTAATTTGATCTGTTCCGGAGTAATTTTAAGCGGTTTCAGTGCCTCAATGGTCACCATGACCGAACCTACATCACCACCCTGACCAAGCTCCTGCCATGTATCATACTTGGTAATGGTTCCATCCGGATTTAGTTCCAGACGAACAGTTGCATGGTCGGTAGGTCCTTCAGAGACATTAAATCCACCCCAGGATAAGCCCACTCCTCTGCGGATTTCAGGCGTATCCATCTCCCTGGCTTCCTTCACCGCTCTTTCATAGTGAGGTTTCATGAGCTCCATCATCTTTTCCATGGGATACTTTCTATACGGACGGCTGTTGTTATTTGTCTGTCCCTCCCGGGCAATGTTTCTCCAACGGAATTCAAATGGATCGATTCCCGCTTTTTCTGCCAGCATATCCATCAATGACTCGCTCAATGTATATGCCTGGGGGGAACCATAACTGCGATAAGCTGTGCCAAAATTGTGATTGGTGATGGCTATTCGTGAAAGACCGGCAACATTGGGAACATAATAAGGGAAGAATGCAAAACGCACCTGCTTGGTAATTATATCGTCACCTCCGAAGGTGTATGAGCCCTGATCCATCCCGAACTCGAATTCGACTGCTGTGAGTTTTCCGTCCTTGTCACAGGCGGCACGCCCGTTGGAATGGCACGGTCTGCGTTTTCCGGAAAAATGCTGATGCTCTTCGTAAGTCATCGAAAGGGCAACAGGTTTCCGGGTGACTGCAGCGGCTGCAGCGGCAAGACAAAGGTCGCCGGCATTGGTTGACCAGCCAAATGAAGCACCTGTAGGATTCATGATAATCCTGATTTTGTCCTTTGGAACACCGACAGAGCTTCCAATTCTTCCGATTGATGAATATACACCCTGAGACTTGCACTGGACAGCCAGAAATCCATCTTCATCAAAATATGCCTGGACAGCATCCCCTTCTATGGATAGATGAGGCTCACGAGTTGAAAAGAAGCTTCCTTCTACGCTGAATTCTGCATCGTCAATCATTTCAGACACATTGGCTGCATCTTCCAGCCCAACACCTTTTAATACGGGCTGCATTGAGAAAATATTCGGTGTTTCGGGGTAAATACGGACTGCATCGGGCATGGCTGCATCAAGATAACTAAGGTATTCAGGAAGTTTTTCTATCTCCACCTTGACTTTTGCTGCGGCTTCACGGGCATGTTCTTTTGTATCCGCACAGACAAGAGCTACCACATCGCCATAACGATTGATTTTTTCATCACAGAGCACATGACGGGTGGGAACAGTCAGTGTGGTGCGTTCATGAAAATGACCTTCAGCCATGATATTTGTACCGCCAGCGGCAAGAATATCTTTGGCCGTAACTATCTTGTAGACACCAGGCATCTTTTCAGCTTCACTCATGTCGATTTTCAGGATTTTTGCATGATGGGCAACTCTTGGCTGAACCATGGCAACTTTGAGCGTTTCAGCAGGCATCTTTAACTCCTGGTCGTCGCCATAATCGGCAAGACCGCATACCTTGGCCAATGCAGTGGGGCGGACTATTTTTTTGCCGTAGAATTCTCCATCAGGCGGGTTCTTGAATGTAATGTCGGCAATGGTCTTTTCACCCCGCATAACTTCGGCTGCCATCATCACTGCATCGACAATCTGGACATAGCCCGTACAGCGGCATACATTACGATGTTTCTGGAACCAGTCACGCACTTCTTCGCGAGTCGGATTTGGATTTTCCAGTAACAGCGCATATGTCGATACAATAAAACCGGGAGTGCAAAAACCGCATTGCACCGCGCCTGAATTCATCCAGGCCACCTGTATTGGATGCAGATTTGTAGGGGTGCCAATTCCTTCAATGGTGGTAACGGAACTGTATTCTTCTACATTCTTCATTTTTCTGGTACAGGACCGTGTCAGCTTACCGTTCAGAATAACAGTACATGAACCGCATACGCCTTCGTTGCAGCCAACTTTGGTTCCGGTCAGTCCCATTCTTCGGACGACATCTGCCAGGGAATCCTTTTCAGGATTGCATATCAGCATCCTTCGAGCACCATTGATACTGAGCCACATCTTTGTCAACTTCATGAAAATACCTCCTATAATTCAGCTGTGTTTTCAGAGTTCATAATTCTTCCTCGAGATAAACGATTGCTGTTTCCAGAAACTTTGGACAGATACTGTGAAAATGAGGCAACTTAGCCATAAGTTCAATACCGGACAGATTGCTCCTGTCGAAACCGACCAGATTATTGCATAAACTCGAACCGTGAGCTTTCTCAAACATTTCTATCAGTTGGCGGGTTTTCTCACGTGACAGCCTTTTTGCCTCAAGATCGGCCGGATCGGAAGAACCATATTTCATCCCTATGACCATGAGCGCTCCCGACAAGGCGCCGCACGTTCTTCCGTAACCACCGATCCCTCCCCCGAAAGGACAGGCAATTTTCAGAGCAGTCTCTTCCGACAGACCGAATTCTTCGCTGAACACCGCAAATACCGCTTGTGAACAGTTAAATCCTGCATTGAACATCTCCAATGCCTCTGCAACCCTGTCTCTTATCATACATTCCTCCAATTGAGCGGAATACTGATTTGTGAAGTCAAAAAAGTCCATGCCGGCGAAAACTGGCTTTCCCAGATTCAGTATTCAGGAGACTCTATCCGTGATCTGTCAAACAAACTTAATGCCCAGCCGGTAGACGGGGCTCCCACTAAAGTCCGCGCCCGCTTAGAACCTGCCGTGCGCAATTAACACAACGGACTCGGGACAGACCATTATCTCAGGGTTAACTGAATTTTCAAATATAGTTTTATGTCCATCTCTTTTCCAATAAAGGGTCTGGTAAATATGCCCCTATGTTTGTCGTCTGATGCCTGCCCCCCTTCGCTCCGTCTCAGCACAAGCCGGCGTGCGAACAGGGACGGAGCAACACCGTCCCCGTTCTTTTCATCTATTTTGAATATCCCTACCGGCGCAGCTGCTCCCACTTCTCTTTCTCCTGCGGAGGCTCGCAGCGCCCTCCAAGGTTTCTGGCCAGAAAAGCCTCACAGGCGGCATAGAATTTCATGTTGTTCTCCGGCCGGGCGAAACCGTGTCCTTCATCGGCAAAAAGAAGGTATTCAACTTCTTTCCCCTTTTTCCTCAACACTTCAACGATCTGATCACTCTCAGCCTGCTTGACCCTCGGATCGTTTGCTCCCTGAGCTATCAGAAGCGGTGCCTTCATCTGGTCAGCCTTGAATAAAGGCGAGCGCGACTTCAGGAACTCCTCTTCAGAAAGCTTTCCGACGCGGCGCTCGAAGAGAGACTTCATAGATTCCCAGTATGGAGGGAAAGATTTGAGAAGTGTCAGCAGATTTGAAGGCCCGACAATATCGACACCACAGCAGAACTCATCGGGAGTGAATGCGAGTCCCACCAGGGTGGCATAGCCTCCGTAGCTTCCGCCATAGATGCAGACTTTTTCAGGATCGGCAAAGCCTTTTTCGATGACCCATTTTTTCCCATCGAGAAGATCGTCGTGCATCCTGGCCGCCCATTCTCTGTTGCCGGCATTCATAAAGCTCTTACCGTATCCGGTTGAGCCTCTGAAGTTGATCTGCAGTACTGCATATCCTCTGTTGGCAAGCCACTGCACTTCTCTGTTGAATCCCCACGCATCACGGCCCCAGGGACCACCGTGTACATTAAGAACTGTGGGGAGCTTATGCGGCGGTAATCCGGCAGGGAGTGTCAGATAGCCGTGGATGGTCAGTCCGTCGCGGGACTTGAAGGAGATGGGCTCCATTGATGAAAAGATGTACTTTTCGAGGTTCGGACGGCAGGAGAAGAGGAAAGAGGTCTTCCTGCTCTTTCTGTCATAGATGAAGTACTGCGCCGGTTTCGTATCAGAGTTTGTAAAGACAATCCATTGAGGGCGGCTCAGATCATCAGCGTTCAGATAGAAATCCACCTTACCTGTCTTCCTGAGAGCTTCAAAATCAGCAGCATAATCTTTATCTATCACCATCCAGTCTTTTCGCTCCCGCTCAAACTGAGCTGCAACGACTTTATGAGTATCGGGATGAATGAGAACATCTGTCACATCATAGCTCGGATCAGAAGCCAGCACAGTCTTTTCACCATTCTTCAGGTTCAGAAGGAGCAACCTTTCCGTATTCGAATCGACACTTGAAAGCATGTATGCGTGCTGATTGTCTGAGGTGAACGAGATAATGCCGGGCCCTGTCTCATCTGGGTGCCATCTTTCCAGTACCTTCCAGGGTGAGTCTGCGCCGTCCCGGATCCTGATTTCACGGCTTCCATCTTTCATTGTAGCTGATGCAGATCTCACCGTCAGAGTATTGTCAGCAACCCAGTGATTGACATCGCCGGGATTCTCGGTGATAATCCTTGCCTCACCGGTCACAAGGTTTATGGAATATACGTCAAAGAGCTTCTTATCTCTGACGTTGATGCAGGCCAGCAGGGTATTCGGGTGGTCATTGACGTGAGCCATGATCTGTGCTCTTATGCCCTGGTATGGAGTAAGATCGCGAGTCTTTCGAGTGGCGATATCGGTCTGGTAGATGTGAAAATTCTCATCGCCGTCTCTGTCCTGGATATAAATTATGTGCTTCCCGTCACGCTGCCACATGTAGGAGCGAATGCCCCGCTTCCTGTCTTCCGTGACACAGACGGCATCATCTTTCCCGGTTGTGCAAATCCATACATTAAGGACACCTTTGTCAGGTGCACAGTAAGCCATCCTTTTACCATCGGGAGAAAGCTCCACTCCTGCCTTTTCAGGGTTCCCGAAGAGGATCTCTCTCGGGATGAGAGGTGCTTCTGCAGCTCTCAACTGCCTGCAGTGGCGCGCACAGATGAAAAGAAAACTGGCGCATACAGCAATTGCGAAAAGTGTTCGGACTAGATTCATATGATGTCTCCTTGCCATTACTGTGATGTGAGTCTCAGTAATCTGTTGATGATACTGCCTATGATATTCACTATTTTATACTTCAGAATTTTTTCCTTCATCATGAAGACCTGAAAAGCGTGTAGTCAGCGTATATCATTGGAAAGTGACGGTGATTGCTGCGGTTATTACATTTATATGGCATTGATAAGATAGTTATCACTGTCCTGCCAGATTTGAACCGCTGACATAGCTTCAGAATTTCCTTGAGTTTCATGATGCAGACCGGCAGTCAATGATTCCCGAGAGAGGTCTGCAACCCGATGGAGGGTTTATCTCACATTTATACGAAATCTTAGACAGCAGGGTTCCGTATTGATAAGAGATGGGTTTCTCATTTTATATCCAGACTGCTCCCATTAACGTTGGCATGCAGCGCTTCCATTAAAATTCCGAGATATTATCTCTCCCTGCCAGACAATCAGCAGGAGCCGGTCAGAATGAACGATGAAATCCATCATGCAGAAGAGTTTCTCGACCGAATTGAGCAAGACGATACTCCCGCCGGCAGTGACCTGGAATATTTCCTGGCTGCTTCCAATCAGAGCATTATCGAAAGACTTTATTCCAGAGCCGATTCCGCCAGGAAGCGTCATATCGGGAATGGAATATATCTGCGGGGACTGATCGAGTTTTCCTCGTTCTGCCGCAACCGATGCCTTTATTGCGGCCTTAACCGCAATAATACAAGCCTGGCAAGGTACCGAATGACATCTGAAGAGATCCTGAAAGCAGTGGATAGTGTGGCGTCCTGCAGAATCTCCACAGTGGTTCTCCAGTCCGGAGAGGATGACAGCCTCGATCATATCTGGATGAGAGATCTAATCTCGGAGATCAGAAACCGCCATAATATGGCAGTCACACTGTCACTGGGAGAATGGGAATATCAGGCATATGCACTGTGGAAGGAAGCCGGAGCCAATCGATATCTGCTGAAAATAGAAACAACTGACAGAGACCTTTATGACCGCCTTCATCCTGGAATGAGTCATCAGAACCGCCTCAGGTGCCTTCGTGATCTGAGATCCCTCGGATACGAAGTAGGCTCAGGCATAATAGTGGGACTGAGAGGGCAGACTGTTGCATCGCTGTGCCGGGATATTCAGTTCTTCAAAGAAGAGAATCTGGATATGATAGGCATCGGCCCTTTTATTTCACATCCTTCAACAGAGCTTTGTAAAGAATCTTCCGGTGATGCTGAAATGACTCTCAGGGTATTGGCACTGACAAGAATAGTTACAAAAACCACCAATATTCCTGCCACTACAGCAATTGCTTCACTTGATGGTGACTTCCGCTCACAGGCGCTGAAATGCGGGGCCAATGTGCTGATGCCCATATTCACCCCTGTCCTTCATAAAAGCTCATACGAGATATACCCTGATCGCAGCTGTACAAATGAAGAAGGAGTTCAGTATGCTGAATGCCTGTTCAGACTTGCAGAGAGCCTGAACAGGCATATAGATTACTCGAAGGGAGACCGAAAAAAGTAATGAAATACTGTCTGTCTGTCATTCTGATGTTTCTTCTGCTCACTGGAGTCTCCTACTGCCAATACAGCGATAAGTGGAGAGCAGGGAGCGCCTTAACCCTTAATGGAAGAATATATGTGCTTACCGTTTTCATCTCTGAGTCGGAATGGGATTACAATGAAAAGAAGGCGCTGTATGACAGGCTTTACGAAGCAGAAGGATGGCTTGCTGAACAGGCAGGTCACTACGGCAAGACTCTTGTCTTTGAGGGAGGTGAATACGGCCTGAACAGCACGGTCATAATGGACCATATTGCAGAAGGCCGGGCCTCAGGCAATGAGCCGGTTGATCTGGTCTCCATCGTGCTGCGCAGGGTTGGCTATTCAAGTAATGCCAGGTTTGTCGAATGGGTCCGTGGGAATACAGGCTGTGATAATTTTCTGGTCCTGATCTTCGCAGACAAGGCTGGAACAGGCTATTCAATGGCCTGCAGCAGCGAAATGGACATGGAGAAATACTTCCTGGAAGGCTGTATTTTATATAAGAATTACTCAAATAACAGACCTCTTGCGGCAGCATCGATAGCACATGAGATTCTGCATCTATTCGGCGCCTGGGACCTTTATGCCACATTTTCTCAGACAAAAGACAGGGAGGAAAAAGCCCGGCAGTTGTTTCCCAATGATGTCATGCTCCGCGTGTCATATAACATCAGAGAGCTGAATATCGGTCCATTGACTGCCTGGCTTACAGGCCTCTCTGACAGAAAAGAAGACTGGTTTGAATGGTTCCGCCCCAGGAGCAGGGACGAACAGGCTGTCCGGGGATCGCTCTGCCTCCCCTGTGCCCTGAAGAAATGAATGATTCTGTTACTACCGCACTTGATGCAGAAGGTGAAAAGATTCCAGAAAATGTTTCAAAACTGTCTTATTCAATGGAGGCTTGGCAATGAAGGTTGTTTTCTGGGGAACGTGCGGCTCCCTCCCCTCTCCCATAACGGCAAAAACTGTGCAGGAAAAGATTAAAAGAGCTATTCTCATAGCAAAGAGCCATCCTCCCGGAGATGAACCGATAGATGACTACATCAGCAGACTGCCTTTCGGAGTAAGGGGAACTTACGGCGGTAACACTGCATGTGTAGAGATAGTCGACGGAGACGAGTTGATGCTCTGCGATGCCGGAACAGGTCTGAGAGACTTTGGCCTGACAATGATGTCAGAAAGGCTGGACCGCCTGCCGGGAACATTTCATATCTTCATATCACACCCGCACTGGGACCATATTCAGGGCTTCCCGTTCTTCACTCCGGCTTATATTCCCGGCAACAGGATATTCATCTACGGCTGCCACGGGGAGCTCGAGAGTGCCTTTCATCTCCAGCAGCAGAGCCCATTTTTTCCTGTGAATTTTGACTCTATGGGAGCTGATATAAGTTTTATCAGGCTTGATCCGAGTAAGACTCACAATATAGCAGGTTATGTTGTGAAGATCATGGAGCAGGACCATCCCGGTGTATCATATGGCTACAGATTCGAGAAGAATGGAAGCTCTGTAGTCTATTCATCAGATGCGGAGCATCGAAAAAATGTCTATGATGAATCCTATCAGTTCATAGAGTTCTATAAAAACGCTGATTTGCTTATATTCGATGCCCAGTATATCTTTGCCGATTCGATCATTCACAGGGAGAACTGGGGGCACTCCAATAACATCATCGCCGTCGAGCTCGCAGTGCGTTCAGGAGTAAAGCATCTATGCCTCTTTCACGTGGAGCACACATTCGATGATGATATGCTGAACCATATGATAGATGACACACAGAAATACAGGGAACAGTATGCAAACGCCGGCACAATGGATGTCACCATCGCATATGATGGGCTGGAGATTTCCCTGTAATAACACTCCCCTTCTGGATTGAATGATTCCTGATATCAACATTCACATGGGAGAAATAGTCAAGCTGACATATGTAACGGTATAGAGAGCGAGTATTGACAATGAAAAATAAAACTGTCTGTTCTCTGCATTGCAAAGGCCATGTCAAAACCTTGACTCCCAGATATCCTTAGTATAACAATAAAGCGCAGGAAAAGCTATTATTATCAAGAAGACCAGGGTACGGGCAGAAAATGAGCTATTCAATAAAATTTTCGGCCTGATACAGAAATGCCTTCTGGAGGTTGGTAACTATGCAGAGAATACCTGAGTTGATCGATGGATTGCCGAACATCTGCGGTGCCGAGGCGCAGGTCGCTGAAGTGATGCAGAACCAGAAACCGGTCTATATACCAGAAACCAATCTGAGTTTTAACAGGCTTGAAGCACTATTCACCATCGCGCTGCATATGCATCAGCCGTTGATCCCTGCAGGCGGTGATGACCTGCAGAGCGCCGATATGATAAGTAATCTTCAGCTCATGATGAACAGCCGGAACAGCGGCGACAGCTATAACGCCACTGTCTTCGCAGATTGCTACGGCCGTATGGGTGACATAATTCCAGAGCTTGTCGGGAAAGGCCAGAATCCCCGTGTAATGCTCGATTACTCAGGAGAGCTGCTCTTCGGCCTTCGAAAGATGGGTCGAGGCGACGTTCTGGAACGGCTTCAAAATATCACTTGTGAGCCCGGCATGCGCAGATATGCAGAGTGGCTCGGGACCATGTGGGGACATTCAGTTGCTTCATCGACTCCCATTCCGGATTTCAAACTGCATATGAGAGCATGGCAGCAGCACTTTGCGGCTGTCTACGGATGGGATCAACTGTCCCGCGTTCGCGGCTTCTCACCGCCTGAGATGCATCTTCCCAACCACCCTGACACTGCATTTGAATATATCAAGACACTGAAGGAATGCGGCTATCAATGGCTTCTTGTACAGGAGCACACCGTCGAAACCATGGAAGGAAGAGGACTGGAGGACTGCCACGTTCCCTGTCGTCTGGTGGCGAGGAATTCGTGTCAGGAAGAGATATCTATCATAGCACTGATAAAGACGCAGGGCTCTGACACAAAGCTGGTTGCACAGATGCAGCCCTTCTATGAGGCATTGAGCCTGAAAAGACGCTCGATTGAAGGTATTTCGGTACCTCCAATCGTCACACAGATAGGCGATGGAGAAAATGGGGGCGTGATGATGAACGAATTCCCTCCCTGCTACAGGCAGACCGTTGCACGCTTCGGCACAGAAGGTGTCGTCAATGCCACTGGAACAGAATATCTGGAAATTCTAAGTAATGCCGGTGTTACAGAGAACATGCTGACGCCGATCCGTCCCATTCACCAGGGACAGGTTTTCAACAGCATAACCTCCTGGAAACCTGGAGCCGCTGATGAGGCAATAGCAAAGATCAAACAGGAAAACTCAAGTTTCTCGATGGATGGCGGATCCTGGACCAACAACATAAGCTGGGTCCGCGGCTACGAAAATGTACTGACGCCGATGAACAAGTTAAGCGCGCAATTCCATGCAGCCCTGGACAATAAAGAGGTTGATACTGGAAGCCACTCATACCGCAATGCACTGTTCCATCTTCTCGTCTCCCAGACAAGCTGTTTCCGCTACTGGGGCCAGGGAACGTGGACAGATTATGGACAGGAGATCTGCCGCCGCGGAAGTGAGATCCTAAAACACAATTTCAGTTGACAGAACCTTAAGAGCCAATCTTCTCCCCCATTCCCCGCCGGATCAGGCGCCGGGAATCTATTTACATGCTTCCGCATCGAAAGAATAAGAAGACGATTTACCTTGATCGGAAAGGATCACCGTGACACTGAAAATACTCATCATACTTCTTGTTCTGGGTATTTTGACGGCAGGCATATACGTGATCTTCACCGGCAAAAAGTCATCAACTGTAAATGCAAAGGATGTGACTTCAATGGACATTGAAAAAGCCATTTTAGCGGGAGGCTGCTTCTGGTGTATGGAATCTGCATTCAAAGAACTGCCCGGTGTGATATCAGTCGTTTCAGGTTATACAGGAGGAGCCGGGGCAGATCCCACATATGAAGAGGTCTGTTCGGGTCGGACAGGCCACTTTGAAGCGATAGAAGTTACTTACAACCCTGCAAAGATATCTTATGAGGAGATAGTGAATCTATTCTGGCGTAATATAGATCCTGTCGATCCAGGCGGACAGTTTGCAGACAGAGGCACTCAATATCAGACCGCAATCTTCTATCTTGAAGACAAGCAGAAGATCATCGCAGAAGAATCAAAGATGAATCTGGAGAAAAGCGGAATCTTTAAGGCACCGATTGCTACGAAGATACTTAAAGCCTCGCCATTCTATGCCGCCGAAAGCGATCATCAGAACTATCATGAAAAGGAGCCGCAGCACTATAAACTGTACAGGGAGGCTTCAGGCAGGGACAGGTTTCTTGCTGATCACTGGAAGGGAAAATCCTGCCAGGCGCCCCGCCGTGGCGCTCACCTGGGGAAAAAGGATTGTTTAATGCCTGGAAGCTGTGATCCCAGTTCAGGACTGACTGCTCTTCAGTATCACGTCACCAGGGAGAACGGGACGGAACAGCCCTTTAACAATGAATACTGGAACAATCACCGGGAAGGAATATATGTGGATGTCATCTCAGGAGAGCCATTATTCAGCTCCATCGACAAATACGACTCCGGAACAGGATGGCCTAGCTTTACAAAACCTCTTGACAGAACTGCGGTTGTTGAAAAAGTCGATAGAAGCTCTTTTCTGGAAAGAACAGAGATACGAAGTAAAAATGCTGATTCCCATCTCGGCCATGTATTCAGTGACGGACCTGCGCCGACCGGACAGCGATACTGTATTAACTCCGCCGCGCTGAGGTTCATTCCTGTGGAGGATCTGAAAAAAGAGGGATACGGACAGTATCTGAGACTCTTTGAGAAAGAGCAGGGGAAATGAAATACATTATCTCCTGAAGAGATTGTCGAGCCGTAAAGTCAGGATCAGGAGCTTCTAAAAGAGCTCCTCTTTCATCAACGCAACTATGAGCCTTCCAATGCTTTTTTTCTCACGGGAGGTCGGCTTGATGAACTCCACTGCTGTGAGCCAATCAGATTTTCTCCCTTCTTCCTTTCTTACGATTGTCCCTTTCAGTTGTATCTCCCTGAATGCTTTATAAGGTCCAATGGAGAGAAGAAGCAGCGTGCCCATTGGGATATCATATTCCAATGTCATCAAGAGTCCGCTGAGACTGATGTTTTCAACTATACCATTGATAAATGCATCTCTCGAAAACCGGCACCGGATCGGCAGTCTTGTAAAAACCCTGAGAGTGTCTCTTCTGGTGAACTCATCATCTTTCTCCTTGCCGAATCTTTTAAGTATATAAGGCACCCATGTTTTTTCAACTATCTGGGGAGGGTCTTCAAAGATCAATCCGACGGTGCATCTGGTGCTGAATCTTACTTTACGGCACCACAGCACCTTGACCTGAATGGTGTTTCGCTCAAAGCTGGCCTCACTCATTACTCTTCTTGACAGTTTTACGCTGAGAGGAAAGACTGCACCTCTGGAAAGCTTGATCGGACTCTCAATACTCACACCTTTTTCGCTGAGATCCTTGATAAGAATCTCAATGGATTTGTTGTTCAAGATTATTGCGGCATCGATATTGATGATGATGCGGAGCACATCCCGCTTTTCTTTCAATACCCTCTCATATCCCATAACAGCACCACCGTGAATTCAGAATACCATTCATACTCCTCTGTATAATTATTCGTAGTGTGTATCAATACCTTCCAACTCAATCTGACCGTCCCATCTCTGACAGAAAATTGGCGCTTCAAGCGATTTCCCTCGAAAAGAACTGTAATTTCGCCAAGGAACTTGAGACACAATCAACAGAACACCTGGCAGGCAGATGCAGATCATTTCTGACGTGATTGTTCCAGACAATCTTTCCGGAAAAAAGGTTCTCGAACAGTCTGTGTCATAATATCTATAGCTGATCCCCGAACTTATAAGTATAGTCGTTGATGATTCATATTACAGTGAAAGGAGTTGTGAAATGAACTATTCTAAAGAAGTTGAAGAGATGATGTGCATCAAGAAAGGCCCCAACCACGGCCCCGCCCCCATTCCTGAGGAGGGCAGATGGGTAAAGGTTAAGGAGATAAAGGACATATCCGGCCTTTCTCACGGGATAGGATGGTGCGCACCGCAGCAGGGCGCCTGCAAGCTCACCCTCAATGTAAAGGACGGTATCATCGAAGAGTCGCTCGTTGAGACACTGGGATGCTCCGGTATGACCCACTCAGCAGCAATGGCGGCTGAAATACTCAGCGGGAAGACTTTGCTGGAGGCATTGAATACAGACCTGGTATGCGATGCCATCAATGTGGCAATGCGTGAGATCTTTAAACAGCTTGCATATGGCAGATCCCAGACTGCATTCTCCGAGGGTGGCCTCCCCATAGGCGCCGGACTGGAAGATCTGGGCAAAGGCCTGCGCTCACAGGTCGCCACCATGTACGGCACCAATGAAAAAGGGGTGAGATATCTCGAGATGACAGAAGGCTATGTGCTGAACCTGGCTCTCGATGCAGAGAATGAAGTGATAGGATATAAGTTCGTCAACCTCGGAAAGATGATGGAGGATATCAAGAAGGGCGTAGACCCCAAGGCTGCCCTGGATAAGAACACAGGAACCTACGGAAGATTCTCCGAGGCTGTAAAAATAGTCGATCCGCGTCATGAATAATCTTTATTGAGAGGAAAGGAGCACAAAATGATCACATTTGAAGGATATGAAAGAAGAATCGAAGGGATAAAGAAGTGCCTCTCCGAGCAAGGCTTTGAGAGCCTTGAACAGGTAAAAGAGCTATGCCAGTCAAAAGGCATAGATGTGGAAAAGATCGTCAAGGGAGTGCAGCAGATTGCCTTTGACAACGCCGTATGGGCCTATTCACTGGGCTGCGCCATAGCGATTAAAAAAGAAGTGAAGTCTGCAGCAGAAGCCGCTGAATCTCTCGGTATCGGTCTGCAGGCATTCTGCATCCCCGGATCTGTCGCTGATACACGTAAAGTGGGACTGGGTCACGGCAATCTGGGTGCCATGCTCATGAGGGAAGAGACAAAGTGCTTCGCCTTTCTGGCAGGCCACGAATCATTCGCCGCCGCCGAAGGCGCTCTCGGCATTGCACGAACTGCCAACAAAATCCGTAAAGAGCCTCTCCGCGTCATCCTGAACGGTCTCGGGAAGGATGCCGCCTATATCATATCCCGCATCAACGGCTTCACCTACGTGAAAACCATTTATGATTATAAAACAGGAAAGCTCACCATAGTAGAGGAGAAGGCCTTCTCAACAGGCGACAAGGCCCAGGTCAGAACATACGGAACAGATGATGCAAATGAAGGTGTGGCCATCATGATCCATGAAAAGGTCGATGTATCGATAACAGGCAATTCGACAAACCCTACAAGGTTCCAGCATCTCGTGGCAGGCACCTATAAGAAGTGGGCAGTCGAGAACGGCAAAAAGTATTTCTCCGTGGCATCCGGCGGCGGCACAGGCAGAACGCTGCACCCAGATAACATGGCGGCAGGACCGGCATCGTACGGATTGACCGACTCCATGGGCCGTATGCACGGTGACGCACAGTTTGCAGGCTCCTCATCGGTACCTGCCCATGTGGATATGATGGGACTCATCGGAATGGGCAACAATCCCATGGTAGGCGCCACAGTAGCCCTGTCAGTGGCCATAGAAGAGGCGATGAAGAAAAATACCGTAACAGCTTAGAAAAAAAGGGACAGCCTTTCATATAGCGGGAGGCTGTCCCTGGAAATTTCAATAAAGGAGGATTCTGTATGTCAACTGAGGGAAGGGTAAAGGATAAGGTCTGCCTGGTCACCGGTGCTTCATCAGGTATTGGAAAGGGAATCGCAGAGCTCTTTGCTGAAGAGGGAGCAAGCGTCATCCTTGCTGACGTTCAGGAAGAGAAGGGTCTGGAAGTTGCAGAGCAGATAAAATCCAAGGGTCACACAGCATCCTTTTTCAAGCTGGATGTAAGTGACGAGACAGCGTGGATAAATATCGTGGAATATGCGCTCGCCACATATAAAAAGCTGGATGTGCTTGTCAACAATGCAGGTATAGGCTTTGTGAAATCGATCCTGGATATGACCGTTTCCGAGCTTCGCAGAGTCATGTCGATAAATGTGGAAGGCGTCTTTCTCGGCGTCAAGCATGCAGTTCCGGCGATGAAAAGAAATGGAGAGAGAGGCGGCTCAATTATCAACGTCTCTTCCAATATGATCTATATTCCGATGAAACGACAGTCTGCCTACTGCATGAGTAAAAGCAGCGTTGGAATATTCACAAAAGTGGCGGCAATGGAGTTTGCTCCTGACAGGATCAGAGTCAATACAGTCTATCCCGGCTTCACAGAAACTGCCATCCTCGATGTGGCGTTTAAAGAGGCTGAAAAGCTGGGCAAGGGAAGAGAAGAGATGATGGCGATGTTCGGCCAGTCGAACCTGCTCGGTTACGTTGGAAAGCCTGTCGACATAGCACATCCGGTACTGTTCCTGGCATCTGATGAGGCCAGGTTTGTCACGGCAGCGGATTTTGTTGTCGATGGAGGAGAGCTGTGGCAGAGAGGCGGCCTGGAAAATGAAATGGACAAAGCGGCGGCAGCTAAATAATTCACCACGCTTTTATGATATAATTCAGCAGAACCATAGTGCCAAAGGAAAAATCCATGCAGCTTCTCAAGATCAGCATCTCCGGAGTCAGAGGGATTGTCGGGCAGACCATCACCCCTGAGCTTGTATTGAACTTCGCAAGCGCATTTGGAACCTGGCTCGGTGAAGGCCCTGTGCTCATCGGCCGGGACACGAGACCGTCAGGTCCCATGCTGCATCAGGCGTGCCTGTCAGCGCTGCTCTCAACAGGATGCGATGTGATAGACCTGGGTATATGCCCGACACCGATCCTCCAGTTCACAGTGAGTCACCACAAGGCAAGAGGAGGCATCTCCATCTCGGCCGGCCATAACGGCAAAGACTGGAACGCCCTCACCTTCATCAACAGCGACGGTACATACCTGAACTCATTTCAGGGCGAAGAAGTCCTCGATCTCTACCACCTCGAAAAGTTCAATTCAGTGTCTGTTGAAAAACTTGGAAAGACCGGGCACATTGCGGACTATCTGAAAGAGTATTTTGATACACTCTGCAGCTTCGTTGATGTCAATTCCATCAGAAAGGCTGGGCTTCTTATCGTTGTAGACTGCTGCAACGGCGCAGGCGCTGAAATCATAGAAGAATTCGGCAAATGCCTGGGGTGTCAGGTAATTGCCATCAATAACGAACAGAACGGATATTTCCCTCACGATCCTGAGCCCTGTGTCCGCAACGGGCAGCAGGTCTCGTCGGTGATGGAGGTTCTGAAAGCCGATGCAGGATTTCTGACCAACAGCGATGTGAGCCGAATCTCACTCATAGCGTCAAAGGATCAGGCCATGTCCGAGGAGTTCACATTCCCACTCATCACACAGGCATATCTTGAAAGGAAAAAGGGTCCTGTCGTGACTAACGTGATGACCTCATCAATGGTTGATGAGGTAGCGCGGAAGATGAACTGTCCTCTTTTCCGAACAAGAGTGGGTCAGTCTCATGTCATAGAGACAATGCTGCTTGAAGATGCCGTCATCGCCGGCGAGGGAAGCGGCGGTGTTGCGATCCCGGAATTCCAGCCTGCCTTCGACGGTTTTCTCAGCATGGCCATTGTGCTGGAAGCAATGGCCCTCGGCGCCTCGCTGGGAGAGCTGGCTGAAAGCCTTCCCCTTCGTCATCTCGTCAAAGAGCAGGTAGGCTGCTCCCTTCCCAGAATCTATTCGCTTGTCAACGAAATAAAGAAGCTCTACCCTGGTGAATGGCATGAAACCAGTGACGGGATCAGACTCGAAACCGGAACAGGCTGGATCCACCTCAGGGCTTCTGCCACAGAGCCTCTGGTACGGGTGTATGTCGAGGATGCATCCAGGGAGACAGCCCGTGAAAGGGCCGAGCAGATCATACGATACTTTCCATACTGGTGAAAAGATGAGAACATCGCTGAAAATTGGCATATCAGGAGTAAGGGGCATCGTCGGTGAGAGCCTAACACCGAAGCTCTGCACATCTCTTGCTCAGGCCTTCGGAACCTATCTCGGCGGAGGCCTCGTAGTAGTTGGAAGGGACTCCCGAACATCAGGAGAGATGGTGAAGGGAGCCGTCCTTGCCGGGCTTCTGTCTGTCGGCTGCCGGCCGCTGGATATCGGCATCTCCCCCACCCCGACGGTCATGATCTATGCCAGAGAGGCCAGAGCCTGCGGTGCTGTTACAATAACTGCAAGCCATAACCCAAGCGAGTGGAACGGCCTCAAATTCATCAACAGCGAAGGGCTTTTCCTGAACAGTGCCCAGGTGCAGGAGTTCCTTGATATTTATCACCAGGGTGAGTTCTCGCTTGTCGGTGTCGATGCGTGTAAACCTGTCATCAACGACGACAAACCATCTCTTCCACACTTCAGAAAGCTCTTTTCATACCTGGACGTTGCAGCCATAAGGAAGCGACGGTTCAAAGTGGTTGTCGACTGCTGCAATGGTGCCGGAGCTATAATGTCGGCCCGTTTTCTGGAAACGCTCGGCTGCCAGGCAGTGCCAATCAACAACATCCCGGATGGCGCCTTTGCCCATCCTCCGGAGCCTCTTCCAGAGAACATCACCGAGCTGTGCCGCTGCGTTGTATCTGAAAAAGCTGATGTTGGATTTGTGCAGGATGCTGATGCCGACCGTCTGGCTGTGGTTAACGAGCACGGTGAGCCGCTCGGCGAGGATATGACACTCATCATTGCTGTACAGCACATCCTGGCCAGAAGACCTGGCACCGTCGTCACCAATCTCTCGGCATCGAGAGCAATCGATGACGTGGCTCGACAATACAACGTGCCTGTCGTGCGGACCAGAACAGGTGAGATCAACGTCGTCGAGAGGATGTGTGCCCTGGGCGGACAGGTTGCGCTGGGAGGCGAGGGAAACGGTGGCGTCATAATACCTGCCATTCACCCATGCAGAGACAGCTTCACTGCCATGGGCGTCATTCTGGAGACAATGGCTTCCAGAGAGATGGGCATCTCCCGGATTGCCTCAATGGCGCCTGGATACTGCCTGGTAAAGCGGAAGATACCTGGAAGCCGCGAGCAGGCTTCACGGCTTGTGCGCCTGCTGAAGAAGAACTATGAGGGAAAGGCATCATTGAACTCAGAAGACGGTCTCAAGATGGAATACCCGGATCACTGGATTCACATCCGCTCATCCAATACGGAGCCTGTCATCAGAGTGCTTGTCGAAGCCGGAACGAAAGAAGAGGCTGAAAGTGCTCTCGAAGCATTTTTATCTGAAATCGAGGAGCTAAAATCGTGGAAGTGATAATAAAGTCCAACTATGAAGCAATCTGTGACGAGGCAACATCAATAATTCACGAGGCGTGGAAGAAAAAGCCGGATCTCATATTAGGTCTTGCCACAGGAAGCACACCACTGGGTGTCTATGCACGCCTCATCGAGCTTTACAGAAAGAGCAAGATGGATTTTTCGAAGATGCAGACTTTCAATCTCGATGAATACCTGGGTCTGAAAGAAGACCATCCGCGCAGCTACGCCTTCTATATGGACTCCCGCTTCTTCTCTCATATCAATATGCCTCGCAGACAGATACACAGGCTCAGCGGAAAGCCTAAAGACATTGAAGCACACTGCCTGGATTACGAGAACCTCATCAAAGAAGTAGGCGGAATCGACATTCAGATCCTGGGAATAGGCAGAAATGGCCATATAGGATTCAATGAGCCTACATCGTCGCTGTCATCACGCACGAGAGTCAAGACCCTTATGAAGGAAACTGTGGAAGACAACGCGCGGTGCTTCGATGAGGGAGAGATGATACCCAGGTTCGTGTTGACCATGGGCATAGGGACGCTGATGGAGGCCAGACAGATCGTGCTGATGTCATCAGGTGTCAAGAAGCAGGAGGCGATAAGATTGACTGTGGAAGGCCCTGTCACAGCGACTGTGCCGGGATCGGCTCTGCAGCTGCATCCTGATGTCAAGCTCATCGTCGACGAAGAATCTTCAGCTCTTCTGTCGAAGAGGGAGTATTATCGATATGTCTATGAAAACAAAGAGCGCGTCAGGGATTTCATTGCGGAGTGACTATCGAAGCGGCTTCATTGCCGGCTGCACAATCTTCACACCTCTCCGACGCATTGAAAGAAATGGGATACTGTTCAGGCAGGGCCGCATAGTCGGTTTCATAGATTCCCAGACTCCTGAAGATACGGTAATTCACAGCTTCGATGGATGTCTGGCTGTGCCTGGCTTCATCGATATTCATTTTCACGGCGCATCAGGCATCAACTTCCTCGATGGTACAGTTGACTCAGCTGTCACTGCGCTTGCCACTCACCTGAAAGAGGGAACTACTTCGTGCGTTCCCACATTGATGACTGCACCGCCGGATGTAATAAGAAAAGCCATAACCGCCATACTGGAGGCCAGGCAGTCAGATATGTCTATATCTGAGGTGATTGGCATAAATCTGGAAGGTCCGTATATCTCCGCCGACAGGAAAGGTGTTCACGACAGGGAATCGATCCGAGCCATCACCGCTGATGAGATGGAGCGCTTACTGGAGATTTCGCAGGGGATGCTCCGGATAGTCACAGTCGCACCAGAGATGGAAGGCGCACTCACTTTCATCCGTTATCTCACCGATCGAGGGATCATCGCCTCTGCAGGCCATACAAATGCCAGTTACGATGAGATGATGGCGGCAGTAAAATCAGGCGTGAAGCTTGCCACACACCTTTTCAACGCGATGAGAGGTATTATGCAGCGGGAGCCAGGAGCCCTCGGAGCCCTTCTTGTCAGTGACGACGTATACAGCGAGCTGATAGCCGACGGCGAGCACGTCCATCCCGCCCTTTTCAGGCTCGTAGCCCGCGTGAAAGGCGCCGAAAGGCTCATACTGATCACCGATGCGTCTCCGGAATACGGAATGAGAAAGACTGCCTCAAGAACAAAGAACGGCACCCTTGTGGGAGGCACATTGCCGCTGCCTGGAGAACTGAAGCTCCTGATGCAGCATTCAGGCCTCGAGCTGGAGAGCGCCCTCCGCACGATCACGCTGAACCCCGCAGCACTCCTCGGCCTGGAGCGGCGTGTCGGATCTCTGAGAAAAGGCGCCGACGCTGACATCGTGATACTGGACAGGAATCTCGACGTGAAGGCGGTGTTCAGCAAAGGCGAGCGCGTGGTGTGACAGAGGAACTGATTTTAACATTGATACCACCGCCTGCCATCTTCTCATAGTTTGGACAGGAAAAGCAGATCATGCGATAGAAAAGTGGCTTATCATGAATAGAGATAATATTTTCTACCTCATAATCGGGTTGGGAGCAATATTTCTGCTGGTAACAGTGTTCGCCATCGTCAACGATAAATATGAGGCCGGGCCTTACGCGGCTGAGATCTCCGGCAGAATGGCAGACCGCCTGCAGATCTCTTTTGGCTCCAACCAGGCTGAGCTCATCATTCCAGACCTTCCCAGGAAAATTGATAAGGCCACCAATGTCCGGGTTTTCACTACTTCATTTGTTGGAAAGGGAAAAATCCCGAGAAGGATTGAGTTTCTTGGTAATAATAACACAGTGATCCATTCGGTGACTTTGCCTTTAACACCCTGCATCATATCGACAGCACTGATTTTCCTGGTTCTCACGATATTTGCAGTAATGCTGAAGATTCTCCCGGAGGAGATGCTTTTCAGGGATTATTCATCAAAGGATGGTAAGACGAAAGTCCATACTCTGGAAGACGTGGATCGGCATGATCGCTTTACTCTTCTGGCATCGCTTTTTGCAATCTTCTTCTTTTTTTCAGGATTCTGTGGACTGCTGTATCAGACTGTCTGGCTGCGGCTGGCATACTCACATTTTGGAGTCATTACCCCTGTAGTATCAGTAGTTGTATCCACATTCATGCTCGGACTGGGCTTCGGTTCCTGGCTGTCCGGCCGCTTCGTCACGAAAGTAACTGAAGGAAAGCTTCACTCCATTACACTTTATGGGATAGTGGAAGGAATTATCGGCTGTGGAGCATTTATTGTTCCTGTAGCATTCGAACAAGGCTCACGTCTTCTGTTGAATGCAGGGCAGACAAACTCAGCCTCGTTTCTGGCAGGGAGCGGTCTCTGCATAGCAGCTTCACTGCTGCCATTCTCGATAGCGATGGGAGCGACCTATCCTGTGGCACTGAGAGCATATGAGCAGTCGGGATTACGTGACCACCACCGCTTCGGCGTTCTATATGCATTTAACACCGCAGGGGCAGTGGCAGGATGCCTGATCACAGTATTTGCACTGATCGAGCTTCTCGGCTTCCTGAATACTCTTCGTATCGGAGCTGTATTGAACTGGACTATTGCTGTTTCCTCAGTAATATTTGGAATATCGCAAAAGAAAAGGGCACTGCCTCCTCAACATCAATATGAAGGAAAAACTACACAGGAATACACAGGGACACCTGAAAGATCAGGATCTCCAGAACCACAGGCTGTGTCAGAAATATCAGAATCTTCGAAAAAACAGGTCTCGCCGGAAATTCATCCGGCAAAGAGTATTCCACGAGATCTGCTAATTCTCTTCACTACAGGCTTCTGCTCGATGGCGGCAGAAGTCGCATGGATCAGAGCATATGGGCCTGTATTGGAACAGGCTGTCTATTCATTTGGCTTTCTTCTGATCAGCTATCTTACTGGCCACGCCCTGGGTGCGTGGACATATCACCTGACAGTAAACCGTTTCCGCGTTTTTATCAAGAACGCTCTCCTTATCGCAGCGGCTCTCAGCAGCTGCATTGCAGTAGTGGTAGCCAATATAGGCTGGATGTATCTGGTTGTTTCAGATATAATTTATCTGCGCCCGTACATAGCAATTGCCATTGGCGCATTTGCTGCCGTCCTGGGCTGGCTCACACCATTGCTCGTTGACAGATATTCAAAGAGCAATCCCCAAGCAGCCGGTAATGCTTATGCATTGAACATAGCAGGTTGTGTGGCAGGTCCTCTGGTATCCGGGTATCTCCTCGTTCCCCTGCTGGGTGCGCAGCACTCCCTTATCTTACTCTGCCTGCCGCTTATTGCTCTTTTGTTCATTGATCGGCACATGATAAAATACAAAATATCTGCTGTTTGCCTTTCCGCTCTCATACTCATTCCTGCACTGTATCATCCCAGCTGGGAAGAACAGATCTATCTGGATCCTGCAATAGGCAAAAAGAAGATCTTTCGGGATTATGCAGCCACAACAGTATTGATTTCAGCGGAAAACGGATGGAAGGAGCTGATTGTCAACGGCCAGAAGATGACGACAATCTCACCCATCACAAAACTCATGGCAGACCTGCCTCTGGTTCTGCATAAAGCGCCAGCCACTGATGTTCTTGTAATCTGCCTGGGAATGGGAACAACATACAAGGCTGCATTGAAGTGGGGGGTAAATGTAACTGCAGTAGAGCTGGTGCCTGGCGTGACCGAAGCGTTTGTTCATAATAACAGGGAGTTCAGCAGTCCACGCGGACGCATAGTCATAGATGACGGCAGGCGGTTCCTCAGGCGAACCAGGGAGAAGTTCGATATAATCATCATAGATCCCCCTCCTCCTGCCGAGCAGCCAACTTCGAGCCTGTTGAGCTCCACTGAATTTTACAGCCTTCTGAAGGAGCATCTCAAGCCCGGCGGAATAGTCCAGGCTTGGTACGGACATCTTCACGGAGAGCCTGCCATTGGCCGGGCTTTTGCTCGATCTTTAAAAGAGTCATTCAACTATATTAAAGTCTACAACGCTGTGGACGATCCCTTTCATTTCATGTGGGGACTGCATTTCATCTGTTCTGACGATCCCATTCAGGATGTCACGGCAGAGGAGTTTCTGCAGAAGCTCCCTGCAGATGCAAGACAGGATCTTAAGGACATGGTTCTATATCAACTTCCAGATAATGAAGTGGAAGCTATGATCTCCCAGTTCATGTCCAGACAGCTCCCACTGGATCGCATGCCATTGAATAATCCTTCTGAAAAAATTACCGATGACCGTCCCTTTAATGAATACTACATGATTCGCCGCTATCTGGAAAAGAATACGAAACGAAGCTGAGGATTCGTGCGGGGCGGCAGGGCCTGAGCGATACCTGACTCAGTCATCCGCCTGCAATATGAAAACCGTTATCTCCGGCCTGCATCTGAATCTGAATGGGAGCGTCAGCATTCCAATTCCACGGTTGACATACAGGCTTGAGTTTCCCTCATTGAACCAGCCTTTCACGTATTTCTTCCAGGACATGAGACAGGGATTGGGAACGAATGGGATGTTGATCTGGCCTCCGTGGGTATGACCGCAGACAGCCACACAATGACTGTTATTGATGGCGGGAAATATCCTGGGATTATGGGAAAAAACAAGCTTCTGTCCGGCGCCTGCACCTTTGAAAGCTTTCTCTGCATCAGGCTTGCCGGCCCAATGATCATCAATGCCGCAGAGATAAATTCCAGGAGCGATGCAGGTATTGAGATTGGTAAGGTCAACGAAGCCTTTGGCGGTGAGGGCGCTTTTGACTCTCTCAGGGCCGTGCCAGTAATCGTGATTGCCCAGAACATAATATACGCCGCCCGGCGCCTTCAGCTCTCCCAGCTCCTCTGCACAATCTGCTGCAAGCCCCGCATCGCCGGTTATGTAATCCCCGCCGAGCAGAATGATATCAGGCTTCTGCTCCAGGCATAGACTGGCGGCCTGGTGTATTATCTCTCCTGATGTCGCCAGGCTTCTGTGAAAATCACTCATAAACGCCACGGTAAGCTTTCGAGAGCCCTCACTCGAATTCTGCTGCAATACAGGAAAAGCAGTCACCTCTACGTCATAAGGCTCCACAACAGCGGCATCAACTGTAAATGCCGCTCCTGCTGCAAATAAAGAGCAGGCAGTCACCTTTATGAATTTTCGCCGGGTCATCTGCAGCTTCATGTTTTTGCCATCCATTTATACCAATAGTGAACTTAGCGCACCTGCGGTGCGGACTGGAATGATGGAACAATGGAATGGTGGAATGATGGGTTTAAAAAGGAAGAAGACATTGGAATTTCATCTCTCCCTTTTTCTTTCTCCTCTTGCACCCAATATTCCATTATTCCAACACTCCATTATTCCCCCCTTAACGGGGGCAGGCAGACGTTGCCGTTACAACGATTCTGTAGAAATTCCGAGACGTAAATAACCGTGTGTTTTCTTCATAGCGTCATTCATGCCCCTGATTACAACTTATCTTATCATACACTCTGGCTTATCACAATATATCCTGCATCCATTTCTTGACAAGATGCCCTGACTGGTGTTACAATTTCCAAAAAGGTGTTACCAATGAAAGAGATCACCAGATTCGGAGTCTCCCTTCCTGCAGAGCTGATAAAGGCCTTTGATGAGAGTATCAGAAAACGCGGTTATTCCACCCGCTCGGAGGCTATCAGAGATATGATGCGCGATCGCCTCGTGGAGGAAGAGTGGGAGCACTTTGAAGGTGATGTTGTGGCAACGGTAACAATCGTTTATGACCACGAGACGAGAGAGCTCTCGACTGCATTGAATCATATCCAGCATCACTTTCACGATACGGTGATATGCACCACTCACGTACATATGGATGAGCATAACTGCCTGGAAGTCGTGGTGCTGAAGGGCAGGACAGATGCCGTGCAGACCATTGCCGACAGACTGATCAGCACAAAAGGCGTGAAACACGGCAAGCTTGTCTGCTCAAGCACAGGAGAGAGGCTTAAATAGCATCTGCAGAATGCTCAAAAGCCATAACAAAAAGGCAGAAAGAAGTTGAATCATTGTTGAGAATCGAAAGGTGTTTTTGAATACACAAAGAAGACAGTCTGTTGAAAAATCAAATATTCTGAAAACTTCATCACGCATAATGATGGCGGGATTCCTGACTTGCCCTGGGAATTAAACATGAATAGTCAGGGCTTATAATGCAAAAGTCACGGGATGAGTAAAATATTTCGTCATATCGCCGTATAAGAATGCAAGACATGGAAATCAGCGCATAATTAATCCGGGACAAGGGGAGGTGATACTCCGCTTACAGGATCCAGCAGGTATGCAGGCTCTGCATATAATACCACGAGCCTGAAATCAGGGATAATTAAAAAAACCAAAGAAGGAGCCACCATGCACAATCGATCAAAGAGTAAGTCGATGTTGTTAATACTTGCGGCGATCATCACGCTCTCTGCTTTGGCAGGATGCGGCACCTCGAATTCGAGCGACTCGATGAGTTACTGGGGAGATGGAGCATCCACGGCTGCGACCTATACAATAAGCGGAAAAATAGTCAGTCCCGTCTCCCTCGACCCTGTGCAGGGAATGACCTGCACACTCGAGTCCGTCTCAGGAAGCGTTTTCTTCTCATCATCGACTGTTACCAATTCCCAGGGAGCCTACTCCTTCTCCGGCGTACCTGCCGCGAACTGCCGTCTCATAACGAAAAAGTACGGCAATATTACGGATAACTCTTATTTCACTGTAAACAGGGACATGGTCATAAACGTAATGAGCATGAAACAGGACGAATGGACAACTGTCATGGGCACCGAGCATTCATATGACAGCACGATGGCCTATGTGAGCGCCGTCATCGATCATACCGGCGGGGGAACGCCTCCCATACCAACTTCCAAAGACTCGAAGGAGACCGGAAGGGAAGGCGTGACTGTCGATCTGTTCTCGAACAGCAAAGCGAAGGGATCGGGCTATCATTCACGTGGATATATGAACACGAACGGCACAGCCGACTGGACCGCCACATCCACATCCACGAAAGGAGTAGCGCTCTTCTACAAGGTCCAGCCCACGGACACCTATACAATGACCGCTACCAAAACCGGGAAGACCTTCGACAACGTTACCAACATAACGCCTGCGAAGGGAGAGTTCACCAATTACCTGATGTATCAGCAGGCAGGTGTCTCAGCGCTGCCCATCACCATAGCCAACAACTCTGGAAGAACGGCCTGGATCATGATCACAGGAACGAATCTGGTTGTTGACAACAATAATATATCCATACCTTCCGGTTCTTCACAGGTGTTCAACCTGACTTCAGTGAGCGCTGGACGTATCTATATTTCGTATGATCAACAGATTTCCGGCACCGATCCGGACGGGGCAAATCCCAATGATCCGAACTATTATACACGCTTTGACAAACTGGAGCTTACTTATGGCAGCATCATGCCAGGCTCCTATTCAGGAGAGATCAACCTGACGGCTGTTGACTTTTTCTCCATACCCCTGATCCTCGAGACCTCGATACAGGGAACGACGATAGAGCACCTCACGCTGGCGCAGAATCAGACGGCCACCACTCTCAATACAGCTCTGAGCAATCTTGTAAACCAGTCGGCAGCGGCCATAATTCAGAGCAACCCGCCAGGCGAGACGCTCAGGATACTGTCTCCCTCCAAGGCTCCTTCGCCTTACCCGAAATTCGATGACCTCCTCAACTCCCTTTCAGGCTCGACCTTCACCATTGCGGGCACATTTTTCGGGACACCTCTCCAGAATTACAACTACACAGGCAGTTTCAGCGGCGATTCCATTACGCTTTCACAGGACTCCACCACCATGGTGATTACAAAGAACAGCCTCAAGTATGATCAGACTGATCTGACAAATCACAACGGAATCTATACCTGCAACGGCTCGTATACCATCAACGGCGTCACGCATTACGTCTCTGACAACGACATCAATGCGGCGGTATACAGGGATCTCATTACAGGATTCAACCTCGGCTTTGTGGCTCCGGGCAGCAACAACAGCTCTGGCTGGTGGTCTCAGACACCCTTTGTCGGAAGCTATTACAACAACTATGCGCAGATAATCGACAGCCTTTATCCTGGGGCGTACGGCTTTCCCTTTACCGACAGGTACCGGGAGGTGCTCGCAAACCTGGGGAACAACTCAAGCGGCGGGATCGACGGCGTGACAGTTACAATCCTCGACGACACGACCTCTCCTCCTCCTTTCAGCTTCAACGGAACGTTAAATCCTCAGGGTCCCGGTGATGCCACCTTCAGTATAAGCATTGATGCAGGGGCATCGAATACCAATTTCCCCAGTACCCAGTTTACGTTCAACACTCAGACCTATACGGGAGGAAACTCATATCTGTGGCCGACCACATTGCAGCCCCAGTTCCCTCCTCCGGCCACCAGCGTCTCCATCAACAGCATACCTGCTGTCGAGGGACTCAATGCCTACGATCTCGTGTTCAGCCAGGTGAGATCATACCAGGTGCTTGTCAATGTGGTAAACGGCCAGGTGCAATGGGCTGCCATATCAGGCGGCGGCGGCTCCACCTGGACTTCGCCGGTTCTCTATATCGGCAGCGTGTTGGACTAGTTAAAAAGCAGAGAAAGGCGCCACTTTATACTTACCAGCATAACAAACTGCAGCATTCTAAATTGCCAAATGAGCGTTGATAGATGATTCCAGAAGTTTTGATATTGCAATTTATAATGCGTGTTTGTATAGGGAGAAACAGTTAACTGTCCTCACTTTCAGGGGTAAGATCGAGCAGGAGGGGGTGATTAGCCCCCTCCTCTCACACCAACATACGTGCCGTTCGGCATACGGCGGTTCACAATGAGTGACAGTAGACCCGATAATTTTCAATTAAACCGAAGAGGCCCTGGTTCTCCAACAGGCGAGTCCAAGGGCTTTCTTTATCTGCGGGCTCAGCGCCAACCACCAGTACCCTTTACGGGAACGGGAGATGAGGGCTGCCCATTCCTCAGGACATTCGAGAAATATGGCGGCATCGCCCTTGTGGGGGAGAGCCTGATGGACTGTCACCCGGAGCCTGCCCGCAGAAAACTCAGAGAGATTATGACAACGCAGAAGCCGAATTGCTATACCATCGAAAAGGAGGGGTGTCAAAAAGCTCATCTATCAGGCACCGTGGTTTGACAATGATACATTCGGAGATTTGTGGAGTTCTCTTTTCAAATACCCCTGGAAATGCCTCACTTCATAAGAACATAGTGAAAAGTCGGGCAGAAGTCTCAGCATTTTCAATCTGTCTAAAAGTTAACAAAAAAACACTTTACCATTCAATCGTTTTCTGCTAAAATTGTGTTGCCTGACTGTAAGGTGAATGGTTCAGTATATCATCCATACATTGATCTGGAAGGGGCAGATTTTATGAAGATCGATCCCGCATTTGTTGCACTTCAGAGAGTATCATCCACTCCCCAGATGAGGGAAAAATCAGGCGTAACCTCTTCAGGCAGAGACAGCACTGCGCTGGAAAAAGTCGACGACCTCTTTACCAGGCAGGAAGCGCAGCCTGCCTTAATCCAGAGCAGAAGACTTCCTTCCACGGAACAGGAAACTGAACCGAAGCAGGTTCAGGAAACCGCTCCGGAGCCGACCCAACAGATTTCTGAGACATCAAAGCCGCCTTCTTCAATAAAAACCAATGAAAACGGAACTCTCAGCATCATTGAAGAGAGCCCTTCATCTCAGAGCCAGTCTCCTTCAGGTGAAATCAACTTTGCCAGAATGTACGGTGTTGAAACCTCTCCTGCACCAAATTGCCCGGAGAGCTTTTCTGAAAAAGATGTAGAGAGCTTTTATTATTCCACAAACGGACCTGACGGTGTGGGAGATCTGTCGCCGGAGGGCATGAAGCTATATGAGGCAGTGAAAGCCAAATACCTCGACAGAGTACCTGTATGTCCTGTAGGACCTCCCACACTATATCTCACAGGAGGGCTTCCAGGATCAGGAAAGGGCTACATTCTTTCCAGGATACTGAAGGACAGGCCTGAATTTGTGCTTGTCGATCCTGATGAGATCAAGAAGGATATACTCCGCGATCTTGCCGAGAGAAGTCCGCAGATGAAAGAGCAGATAGCCGATCACGCAACGTGGAACGATGTCATACATGAGACTAGCTCAGATATGGCGAAAAGGCTTATGAACGATGCTCTTGTATCCGGAAAGGATATTGTCTTTGACTCTTCCATGGCCTCCCGCAATATAAACAAATACCGCAACTATGCGAAGCATGCAAGGGTACTGGGGTATCAGGTTAATGGAATAATATCTGATGTAAGCGAGGAGACAGCAGTTGAGCGTGCTTACAAGAGGGCAGGCAACCCTATCAAAATCAATCTGGGCAACGATGAAACACTGACCCTTCGAGGGCGGTTCACCAAACCGGCTTATATCCACGATTGTGCTCAGAACCTCCAATCCAACCTGGACACTTATCTGAAGGAAGGAATGTATGATCGATGCGTGATCTTTGACAACAATTCGACAACCCCCACACCATCGGCTGTCTATGAAAGAGAACAGCTTCCCGATGGTACCTTTTCCATGAAACGTTGTTCGAGTTGATTAACAGGGGTGTGTCTCATGGGAAATAAGTCATATTTTGAAAGAATTGAAGAAAAGGTCAAAGAGAAGGAAAAGCTCCTGAAAAGAAAGCTTACCACTGAAGAACAGAGCGAGATTAAGTTTTCCGCCATGCAGGAGCTTTGGATTGATACCGCAAAGGAAGTGACAGAGGAGCAGGCCCGGGAATAGAAGCTCTTCTGTATCGTCATATTTTCTCCGCAACCTGGCCAGAAGACAGCCCTGAGACCGAGCAAATGGCCGTTCGCAATTGTCAAACATACCGTTCCGTTGCTGCAATCAGGACTGCTGTTATTTATGCAAACAGAATTGCCATGGGATCCCGCAGAGCAGACTTCAGAGCCATCTTCCCTGCAGGAAGGGGCCGGATGTCTTTTTCACTCCAGGACTTTCAGGATAAAACAGATGCTCATTCCAGACCTGACTCCACCTGTAATTCATCCATTATTGTTAAGGAGGTGTTTCTTTATGAGTGAACGCAGGACTCTTCATGTCCCGGTTTCCTGCCTCCACGTGCATCGAAGCAAAGCTTTTCAGGGAAGAACTCCTCGTGGAGATGGACATGACAGCTGTCTTCGCCACATAAAGGAAAGACACGGCAGGTTGATGAAAAGAATAATGACTGCGAGTAAATAAGGAGGTTGAAAACAATGAAAATCAGGGTGCTGATCATATCGTCACTTTTCCTGGGGGCCATTCTCATGGCCGTTCTGTCAATATGCGCGTATGCAGGCAATTATGATAAGGACACCTGGACAACGGCAGTTACGCCTAAGCCTCTCAGCAACGAGGCGAAGAAGGGGCTCGAATGGCTTGTCGCTCACCAGTCGGATAACGGCGGATGGAGCCAGGGCGAGGAATCGGAGCATATGGGAGACAGCATGGACAAGATCAAGGGGATCCCGAATGTGGCAGACACGTGCATTGCCACACTGGCTTTGATACGCTCCGGAAGCACGCCTTCCAAGGGGCAGTATGCGAAAAATGTATTAAGGGCAGTGGATTTCATCTGCAGCAAAATTGAGAAATCCGATGACAAAAGCCTTTCGATAACTGACGTGAAGGGAACGCGTGTTCAGACCAAGCTGGGGCCTTATATCGACACATTCATGGCGCCGCTTGTCCTCACCGAGATCAAAGGGAAGATGCCTGATGAAAACGGTAACATGAGGGTGATCAAAGCTCTCAAGAAGACGATGGCCAAGATCGAGAGGAATCAGAAGGATGACGGCACCTGGGACGGCCAGGGCTGGGCTCCGACGCTGTCGCAGGCAATGGCGGGAAAAGCCATCAACAGAGCCACCCAGGCAGGCGTCGAGGTAAACGAGAAAGTCAGGGCCAGGACTGAGACATACGCCCGCTCTCAGTATGACAGGAAATCGGGAGCCTTTAAGAAGGACGGCTCGGCCGGTGTCGATCTCTACTCTTCAGCGTCGAGCCTCGGTCAGATGAACGACTCGAATGTCACGAATCAGACCAGGATCGCCGAGACTAAAAAACAGCTCAAGAAAGCGGGCAGCGAGGCAGAGCGGCAGGAGCTGCAGGGAAGGCTCGACCGCTATCAGCAGAACCAGAGAGACCTCGAAAGCGCCAGAAAGTCGGTCGTGGCAAAGCTGGATGACAAGGCATTCGTGTCCGGATTCGGCTCAAACGGCGGCGAAGAGTTCCTGAGCTACCTCAACATAGGCGAGAGCCTCGTCCAGAAGGGCGGCGCAGACTGGGAGAAGTGGAGCAAATCCATCTGCGCCAATATGGACAGGATTCAGAACAAGGACGGGAGCTGGTCAGGCCATCACTGCATAACCGGCCGCACGTTCTGCACCGCGGCGGCGCTGCTGGTGCTGATGGTCGACAGGACTCCCGTGCCAGTCGCATCAAAGATGAAAAAACAGTAACTTTCGGGAATCCGTAAGCAATAAATACCGGGAGGGGCTCCGAAAACATGCAGGGGCCCCTCGCCGCGGTTTCAGGAGAGATCCATGAAGTCAATACCGAGAGCGTTCGCACTGATCATTCCAATTCTGGCGATGGTGCTGTCTTTAAAAACTGCAGTGATACGTCCTGCAGATCCGGAAGCATTCCGTCTTTTCGCCGCTCTCTCGGCGGATGCTGCCTGGGCTGACGAAGCGGCAAAAACCGGGACAGCGGATCAGGCAGATGAATGGAGAAATGTTACGACAGATACAGCGGCCCAGTTGGAAGACACACAGTCCCGGGAAGCGGCGGCTGCGAAAGACAGAGCCACTCAGGTGGCGGATACAGGAAAGCCTGACAAGGCGAATGCCCTGCCTGCAGACAGAAAAAAACTCGTTGAGCAGATAGACCGCTCACTCGAGAGGGGGGTCAGATACCTCACAGATCATCAGTCCCAGGACGGCGCATGGCGCTCAGAGACTTACGGATGCTTCAAGGAAGGCCCTGAACTGACTCCGTATGTCCTCTCATGCCTCTACTTCACTCCGCAGGGCGGCGATAAGGTGAAAAGCTCTTACGAGAAGGGAGTCGGCTACCTCCTCTCGCTCGTCAATGAAGACGGCACGCTCAAAACAGGCGCGCAGGGCTTCATGTTCCCTGTCCACACATCTGCAATGGCCTGCCGCGTCGTCGTGCTGTCCAGTAAGGATCCCGCACATATGCGGGCACAGGCTGCGTATCTGAAATATCTCAGAGACCGCCGGCTCTCAGGAGATCTGGGCTGGAGTGCTGATGACAGGGAGTTTGGCGGATGGGGCTTTTCACTGGCGCTCCCCAGAAAGCCTGAGAAGGCCGATGAAAGGCCGATGTTCTGCGAATCGAACCTGTCAGCCACGATCTTCGGCGTTGCGGCGCTCCGCTCCGCCAAGGTTCCGGACAGTGATCCGATCTACAGGGAGATCCTGACCTTTATCAAGAAGTGCCAGAACTATTCAGACGACCCTGCCGGCGAAGACCCAGCGTTCGATGATGGAGGTTTCATATTCATACCTGATGACGACATCCAGAACAAGGCAGGCACTGCCGGGACGGATCGCCTCGGCAGGAAGCGCTACCACTCGTATGGCTCAATAACGGCAGACGGCATGAGAGCGCTGCTCCGGTGCGGCCTCCCGAGGAACGACCGCCGTGTCGAAGCCTCTTTGAAGTGGCTAGAGTGGAACTTTTCCACATCCATGAACCCCGGCACATTCAACAAGGACAGGGAGGAATTGAGGAACTCCTACTACTATTACTATCTCTGGGCGGTGGCGCATGCCTTCCAGGCCGTAGATAAAAAAGAGATAATAACAAAGTACGGGAAAGTATCCTGGCCTGAAGCGCTTGCAGAGGAAGTTCTGTCCCGGCAGCGCGAAGATGGCACCTGGACAAACAGATACACGGACGCCAAGGAGGATGATCCTCTCGTATCCGTGCCGTGGGCGGTATCGGCTCTGGCGATATGCAGGCAGATGATCACCGGAGAAGACATGACCATCTTCCCTAGAGTGCCGTATCCAAGAGAAGTGAAATAGTCATGGGGGATTCGGGTTTCAGGCTTCGCAGGAGCCTGGAGACGGCCCTGCAATGCAGGTTTCTGTGGTTTACCGGCCTGCCCTGTACGGCAGAAAAAGCCTGCCGGAATTGCCATAACCCTTAATCCTGTAAGCATATATGGCACAATCTCGTCCAACAGAGTCCCGGCCGAATCTCCAGATTGCCACCCTTCTGCCACTTGATTGTCATACCTGAAAGGTTTTTAATTATCATGACAGGGCATATGAGTCTATCATCTTCAAGAGGGATGTGGCATGTTAGTCGATATGGCAGCGAGACAAACTATACTGCAGGGCAGAGGCTTCTGCGGAGGCCGCCTGAGTGGCGGGCCTTTACCGGGTGCTCACCTGTCTGAGAATGAAGCCGCCCAGACCGTAAACATGCGCTCACCTGAATACCAAGGAGATTCTCTCACGATCTCGGCTTTTTCTTCATCCGATTCCGGCATTTCCAATGCGTTATCGCGATCCAGCTCATCATCAGAGCGCTCCGGAGAATCTGCCGAACATTTATCGCTTAGATCGACATTCAACCGAAGCGGGAGAGCCGACAAGCGCGCGGACAGAGGCAGTTCGAAAGCCCGGGAAAAGGTTCATCGGCAGGAAAGCGCGGCAAACCCCAGGTTCATAGCCGTTATTGACAGTGACGTCCCGGAAGGCATAGACATCAGATCCTTCGAGGACAGGCTGAAATCAGAGATGGGGCCGAAGGTGAAGATCCAGAACAGAAACGACATAGCCGTTCTGCCGGGCAGGATTCCATCGATGAGCGAGCTTGACGGCTTATTCGGCAGGATCGTCAATGACAGCACCATACCATGGGAATACGTGACAGACGGGTGCTTCGCCCGCTCCCACGTCACCTGTGACAGGCTTCTCAGGGAAGGCTGGAACTGCGCCAAGATATTCGTGATGGCCGATATGCCTGAGAACGATTCTTCATCTGACGGGGGCCCGGATTATCATCTGCGCGCACAGAACAGGTATACCAAGGGCGAATGGCAGTATCATGTGGCGACGCTCATCTTTGCGAAGGACGAGGGCACAGGGAAGGTCGACGGGTACATGCTCGACGGCTCGATAGACAGCTCCAGGCCGCTCCGCCCTTCCGAGTGGATCCGCTCCTTCTGGAACCAGGGCACTCCGATAAGGCTGGACACCACTCTCCCGGATACATACTGCTCGCCGAACGAGAGTGAATCAGACGAGCCTCACGAGTTCTTCAGGCCCGAGTTCGACAAGTTCCTCGAATATGCAGTTAAAACCAATGAGAAATACGCAGCCGCCCTAGAAGAGATCCGATCGAATATTAAGTCGTGTCCTGCAGAATAGACAGTGCCCGGCTTTCGTCGTCATTGAAGATCTCCGCTGCCGGGCAGGTGCCTTTCCTCAGGAAGCTGTGCCTCGTTGAGCTTCCGATCAGAAAGAGCGCGCAGGCCGGAATGCTGGAGCTCTCCAAAATTGACAGTAATGGAGATGGCAGGCTGGACGGCAAGACAGGCAGCGGCATCATGAGCAGGAACCGCAGGCTGGGATGGTTTGTCGGGCTTGTGCGCCATTCAGGAAAAGACTATATCTTCGCTCTGAACTTCACAGACAGATTTGAAGGCAGACAGAGGGCTTCGCAGGCCAGGCAGCCCGCAAAACGGCCCTCGAAAGGCTTTCTGAGCTGGGCCTCTGGGAACCGGGATTGAAGCGCTGAGTGCGATGTGAAAACTCGAGGGACAGCTCACGCTTCTCCAGATGAGAGGCAGTAGGCTGTCCCTGATTATATCTGCAAGTTCATTGTCAACTATCTGTCGAGCGCTTTTACGAGACCCCACCCGGCGGCTGACAGTCCTGCCACAGCCGCTCCGCCTGCCGGGCCGAACGCTCCTGTTGCCATCAAGGCACTTACTCCGGTTGCGAGTGCCACGCCTGCAGCCATCCAGTGGTAGAACATCGCTCCTGACCACGAGTGGAAAGGATTCGTCATTCCTGTCAGCATCAAGCCGGGAAATGTGCCTGCAATAGCAGACGGGATGACCGCCACCGCGCCGAGAGTCGGGTTGAGTATTGTCGCGCCTGCCACAATAGCTGTCGGCAACCCCAGCGTCACCGCTCCTGCAGCTCCGGATTTAACTTTGTCAATAATTGCAGGATCAACTGACTGCCTTATGCCATTTATCATATCTTCCTTGACCCATCTCAACTTCCTCATTATCTTCTTGCTGAGAGGCGTCCTGGTCATTGTCACGCCGTTCCATTCGGGATTATCCCTGCCTCCCGTTTCCTGGGATCTGGTGAAGGTGTCTGCCTCTTCTGCTGAGACAGCTGAATCATTGCCGGGCTCCTGCACCTTTTTTGCTGCAACCTCGGCGGTCTTCGAGTCGGAGGCCGATCCGGCTCCCATTGGATAACCAATCTCGCGGCTCACGTCCTGAATAGTCATTTTAGTTTCTCCCCCTTTGGATTTTTTCTATCTTTTGATCCCATGCTAAAACGACATATGGTGACAATCAAGTTCCAGCCGTGTTCCATATCGAGAAGCGTGGTCATCCCGAATTCACCAGGGGGAAGTGGTCAAATGTCAGCGTTTTCAATGGAAAACAGCAAGCCGTGAAGGTGGGATGAAGAACGGGTGACAACGTCACCTTTATCCTCAGCAGGATCCGCAGCTCTTACAGGCAAAGTTTGTAATGCACAAGCGGTCCTGCTCCACCTTACGGCCTGCAGGTATACTGCTACCTGACTATCCAAGCCCGATGTATCCTGCTTTCACTCCTTTCATCAGCTTCACAAATATCGACCTCGTTTCTGTCTGTATTTTGCTCCGCTTTCTCTTACACTTTCAGTATAAACCTGCCCTGTGAAGGTCCTGTGAAGAATATATGAAGGAACGTTGAACGAGACATTGGCACCATTGCCTCACATGCCTCCGAGGTTCCAGCCAGTGAGCGGCTCAAAAACAGCTGCATTCTCCAGAATAAGTTATACAAACGCGCATTATAAATTGCACTATCAAAGCTTCTGGAATCATCTATCAACGCTCATTTGGCAATTTAGAATGCTGCAGTTTGTTATGCTGGTGAGTATAACGTGTATTTAACAAAAATGTCTGCATGATTAACAGTTTGTCAACATCATCGAAATGATTTGTTAAACACGATGTTGTATCATATAGTTGTTGCACTCAAGCGCAGATTTCGCAGGGGCTGAAACTCGAAGTATCGGGGGTAGATGAGATGTCCGACCGCTTCAACGCTTCTTCATTCGATCCGACTGTCAGGGGAACTCTTGTTACACATGGCAGGTATTCGCCGCTGGAAAGCCGCGGTCTCATGGAAGCCCGAAACGAGGAGGAGATCTCCGCCCAGATGGAGAGCCTCTCGCCGGAGGGGGCTTGCGAGCTCAATGGATATTACAACCGCGCTCTCGAAAGCATCGATCAGGTCCGGTTCCCCTTCCAGTTCCCTGATCTGACAAGAATTCAATCATCCGGAGCGATTGAGGGATTGCAGGGGCTCAGAGAGGCTCAGCAGACCCGGGAAGGCCTGGAGAACAAGAGCTTAAATCCTCTCGGAGCGCAGACCGGCGGTCAGGGCAACGTCGTGAGGGAGATGACAGCCGGCGATACTCCGGTCAAAGCCACAGAGAGTGAGATCTCATCGCTCAGCAGGAGCCTTTCAGTCGTGAGCCCTGAAGTCCTTGCATATGCTCAGCAGAAGGGAGTCAAGTTCCAGCCAGTACACGAAGGCGACGATATAACGGCGCTGAATGTGCTCCGCCCCCAGAAGCCCGACGCTCTGGAGAAAAAGCTGCCTGCTATGGAGTCGTTCGGTAAAAAGCTGAACGAGAGTGTTGAATCGAAATTCGACTCAAAGCTGAGAGAGTTGCAGAATCAGAGGGATGAGCTTGCGGAGAAGCTCAGGAAAGACAGGCCCAACAATCAGCCGCTGCCAGATAAGAACGCCAGCATCTTCTCGATTATGGCGAATCCTGAGCCGAGCAGCCCGGAGCTCGAAAAGCTGGACAGGCAGATCCTCGATCTCGAAAGGGAAAAGGGAAAGTTCATTGCCGACGAGATAGGCAAATCAGGGCTTGCCGCAGATATAAAGCCTTTTTTGATAGACATCCCTTCAGGCGGCAGCCTTTCAAGGGCGGGCATCTCGGCGATGCTCGAAAGATTACCGCAGAGCATGGAAGGTATGGCCGAGGTGCACGGCGCGAAGACTCCTGAGGAAAAAGAAGAGTTTTATAAGGCGATGAAGGCGCTGAACGGCGACAAGCTGGAAAAGGCACGAAAGCAGGCCATTGAAAACGACCTCAGGCACTACGACGCCATCGAAAATCCCGCTGAGCGCAGCAGAGTGAAGGCAGAGATCATTAAGAGCTATGAGAAGCAGTACGAGGGACATCCTGAGAAGATGCCCATGAGCTATCAGGATTCAGTCGTGCTCGTTCCTAACACTTATTACTACCGCAAGCCCGGAGCCAGGGAAGACACGCCTCCGCTCCGGCTTGACTATCACGATTACAGCACTCTCAACGACTGGACTGACCCACAGACAGGAAAGGCACACAACGGAAAGCTCGGAGAAGGAAGGTCATCGGTGACGAACGGGCAGTACTTCCATCTGGACGGCGTCAACAGGATCCTGATAAGGGACTTCAAGATGAGTGACACTACATCTGTCCATGAGCTGGGCCATGCGATAGAGGCAAACGTCGAAAAGGACGATCCGGCATTTTACAAGGAATGGCAGGCCAATCTGAAGAAGGCATACGACAACGTCGGGAAGGAAGGCGGCACCAAGCAGATCTCGGACTATTCGAGGGAGAACCTGAAGGAATACCTCGCAGAGGGCTTCATGAAGTATTACGAGGATCCGAAGCTTCTGAAGAGCAACGACCCGGCTCTTTACAGCCGCGTCGAGGAAATGATAAACAAGGCAGTGTCGCTCGGGAAAAAGTAATGATCACATCCTGTGAAAGCCGGGGGGAGCAATGACGACGATAGAGCTCAGAAAGTACATCGAGACAGAAGACAGCCTCGTGCCTGGAGATGTAATAGGGACGATAGAGATATCTGATGACGGCAGGTCCCTGGCTTATGTCGGCGACGCCGACCTCAGGGAGCGCCTGCAGGAGATCCTGGCAGGAGAGCTGACAGTGAGGAGCGGAGACCCTACGGGCCTGAGGAGCATATCTGTGGCGAGGCAGGTAAGGGCAGGCGATCCGGCCTTTGTCAATGCCCTTCTGGAGCTTATTTCCGGTAAAGAGCTCCGCCTTTCAGGCAGAGTACTCGAGCAGGCGTGATGAGATGACCGGCTTCGCTGTCCTGCTTCGCTGTCCTGCTTCACTGTCCTGCTTCACTGTCCTGCTTCACTGTCCTGCTTCACTGTCCTGCCTCGCTGTCTGCCAGCACAGTGCTTTTTCCGCTTTTGAAGTTATACAGGTAGATCCTGTATGGCCCGTCTTCATGCATGTATTTCACTATCCACTTTGCATTGTCACGACTTCTGCTCTGTATCGAGAAAGTATCGGCCCGATACAGCTTTCTCAGCATTTCATAGCGGGGTGCCATTGAGCTGTCAACGGCGTTCCAGACAGTGCGGGCTCTTTTGAGCAGGCTGACTGCCTCGAGCGACATGCCGTCGGAAGTCAGTGTGAACCCGTTTATGATATCTCCCTTCCCGTCATATAGCTCAGTTTTTTCGTGCGTCGCACAGTCTAACCGGAGCAAGCAGTCTGAGCCCTTCGAGCCCTGCCCGACGATGAAAAGCTTCTTCCCGTCCCTCGAGAAGGCCGCGGAATTCTCTGCAGGAACAGGCTTTGCCCATTTCATCACCTGATGCCACGATGACGCAGGATTGTCTCTAATCTCCAGAGAAAATCCGCCATTTTTGCTGCTCTTTATGGCGCCGCGCACCCGGAGTCTATTATCGGCAATCCAGGAGGTCACTTTCCCGTCGTTTTTTGTGTCAATGGCGAATTTGCCTTTTCCGAGGTTGAGCCGGTAAACATCCGGACAGTTGAGGTTTTTGTCATATACTGTAATCAGGGCTTCATTCGGGACATCGGGAGACAGGGAGAGCAATTCTGCCCCTGAAGCTATGGAAGGAGTAAGATCGATGGTTCCGCCAGCTTTAATGTCGGCGCAGAATATATGAGTATTTCCCTTACCTTCCCGGTCCATCGTGAAGAGAAAATGCCTGCCATCGAAGCACCACCTGGGATATCCGACGAATCCGCTGTTGAAAGTAACCAACTCTCTTACTTTCAACTTCTGAGCGTCAGACAGAGCCATAATCGATGAGACTCCTTTTCTCTCGATTATGGCAAAGCGCTTCCCGTCGGGAGAAATTGAGACTGCTGAGAGCCTCGGCTTCTGAGATTCCTGCTTTGCCGTGCAGGTTTCTGAACACAGGCACAACAGCGCCATGAAGAGCATACCTGTCAAGAAAAGCTTTTGTGAAGCTAAAGTGAACAAAACCTCACCCCCTCTTGTCTTTCAGATCCTGGAATATGTTATCCGGCAGTCTTTTTGAATAGGACATACGCGATAACCGCTTCTATTATTATAGATTGTTTCGGCCTTCATATCAAGACTGAATTTTTGTCAACATAAGAGCCTTTGCTGCTCTCATATATTTATGTTACGCCGGTGATATCAAGGGAGGTCCCATCAGTACCTCCCGGAACCTGTTGACAACCGGCTCAAAATTGATTATAAAGGGTTAAGAAGTCTGCGAGCCTATATAAAATGCAATGGACAGCAATATCCCGGAAAGAAAGGTGGCGGTGCCCCCTGGCTCAAGCCCATCGGAGGATGGAGCAGCGGGTTTGGCGGATTCCTGGGAGGGGGAGGCGGAGGCAGACGCTGATTCCAAAGTACCTGAACACTGTCGGGAAATCTGAAAAGAACCAGAGATTCGTCGATATGATAATATGAAACTATACGAGGTAAACAAAAATGAAACGATTACTCTCATGCGACCTGCCCCGGAATACAGGGAAGCGGGTTTACCTGCGCGGCTGGCTCAACAATGTGCGCGCCCTCGGGAAGATCAACTTTCTGATTCTGAGAGACCGGGGCGGTCTGGTCCAGATTGTCATTCAAGATAAAGAGGAATTCAGGAAAATATCCTCCCTTCAGCCAGGAGCTGTCCTCTCAGTTGAGGGGGATGTGGCTTCCTCTGATCAGACTGCCCTCGGCATTGAAGTGGTCAATCCATCCATTACGGTAGAGGTGCCTGTCACAGATGTACCGCCGCTGGAGTTCTACAAGACTGAATTCAACGCCGATATGGATACAATACTCGACTACCGCTCCCTGACACTGCGAAATGCAAAGATACAGGCCGTGTTCAAGATACAGGCTGAAATCGCACACAGTTACCGTCTTTACATGCACGATCAAGTCGGCGCCACCGAATACTTCGGGCCCAACCTGATCGGAGCCTCATCAGAAGGAGGCGCCGAAGTATTCATGGTTGACTATTTCGGCTATCCGGCTACTCTGGCTCAGAGCAGCCAGCTTTATAAGCAGGTAATGGTGGGAGTCAATGAGAGGGTCTTTGCAATAATGCCCTTTTTCCGGGCTGAAAACTCTCACACTGCCCGTCACCTTACCGAAGGCAAGCAGCTCGAGTTCGAGATGGGCTTTTTCGACCACTGGCATGAAGTTCTCGATGTTCTGGAAGGCTTCATCAAGTTCATGGTCGCCCACCTGCATAAGCACTGCAGCAATGAGATAAATCTGCTGGGAGGCTACCTGATAAAAGCACCGGGTGATACAGCCTTCCCGCGCGTCACTTTCAGAGAGGCCCAGGAAATCTTCTTTTCCAGAACAGGCATCGATGAGCTTTCCGAGCCTGATCTGAGCCCCGCTGCAGAAAAGGAACTATGTGCATATGCCCTGGAGAAATACGGTACAGACTGTATCTATATTCTGGACTGGAAGACCTCGAAAAGGCCTTTCTATGCCTACCCGAACGATGCAAATCCCGATATCTCCAACACCTTTGATCTGCTCTGCGGCAGCTCTGAGATAACATCTGGAGGGCAGCGGCGCCATACATATGCATCCATGGTGGAAGGAATCATATCGAAGGAGATGGACCCTGCACATTTTCCTGATTATCTGAGTATATTCAAATATGGGATGCCGCCTCACGGGGGCTTTGGAGTCGGGCTGGAGCGCCTTACAATGACAGTGCTGAATCTGAAGAACATCCGTGAAGCATCGCTTTTCCCTTCCGATCCGAGAAGAATTGCCGGAAACAGGCTCAGGGCACGCATATTCTTCGGCGAGCAGAATATCAAGAACGAGATCATAAGACTGCTGAAAAAGGGTGACTTTGAGTTCCGCCATATCGTCCACGAAGCGACTCCCACGTCAGAGGACTCTGCAAGAGTCCGTGGCACAAAGCTTGAAGAAGGTGTCAAATCGATAATCCTGAGAGGAAAAAGCAGTAAAAAGAACTATCATTTCAACATTCCTGCAAATCTGAAGCTCGATATGAAAGCAGTGGCAGAGGCTGCTGGTGAGAAATGCGAGTTCGAGGAGCTTGAAAATATCAAGAAGCGTTTTGGACTCCCTCCTGGAGGAGTACCTCCTTTCGGGATATTGATGAATCTTCCCACCTTCTTTGATGAGCGGATTGCAGGCAATGAATTCTCTTCATTCAACTGCGGCCTGCAGACAGAGTCAGTGGTGATGAAGAGCCGGGATCTCATCTCTCTTGTCCAGCCGGTGACAGGAGTATTTGGGAAAGCATGACAGAACGTTAACATGCCGTGTATGGATGACAGCTGCACTCTCCAATGTAAGTCCATCTGCGGCGGCTGTCCTCTGCAATACATCCACAATGGGAGCCATCGGCTCAGCCTTCGGAATAGCAGGCGGAGCGCTGGACGTGGCTCTGGGAGCTCGCCTGATGGCCAAGGGAGTTAAATCCAACGATCGGGAGAAGAAGATCCTGGGCGCGCTTGATATGGGGATAGGAACTGCCATGGGCGCTTCCTGCGTGATGGCCGGACTCCCGGCAATCCTGACCATCGGTGCGGGGTCGCTTGGAATAGTATACCGCACATGGCGCACCGATAAAGACGAGATCATCAAGTATCTGAAAATGACAAAAGATACAGTATCTGAATGGGGCAGAAAGCTCAGGGATTTTCTGAAAGGGAGCGCCAGAGAGAAGCCGAAAGAGGCCGGAAATCCTGATTCTTTATCAGAGCTGAAAGCCGATGCCGGGACTGCTCTTCAGAAAGTGCAAGTCGATGACCTGTATATCAGGAAAGATCAGTCCGGGAGCTTGGTATAGCGCTTCTCCGAAGAGACATCAGAAAGCGGGGAATGTGTTTTCAGATAGTCTTTCAGTATATCAAAGACCAGACCATATTCCTTCACAACTTTACTGTCTCTGAAATATGACTTGCCCTGGATATACTCATCCATACTCACCGTCATTGCTCTGGCTGCGAACTTAAGAGGGGTATATTTCTTCCTGTTGAAAGTGATGGAAGTAATGCGCTTCCCTTCAGGTAGTGTTGGCTTGTATTCGAAGGAGAGACCTGAAGCGAGGATATAGTTGCCCTTATATCCATCTTTCAGTGCCGTTTCAAGAAATCTTAGCACACTTGCACCGGTGGTCTTTATCTGGCAGAGTCTGTTCTCAAAGGGGTATGTGTTGAAGAGATCGCCAGTTGTTATGGTGCCTTTTGCAATACCTTTCCTTATGGAAAACATGGAGCCCAGCGCAATATCAGAATCCATCTTCATGGCATCGATGAAAAGGTTTGTCAGATTGGTGCTTTCCACTTTCTCGTCGAACATGTCCAGCTTCACATCGGTTACTGCCAGTTTTTCCTCCTTGAGAGGTCTGAATTTTTCCATATACGGTGCCAGTATCTTCTCCACTGCAGGGTCCGGAGTGATATTCTCTGTAACCGGGATGAGCTGCTCTCTGGTGGAGGCTATGGCGTTCTTCGTTATATCGAAATCCACATCCAGTCTGCCCAGTGAGTTCCCTTCGCCGGCAGTCTGGACAATGATTGTATTTCTGACCTTTTCTCCACCGGGAATGGCCTTATGGCTGTGAGCGCCGATGATGATATCGATGCCTTCTGTCTCCTTTGCCAGCTTCACATCATCATCGTAGCCGAGGTGAGAAAGAAGCACTATCATATCGACCTTCTCCTTCGACTTCAGCTCTTCGACACAGCTCTTCACCACTGGAGCGGCTTCAACAATCTGAAGCGCCTTTTTGTCGGGGCATCCAACTGCCGTCAAGCGGGATGTCACCCCTATAACACCGACCCTCACTCCCTTTTTCTCAATCACCTTATAGGGCTTGAGATGCTTCATCGTGACATTATCGTCTGCCATCTTCATATTGGCTGCCAGAAAATCGGTATCAACCTGATCGGAAAGCTTCTCAAAGGTCTTCAATCCCCAGCTGAGATCGTGGTTTCCTATGGTAATTGCATCATATTCAAGCTCGTGGTACGGCCTGCTCATCACTTCACCCTGCGAATGCTTGCTGTAAAAGCCTCCATCAAAGACATCGCCGCCATCTACGAGTATGGCTCCATCCCTGTTCTCATCCCTGATCTCCCTTATCTTGGCTGCTGTGCGCGAAAGCCCTCCGGTCACACGTTCTTCACCTTCAGGAGCGTGATCCTCCACATAGCCGTGTGCATCGTTGGTATGAATGAATGTGAGAGTGACATTTCCTACTCCGCTATTCCCGTCTGTTGGATTATTTCCGCTTAGATCTCCGACAGTTTCTGCAGAAGATGCTCTTTCACCACCATCGCTCTTCATCCCACCGGCAGACTCAGGAATGCTTTCCACAGAGAACTTTACTCTGGCAGACTGTGATGATGGCTTATTTCCATCAGTCTGCAGCGATATCGAGTCCCCTGTTCTACCTGGTGTGTTTTCAACCTGCTGTCCTGTTGAGTCACCCCCGGCTTTTCCCGAAGAAGCCGGCAGATTAAAACTCTGAGCATTGGAGCCTGTGATTTGAATGTCGCTCATAGTTGAACCTCTTATGAAAGAATATATTCGGTCATTTTAATTATACTATGAGACTCTGCCTGACATAAGGCAGAATTTGTTAACAATGTATTAATCTTACGGATTGTACCGTGTGTATCCCGGGAGAGCAGATTCTGCAGGGTAGATGCTTCTGTGCCCCCCCTGAATGCCACGGAGATTCCCTCACGCTCTATGCCTTTTCTTCATCAGATTCTGGAATTCCCAAAGCAGTATCACGATCCGGCGCTTCATCAGAAAGTTCCGGAGAATCTACCAGACATCCATCGCCTGGATCTATATCCATCTTCATCAGGAGAGGCGACAAACACGCAGACATAGGCAGTTCTGATCCCCAAGAAAAGATTCTCGGGCAGGAAAGCTCAGCAAATCCCAGGTTCATAGCCTTATTATTGATTGTGACGGCCAGGAAGGCATAGACATCAAAGTCTTCCAGGACAGGCTGAAATCGGAGATTAGTCCTTAAAGGCGCTGCTGCTGTCATAATAGTACTGAACTTCAAAGGTGGTGCTGGAAGTCATCTTTCCCTCGCCGAATACCACAGCATTATTAAGCCATTTATACTGTTCGTTTCCTGTCAAAAACCGAACATATGTGTCTTTGATCACGCCGTCAGTATAGCAGTACCCCGATATCTGAACGCTTATGGCGGCACCGTCAGTGGTGATTAGAGACGCCCGCGCGTTGATTTCCGTTATCCCGTCTGAACGAGTCACGAGGTAATCCACCCCCTTCATCGTACCTGCAAGGATATTGCCGGTCACATTACCTTCAAAAGAGACATCGTTTCGTTCTCCGACAGGAGTACTGCCATAGCTTACCTTATTTGTGACGCTTGAGCTGTAGGAGGCCAGATACTGGAGGGTCATCGTGCCCTCCCTGGCATTTTCAGAGGCAGCTGCGGGAGGCACAGCGCCGGTGGAGTTTCCGCTGCAACCGGAAACGGTTGACGCGAGCAAGGTAAGAATACACAGCAGGCTGCACAGCAGACACAATCTCTTCATGAAATATCCTCCTTATCATACAGTAAAGTCTCGTTCCTGTGTCTTCATATTCCAATATCATACCACCTTATTATGATCAGTCTCAGGCTTTCTGTTAATGGGAGCTTAAAAACTGTATCTGATGGACAGGCTCTGCGTGAAATCACCATAGCCCATCCAGGTGTATTCACCGTTCCAAGAGACATTGAGGCGATCGTCCAGTCTGTAGTCCAGTCCGAGAGCGGCGGTGTTTATGCCCTGCATGGCGTTTTTATTGCAGAGATCCTCAATATTGAAAGAGCTGTGCCTGTATCCTCCGCGCAGCGACAGGCTTTTACTCAGACTGTACTCCAGTCCGAGCATGGCCCTCAATGTGGTGCCCTTGTAATAGGCCGTTGCGCTGTGGCCTATTGCTGCCGTGTGTTTTCCGAATTGAATATCAATATTCTGCCAGTCAATATCGCAGGCGAGTCTGGTCCGCCTTGAAAGCTGCCACTGCACTCCTCCCCGGAACGCCGTGCATTCCAGCCTTTCTTTCCCGTCATTGTCTACTCCATTCCAGTAGTTATCTCCTTCGCCGTATCCATAGGTGCCCTGAATTCCCCATCTGAACGAGCCGCCGTTATCTCCCTGCAGTGCCAGGCGGTGCCTCCAGTTCTGTGACTGGTGCTTCATATCGTATTTGCTGAGGCTTATTCCATTGTACCATCTCGTGCCCCAGCCGTAGCAGTCATCCAGACACATGAGCCCATAGCCCCAGGAGATGTTCTTCCCGAGAGATGAGCTGTAGGCGGCAAACAGCCGCGATCCATTGTCCCTCGGCTCAGTGACAGACCAGGCCGAATAGGTTGTGTTAAATGAATCTGCTCCAATTGCAAGCACACCGCCCTGAGCTCCGAGAGGCAGAGCAACATAGATTCCTGTATCGGTAAGCTGTGCATTCACAGACTCAGTGACAGCCTGTGTGCTTGTTCTGCCTATGGCGCCTCCATCTCCCTTCCAGTTGCACTGAGTCCACGTTGCCATGGCGTCGGGCCTTTTGATAGAATAAAGCGCAGCGGGATTAAGCACCACCGATGCCGGGCTCCCTTCTCTCCCCATATATGCTCCACCCATTATGGCAGTCCGTTCGTACGGTGTGGTAAAAAAATGGTGATCAATCGACATAATCACAAATGCCACACCCTCCTTTTCTCCGGCCATTGATGTTCCCCGGAAACATAAAAGCGCTGATATCACAAACAGCGCTATGATAAAAGGATGGATAAGCCGGTGACTTTGCACAGAATTACTCCTTTCACAGTATCGTAATAATTTTCTAAATTCGTTTTATTCCATTATCGAATGATTGACAATCAAGAATTCAAGAGAACAAGGAAAAATCCTCTGAGGACATGAAGTTCATCTGTAACCGTTCAGACCCTCAGAGCGTTCAGTTGGAAAAAGACATTGAAAGCAGGTAAGAACATGGCAACTATGGCTACCCCCTCCATACAATCCTGCGGGTGACAGGTTTAACGCCACAGGCAGAAGATACGACCGACAAAAAATAAACCAGGAGATGATTTGCTTCCAGCACTTCAAACACCTCACCTTTATCAAGGCTTACGCCTGCAGTCGACAGGCCCGACATCCTCAGTTTCCTCATGAACCATATCTTCAGAATCCTCTTGAGCGGAAGCTTGACCTCTTTCTGATAAATCTCCTGGAAGGCTGCGTTGATCTCGGATAGATCGTCCAACGTTGCCTTCTCCACCAGAAAAACCATTGACATGAGACAAGGAGAATTCTCCATTGAGCGCTGCACTATAAGTTTTATAACTGTCCAAAAATTCTTATGCCATACGGTTAAGGCTTACATTTCTTTGGCTGGATTCCAGGATATTCGACGTTTCATTGCATTGCAATGGCTCATCGGAATATACCCTTCATGCTGAAGGCGTCCGACTATGATCCCTGGAGCAATACCTATTCTCTCTGCAAAACGCACAATGGCATCGGCACTTTTCTTGCCGGCATTGATAAACCGTGACAATTCGGTATGAGGTATGAGAAAATTTGCCGCGAAGCGGTTCGCTTCTTCTTCCTCTTTGTTCCCGCTCCATTCCGAGATGTTTTTCTCTTCTATGAACATATCTCGTTTTCCGTGGTGAATGATGTGTCCGGCTTCGTGAAAGAAAGTGAACCAGAAATGATCATCGGTTTTATAGCGAAGACTGAGAGATATCAATGCCTTTTGAGGTGTAAGCCATCTCGTTGCGCCATATATACGTGTTTTCGATAGTTCCGGCACAAAGACTACTGCTACTCCAGCCTTCGAACATCGCTGTGGTATTTCTTTAATGAAAACTTCCGGCGAGGCAACAGTGAAGGCACGAATCTCACGGAGAATTTCTTTGAACTTCTTTTCGTCATAAGGACAGGTAAAAATCTTCTGTCCTTCAATCTCCCCTTTTCGCATCCATGCGACAAGAGCCTCCTTATCAACCGCAAATGAACATGCTCTGCGGCAGTATAATGTTTCAAGCGTGTAAGTGTAACAATTAAAATGAGTTATACCATAGAATTTCAATAACTCTTCTGCCTGAAAAGCTTCATCTTCATACTTTTCAACCCATTTCAAGCGTATCATTTCTTTAAGGGGTATTTTTTTGAGCCATTCTTTCTGAGCATTGAGAATCCCATATTCTTTTATTCGTGCCCGATATTCCTGATATCTGGATTCCCTGTTGTTCCAAAAACTCGCTGGCACACCGAGAGCTCTTTCAAACTGGATGGCTGTTTCCGGCGTTATGGGGGCAATTCCCTTGATAATCTGGTTTATCGTTTTTGTTCTCCGTCCGGTGCGTTTTGCAAGTTCAATCTGCGACATCCCCTTCTCAGCAAGGAGCTCCTCCAGTGTTTCACCCGGCGGAGATACATAGTCAGGAGCGTATTCACTTCTCATATATTCATTCATGTGTATCAACTACTTCTATGATTTTTATTGATGTAACCCTTTTCCAATCAATCCCACCATCTTCTTTTAGTGGAACGGGATCGTGTGCAGGAACAAATACCAGACGTTCCGGATGAACAAGATCAATTGACAGTTGGCCTTTACGCTCACCTTTGAGTTCGTGACATCTTCCGGGAAGATTGCGCATGACCTCAAGATTATCCGCCGCATCAAGATCATCGAGCCGGCGCCTGATGACTTTCGCCATTTTAGAGCCGTACCGCTGGGTCAGGAGTTTATGATTGTTAAATTCCTGCTTTGTTTTGTCCCTACCATATATTATAATCATTATCAAGATATTTAGTCAATATCGTTTACCTATTAAGTAAATGAAATTATCCATTGTTTGAAAAACTCCTTCATTTGGTGGCCTCTCACTGGAAATATGGATATCTCCTCAGGCTATGTTGGAAATCTGTGAGTCAATAAATCCGTCACATGGCCTCCGATTCCACTTTTGATTAAGTTTCTTGAACAGAACATCCGCATGAAATGGTGAAGGAGTTAGAGACTTTAGGTGAGTAGACCAGGGGAGTTGCACCCCCAGTCCCTCTCAGAACCGGACGTGAACCTCTCAGCTCATCCGGCTCCCATTATCCAGCCGCTGGAAGTATCCCCATTTGTCAGTGTACAAATAATTTCTGCTC
>Ga0302251_1000079_pt1 | contig 119775 bp, 113 predicted proteins | sample AAG_RA_Gln_MG_FD_193534 | JGI IMG/M metagenome (GOLD analysis project Ga0302251, IMG submission 193534) | Enriched activated sludge microbial communities from anaerobic digester in WTTP, New Holstein, Wisconsin, United States - AAG_RA_Gln | ecosystem: Engineered > Bioreactor > Anaerobic >... | reverse complement strand
AGAGGCCAACATTGTATAAGTGTCCTTCCGAATTCATGATAGAAATTCTGTCGCACCCCACTTAGTAACTACTCAGGGGGGTAAAAATAAATTTTACAATCTTGCATGAGTTTTCCTTTTTGTATCGAAACAAGATAGTAAGACGGAAACCGACTGTTCCAAGTTCCATTTTCAGTGCTGCTGCTACTTTCTGCATTGCAGACAATTTCCGTGTTGTTTCCTCAACTGCCACACCCCCACTCTTCATGCCAGAGAAAAGAAGAGCAGGACCGAAAGCTCCTGGAGATCCAGCGCCGAGAGCAGAAATTGTGGACATTTGCGCCAAACCCCTTGTATTAGCCGCCATTGTCTGAAGAGTTGCATTAGCAATCATACCATTCCTTGTCCAGGCAATGCCCATCGAATCAAGATTTTGTTTCAGCATCTTTAGTGCATTTCCACCCATGCCTACAAGACTGAGTATGCCAGAGAACAGGAGGGTAGAAGCTCCAGAATACACCACCAAGTCTTTGAATGAATCGGGAAGCTCTTCAAAAACCTCTATGAACTTTCTGAGTTCCTGCGCTCCCACTGTAAGAGAAGGAATGAGTCTTTCTCCGAGAGCCACATAAAGTCTGGAAACAGCATCTTCCAGATTACTCACTGCGCCCTTATATGTTTTGAACTGTCTTTCAATCGCGCCACCATACTCGGTCTTTACTAGTTTCTCAAGTGCGTTTCGGGCTTTATCAAGATCGGCAGCAGTCTTTATTGAAATACCGCCCTCTGTATTCATCACTGCGCCGAACTTCACCAGTTTCTGAGTAGTGATGCCCAGTTGATTCCTCAGTGATTCAAAACCTTCAAGAGAACCGCTCCATGCTTTGCCGAATACGAGAGAAGTATATCCGATGTCCTGCGACATGCCTGCAGCCAAGTCTGCAACAAGAGGGAGAACTCTTTGAGCGTTCGCGCCGTATGTCTGTAGTTGAACAGTCGCATTCACAATTCCACGAACATCAAAGGGAGTTGTCACTGCATAAGATACGGCGAATCTTATAGCCTCCTCTGCTGCTGTTGCACTTTTCATGGTTGTTTGCGTATTCCACGTAATTCGATCAAGAATTCCAGAGGATCCCGATCAGTGATTCCACGAATAACCGATCAACATTTCCAGAGTCATCGATCACGTATCCAATCGTCCGACCATAGTGGCAACTGGGTTATCAAATGACCAGAACAGAGTTTTATTCCTTACCTTCCTCTGTTCTTCCTTCTCTGCGAAGAGAACCTCCTTTCAGATTGATATTGGTGGCTTTACTGAGCAAACGATCCATAATTGCATCGGATGTGCTCGGGTCCTGAATCATATCATGCCACTTCTCCACCGGAAGTTGGCTGGTTACAATGATTGAACGTTTACCTACTCTGTCATCTATCACCTCCAGTATATCGTGCTGGGACTGGCTTTCAAGAGGTGCCAGAGCCCAGTCGTCAAGAATCAAAAGATCGATCTTGGCAAGACGGGTAAGCGTCTTGAGAAAGCTTCCGTCTGCCCGGGCAATGCACAACTCATGAATGAGGCGAGGTACCCGGGCATATTGTACAGTAAATCCCTCACGACAAGCTTTTTCGCCCAGCGCACAGGCGAGCCACGACTTCCCAATACCGGTTGGCCCAGTGAGAATTAGATTTCTTCCAGCACGAATCCATCTACATGTGATAAGGTCGTATACAACCTTCTTGTCAAGTCCACGGTGGCTCCTATAATCGATATTTTCCACACATGCAGTTTGTTTAAGCCTTGCGGTCTTCAATCGCCGCTGCAGTCTCCGTTCCTCCCGGTAGGACCATTCACGGTCTACAAGGAGTCCCACTCTCTCGTCAAAAGAAAGATCTGAAATGTCACCCCGGGAAATCTGCTCCTTCAGTGCATCGGCCATCCCGGTGAGGTGCATTGAAATGAGTTTTTCTACAGTCTGATTGAGCATCATGAGCGTTCCCCCTCTGTCGCATAGTAAAGGGCACCCCTCACGTTTTCATGATGACCGGCGCTCTTTATTCCTATGGGTGTGACATTTTCTGGAAGAGGTTCTCTATCGAGTCCTTTATCCAGAATTGATTTGACGCTCTTGTAAGAAAACGCACGGAATGCTGCAGCGCGCTGGCAGGCTGACAGGAATCGCTTTCTTTCCACCTTCTTTGCCAGGTTCAAGAGACCAAAGCATGAACGAAATGCCTGTTCGGGATGGCGGCGATTTGCCATAATTCCTTCTACCACAATCTTAACTGCCGGGCCAAAGGAGTCGGCCCAGGCAAGAATCCGATCCGTTGTCCATTCAGCTTTTTCACGATGATGAGAAGGCATATGATCTGCAACGGTTGTAAAACCTCCTTTTGCAAAACTTCTTTTATGGCTGGCAATGCGCAAGCCTTTATGAAATATTTCTACCGTGGATGAGCTGAGACGGGCTTCTACCTGCTCTCTATGATAGGTATAATGAACACTGTAGTAATGATCATCCACTTCAATGTGATAATCATTATTCACTCGCGCCTTCTTCCATTCGCCAATTTCAAAGGGAGTAGAAGGAAGGGGAAGGAGCATCTTCTTTTCCTCCTGTTCGAATACTGAGCGCCGGGTTCCCGGTAGCTTCTGGAAGGGCCTGTCGACAATCTCGCGGCAGATTTCCCTGATTGCGCTGTTGAGCTCATCAAGAAAGTAAAAGGTTCTATTTCGAAGTCTCGCAAGTATCCACCGTTCTATGAGAAGTACGCCATTTTCCACTTTTGCCTTGTCTTTTGGTTTGTACTTTCTGGCGGGAACCACCGCAATCCCATAGTAATCTGCAAATTCGTGGTAGGTCCTATTTATTTCTGGCTCGTAATAACAGGCTTTGGTGACACCGCTCTTGAGGTTGTCTGGTACGAGGATTTTGGGACAGCCCCCAAAGTGGTTAATCATTCTCACGTGCGAGCCGATCCAGTCCGAAATTTTCTGAGACCAGGTGGCCTCCACATAAGGATAATTACTGGCACCCAACACACCTATGAAGATCTGTGATTCTTTCACCTCTCCGGTATGGGGATCAATGATTGAAACAGTGGTACCGGCATAATCAACAAAGCACTTTTCACCGAATATATGGTGTTGACGCATAACCAGGTCCAGTTTTTGTCTCCATTCATGGTAGTGTTCACAAAACCAGCTGTAGCCATACCATCAGGATACTGTTCGTGGTATTCCTGCCACAGAAGCATCAGGGTGACGTGTTTCTTTTGGAGCTCCCTATAGATTTCTTCCCATTGCGGAACGTTTCTATCCTCGAGACCATCCGCTGGTATGGGAAACAACTTCTCTTCAAGCTTCTCATCGGTCAGAATGTCTGGCAAAGGCCATTGTATTTCTCTTAATTTGAGACGAAAGAGTGTCTCCGAGACTGTCCCTGGAGAAATATTGCAGGAACTTGCTATGTCACGGTTATTCATCCCTAAACTGAACTTTAATCGCATTATTTCCCTGATTTTTCTCATAGATAACTTTGCTCCTGGCATGTCGTAACCACCTCCGTAATTTTTGGAGACGGCTACTTCAGGATTGTTATTCGATAACCCTATCCACGGTTCGATGTCAACTACTTTTACCGAGTGGCAGACCAGGCATTAATCCAGGTTAGTCTCTCCCGAACCCGAGAGGTGGCTGGACTTCGCCAAGCAGTTCTGCTATTGCGTCAAGTTGCTCGATGGCCTCCTCGAGCCTCTCGGCTTGCACGCTGCCCTCGAGCGCTTCAGGCAGTGAATCCAGCCAGGCCTGATACTCCATTTGTAATGCCCGCAGAGAACTCTCCAGAGCCATCAGGCGGACGGGCCGGGAAGGAAGCTTTCGTGGCTTGGCCGGCGCGGGTGCGGCCTGTCTCGTGGCCAGCCGAGCCCGATAGGCCCTCTGCCGATCAGCAGCTGTCGGATAAGTGCGTGGTCTCGACAATGTACTCACCTCGATTTCGTAACGTTACGATACGCAAATAGGTTCTGGCGTCCTGTCGATCAGACTCCCGGGTCCTCCTCAGGAGGCACCGAATCCCTGGAATCCGTGATCGGCATCCCTGGAATCCGTGATCGACATCCCTGGAATTCGTGATCGGTTATCCGTGGAATCTGTGATCGGTTATCTGTGGAATTCGTGATCGGTTTAGCGTGGAATTCGTGATCGGTTATGCGTGGAATCTGTGATCGGTTATCCGTGGAATCTGTGATCGGTTATCCGTGGAATATGCACGAAGTGGGCATTTTTCGCCTTCTCCTCCCCCTATATATAGGTGAAAAAGGTGTTACTTTTCCGGACTCATTTTCAGGAGACTTTGAATTCTTTCTCGGCTTCTCAATGTTTCCATATTTCATCCAGTGTTTACGTTCAGAAATTATCTTCTCCCAATCAAATTCACCGATTTCATGCTCATAAACCCTGAATTCATCGTCCTCGTCATCAACTGGCAGATCCCTTCTGTCTGGATGATTAAAGAAACTGTCTAGGAGATTTGTGTTCTCAGAAAAGAATTTAAACAAATCTGCAGGGGCGAATCTCCACAGTTTTCCTGTCTTTATACCCCTGAGCCCCTTTTTTTTAAGCCATTGTTTTATAGTGATTTCTGGTAGAAAGAATAATTTGTTAATGTCTTTGAATTCCAATAAGTATGTGTCAGATATACCAAGAGGGGATGACTCTATCTCATATTGTCCCTCACTTTCGGTTTTCCTACATTGTATCGTTTTGTCCCTCGCCCAATCCCATATAGTTTTTTGTGCAATACCAAGGCGAAGGGCTGCTTCGTATGGTGAAAGAAACTCCTGATATGGTGCGGAGAAAATGTTTAAAGGGGGTATTATAATTTTTGTGTTCAATGCTTCAAACTCCTCATTTAAGCTGATTACTATATCAAGCAATTATCGGTCATCTATACACTTCTTTCCTCTGTTTTATATGATATACCACAATGGCTTTCTTCCGCGCCATCACATCAAAAGTGATCCTCCAGTTTCCTACTCTTCTTCTCCACAGGGTATCACTGCCTTCCATCTTTTTTAGTCCTGAAACATCGGGGAAGGCCTGTAAATCATTTGCTTTCAGAAGCAACCGCCCTCTGAGATCATCATCGCCTATGCTCTGCAGATCCCTTTTTGCTGCCGTTGACAGGTCAACTGTGTATGCCATATTCTTCCATCACTTTCTTTATGGGTGTGGTTTTGCCTTCAGCATATTCTTTGCGCCCCTGCTCTATGGCAGCATGTTCCTCCTCGTCGATTGGCTCATCATCATACAGGTATGTATAAATCGCCTTTACCACAAGCTGCTTTAATGTCTTCCGCTCCTCTGCGGCCCTGGTTTTAAGGTCTGTATGCATTATTTCAGGGATACCAATATTCACCAATTTTTCACCTTCTGCTGCTTTTCTCATCGTTCCTACCCCTTTCTGAAAAATCTTACCGCCTATAATTATAATACAAGTAGGATAAGTAAGTCAAGTATGTAGCAAAAGGATATACATAAGCGTTCCCGATAGAGCGAAGGAACAGAAATTCAGGCAAACTGTAGAGTCCAATTCCATCTTATCAGACTTAGATTCTTTGTAATTATTGCTATGGCTCTGGGGAAAATCTGCATCAACCTCTTCACACCACTATAAACACCCTCTGCAATGACATTACTTTCCTTCATCAAATCCTCAACTCTCCTCTCAAAAGTTCTCAGACGCTTTATACTAAAAAACATCATTTTAGCCCTTTTGTCAACCTTTTTAGTATTTTGTGTATATAAGTAATACTTATAATTTCCAATGCCCAATCAAAGTAATCTAGGATTATGCTTAACGTCTTTGTCTGATATTTATCATATATGAGTCATATTGTTTAATAAAACGGTGGTTTCATCGGGGGTTATTTCGGAGGAAGGGCAGGAGTATCATTCCTGGATATGCTTAAGAAGCGCCGCAAGACCTCATAAAGGCATATCAGAGATATGGCGCTCCGGCATTGAGATATTTCAATGAGCGCTTCCTCGACAATAAGGGAGACACAGGTCTTTCGCTTCTCTGCATATCTGAGCGCCTGCCAGCATATTCCTGCTTCAACTTCTTCATGTGGGGCATGAAATTTTACCTTTTGGCCGGACAAAACCGTTGGGACAAATTCACCGAATCTTCACACTCAGTTCATTATGCTTTCATATCCCTGCGCTACAATATACTCAGAGGATAAGGAATGGAGGAGACAAAAATGATTACAAAGATGTTCGAAGGTAACGGAATGGGGAAAGGCTCCTGTTGGTACTGTCTGGCAAGTGTAGTTCTTCTTGCGACTAATATGGCGCAATAATCCTGAAAAAAAGAAAATGGAGGAGAAAACAATGTTTCAGAAATTGATCTTCAAGTTTATAGGGAACTCGTGGGGCTTGATCATATAAGATAGTTGACGAAATCTCACAAAAACAAGAAAGAGTCTGCATAAGACTCTTTCTTGTTTTTCCCTGTGCCGTATCTGTCTTCAATTGAGATTTTCTGGAGCCCCTGTTGAAAAGAAAACTGGTAAACTGTCCCAGTTTATCCTCAGAGTGCACCAACTATGTTGCCGACAGACACTTCCACCAACTCTTCTGCATCATATCTGGCCGGAAAGGTGCAGTATGGCGCCAGCAACTTGAAGAATTCATCCGTCTTGAATGCAACTTCAGGAGCGATGACGCCTTTTTCTTTCACCTCTCCCCTCAGGTGCAGAAGCGTGCCGAGTGCGAGCGGAATTCCTGTGACCTGCGGCATTCCCGGAGGTATGGACTTTATATGGGTAGCCACTGTCAAGGCTTTCCCGTTCTTCCTGCCCTTCGCAAGGGAGAAAAAGAGAGGGAGGCGTGGGCCGTCAAACATCTTTGCAATATTGCCGATGACTTTGTCGATAAACTGAGCTATCTGATCGTTTTTACTGTCTGCGCCGGAGCTTTCCACCAGCTTTCTTCCTGCTTCTTCGAGCGAAAGCTTTCCACTGTCAATCTGTTTCGCGAGTTTTCTGAATTCTTCGATCCACATGCCGGGCATCACCATAACGCAGTATGACCGCTTCAGCCCTGGATACGAATAACAGAAAGAGACCGGTTCCGGATGACCTACAGAGTATACTGTTCTCCTGCCTCTTCCAGGATATTCCAGCGATATATCCAGAAGGGGTCTGTTATTAATCAGCACCCCGTCTTCGCATTCCAGGATTGTCCCGGAGCACTGCTGCATCCAGTGAACAATAGCTGCTGAATAGCTCAGAGTCTCATCACCGCCTGAATCCTCCTCAATGTTCCATGCAGCGATCAATTCATCTGTTTCGTCCAGCTCTGCCCTTGCCCTTGCTGCCAGCATACTGGTAATACCCGGGCTCGCACCCAGCCCGATAACGGCAGTTATACCTGCCGCCTTAGCCTTATCATCCATTTCATGCATATCCCTTGTCGGCTCCGGGTCATCACAGATATCAAGGTAATCTACACCGGCCTCTATAGCAGCTTCCAATACAGGAACGCCGAAACGGAAAAATGGTCCCACACAGTTCATTACCACATCTGTTTCACGCATCAGCGAGACAAGCGCTTTCCTGTCAGTCACATTGATTGCTGCAGCCTTGGCCTTGGCACCGCAGGCAGACGCCACTTTCTGTGAAACATCGAGATTGAGATCTGCAACAATTATGCTCTCAATCTCATTGAAAGAAGCAGCGGTCTGCGCTGCAGCAGCTCCCATGGCACCTGCGCCGAGAGAAAGAACCTTTCTTTTATCCATGATGTATCCTCCTTTTTTCCGATCCGCCACTGCAATGAATCTGTCTGAAGGCAGAAACCTGCCTGTTCCTCAGGTATGATAAATTTCTCCACAGCCACCTATATCCGGTTGCAGGACGAATTGGCGATATTTCAATGCCCACTTAAGACTATTAAATGGAATATGTGAATTTCCTTTGTCGAAAATCTCTTTACAATTTTTTACAATCTGACAAACTCACTTAACACTCACCCATTATACTGAAGATGATGAAAAAGATAAGGAGTGATTAAAATGAGTAAGATGATAAAAATCACAGTGTGCCTGGCAGCCCTCGTGATGATTCTCTCCATGAACAGCGGAAACGCCTTTGCAGACTATGGATTCACAGCAGGTACAAAAAGTGATTATGGTTTTGAACTGAAAACAAAAGGTGACTATGGATACGTGGAGGCAACCAGCAACACCGATGCCACAAATATAAACGTAAATCGTATTCCCGATTATCAGCTCGCTGGAAATAAGGATTACTACTTCTGCAGATACTGCAACTGCCTGCATCACAACAGCTATAATCCGAATCACTATTACGATTACCGCTATCATCAGAACAGCCGGATCTGGATGAATCGATAGCAGCAGATGAATTCCAGACTGGCAATGGAAAAAAGCTTCAATGAATGAATAACTGGAGCTGCCACCAGTTTGCTCTCTCCACCCTCACCTCTCGGTGAGGTCTTTTTTTATCCACTGCATTGGCACATACACTTCCGGTTTTATACTTAGCAGGCTGAAGAAGGAAGGAAAGGCTGGAGCGCTCCTGCGATTGACCCATACCGGACAATCTGGTATCATTGAAACCATAACAGCGCTCAATGGGGGTGGAAAGATGTCATGTGAAGAAAAGAAGAGCTCCGCGCAACCGGCAGAGGGCATTCAGGATAAGCCGGAGGGAGCCGGATACTATAATATACCTGATTTTTCAAAAATAATCATAGATGACACCTCAGGCCTCTATAACACTCGATATCTGCAAAAGAAGCTGGAAGAGACTTTCAGGGACCATGAGACATCTCAGAAACCTTTATCGCTTATAATGATTGACATCGATCACTTCAGGCAGATCAACTGTGCTGTGGACCACACTGAAGGCGACAGGGCGCTCAGAGAGAGCGGGACTCTCATTAAAAGCCTGATCCGCGATTGTGATACAGCGTGCCGGTATGGAGGAGACGAGTTTGTCATTATCCTCACAGAAACTGACAAGAAAAAAGCAGTTGAGACTGCAAAACAGATTCGCGAAGCCTTCCAGCTGAAGTTTCAGGACTATATAGTAAAAATAACAGCCAGTGTCGGTGTTGCCAGCTATCCTGAAGACGCAGTCAGCCTGCACAGGCTCATCAGTGCAGTTGACAGAGCTGTCTACACGTCCCAGAGAGAAGGAAGAAACAGGGTAACTGCCGCACCTTCACTCAGGAAAGAATAAAATCTCAGCAGGCAGTGCAGTCCCGCTCAATTAACGCGTTATAATCAGGCACTACAACCGCCGGATGCATCCAATATGAGCCCATTCACGCTTCGGGAGTCTTATTCCGTCTATATCGATCTCCGAGCCATCATCGATAACCGCAGGCTTCTGGTATTCCTCCACGGCAGATTTCGATGACGAGAAATCGATTGAAAGGCCCATCTGCTCATCATCTGCAAGATGAGGCCTGATTGTGAGTATCTTCCCATTGTCGGTCACTGCATAGACAGTATCGTTTCCTGCTATGATCCTCTTCACCGGCTCACCGACATCGTAGCTCTGGCGAAGCTTCCTGTTGTTGGCATCATACCAGTGCACCATGCCATCATCGGTGCCGGCAAAGACGAAACAGCGCTTCCCAGTCACAACAGGAAGGGCCGTCAGGAAGTGAGACGGTTTATCGACAAAAAAGGTGGTTTTATCCTTCCCGTTCATATCTATATCGATGCGCTCACGCTGCAGCATCAGGGAGCCGATATTACCTGTCTGAGCGTTTCCAACCGGCACCTCCATATGATCGGAAAGAGCCCAGTTGAAATACGACGACTGCCTCACTCCGTCGAGAAGGTTATCAAGCTCATCTTTACTGTTCATCGAAAGCGTCGAGAGAGCAGCCTTTTCATCAATCACCGAGTTCCAGTTGAGGGTCTTGTCACACTCACTGAATGTACAGCCGACGAGAGATTGACCGACTGGAATTCTCTGATAGAGAGTATCGTTGTCTCTTCGCTTCGCATTGATGGAGAAGACAAGCATATTGTCTATCTTGTCATTTTTTCTGAAATCAGAGCCCGAACCGAGGTAAAAAGGCATGTTGACAGGCTTCTGACTGCCCAGATCCTTCATGAGCTCAGAAGAGGTGCTGTACTGTTTTATTTCCTTCCCCTCACTGTCGAGCAGCGTAATCTCCTTCTCGCCGCAGATGACTATGCGCCCATCGCTGAGCACCGCAGGGAACATGCCCCTGTGATCTGAATGCTCTGTAAAGAGCAGCTTCATCTTCTTTTTTGAGCCGGCTGAAAGAAGCGAGCCGAAAGCCTTGTCCAGAACAGAGCTCTCCTCCTTCAGATCGACTTCGTAGAGATAGCGCTCCTGACAGCTCTCGCTGTCCATCACCATATATGCCTTCGATTCGTCTTCATTGAGGTAGAACTGTCTGGCAAAGCCCTTGTCATCAAAAGTGATATTCCATTTGACCCGGCCATCGCTGTCATAGTCGATGAAGCGCGGCTCTGCGAGACGATCATCGAATACGAGCATATCGCCATTTTTCATAGGGATTATGGCATCTGCAGCCTTGGTCCCCTTGAAGCGGAGCGTCTCTCCTGTCGATGGATCAAAGCGGACAATCTCCCTGGGCTTTGACTGGCCGATGCCGTTCTTTCCAATAAAAAAGACCCTGTTCTTTTCATCCATGACGGTGCTGTATAACGTCCCGTCGTGCTCCTCCACCACCTTCTTCCCGTCAGGGCCGAACAGAATTATCTGGGCAGGACATGAATCGTCGAGACAGAGAAGATGACCACCAGGGAGACACTCTATCCCATCCGGTCTGAAGCCTATATCGATCGATGATATCTCCTTCATATTTCCATCGAGCGTGGAGAGCTTTTTATCTGCGCCAAGGAGAAGATTCCCATCTCTATCCAAACCTATTGAGCGGTCAAAGCCGAATCGGTTGAAAGGCAGGGTGCATGTAACAGTGCCGAGCTCCGGATCGATTCGGTGCACTGCATCACCGGTCCTCACGAAAAGAGCTTTCTCCCTGTCAGAGTATATCATCTGGCCTGCAACCTCATTGCCAGGAAGAGATATCTCCATCTCCCTTTGCCCTCCCTGGCCCAGTCTACTTATCACGTGGCCATCCCTGGAGGTGTAGAAGAAGTGACTGCCACCGTTTGCATCCCTGATTTCAACTGATTTTGATGGATCATCGCAGGGGAGCTTCAAGGTGGAGGAAAATGTGCCGTCCTGATTGTGCTCAATAATTATGGCAGTATCGGCTTTGACTTCGAGAGCTGCTCCTTTATTCTGTGGAGTTACCGAAGCCAATGTATTCATCTTTTGCAGAGGCAATTGCGGCAGTTGTGGTCTCGATGCGCTTTGTGCAAAACTGTCGGCCGGCGATGCATTCACAGGTGCGGCATTTCCGGCGACAGGAGTCTGAAAGGTCGTGTTCTGGGCGTTCGTCACCAGAATATTTGCTATCTGATCCATTGTATCACTCCTCAAAAATGCAGAGCTAAGGCTGTATAATCAGGCCGTTTCCATTGTATCACAAAGGATGCGGAGATTAAAGTGCCATGACAGAATCATTTTATTAAGAAAATGTAACTTCTCCGGTATTATTTCCTTCACAGAAGATTCACTGAGTCTTCAACGGCACTTCAAACACACACTTTATAATCAAAGTGAAAGAAGACAAAGGAGTAAAAAAAATGAAAGCTGCATTGAAAACCTTGACGATTACGACCCTGCTTCTGATAGCATTTCTTCTCTGCAACTGCAGAGCATATGCCGACTATGGCTTTGATTCCAGAGAGAAGTCTGACTATGGATTTGTCAAGGCATCAGACCATTTTGACTATACCACCATAAAGAAAGTGGGATCACCGATAGGCGGAGGCACATATTACTATGGCGGCGGCTACTATTTCAACGGCCTTTACTATGACAGCAATCTCTATTATCCCTGCTATCAAAACGGAGCAGTGATACCTGTGTTTCTTCCCCGGAACATCAATATTATTGTAAACCAGAATCACGATCATTTCGGCCAGAATGCGGTCAATGATAACGACTTCGAAAATAATGCAATCAATGACTCGAACTTCGAAAACAATGTGATTAACAATAACAGCTTTGAAAATAACGTCATCACCAATGGTGAATGACTTCAAGATACGAATACAATAGTACTCACAGACAAAAGCGCTCATTGGAGGGCTTTTGTTTATCAGGAGATATGGAGAAGGGAGATTATGATGTGCGAGTATGGGAAATATTCCGCCTTCATCGTTTCTTCACAGTATCTTAACACTTCCTTAACATGCAATACATATACTGATGATATGCCAGACATAACAAAGGAGGATAAGAGTGAATAAGGAGAACTTGCCTGACCGGAGGTGGGAGCGATATCATATCCATCTGCAGCACGTTGTGCCGGGCCCTGCGGCTGAAACAGGCACAATTTGCCGATGTCTTTTGTGGGGATTTATGCCACAACCCTTCAGAGAGATGAAGTGCAATAACGTGACTCGGAGAATGCCGGGCCATACCTTTATACTGTCTTCTGTTGAAATTCGAAAGGGCTTGTGATTGTCTGCATTGAATCTGGTGAGACTATAATTTTCATCACATAAGTGAAGGAGGCGTTATGACTAAGCTGTTATCGATATTTGCAACTCTGCTGATCCTCGTTTCCGCCCTGTCTGGTCCAGTGCTTGCCGGGAATGGCACGGTAAAAGACGGTGTTATCAACCTCACGGTGAAGATAGAGGATAATGTAGCAGAAGACACAGCCATCATAGACAATATCAAGCAGAGATTCACAGATGCATCAACGTATCTTTACAACGCCACGGCGAAGCAGAACCGGTTCGGGAAGATCGTCATCGTGGCGCCCTCCGCATGGAATCCAGTGACAGGAGCATTGCCAATTGGAGATGTCGATCTCGACCAGGTAGATGTGAAAGTGTTGAATGGCAAAATTGCAAATGCCAGGGTTGGAGCCTTTGGAGGAACAGGCTGCATAAACCTCGGCGTCGACAACCTGACCAAAGACAAAGGCAAAAAGACGATTGTCCATGAATTCGGCCATTACGGCTACGGCCTATATGACGAATACCTCTCAACAAAATATCGAAGAGACCTCGATCCTGTCGGTTGGTACAGAGTATTCTGGGACAAGGAGGGAGGCTGGAGCAAATGCACCGCAAAAGTGACGTGGGAGGTCGATCCTGTGCTGTGCTACTGGAATTACAGTTATACCTATCCCGTGACACCTTCCTCTCCGGAAGACAACCACGCCTGCATCATGTGGTTTCAACACGATGCGAATATAACTGATTTTTGTAATACGAACCACAACAGCAAGTGCAACTGCAATCAGAACAGCAACCATGACTATAAGTCGTGCTGGGCGGTGATGGCAGAAAACACAAAGTTTTCCCTCAAACTCCCTGGAAGTTCCTCGCTCGTTACAATCACAAACGACGCTCCGACTTTCGAGATTCGTCAGGCCTCAAAGAGCCGTAACGGCCGGAGGGCGATAAACATCGGAACCTTTACCGATTCGGTGGAAGCCGGTGAGGAGACAGGCGATTCTGTACCAATCGACTCTACGATCAAGAAGGCAGGCTTTGTCGCAGCCGGCACAAGCGCAGCCTCACTCTCCTTTTCACTGATTACTCCAGGCGGGGCCACCATTACACCTGAGAACCTCCAGGGAGCCGAATACACCGCTGCGGCGACAACTCTCACCTACACGGTCACCACACCTCAGGCAGGAACCTGGCAGATGAAGGTGGCCAATAACGGCGAGGCTACACAGACTGTCACTGTGACGGCAAACGATGTATCGAGCTCTGCAAATCCACAGGATCCTTTAATCATAATCGAAGGCGGCACGGAAAAGACAGTGTATGTCACTCCCGAGCCGATAAATATCTGTGCCACTGTCTCCAGGGAATACATACCTGTTCAGGGAGCTGTAGTGTATGCCACGGTGAAGCGACCTGATGGCAGCGAAGTGAAGGTGCCTCTCTCGGATAATGACACCGGCGGCGACACCATGCCTCTCGATGGAGACTATGAGGGCTACTTCGTATCGTTCAACGGGAACGGCGCCTATACGATCACCCTGGTCGCAGACAACTCGGCAGGAACTGCCACGGAAGGAATTGGCTTCTCCGATACCGACGAGATTACCGAAGGAAAGGGGATTGTAAAGGCTTCAAGCACCGTACCGATCACCGATAACTTCCGCAGGCAGTGCGTGCTGCCTGCAGTGCAGGTTTCAGGATATACAGGCCAGGAGAAGTTCCCTCCGGGAGAGATAGAACAGCTCACTGCAGCAATCCAGAACGAAACGGCAGTTCGCCTCACATGGATTGCGACAGGGAACAATGAGTACACCGGCCAGGCTGCCTCATATGAGCTGCGTTATTCGAATGAGCCTATCGAAACAGAAGAGGACTGGAATAACGCGACACCTCTGGCCGAGCTTCCCAAGCCTAAGCAGGCCGGAGAGCTTGAAGAGTTCACTACCCCGATGCTGCTCGCAGGCACGTACTACTTTGCTCTCAGTGCACGCTCCAGCGATGGCCTTCTCTCTCCATGGGCTTCAGCAATGGCTACCTTAACAGTAGGCTATCAGCCTGATACCTCAAGCAACGGCTGGATCGAGAGCGTGGGATCATCCGGAAAAAGTGGATGCTTCATCGCCACCGCGGCGTTCGGCTCACCTGTCAATCCTCACGTGATGACTCTGCGTCACTTCCGGGATACACGCCTGCTCACCAATCTTCCTGGAAGAGCATTTGTCAGCTTCTACTACCTTGTATCTCCTCCGATTGCAGCGTTCATATCCCGTTCCCAGGCCATGAGAACCGCGACCTGCATACTTCTGCTGCCTGTGGTCTTCACAGTGGAGCACCCGCTCTGGGGATTCCTCATCGCCCTGCTTCTGGCGGTTACAGCAGCAGCGACAACAAGACATATGCTCCGGAGGAGACGGTTGAGGCATCAGCCTTCATCAGCAGCCTGAACAATAACGGGAAGATGAACATAAACAACACAGGGGAGCCTGCCGTATGACAGACTCCCCTTTTCCATATCCTCTTCTCCGGAAGGAACTTCACCGGAACAGAATGAATAGTCAGATATCTGTGCGAAGAGGTTGCGATGATGGACGAAGAAACATCGTCACTGTCGCGCCTTCCCTGGAGAAAGAGAAAAACGACTGCTCGCTCCATTAGAATCGCTTGAATATTCGAGGTGGTGTGATGAAGATCTTCGATAAGGCAGATATCACCGTTCAGATTCCTGACAGCGTCGGCATGGGCGCCACTGTTACATGTGAGGTGACTGTAGAGCCAACCGCACAGGCAACGCTGAGAAAGATAGAGATTGGCTGCTTCTGCCAGGAGACTGCAATTTCTAGAGGCTCATCTGATTCTTACTTCCGCAAGGATGTTCACTCTGACAACCGTATCACGGAAAACCAGGTGGAGCTGAGGCCTCACCAGCCGCTCCACTACAAGATCTCATTTCCTCTTCCGGAGCTCTCGGTGCCTACCTTCAACGGGCATAACCACATGGTGAACTGGTATATCAGGGTAAGACTGGATGTGCCCTGGTGGCCTGATACAAGATATAAAAAAGAGTTCAGGGTGCTTCCTGTCTATACTCCCCGAAGGCCGGGAAAGGAGTAATATCATGGCTGATAACTATTCGCTTTCAATCACCGTGAATGAAAATGAATATACTCTGAGACAGAAACAGGTGAAGGGAACATCTGTAGGCGACACACTGAGCTTTAATGTCAGGCTGGAGCCTCATGAGGACATCAAATGCACGGGAGTATGGCTTGAAATCGGCTACCATGAGCGCGGAAACGGCTCGCTCCATGACGAGCGGCTCGTTCAGAAAATGTTTTATACCGGAGAGCTGAGACGGTTCAATGCGATAGACCAGGATTTCGTATATGATATCCCTTCTGAAGGCCCCATAACATACACAGGCACTTATGTGAAATTCAACTGGTATATCCGAATACGGATAGACATCCCTCTCTGGTTCGATCCCAGGGAGGAGAGGGAATTCATAGTGCTTCCCCGGATCATGGAGAGCGAAGAAGAGATGGATGAATATGAAGACGACGAGGAATCTGATTACGAGCAGTAAGCGGGATTCATTGAGCGCCGGCATCCCCATTGGGCGATATACAGGCATGGGCTTCTGTCACGTGCCCGGCCTCAATTAAAGCAGGAATCGGCTCCCACGTGAAGATTTCATATAACAGAGCCCTGACGTGCCTCAGGTTCCCCAGAGACAGCCGGAGCGCCTCTTCGGCGGCACTTTCGGAGAGGGAGAATGTGGAAGCCTCGTCTCCGATTGAATAATACTGGAGACGCCGGGAGAATATCTGCTGAAGATCTCTCAGGGATGGAGCCGGAGCTGTCCATATCTCACAGGGGAAGGGGATCGTGGCTGACAAATCTACAGATCCTGCAGTCACTGTGATCATCCCCTCTGCCTGGCGGCTCACAACAATCTCACTGAGCCTCTGCCCGTCGAGCCGGGAAGCCTCATCCAGCAGAAGCGGCGATACCTTATTCGGGATCACCGTCTCCTCTCTCCCTGCAGTGAATAGAAAAGGCTCAAATCCTTTCACCCTGAAATGCTGAAATATTCTGACAAGCGTCGATGTCTTCCCTGAGCCGCAGGGGCCGAATATCTGCAATGTCCACGGAGGCTCCTGCCGTAAAATCTCCACCAGTCGGTCAGGCAGCGGGAATATCTCGTATAAAAGCTCTGCTGAAAGCTCCTGGAAGGGATTTTCCCGGAGATATGCACGCCTGTAATGTCCGCTCCAGTCATTCAGCATCATCTTCCAGCCTCTTATAAGATACAGCTATTTTTTCAGTATGATAGCCACACCGCCGTGCAGGAACCAGGCCTTTCCGAACTCTACCCTGTCGTATTTTACAGGTTGAGCTTCGACACTGCTGCCGGCAGGGTCATTGACACACACGTGCCCTTCCCTGTCGAATCCGGTGATCACCGTGAGGTGGCCCCTGGTAAAATAGACAGGCGCATTCTGAAGCTCCCCTTTGCCATAAGAGATGCTTGCTATGATGGGCTGCCCTTCTGCAATGACCTGCTGAGCTTCCTCCCACGACGAGAACAGCCGCACCCATCCTTTGAGCCCCAGCTGGCAGGCGAGCTGAGGGGGCTTCCACCAGATACCGTAAAGATCGTGCTCTTTGCTGTAGAGCATGGAAGCGATCTCTTGAGTAGGGCGGTTGATACCCAGATACTGGAGCACCATGGAGGTGCTTGCAGGGCAGCAGATTCTGGAGGCAATCTCCTTTTCCTCTGCGTTCTGTGACCTGTAAGGCACCGGGAGAGAGAGTGAAAAGGGCATCAGGCACGGGGAGAGCTCACTTTCAGGAACAGGAGGCGCAAGCCTGAAAGCAATGGCAAAAAGCTTCAGGGAAGGAGAGCTCTCCTTCCCCTGCAGGGTCACTCTGTACTGGGCTTCCGTAACAGGTTTGGTGAGCTTGATATTGTCAATGTTTACTTTGGCCCATGGACAGAAATCTTCATTTTTCTGCACCGGCGCAGCGATTCCCTCACTTCCCAGGTACAGCCATGGGGAAAGTTCCCTATCGCAGCTCCTCACCCGAACTTCCACAAGCCATCCTTCGTTTTTCGAGCACCTGATATTCCACGAGGGGATCACCCATTCTGCCTGGTATGGAAGTGTGATGACAGGAGACAGGTAGTATCCTCTTCCTCTCAGGGAAGGCGCCGTGAGCTTCACAGCAGACCCTGAAAGGCGTGTTCCTTCAAAGGTCCCCTCCTTGAATGCCGAAGGCCCCTGGTGAAGCACCAGCGAATCGCCGGGACCGGTCCATGGGCGCCAGAGGGGCTCACACTGTCCGGGCGATGCCGGGAGTATCAGGATCGTAGTTAAAAACAGGATCAGGCAAGGGATGTATCTTTTCATGACGACTCAGGCCTCCACTTCAGTTCCCGAAGATCGGACTTCTCCAAATGCCGAAAGCCTCCTTCAACAGACGCCCTGCACAGGGAGCATCTCTGGAGGATAAAGTTGTCATCCAGGGAAATGATCCTATCATGCGTACAACGCTGAGATCCCTCATCATTCTGCTTGCGTGTGCGGCTCTCATCGGCATGCATCCTGCACAGGGAAGCGGCACACACGAGATTCGTCTCCTCAACAACCGCTATATCGTTGAAGCGAGCGGGAATACAAGCTCTCCGGAATGCATCTTTTTTGTGCCTCACTTCAATGAAAAGATCGGAGCAGAGGCCTCCAGGGAGATGGTGCGCAGATGGAATAAAGCCGCCGTTTATGTGCTCAGGCCCTGTAATGCTGACATCGAAAATGCCATGAAGCGGGATCATATCCCCTTCAACGATCCTGCCGAGAGATATCTCTATTTTTCATTCAACAGCAAGTGGTACTCAGTAGATCCAAACAGAATCTATACCGGGAGAGGTGTTGAAAGGGAAATTCTTCTTTTCAGGGATGGCAGATGGGAGAGAAAAGCGGCGCTCGACAGCAGTGTCACTGTCCCTGCGCAGGTCAATCAGGCTGTGCAGAAAGCCGCAGATGCGATTCTGGCGGCGATCGTTATCACGAAGCCATCCCATACGACAATAGTGGCAGTTCACAACAACAGCCCTACAGGACCCAGGGACCTGAAGACCTTCAGCTTTCTCTGGTATAAGGAAAAAGGCCCCTGCTGTGATGAAGTGGAGAAGAAAAACGGCATTCCCTGCATCTATGAGGGCGACCCCTCACATTGGGACAACCTGATACTCGTGAACCGCTTAGAGGATTTTCAGTATCTCAGAAAAGATGGAAGGTTCAATATTGTGCTTCTCCACACCCCTGCCCAATGGGAGGAAGGCGATGACGGCTCTCTTTCGGTATACTGCGGTCAGCAGGGAATACGGTATATCAATGTGGAGGCCCGGCACATGGGCAATACCTCTCTGATGGACAAAGAGAGCAGAGAATACCAATACAGAATGCTGAAGCTCATCAGGAAGATGATCGAGACCAGGTGAAATGAAAACCGCACAGGAAGGTTACAGGCAATGAGATCTACAAGAAGGAATTTTATCAGGACGGCCGCCTGCGCTGCAGGGCTCTGCCTTGCAGGAGCCCCAATGAAGAGGATTGCGATGGCAGGCAAAAGGCGTCTACTCAGGAATCAACATAAAGCTTATGAAGAGCACTGGCATGAGAGAGGCCTGCAAGATGCTAGACACAGCCAGGGCCATTGGTCTCAAGGTGATGATCGGGTGCATGACCGAAACCTCCTGCGCCATCTCGGCGGCATCTCAGCTTTCGCCGGCAGTTGACTGGGCCGACCTGGATGGAGCGCTCCTGATATCGAATGACATCTTTACAGGTACAACAGTCGTGGACGGCAGAGTCGTGCTGTCCGATCTGCCAGGGATCGGGGTTCGGAAAGTCTGAGCAGTTATTCACCAAGGGCTTCACGCAGAGAGTAGCCTGCCTCCCTGAGCCTTTGCTTCGCTTCATCTGCCGAAAGCCCTCTCTTCAGCATCAGGAAGGCTGCCATTGTATCCATTCCGGCCTTTTCCAGGGCTCCCGATGCATCCTGATAACTCACTTCTGCAGTCCCCGCCAAGGTGCGGCAAGCCCTGTCCACCAGCTTCCTGTTCAGAGGCTTCACGCCAATCATGTAATTGCGATAAACCCTTCCTGCCAGCACCATTCCTGCAGTGCTCAGCATGTTGAGCACCATCTTCTGGGCTGTCCCTGCCTTCAGCCTGGTGGAGCCGGTGAGAATTTCCGGGCCTGTAGGCACCTCGATTGCCACGTCGGCAACAGTGGAAATCTGCGCCGGGCTGTTGCACGCCAGGGCAACTGTGCGGGCTCCCTGCTCACCAGCATGAGTAAGAGCTCCTATAACGAAAGGGGCTCTTCCACTTGCCGTGATGCCTACAACCACGTCATTTACTGTAAGGGAGAGGTCGCGCATCTTTCTTTCACCTGCCGCCTGGTCATCTTCAGCGCCTTCGACAGCCCTGCTCACAGCCGAGTCCCCTCCTGCAATGACAGCCACAACAAGGTCCTCTTCGGTGCCAAATGTCGGGGGGCATTCTGATGCATCAAGAAGAGCGAGCCGGCCGCTTGTCCCTGCACCAACATAGATCAGCCGGCCGCCTTTTTTAATTGATTCGGCGATCATCTGAGATGCCTCTGCTATGCCTGGGAGGACGGTGCTTACTGCCTGCGCCACCGTCATGTCCTCACTGTTCATGAGCTGCACTATTTCGTATGCGCTCATCCTGTCAAGATTTTCCGATCTTGCATTCTGCTTTTCCGTATTCAGCTTATGGAGTTCTTCTGTATTCATGACAGCTCACTTTTCGTTTACTGGATTGCAGATTCAGCAGAGATTGACAGACTTCATTACTACCTTAGCTGTTTGAGGGTCTCCCTGAATCCGGGCGACTCTTCATCACCGGAGAGCTGCTGGGCCAGAATAACTGAGCCCATTACAGGAGGATGAGCTATCCTCATCACTTCCGCCCTGTCGTGGAGCCTTCTCCTGATCATCCCTATAAGAGGACTTCCTTCATGAAAGAGCCCGCCGGTGAGAACCACAGATATACGCTGCTCCTCAGGGAAACGAAGACGCTTCAGCAGCACATCCACGAGCCCGTAAAGCTCATCGGCTGCCTGGGTCAGCAGCTGCCTCGATATCTCATCTTCTTCCAGAGCAGCTTCAAAAACAAGCCTGGCTACCCCGGCAATGGTATTCCTGGTAAAGTCCCTGTGATATACAATAGGAATTAATTCATCGAGAGAAGGGATCTTATATTTTTCCAGCACTTTTTTCACAAGCAGGGTGTCAGGTCCGCGATAATCATAGCAGCGCATCACAGACTGAAGGGCACGCCTTCCTATGTCGTAGCCGCTTCCCTCGTCTCCCAGCAGGTATCCCCAGCCCCCGACTCTCCCCATCTTTCCTGCTTCGTTGATGCCAAAAGCAAAAGCTCCCGTTCCGCCGATTAGCACAACGCCCTCCAGCTTTCCTGATGCGCACATGAGGGCCGGCATTGCATCGTGACCGAGGCCTACCATAGTCCCGGGCCACTGCTCCTGAATGAACTCGTAGACTTTCTGCCAGACTCTGGGACGATCCACCCCTGCAAGACCGCAGTAGATTGCCGGCACAGATGCTTCCGGCGGCAGACTGGCACGGAGTGATGAGAAGAGCTCTTTCATAATCTCCTGGAAGCGCTCCCATCCATAGTGGTTCAGATTGCTTCCCTGAGTTATCATGTCCGCCAGCAGTATACCTTCAGAAGCTGTCATGACAGACCTCGTCTTGGTGCCGCCTCCGTCGATTCCTATGTAAACGCGCATTCTACACCTGCCCGATTCAGGCTCAGACTTCAGTTGACACGAAAAACAGACAAGACTCTTCTATCTTGAAGAAGCAAAGTCCTTGTAAGCAATATCCTCCAATCCATGAGCACTAGATATCTTGCCGGGAAAACAACGTCTTCCAATCGAGCAGGATTGACAGTTTTCACACGAGGGACATCCAGCCTGTCTTTCGGTAAAATGTTAAGAAAAAATTCATTGAATTGATCCGGGTTATGGTATACAATATTGTCACATTTATAATCGGAGAATACTGCCATGGACATGAGAATAAGTGATCCTAATCCTTTTATGCCTGCCAGGAAAGCGCCGAATGCCACTCCTCCAGAGAAGGAGCCTGAACAGAGAGATCTTTTCAACAAAGGAGACGGCGTAAAGAGCTTCGACCCTGCATCTGCGCTGAGGATTCGACAGCTCCAGGCTGTAGACGGCAGCTCTCTCAACACAAACTGGGGTTACGGCGAAAAGGAGAATGCCTTCAACGCGGCGATTCTGAAAGGCATTAAAGAGAAGTGGGGCGAGCTCAAGCCTTCCATACCTGCTCTGATGATAAAATCCGATATTGCCCAGGAAAGCTCCTTCGACCCCAGGGCAGTGAGCAAGACAGGCTATGTGGGGCTAATGCAGGTGGGGAAGAACGAGGCTCTTTCCCAGGGGCTTTCCCTCGAGCCTGTTGACGAGAGATATATCCCTGAAAAAAATATCCTTTGCGGCGTGGGAACGATGAAGACAAAGTTCAAGGTTGTCCACAACCCCCTTGAAACATATGGAGCTGAGGATTTTGGCATAAATGTGGCCAAGTATTACAATGAAAAGGGAGAGCCTTCAGATCTGCAGCTGTGGTTCCTCACTCTTGGCGCATATAACGGCGGCGGTGGAACTGTTCTGCGAGCCATGGACTATGCCATCACAGACCACAAGGACCCCAGAGAGTGGAAAAACCTTACCGATCCTAAGGATTCTATCAAACAATCCCCGCTGTACAGAGGAATAGTCGATGTGTTTGGCGACAAGCTCGCAACCGGCAAATATTACGAGATGGGTAAATACCCGACAGAGGTATTGAAAAGAGCAGGACTCATCACATCCAGCCAGGCAGATGAGCTGCAGATTATTCCCTCCGATTATGAAGAAGATGATATAGAGCCATCCCAGCCTGTGAACACAGCCGAGATGATCCAGACAGTCAATGAGAACACGATCACCACAGGGTAAATGGGGCGTTTTCGACTCTAACGGCAACCGGCCTGAAGAGAAACCGCAGTGATTGCCAATCCTCTTCAGGCTGTGCAGGATAAGCAGAAGGCAGAGTTCATGGGATGAGGACTTTCCGGATGTCCCTTGCCCTCTCGCACTCTTTCATTAATCTTTCATCGTCGCCATCTACGAGCATCTGCAAAATTCCTTCAGCCTTCTTTACAAGGATCTTCAACTGCCTCATCACATTAGCCCTGTTGCTGGTGCACATCGGCACCGTCATGGATGGCAGACATGCGGCAAGCCTGCTTGTATCGCGAAATCCGCTTGCCATGAAGGTGCTGCACAGCTCCTCCTTCTGCGAGAGCTCCTCGATGGCAAGGGTAAGGCACACCGAGGCGAGATAGGGAACGTGGCTTGAAGCGGCAGCTATGCGGTCGTGCGTCGAGGCATCAATCACAACGGGCTTTGCGCCCATTGAGGAGACTAGAGCGGAGATCTCATCGCATACAGTTGCAGGAAGCCGGGAGGTGGGAACCAGGAAAAACGGAGCCCCTGAAAACATTTCCGCATCAGAAGACTCGATCCCTGATGTTTCTTTCCCCGCCATTGGATGTCCTCCCAGAGCGTTGAGCGTCTCAGGCAGCTTCTCCATGATATCGACAATCTCTTTCTTTGTGCTGCCCAGATCGAGGATCACCGTTCCTTCATCAAGACTTCCTGCATCGACAGTGAGCCATCTCTTGATCTCTCCGACAGGAGTGGCAAGAACAATGAACTCTGCCTCCCTGAGAAGGGCTGCATCGGCAGAGCCCCTGTCTATGATGCCGTTGTCCAGCCCCCACGCCACCGCCGATTCTCTGATGTCCACACCCAGTATGGTGCAATGCGGTACACGGCGTTTGAGAGCAGAAGCGAATGAGCCTCCCATCAGCCCCAGGCCGTATATCCCCACTGTGCAGCTGCTGAGGGCGGGTCTCTCTTTCATGTTCCGGAAGCCATCTCCCTCCCAATCGCAGAAGCGATATGGCGCAGCTCCTCCATCAACGCGGAAAACCGCTCCGGTTTGAGAGACTGAGCCCCATCGGAGAGAGCCTTCTGAGGCTCGTGATGGACCTCGACGATCAGGCCGTCAGCGCCTGCTGCCACTGCCGCACGGGAAAGGGCAGATACATATTCCCAGTTTCCTGCTGCATGAGATGGATCAACAATGACAGGCAGATGTGTGAGAGATTTCAGGATAGGCACTGCAGATATATCCAGAGTGAAGCGGGAGTATTTCTCAAAAGTCCTGATGCCGCGCTCGCATAGAATTACCTGGTGGTTTCCGCTTGCCATTATGTATTCAGCCGACATCAGAAGCTCTTCCAGTGTATTCATCATGCCTCTCTTCAGAAGGACAGGCCGCCGGCATTTGCCCACCTTCTGAAGGAGGGCGAAGTTCTGCATATTGCGGGCGCCTATCTGAAGGAGATCTGCGTGCTCGGCCACCAAATCGACCGTCTCAGGCGAAAGGACCTCTGTCGTGACAGGAAGACCGGTCATCTTTCTGATATCGCTGAGAAGTATGAGCCCTTCTTCGCCAAGACCCTGAAAGCTGTAAGGAGAAGTGCGCGGCTTGTATGCGCCTCCCCGGAAAAGCTTCGCACCGGCACGCTTCACGAGAGGAGCTATGGCCTCCAGCTGAGATCTGCTCTCAACTGCACATGGGCCGGCGATGATAACCACTTCTTTCCCGCCAAAGACCGCTTCGCCTGTGGAAATGGAGCTTTCCCCCGTCCTGGATTCCCGGCTCGCCAGCTTGAAAGGCTTCAGAATCTGTATGACATTCTCGACACCTTCCAGGTTTTCAAGAAAAGACTGAAGCTCATAACGCCTGTCATTACCTATCACTCCGATAATGGTCCTTTCAGCTCCACGGGACACATGCGGTGTGAAGCCTTTCTGGGAGACGGCTCCAGCCACTGAATCTACATCTTTATCTGAATGACCCTGTTTCATCACAATAATCACGATGTTTTCTCCTCGTCAAGATCAGGTCTGAGGCGGGAAGTCTCGCCAAGATATACATGGCGTATCTCCTCCTTTGTCTTTGCAGTTTCACAGAGAACAAGAATCCTTATTACTCTTCTCATAGAATTATGCACTTCCATCTCGCAGGCGCATTGAAATGGAATGATGGACCATTCGGAGCCCAACTCCCTCACGGCGCGGGCAGGAAATTCGGCGTCCAGATCAGAGGTAGCAGTGAAAAAGACTGCTGTTATATCATCAATCGATATACCATTCATCCGGAGCACCTCGGTAATAAGAAGACGCGCTCCTCCGGCAATTGAAGCTCTGCTGTTCTCTTCCACCTGTACGGCTCCCCTTATCGCCCGCACCGGCATGATTCACCTTCCCTTCCATTGATAAAGATTCTTACTGTACCGTCTCTTCCCTTTATACGGCAAAGTGAGCGGACTACCCTTCGCTGCGCTTTACGATCCCCTTCAGGAGATCATAGAAAATGATGTAGTGAAAAGGATAAAGGAGCCACCAGTATAGAGTTCCCCATAAAGAGCGGGTGTCAAAGAAGGCGGTGACAGAGAGGCGCCTCTGCTCCTCATGCTCCCCTTCAATGGAAAACTCGAGCCAGGCTCCTCCTGGAACCTTCATCTCGGCCCGCAGCAGCAGCCTCGAGTCTTCCTGAATATCCTCGACTCTCCAGAAGTCCACCACATCGTTCATCTCAAGACGGACAGGACTCTTTCTCCCTCGTGAAGTGCCCACGCCCAGAAAGATACGGTCGAGCCCTCCCCTGAACCTCCACAGTATGCTTGTGTGAAACCACCCTTTCTGCCCGCCCAGTCTGCATATTACTCCAAAGAGTGCTGCGGCGCTCTTTCTGGTGTTGATTGAGTAACGATGTGAATAGCGGGGCCTGCGATCAAGCTCAGCGAGAGTCATCACTTCATAAGGCAGATGGCGGGGATATGAATCGGACCATCTTGTGTAGACTATATCGAGCTCTTCCCTTGTCAGGGCTCGAACAACCGCCTCCTTATAGGAGATCAGAGGGAACGGAAGTATGTCTCTGATCGAATTGTCAAAGCATACAACCTCATTCTTGCAGCCAGCCATCAGCGACATCACAAGAGGTCCCGGTACCGGAGTGAATAGACTGGCAAGGTATCCATAGAGCCTGCAGCTTGTAATGAATGGAATATTGAAGAAAAAGATCTTTTTCTGAAGAACTTTCGCAAAGATCTTCATCAGCATCTCATAGCTTTCAACATCAGGACCGCCTATATCAAATGATCTTCCGGCTGTCTCAGGCTTCTCCAGAATACCGACGAGATAGCGTATCACATCCCGTACACTTATGGGCTGACAGCGCGTGCCGGCCCATGCGGGTAACGCCAGAAAAGGGAGATTCATCAGCAGGTTCTTTATTATCTCGTATGATGCACTGCCGGAGCCTATTATTATAGCTGCTCGCAGCACTGTGACAGGTACCTTCCCCTTACTCAGCTCTTCTGCCACCTGGATCCTGTTCCTGAGATGAGGTGAAAGAGGCGTGCGCACATCCCCTAGTCCTCCGAGATACATTATTCTGGAGATATTCTGCCTTTCCGCTGCAGTTCGAAAGTTTTTCGCAGCATTCAGATCGGCCGACTCAAAATCCTTCTGACCGAGATGAAGAGAGTGAATGAGATAATACGCCGCGTAGATACCTGAAAGAGCACCATCGAGAGTTTCAGGGTTCAGTGCATCGGCTTTTACTACTTTGAGGCGGGGCCAGCGCTTTCGATATTCTTCAGGATCCCGCCTCACCATGGCCACAACATCATAGTCCCGGGCCAGCAGCTCGTGAACAAGCCTTCCCCCTATATAGCCTGTTGCGCCGGTCACCAGTATAGGACCGACTTCCGGGCACGGTGCGCTCGGAAGACCTGTGCAGAGCAGAGCGGATCTCGGAATAGTCATACTGTTAAGACTTTTTCTTTCCTCCTTCTATTCCTGCCTGCCTGGCATAGTATACCGCCACATCGGGAAAGAAGGAATTTTTTTTCCGCAGGATAAGATATAATCGAGAACATGACTGACGCCTTCACTATATGGGCGTCAGTATGAAAGAAAAATGAAAATTACTGCCTGTAGACAAGTGGAGGTGCATCCGTGAAGAATGAATCCCTGTTTCTTACTGACGCCCAGCTCAAATCAGAGCTCGAAAGATGTGAATACTGCGAGGAGAAACCCTGCAGAAATGCCTGCCCGGCCCACTGTTCGCCTGCTGACTTCATAATGGCAGCCCGTGTCGGATCGGCATTCGATTTCAGACGCAGTGCGGCGGAAATAATGACACAGAATCCGCTGGGGGGCATCTGCGGGCTGATCTGTCCGGAGCGGCACTGCATAAGCGGATGCACAAGGCTGCTCTTCGACAACCATATCAATATACCGGCCATTCAGGCCACCATTGTGAAAAAGGCAAAAGAACTGAAGGTCATGCCGGTACCTGATGATGTCGCTTCAAACGGTAAAAAGGTTGCGGTAGTAGGCGCAGGTCCTGCAGGAGCAGGAGCGGCAGCAATACTGTCACACATGGGCTACACTGTTGAGATCTTTGAAAAAGAGGCAAAAGGAGGCGGCGCCTGCAACTGGATCCCGCCGCACAGACTGCCTCGCGATGTCATAGAGAGTGATCTGTCCTTCACGCTTGCCTCTAAGAACGTGAAGCTTACTGTCGGAAAGACCATAGATGATTATGAACATCTTCTGTCTGAAGGCTTTGATGCAGTAGTTGTGGCCATCGGCCTCCCCATATCGATAGAGATGAAGATACCAGGAGAGGATCTGTCACTGGCCGGCACCGCCTATCTTGCGGCGCCGGAAAAATATCCAATGAAGGGACGAGTTGCCGTTATCGGCGGCGGTGCAACCGCCGTTGACTGTGCAGTCACTGCGAAGATGCACGGCGCATCATCGGTTGAGATGTTCATCCTCGAACGCTGTGACGAGATGCCTCTCACGCAGCGTGAGCGGGATGAATTGCTCGAGCACAGTATTGACCAGAGCACCAGAACCAGAGTCACCGCCCTGGGAAAGAAGGGTGATGCCATATCACTCAAAACCATAAAGGTTTCTCTCCCGGATGACAAAACTTTCAATCTGAGAGACATTGCCGAAGTAACCGGCACTGAAGGTATAAGAGATGGCTTCTCTCAAGTCATCATCGCCATAGGCAACAGATCAGGGCTCACTCGAAAGGAGGTGAAGGGCCTCTTCTATGCAGGTGACTGCGTGAATGGCCCCACAACCGTCGTTGAAGCTGTGGCCTCAGGAAAGAACACGGCGCTGGAAGTGGATGCATTCCTGAAAAATAAGGAAAAACCGTCAATAGAGAAGGCTGTGAAGAGCAGCGCTACCGTGGCAGGCTACAGGGAGATTCCTGTCTCACTTGAAACCGACTTCTTCGGCCGCACCATCAGATCGCCCTTCCTTCTGTCGGCAGCGCCTCCCACAGACGGTTATCTGCAGATGAAGAAAGCCTTCGAGGCCGGATGGTCCGGTGGAATCATGAAGACCGCCTTTGATGATGTGCAGATACATATTCCGGGCGAATACATGCACGCTTTCAACTCATACACCTATGGTAACTGCGACAATGTCTCCGGCCATCCCCTGTCCAGAGTCTGCAGGGAAGTGGGGGCTCTGGTAAAAGAGTTCCCTGACAGGCTTGTCATAGCCTCCACAGGAGGTCCTGTGACAGGTAAGGACGATTCCGACAAGGCCCAGTGGCAGAAGAACACAAAGACGCTCGAAAATGCCGGCGTAATGGCCATCGAATACAGCCTCTCCTGCCCTCAGGGTGGAGACGGAACGGAAGGCGACATTGTGTCACAGAACGCCGCTCTCACGGCAAAGATAATCGACTGGATCATGGAAGTCAGCAATCCTGATGTTCCCAAGCTCTTCAAGCTTACCGCCCAGGTGACATCCATCGCTGCAATAGTTCTGGCAATCAAGCAGGTTCTGGACAGGTATCCCGGAAAGAAGGCCGGCATCACTCTTGCCAACACCTTCCCTACGCTGTTCTTCCGCAAAGGCGCTAAAAAGGAATGGGAAGAGGGGATCATCGTCGGCATGAGCGGCCGGGGTGTAGCTCCCATCAGCAACCTGACACTTGCCAAGGTCTGCAATCTCGGCGTAGCAGTATCAGGAAACGGCGGCCCGATGGACTACATGGAAGCTGCCCACTTCCTGGCTCTCGGCGCAAAAACAGTGCAGTTCTGCACTATCGCCACCAAATATGGATATGAAATCATTAACGATCTACATCAGGGCCTCTCGCACCTGCTCCTGGAACGGGGAATCCCGTCAGTATCAAAGCTGATCGGCATAGCCACTCCTCTGCCTGTCACCGATTTCATGGCTCTCTCACCGGAGAAGAAGATATCGAGCTGCAACAAGGACCTCTGCGTGCACTGCGGAAACTGCACCAGATGCCCATACCTGGCCATCTCACTTGACGAGGAGAAATATCCTGTCACAGATGCGTCGCGCTGCATAGGCTGCAGCATCTGCGCCCAGAAGTGCATCTCAGGCGCTCTGTGGATGAGAGAGAGAACAGCAGATGAAAAAGCGGCGCTGAAGGAGGATTAGCAGCCGGCGGCTGTGGCAATAACAGTTGGTTTATAAAGAGCTGATCCAGATAGCTGTAAAGTTTGGGATTCTTCTGGCGGAGCCGATCCTGCTGCGACTGGCTGCCGACATACATCGCCACGCCTTCGGCAGAGTATTTGTGCACTTTTTTCTTTGCATAGCCTGACCAGGTCTGCTGAGTGCCGATATCTGCTTTGAATACTCCCTGTGGATGAATTGGTCAAGGCTGCCAACTGTAGACCGGACATATTCGACGACTGCGACATCTTTTTCGCGCCTGTCTTTGACAGGCAGATCCTCCCTGAAGAATTTTCAGAGACGTACTCGGCAGGGCATCAGCACGATGTTCCGATAATCATCAGCAGCACCCTCAATGAAGGAAATAACTACATCATCGGCGAAAAGGATCTGACAGTGGAAAAGTACCGGTCGTTATTGTAGATGCGACTCCGATTAATCTGGGACAGGATATTTTGATAATCAGGGAGACTTCTGAGAGATCGGGAATGCATATAATAGCCTCGACGGGGTTTTACTGGAATTCAGGGCACAGATATAAAGCCAGGAGTGATAAAGGTGGCGACCGATTCTCCAGGGATGACCCCTGTCAACATAAACTGGAATCCCGAGTACAATTTTTTAAAGAACGCGCCGGACTGGAGCTATAGCTTTCTGCCTCATAAGATCATCCCTGAGCTGGAGAAGAAAACATGTCTTTATTATTTTCACAGAGGGCTATTGCAGCAGCCTGCATAATCTTGATCGCTGCAGTTTTGCTTTCCGGGTGCTCTTCGTCAGGAGGGGCCGATTCAGCTGCATCATCAGGCGAAGGGGCAACCTTCAGGCTCAATGTGGCGATGAGTGCGTCTCCGCTTTATCTGGAGGCAAATGGCCAGTCGGTAAGCATGCCAATCCAGGTCGATTCATATCTGCTGCAGTTGCTCGACCCATCCGGCAGGACGCTCCAGTCACAGCAGGTATTGAGGGCCGGAGGAGAAGACATATTGAACGCGGCTTTCGATTTGACAGATCCGGGCTCTTATCGGATAAGGGCGTCCGCTTTTGACGCAAATCAGACGATTCTCGGGACATACGACGAGCCGATCGATATCACCGGAAGCGAGAGCACATTGAAAGTCGATACCATAGAGGCTGCCGAGCTCTATTTTACCATCAGGACAGACCTCCCCCAGGCAAAGAGCGCCGAGGGATTTACCAATTTCCTGTCTCGCGACCAGTCAGGAATCCACCTGCAGTCTTACTGCTTCTGGGGGTACCTGCTCGAGAACGGAAAGCCCGTCAATGCGTATCTCAGCATCATCCAGCGCATGGATGAGGTTATTTCTGATCTGGGATCGTTCATGTTCCCCGTAATGATGGCCGGCGCAGGATATAACAATCAGTCCACTGCCCATATAATCTTCGGAGGCTCAGGCGGCATAGCCGATCTCAATGCTGCGGTTACCCTGACACAGCCTTGGCACGCCAGCGTTGAAACGGCGAACAATCCTCCGACACCTCTCGCTTACAACGTCACGGACATGAAGGTTCTCGACGGGACGATGGGGCAGGCCGGCGCCAGGTACCAGATGACCTCCAGCACCAAAGACCTTGAGGGGGGGACCCTGCAGACAGATGTGGTCGTTCGGGACATCATGGGCATGGTCAACGAAGGATACGGCCCTGCCTCCTTCTTCCCACAGTGGCTCATGCCGGCCCAGCAGACCCTCATCACGAACATCTACGGCGGCTCCGTGGAAAAATACCTCGCAGCCACTTCTGATCCGATGGTGGACCAAGGCTCGTGCTATTACTCGGCGCCCATGCTGAAGGTGGAGTCTTTCTCGATCACCCGAAACAGCCAGGTGATCTCCCAGGGGAGCGACGGTCTGCTATGGATGGATATAGTTTATCAATCATTCGATACATCTGCGCAGGCTGTCGTCAGTTCTGCAACGTGGAACTTCTTTTCGATACAATTCCCGGAGCGCAGCCAGGCGTTGATGGTTACTGTCGTGCACACCGATGACACCGGAAGCCTCCCTGTCGCCTCTCTTTTCTCGGCAGACGCCTCCAGAACTCCCAATGGTGCATTGAGCCCGCAGTATCGCTGGAACATTCAGGACATCGAGATCACGCCTGTATCGGGCAATACCTGGACAAGCTCCGCATCGAATCTCACATATAACACGAAGTACAGTATCGCGCTGGGCGGGGATCACCCGGCGAAGCTCGTCGTCACGATGACTTGGAACGAGCAGGAGCTCAAGGTCGGCGATACGATAAAGTATGAAGGCCTTGCCGATGTCGAGGGAACTCTTGACGGCACGCAGGTCGAAGGCTCTGCCTGGCTTGAGCTGCAGCCGGCAGGCCATCTCTAAAGAAGGATAGAAACTTTGATAAGCCTTCCAAGTGATTATACTAAAAAAGGGCCTTTGGAATCAATCTCATGCCAGGCAAAGCCACCATAAGTATAGCGTTCTCCCCTGACATGCAAACCCATCCTGCCAGGTTTGATTTCCCCTATACCTTACGAATCCTGAATATTGATTCTTAGCTTTTCCCTATTACCGCAATGACCGACTGAGCGCACCTTGGCGAAGCCCTGGCTTCTTCTTTTCAATATTGTAGGACTGAGTGTCTTTGTTGTATTCAGGCACCTGAGAAGCACAGAGCTCTTCCCACTCCGATAACCCCTCAATGCTTTCCTCGATTATTCTTTCAAGATCCTCTCCATTCCATTCCTTCGAAAGTAGCTGTACAAGTTTGTCAGCGCCATTCACACTCCAGTGCTTCTCCTGTGAAGAGATTGAATGAGGGGATTCACCTATCGATTCAGCCAGCCGTCCACTGGAATACGCAACGGGAAATCCGTCCTGCAGCGATTACGCACAAGAACTAAGGACAGAACAAAAGACTTCAGAACAGTAAAACTTGCAGCTCCATAACGCATCCGTCCTTTTCTACCTGTAATAGAAGAGCTCTTTGACATTTTTAAGAGTATTATATCCGTAAACAAGATGGTAAAAATGACCCTGTTCTTCAATTATATTTATTCTTACGTCTTTTGCGGTGTTCTTCAAATACTCGCTGAATTCAAGCGGTACAAAAGAATCTGATTTTCCGTGAAAAACCTCTATATGTGTTTTTATGTCGGCAAGATTAAATCCCCAAGGCTTGTAAACTGTCTGCGCGTCGTAAGCCGGCGGAGTCGATCCCTGTTTAAAAAGCTCCTGAAAGTCTTTCATAATCAAATACCGGAATTCAGGTATCGCGAAAGCCTCTTTGTCGGCTTTACTCAGGCTCGCATCAAACATCTTTGCAAACGACTCAGGTGATTTTATAACTGTTTCCATAAAGCCCAAAAGAGAAAATGGAATTTTAAATATGGAAAGAGGCAGCTTGGTTCCCATCTCGGCAAAAATTCTGTCCATTGCACCAAGATGGCTTATCATCTCCGGGTCGCTGTAAAGTGGCATGGCACAGGCCAAATACACAACACAGCCAATTCTTTCCGGAGCCGTGCAGGCAGTTGCCATGAGAGTCGGTCCTGCACCAGAAATACCTATAATGCCGAAATTCCTTATACCCAGATTATCGGCAAGCTCCAATATCTCCTTTGCATATTCAAGAACAGTCCAGTTGTGACGGAACTCCGATTGTGACACACCTGGTCTTGCAGGTGCGATTATTCTGAAGCCGTTTTCAATAGCAGGTTTGTCAATAAGAGATACATGAAGAGGTGAACCTGTCCCATGAAAGAAAATTACAGGATTGCCTGAAGGGAATTGGCATCGCCGGATCCCTGTGGTTGTGGCGCTATCCAAACAGGAGGTCTGTTTAAAAACAACGGTGAAAAAGGTGGTGAAACTGAATTTCGGCGGCTTGAGAGATGCTTTCTCCAAGGCTCTTCTTATCTTATTTATTCCTGTGCCCATCTTTTCAATCAGTTCTATTCTATTGAGAAGAGATGCAATCTGAGGGTTTCTCAGGACGCTTCTTGTGCCAAAATCCTCTGGTCTTAATCCCTTTGGCAGTCCTCCCGGATTTGATATCTCTATTCTATCATCAAAGATCTCCACGAACACATGAGCACCCTTTTCAAAGTAATCCCTGTGTACAACTGCGTTGATGACCGCCTCACTGAGTGCTTAATATGGAATCTCAGGTATCTCATTTCTCCTCGGCTCGCCATTAAACTCGTAACGAACTGCCAGATAGCGACGCAGAAAATGCATGGCTCCGTCTATGTTGCTTATTATGTCTTCGTTGAAATCGCAGCGGTCGAGCACTTCGACCTTTTCTGTGCCGTGGTAAAGAGCACATGTCACTGAAGTGTGGAAATAGATGTCTTCCAGATTTTTTGAGAAGAGAAGAATTCCCGCGTTGTTTACAAGTATCTTCCCTTCCTGTCTTTCTTCAATTCCAAGATTGACGAAGTCACAAAAAGTCTGTTTTAGCAAAAATCGCCCTTTTTAAACTCAATGTTCATGCGGTTTTGCTCTTGTGATAAGTGCCGATTTTCGACTTTTCGAAGCCATCAAGTATAGGTTTACCAGAATAAGACGCTTTCAGTCATAGAGCATTACAATAAAAAGGGATGCTATAAAGCCATCAAGGAGAAAAGCGGCATCGAAGATGTGTTCCGCTCGATAGTCGAACTCATCGATAATAAGGGGAAATAGCCGCTGTCATTCTTCTGCCGCAATACGTGTTCATGTCGAATGGCGGCCGGAGTTGATGTTGCAGCCATCTGCTCGATAAACGACACCTGTCCCGATTGTGGAGAAGATGGCGTTTGTTAACAGTTAGTAAATAATGATAAACCGTCCCCACTTTTCATGGACAGGAAGTATGAGTGGAGGTGTGTGTCTTCTGTCAGTTCGGGGTGGAACGTTGCTGCCAGCATGTTCCGCTCTCTCACTGCCACAGGGTTTCCGTCCGGGAGGGAGACCAGTATCTCCACTGCAGGACCTGTGCGGATGATCTGCGGCGCCCTGATGAAAAGCGCGCGCAGTGAGACTCCGTCCGAACCCCTGAAAGGGAGGGTCGTCTCGAAACTGTCCAACTGGCGGCCATAGGCGTTTCTCTGCACGGTGATGTCCATCACTCCCAGGTACGGCTGGAGTTGCCCTCCAATGCTCGCCCGCCCCTCGACGCTCCCTGCCAGCAGGATTGTACCGGCGCATGTTCCAAAGACAGGCATCCCCCGCTCGATGCGGCTTCTGAGCGTGCCGTGCATGCCGTTTTTTTCGAGAAGCATTCCGATAGTCGTGCTCTCACCGCCAGGGATTATCAGGCCGTCTATCTCCTGCAGCTTTTTTGCGGTGCGGACCTCATGAGCTTCGATGCCGATGCGCCTCAATGTCTGTATGTGCTCGAGGAAATCGCCCTGCAGCGCCAGAACGCCGACCTCCACGTCACCACCCCCTCGCAGCCAGAAGCTCTTCTTTCTTTATCGTCGAGAGCTCGATTCCGGGCATCGCCTTTCCCAGCCCGGCCGATACTTCCTTCAGCACCTGCGGATCGCCGTAATGCGTGACTGCCTTTACTATGGCGCTGGCGCGCCTGAACGGATCCTCTGACTTGAATATCCCTGAGCCCACGAAAACCCCGTCTGCTCCGAGCTGCATCATCAGAGCGGCATCGGCAGGCGTGGCGACGCCTCCTGCCGCGAAGTTGACTACAGGAAGGGCGCCGCTTTTCGATATCTCGAGAATCAGCTCGTATGGCGCTCCTAGATTCCTTGCCTCCGCCATAAGCTCTTCGGCAGGCATGAACTTTATCTTTCTCACCTCGTCCATCACCGCCCGCATGTGCCGGACAGCTTCCACTATGTTTCCTGTTCCGGCTTCGCCCTTCGTGCGGATCATCGCCGCCCCCTCGCCGATGCGGCGCAGCGCCTCTCCCAGGTCCCGGGCCCCGCATACGAACGGCACTTTGAAAGCGTGCTTGTTTATGTGATGGCTCTCGTCTGCCGGCGTCAGCACCTCAGACTCGTCTATATAGTCCACTCCCAGCGCCTCCAATATCTGCGCCTCCACGAAGTGGCCGATCCTGCATTTGGCCATCACAGGTATGCTGACAGCCTTGGTGATGGACTCGATGAGGGCGGGGTCGCTCATCCTGGCCACGCCGCCGTCAGCCCTTATGTCTGAGGGCACGCGCTCCAGCGCCATCACCGCGACTGCCCCGGCATCCTCGGCGATCTTTGCGTGCTCCGCAGTGACGACATCCATTATCACTCCGCCCTTCAGCATCTTTGCCAGCCCTGTCTTTACATCTCTTGTAGACTTTTCCATATACGTACATCCTTCCAGATTGGATTTCTCCACCTCATAATATACTAAATATTGGTATATTGAAATATCCAATTCATGATGATATAATAATACCAATATCTGAATCGGGTGCGGCTGCTCTTCAGCCAGCTGGAAACAGCCATTACCATATCAATTGAGACCGAAACATGATTGAGAATATCAGGATTGCCTTCAATGAGTCTGCAGGAGGCACGCTGCAGGAACGTCTCTGCGGCACCATCAGGTCTGAGTGCATAGCCGGCCGGATCCGGGCAGGCCAGAGGCTGCCGGCAAGCCGCGTGATGGCGCAGGAACTGGGTCTCTCAAGGACCACTGTGGTATTGGTTTACGATCAGCTGATATCAGAGGGGTATCTCGAATCACGCCGGGGAGCGGGAACCTTCGTTTCATCGCGGCTCAGGCAGTCAGCGAAAGTGCTTTCCTCCCTGGCTGAGCCTTCGCCTCTCTCGGCAAGCCGGCCCGGCCTCAGATACGAGAGACTGCTCGGCTCTGAAAGCGATACACGAACAGATAAGGTCGAGTTCGATTTCCTGCCTGGAGCTCCTGACTGGACTGAGTTCCCGAGACACCTGTGGAAGAGGATATACAGCCGCCTGTGGTCCAGGGAGGGACTTGAGATGGCGAGATACAGCGAGCCTGCAGGCGTGCCTGCTCTGAGGGAGGCCCTGTCGTTTTATCTTGCAAGGCGCAGGGGAGTATGCTGCTCTCCCGGGCAGATAGTCGTTGTGAACGGAACCCAGCAGGCGATTCACCTGCTGATCCGGATCTGGCTGAACTCCGGGGATTGGGCAGCCATTGAGGATCCAGGGTTCGCAGGCATACAGATGAATCTGAAGGCACATGACGCCCCGATCCTGCCTGTGCCTGTGGACCAGAGCGGCATGATTCCTGAATCCCTGACGGCATTTGAGCCGGTTCCGCGCCTCGTCTATGTCACTCCATCACATCAGTACCCGACCGGCGTGACGCTGGCAGTGGAGAGGAGGCTTGCGCTCCTCAACTGGGCGGCTGCAAATGGAGCCCTCGTCATCGAAGACGATTATGACAGCGAGCTGCGCTATGACGAAGCTCCGATTCCCTCGATGTACAGCCTCGACAGGCATTCGACGGTGGCTTATGTCGGCTCGTTCTCAGACGTGCTGCTGCCCCCTCTGAGAGTGGGCTATGTCGTGCTCCCCAAAGCGCTGATGAAGCCCTTCGTGGCAGCCAAATGGCTTGCTGACAGGCAAACTCCCACTCTTGAGCAGCATGTTCTGGCCAGTCTTCTGAGCGAGGGAGAGTTCGAAAGGCATCTTCGCAGGCTGAGGAAGCTTTATAAATCGCGCCGGGACGCACTTACAGGGGAGCTTCAGCCCGCCCTCGGTAGTGAATACCGGATTACAGGCCAGACGACAGGCCTTTTCATAACGCTGTGGCTGCCTGAGCAGATTGATGAGTGCGCCGTGATGAAGGAGGCTGAGGCGCTGGGGGTGAGGGTGTATCCGCTGAGCAGTCACTACATGAGGCAGGAAAGGCGCTCCGGATTCATCGTTGGATACGGCTCCATGACTGAAGAACAGATAAGTGAGGGTGCGGGCAGGCTCGTCAGGGCCCTCAGAAATGCCGGCAGGAGATGACAATGCCCCTGTCGCGATCAGGGCTCCGGGGCCTTAGCCGTGTCGGAGTCAACCGGTCTGTGTTTCAGTGCAGGCTTTTCTGATGTAAGATCAATTGAGAGAGCGAGTGTGAGAGAAAATATACTCACCAGCATAACAAACTGCAGCATTCTAAATTGCCAAATGAGCGTTGATAGATGATTCCAGAAGTTTTGACAGTGCAATTTATAATGCGCGTTTGTATAGAAAAAGGGGAGACTTCAATGGAAAGAGAGCGCTTATGGTGGCTTTGCCTTGCATTAAATTGTCCCAAAGGCCCTTTCTGGTATAATCACCTGGGGGGGGCCGGATTAAAGTTCCTATCCTTTTAACTGTCCCTGTTCTTGACTTTTTCCGAGTATACTTGAAAAAATGATTGACTTTTTCCGAGTATGGTTTATACTGTTATCATGCGTAAAAGATTGTTGTACAAGGAATTGTGGGATGAGCTTTCCCGGGACAAGGGAATGATAATGCTGGCGGGACCGCGCCAGTCTGGAAAAACCACGTTTGCCTGTGAAATTGTCGCCAGGGATTTTGCCGATACAATTTACTTCAACTGGGACATTGCCAAAGACAAGAGGCGTCTTATTGACGATCCTGATTTTTTCTCAAAGGAGCCCCTGAGCAGCACATCATCCAGGCCGCTAGTCATTCTTGATGAGATTCATAAGTACCGCGATTGGAAGAACTATCTCAAGGGAGTCTATGACAGCCACGCCGACAGATACCAGTTTCTGGTCACAGGCAGCGGAAGGATGGAATATTCCCGGAAAGCCGGCGATTCACTCGCTGGAAGATTTCTGAGGTTTCATATCTTCCCCTTCACTGTTGCAGAGCTGTCGAATCGTGGAAGAGAGCTGAAGAGCTTCATGGACAACCCGCTCGAAGGTTTTGATGATGCATCTTACAGCGAAACATCAGAGATCTTCAATGCTCTCTGGGAGTTCAGCGGCTTTCCCGAGCCCTTCATAAAGGCGAGGAAAGCATATTGGACGAGATGGTCAGGCGCATACGGTGATCAGATTATCCGGGATGATTTGAGGACTGTTGCCGATATCCGCAACATGGACAGTATGGAGATTCTCTTTGCTCTCATCCCTGGGAAGGTGGCCAGTCCCATTTCCATAAACAACCTCGCTGGCGATCTGCAGGTTTCTTTCGACACTGTAAAAAGCTGGCTGCTTCTGTTTGACGCCTTCTATCTCACTTTCAGACTGTCACCGTGGACGGAGAAAGTTACGAGAAGCATTCTTAAGGAGAAGAAAGTATACCTTTTCAACTATCCTGTCATCGATGACGAGGCGGCCCGTTTCGAGAATCTTGCAGCCGTCGAGCTTTACAGAGCCATTGAGTCCTGGAATGATCACGGTTGGGGCAGGTTCAGCCTCCATTACCTGAGAAACAGGGAAAAGCAGGAGGTTGACTTCCTGCTGGCCGAAAACAATCGGCCATTTCTCCTTGTAGAGGCAAAGCTGTCTGACGACAGGCCTTCCTCGAGCCTCATATACCTGCAGAAAGCCCTGAACATTCCTGCAGTTCAGCTCACGAAGAAGGACGGAGTGAAAAAGATATTCAGAAACAGCGATGATTTCATTCTGACTGTGACCGCGCATCAATGGCTTTCATCGTTGCCATAAAAATGGGTAGAGTGGAGAACTGGCGAAGTGGCTTACGCTCTATTTCCAGTTCCCCCTCATCAAACCGTACGTTCAGTTTTCCCGAATACGGCTTTCCAATTATCTTTGTCATAAGCTTTCGCAGTTTATTTATAAACAGCGGGGGGCAAGCGTCTGTATTTTGAAAAGCCCAAGTCTATCATGAATGTAACTGTAAGAAAATTGCCTGTAGCCTCTACTCTTTTCCCTATGCTTCCGCTTCAGGTTGCCCCTGACGCCTCCCCCTAGCTACGTGGGTGAGCCGAAGAAATTCGCACGGTCAGACTTTAACCGACTAGTCATGCAATATACACGGCATGCGAACAGTTGACTTTTTTCCTGAAGATGTAGAAAATCCAGGCGTGAAGTCGCTGAAGGAGCTTATACTCACCAGCATAACAAACGGCAGCGTCACACCCGGCGAAACCCATACTATCAAAGCCCAGAAAAGTGGCGATACGTTTGAGACTATCACCGATGATGGGGCAGGGAATCCTCCGTTCTGTACGCCGGACACCGACAACGCAATCTCACCAGATGCCCCTGGGAAATACACAGGCGCCATAAAAGAGATTCGCCCGATCACCGTCACGACCTAACAGATCCTGACTTACAGAAAATCAGGGGAAGAAGACTTCGGGCATGTGGAGCTATACCATCAGGAAAGCTGAGAGCTCATAATCTGGTAGTGTCCTGAGACATCATTATGCCACTTTTCACATGTTTAACCGAGCCTTAAAATAGCCGACCATGTGATCTTGCCACACTACCGCGGCAGCAATTCAGAAATCCTTTCAACAGATTTGCCTGTCTCATCAGACAGGATTAGATAGATCCCATCCAGAACTGATCTCATCTCAATTTATTCTGGAGGCTCACCTGATACTATGGCATCGCCGTTTCTTAAATGGGCCGGAGGCAAGGGTCAATTAGCACCTCAGTTGAAAGTATTTTTCCCTAAAACGATCGATGGCTATATTGAGCCCTTTGTTGGCGGTGGAGCGATATTCTTTTATTTACGCGATCTTGAGCGCATCAAAGGCCGCATCCTTCTGGCTGATATCAATGAAGAGCTCATTAACGCATATACTGCCGTCAGAGACAATGTGGATGAATTGATTGACAGATTGAGTATCCATAAAACAATGCATTGCAGTGAGTACTATTATATAATACGTGCGGATGCATATACTCCTGGTGTAGAGGGTGCTGCGCGGACAATATATCTGAACAAGACTGCTTTTAACGGCCTGTATAGAGTAAACAGCAAAGGCAGATTCAATGTGCCTCTGGGCAGCTACTCCAACCCATCCATCTTTGACAGAACAGCTCTTCACGATGCCTCTTCTGCTCTCATGGGAGTTGAGCTTGCCGTGCAGGATTTTCATCAGTCGATAGCCCAGGCACAGACAAGCGATTTCATTTACCTGGACCCTCCTTATGTTCCTCTGTCCGTTACCTCTTCGTTCACGAGCTATATTCCCGGAGGCTTTGGCCCTGAAGATCAGAAAGAGCTGGCACAATGTCTTAAGGAGGCTGATCGGCGCGGAGTGCGGTTTGCCCTTTCCAATTCGGCGACAGATCTTGTCATATCTCTTTATGATGGCTTTAGAAAGAAGCGGATCCATGCCACAAGAAGGATAAACTGTAATGGCCTGAAACGGGGATATATCGAGGAGCTGCTCATACTGAACAATCCCGTTTCGACTGCTTCTTCCAGAAAGTCCAGAGTATCTCATTCAAGAAGAAAGGCCTGCCAGGAAGCCACAGAGATTTCTCCCGGAGTATGTTGACACCTCCAGTGCAGCATGGAACAAAGACCCAGCCCTGAGAGGGTTTGATGAAGATCCCGGCGAAAATCGTATATCCCTGATGTGCCCGACAAATACAGGCAGGGGCAGTACTGAAAATCTTTCCCGAGGAGGATCATCATGGCCCATTCATACTATACAGATGAGTATAAAGCAAAGCTCACGACTCCTGAAAAGGCAGTGGAGTCCATGCAAAGCGGAAGCACGGTGGCTATAGGGATGGCCCACGCACAGCCCCCGGCTCTTCTAGCTGCTCTGGCTGACCGCATCAGAGCAGATGAACTGAAAAATCTGAAGGTATATCACAAGATCTCAATGCAGCACATGGTAGATACGCTCTTTCGTCCTGAGGTGATGGAAAGGATAGAGACATATTCTTTATTCCTTTCAGCGATGGACAGATCCATCAACAAACGACAGCTTGAAAATGGGAAGAGACCTATTGATTATGTGCCGTGCAACTTCTACCAGATGCCCAGGATGATGACAGAATCCATTCACGTCGACTCCCTCATCCTCACCCTGTCACCGATGGACAGGTTTGGATACTTCACTCTGGGCACAAACAACGACTGGGTCTCCACCCTGGTTCACAGATGCAATCACGTAATCGTGGAAGTGAATGAAAACATGCCCAGAGTATTTGGAGATTCACTTGTCCACATCTCTGAAGTAGCTGCAGTGGTGGAAAATCACGTTCCGCTGCTGGAGTTTGAAGATCATCCGCCTCAGCCGGAAGACGATGCTATTGGAAAGTATATCGCCGAGATGATTCCTGACGGCGCCACCATCCAGATGGGTATCGGAGGTATACCCAACGCAATAGCGAGATATATTGAAAATCATAGAGACCTTGGAATTCATACCGAAGTCTTCAGCAGAGGGATTATGAACCTTGTAAAAAAAGGTGTTGCTACAGGAAAGAGAAAAAAACTGAATCCCCGCAAGCATATTTTCACCATAACACTTGCTGATAACGAGGTTTTTGAGTTCATCCATGACAACCCTTCTGTAGAGAGCTACCCCTCAGTGTATGTCAACGATCCTCTTGTAATATCGCAGCATGATGACTTTATCTCCATCAACTCCACCATAGAAATAGATCTGCTTGGACAGGTCAATGCCGAAAGCATCGGCGGTCTGGAGTTCAGTGGCTCAGGAGGCGCCCACGACTTCATGCGTGGAGCATTCCGCTCCAAGGGCGGTAAATCGATACTGGCGCTCTATTCAACTGCCCGGAGAGGAACTTTGTCACGTATTGTGCCAACCATCTCACTTATTACCGATCCCAGAAATGACAGCGAATTTGTCGTTACCGAATATGGAGTCACCAACCTGAAAGGAAAATCGGTAAAAGAGAGAGCACTGGCACTGATTGAAATTGCCCATCCAAAGTTCAGGGAAGAATTGCTCGTTAAAGCACGGGAGCTCAAACTGGTACTGTAGTCCTTTCCCTTTACACCAGAAAAAAAGGGCAGCTCACCAGAAAAGTGACAAGCTGCCCATGGTTTTTGTCCCTGGATTTATTTTACAGGATTCTGAATTCTTCCCATAAAGAGAATACTGTCTGTCTTTCTGTCCCGAATCAGGAATATAAACGGATGGTCCACTTTGAATGGAATTATCGTCTCCGGTCTGGGAGGAGCACACCCGGCACGCATTACCACTGCTGTGGCTGCAGCCGCTTCAGTGCCTTTTTCATTAACATCTACAAAGGCCTTATGAATCACTTCTGAGATGTAAAGCAACTTTGTTCCATCCATACCTGAAAAATCAGCAGATCCGAATTTGAAGGCTGATTTCATCCCCATCTTTTCAAGGGTGGGTCCGAGGCTGAAAGTCGATGTCGTCTTGAACTTCGGCAGTGTCAGCTCGAGCTTTCTCGAAGACATCTGCGACGTGACAGCTTTCAATTTATCATAGGTAAGAGAGCGTTCAACGTCAGAAAGCCCGTCAATCTTGTGTGGGAGCACCACTACCATCGAAAGCTCTCCTCTCTGATAAGGAATTTCGGCCACATCAAAGAGATCCGATTTCCTGTAGCTGAAATTATCGGTCCGATGCATCAGATCTGCCTGAACTTTATCCTTCTCATTTAGATAAAAAGTGTCTTTTCTTGTCGCCCGCAAAGAGAACTCCTCTTCCCATGCACTCTTGAAATAGATGGCGTTGGTGAGAACAAGCCTCGTATCTCTGTTCAGAAGCCCCTTTGCCAGCAGTTCCTTTATCTTATCGTTGGTCTGCTTCTCTACCCAGGTATTGATCGTCCTGCGGGCACCTTCCGTATCTGTCTTATAGTCCACTGCCTCCACCGAGGAACCATAATATTTCTGCTCTTCATCCAGAAAACTTTTCAGAAATTTATATCCCTTCTGTCCCCAGAGCCTGTTGGCCACTACAAGCTGATAGGTGTTCTTAGAGCCTCTGCCGTTGAGATCGTTCATGAGAGCCCCAAAAGAATGATGGAGCATATTAGCGTCCTGTGAAAAATGGAGTGTTTTTGCCATTTCGGAGGCAGTTGTTCCACGTGCCCCGAGATAAGTCATGGACAGTGCGGTTGAGATGCTGTAAGGTGAGAAGAAGATATTCCCTTTCTGCTGCTTCAGCTCTCCGTAGAGTGAAAAGGCAAAGGCTCCATTATCCCTGGCCAGAGCATGCAGAGAATCACCCTGTGACATTGCCGGAAGTGACACGATGCTGGCTGAGATTACGAGCAGTGCCAGCAGCATTGATAAAAGAATGATTTTTTTCATTGTTAAGCCTCCTTCAAATTAAGATACATGGATAGATACTTCAAAATGGAGAGTTTCATTCCTTCCCGACAGATCTGTAATAAAAATACCATGAAGGCGTGGAGGAAGGAGTGAAGGAAGCTCACTTTCTCTGGAGAATCTAAACACATTCACATATGTTCATAATATTATCACGCGGGAATAATACTAAGGAGGGTTTTATGACACACAGGGTATACAACATTCTCTCTCTATTGCTTCTGATGTCTCTTGTAATGCTGGTTTCGTCCGGCGCAGTGACTTCTTTGCCTGTTCTGGCGGCAGTACCCCAGGGAGACTATCAGATGGTCAGCGAAGGACCTGGTGATTTCAAGGGAGGCTGCTTCAGCAACACCGTCCTCACACGCAGAACGGTGACGATTAAATCCTACGATAAAAGCAGAAAGGGCATCTTCACTTCACCGGTCATACCTCTGCCAAACCCTGCCCTGCAGGTCACTCCCTCCTGGAACATCTCCGGAGGCCAGGACGACGGCTGGCTTCTGCAGCTTCAGGTTGTCAACGATGAGAAAGAGGCATCCCCGTGGTTCTACTTTGGCAGTGGAGGTACACACGCCTTTAAGACGGAAAAAGTGACAGAGTGCTCATGGGCAAAGATTTCAGGTGATACTCTGGTTCTGACAAAACCAGCCGCTTCAGTGCGCTACCGGGTGACAATGTTCGGCACCAGAAGTAATCCCTCTTTCAAGGGCTTCTCAATGTCCCTGAAGATCACTCCTCCTGCGAAATAAGACACACTCAGGTGCAGACATTCGCAGGAAAATTCGCCTGCACAGAACAGTGCAGATATTAATCGAGCATGAAGGAAATGACCATCCTCTTCATGCTCGTTATACTTACCGGCATAATCAACGACAACTTTCCCGGGCACCAGGAACAACTAAAGCCGAGGAGATCAGAATGTCCAGTGTATGTCAGCAGATTTTTCTTTCTGGTCTGGTATTCCCTGTCTGTGTTATCTGATCGGCTCCTCCATATATTTCTCCATTGCTCTGGTGTCCTCTCCTGAAGCGCTTCAAGTCCGCCCCTTCTCGAGTCGTTCCCTCTCCGATGCTGTCAGGAGTACTGAAAAGATAAATCCGATAACTCCGAGTGACGAAAAGACGAGCATGGCGGCTGAATAATTTCCGGTATAATCCCGAACCCATCCGATTACAAAGGGAAAGACAGCGAGGCCCAGATTCTGGATCATAGTCATCAGCCCATATGCGGTGCCGAGCCTGGATTCTTCAATTATCAGCGGAAGAGACGGCCACATGGCGGCAGGCACCAGCGAAAAGGCTATGCCCATTACACACATGGGGTAGATGGGATGTATATTGGTATATCCCAATACAACATATGTAGGTATCAGAATGAGAGAGCCTGCCATCATGGCCTTCCCTCTCTTTCCATACCTGTCTATCAACGCTCCAAAGATGGGGGTGCAGAACATGGAGAAGATCATTATTATACTGGAGATGCGACTGCCATAAGTCTGATCGAAGTGCCATTTCTCACAGAAAAAGTCTGTAGAAAAAGTTGTAAATGGAAAGATGCAGGAATAAAAGAGCACGCAGAGGGTGCTAGTATACCAGAAGGAAGGCGGGAAGGCGGCGATGTCTGCCAGGGTAATCCTGTCCTGTGCCTGGTCTGGTGCCAGCGCATAGCGATTCTGGGCGGTGTTCTCAAGAAATATATAAATAATAAAAGTGAGAACGGCAACGGCACAGAAGAGCACTGATGTCCAGAGCACCGGGTAAACTGACTGGGAGCGCTCGGCAACCCATCCAAAAGTAAGAAAGGCGGCAATGGTGCCGAGCCTGCTGATTGAGAGGTTGATGCCGAAGGCGAAGGCCAATTCCTTCTCCCTGAACCACTTGCCCAGGATGGTGCTCTGCGCCACGATGAGTGATTCGGAGCCCAGTCCGAAGACAAACCTCCCGATAAGCATCCAAATATATTCCGGAGTCCAGCCGGGAGGAAGCCAGCTCAGAATGAAGGAAGGTATCCAGTGGATGTATGGAGCGAATGCAACTATGGCGGTGCCTGTGAACACGATGACGGCATAGAGAAGGCCTGCACGGCGAGTGCCGATGCGATCGATGATATATCCTCCAAGAAATACCATCACTATATTGGGGATACTGTATATACTGTAGAGAAGTCCGATCTGCCTGGAATCAAAATTGAAGAGAGATTTGAGCATTGGCGTTACAGGACCGATGCAGTCATAGGCAAGGTAGCTTCCAAAGACGGTAAGGCTTACAAAGACGAGCACTGACCAGCGGAAAAATAATGGCGGAGCCTCTTTCGCTCTCTCTTCATTATGCTCTACCTCAGGGGCTAGCGTTTCTTCAGCCATAGTGCTTCATTATGCTCCTCACTTCAACATTCAATGAGAGCTTCGACAGATTACATCTCCATCCCTGTCCACTTTTCCGCATACAGATGAAAGGAAGGAACAAAGAAGGAAATGGACAAAAAACCGAAAATTAATATAAAGACAGTTTGAGACACATAATCTCTCAGCAAAAGCAGAAAACGGACTCCGCTTTTTCTTTTTTATACAAACCGGAAGAGAGGGCATCGTTTAATGAAAAGGCGTGAAGAAGCCAGAGAGCTTGCCAGGAAAGCACATGCATTCGACATAAAAAGTGATGAGAAAGATTACATATCTCTTCTCACACAGGCAGTCGCAACAGATCCTTTTTACATAGAGCCTTACATCATGCTGGGTTTTCATTACTTCAAGGAGCGTGACTATGAGAAGGCCCAGTTCAACCTGAACAGGGCCCTGGAGCTTGATCTCACACTTGAAGGAAACGAAGACAGCGCTGAAAAGGTATACATCACCCTAGGCAAGACATATCAGATGTTCCATAATAGAGAGAAGTCCCTCTTCTCCTTCAAGAGCTTTGTGGGGCTCTTCCCGAAATCACCTCATTCCGAGAAGATACTGAAGCAGATCTACTCAAAGGTCCAAGGAATTGAGAACCGCTATGCCTTCTTAAGGGAAGGCTATGAGTATTACCTGGCCGGGAAATATGAAAAGGCTGTTCAATCTTTCCAGCATTCCATCGAAGGCCACGAAGTCTTCTCATGGCCCTATTACCACAAAGGTCGGGCGCTTATAGCACTGAAGCTTTATGAGGAAGCTATTGAGGCTTATCTGGAAGCGCTGGAGCACGATGAGCACTTCTTATTCCATTATGCGCTGTATGAAGCTCATGAAGCGGTGGGTGAAAACGAAAAGGCCGGGAAGCATTTCAGGAAAGCACTGGAACTGAACCCTTTTCACGCACTGGCAATCCTCGACAGCGCAGAGCGTCATATTCAGGCTGATGATTTCGTGAAAGCAGAGATACTCATCGGGAAGGTTCTTGTTGTAGAGCCAAATAGAGAAATCGTGGAGATAGCAAAGAGTCTTCAGAGACAGCTTTCCAGAAAAAGAAACAGCCATGAGCCCTCTCAAAATAAACCGAAGTCTTCTCATGAAGAAGCAACAGATTCAAAGGAAGAACGAGAGGGAGCCACATCAGCAGAAACTGGGCTATCACCCAGTCTTGCCGCATATGCGAAAAAGGCTAAAGATAAGTATTCCAGTCACATTGAGACACTCTTTGCCGATATTCGCGGCAGACTTGACGCCGAAATGGAGAGCCGCCTTGAAAAGGCGAGCCTCGATGCTGTACAGATATGGGAAAGAATAATAAGCGGAGAAAGACAGCGAGAAGAAGAGCTGATCGTTAGAATGAAAGCTGAAGCTGAAGCATTGTTCAGAGCCCGCCAGAAGGAAGCGCAGAATGAGCGGGAGGCTCTGCTTGAAAAGACACGGCATGAAGCAAGGAAACTCATAGAAGAAGCTGAAATAAGAGCTGAAACTATTACCTCAGTGGCGCAGAAGAAGCGTGCCGAAGAAGAGAAGGACATGGAAAACAGGCGAAGACGCTCTGAGGAGAAGGCAGAGAGGATTCTCTCAGATGCCGAAACCAGGGCTGCATCCATAATCAGGGAAGCAAAACATGAAGCTGACAGGATTCTGGAAAGAGCTGACAGGAGTCTGGAAGAGAAACGAAAGCAGATTCTGAAAGAGGCCAACCTGGAAGCAGATGAGATCGTGGAGGAAGCTTACAGAAAGGTCGAAGCAGCTGAAGAGCGCCTTTATAAAAATATAGAAGACAAAGTGGAAGATGCAATTGCCAGGCTCAGCGGACTATCTGAGGGGGATCCGGGAAACATCACCAATGATAACAGCAACTCTTTACATGCAAAATCTCCCCGCGGGAAAAAGGGAAAGCGCTGAATACTGAGGCTTCCTGTAAGCCCCGATCAGCTCCCGACTTGCTCGCTTTGAACCGGACCGTTGCTTTGATCCGGAACTCTGCTCTCAGTCAGACTCCCTCTGTAGCGAAAGACCATCTTTTCTATTTCATCTGCCACGGCACTCTTTAGAAATGGAGGAGAGAGCACCACTATCTCACTTTTCCGGGACAGTATCCACGGTATCATGTTCTCCGGAGCCCTGACAGAAACAGTCAATACCATAGATCCGTCCTTCTGCTCTTCAATCTTCTGGGTAGGATGCCACTGCACTTCCCGAATCCATCTGGAGTCAGCAGCACTATGCCATAGTGATACAGCAATCTGATCAGCTTCTCCGAAGTCCCAGTTGTGAACCAGGTATTGTGATATCTTGAAGCCTGAAGGCAGATTGAACTTCTCGTCAGTAAACGAAGCCTCTCTTATACGCTTGATATTGAATTCACGGATGGCCTGCCGCAGATGGCAGTGAGCCACGAGATACCAGTTGTCCTGTGAGAAGAAGACACCATATGGGTCAACAGACCTTATTGCGATGGCATCAGTTGTATAGGTGTGGTAGCGAATATTGAGACGTCTGCGCTCGAGAATCGCACTGTTAATCAGCTCCATAACCCTGAAAGACGCCTCTTCGTATACACCTTCAGAGACCCCCACGGCAAACTGGCTCTTCAGATCACCCAGAATCTTCCTGTACTCAGGCTGCAGCGAAGCCTCTATCTTCTCGAGGGCGCGGGATATCGAGCGATAATAAGGAAGCTCCCTCTGGTTCTTCAGGAAACTGGATGATAGAAACAGCGCGACAAGCTCTTCCAAATCGAAGTTTACCTGAGGGAAGAAATACTTCTCAGGAAGGCGATAGCCCTCATCATAATAAATAGGAAAGTTGCTCTCCGAAAGCGCCTTTATGTCCCTGAAGACAGTTCTCGTACTTACTTCAAGTTCGACGGCAAGATCCTGGGCGGTCAGATGTGGATTCACCTGAATCTTCCTCAGAATAGAAAGATGTCGTAACAGTTGGTCTTTCCGGCTGGGCATGATTTACTCCGTCAGATATTGCCTTCCTTTATTTCATTACGAATCCGCGCGTTAAGCGACGAGAAGGCTTCGAGCTTTTTCTGCTGCTCCTCCAGCGGAAGAGACTGCTGCTGCTGCACATAATTATTAACACGCTCTCTGAGTTCCGGCGGTATGGGCCTGTCCTCTCCAGTCCACTGAGAAGTATCATCCGGATCGCCATAGACCGGATGATACTTGATCACCATGGCGTTCGCTTCATCTCGGGAAATCTTGTCAAAGTTTATAAACTTGAGAAATAGCCCGACTCTGTTTGTCTCATCGATCTTAAGAAGAAGACGGCGCTCCAGATCCGAAATTCCCCACCATTTCCTTATATCATCGTCAGTGACTCCCTCGGCGCGCTTCTTTTCAAGCATTTCCTTTACGCTCTCATCAGTCTCTGCACTCTCGATGAGCTTCTGACCATAGTCTGGAGCCAGGGAGTAGGTGCCGGCCCGCTTGCTCTCCTTGATTGTCTGAACGAGAAGCATCTTTATGAACTTCTTTGCCATTGGAGCAGTAACTCCGGTTATTGCCTGGTAGCGCTCGCTGTAAACTTTTTCGAGCTGAGTCTCCAGTGGCTTGTCCTTTGTTTTTTTCATTCTACCCATGAATGCGCTCCCTCCTTGTGCTATTCTTCAGTGTGAATCTTTTCTTCAGAAACAAAAGTTGCATATTGTTTGAGAAATATGAGATCAACAGTGGCAAGAGGTCCGTTTCTCTGCTTTGCGATGATCACCTCTGCCTTGTTTTTCTTCTCTGAATGAGGGTTGTAGTAGTCATCACGATATATGAAGACCACCATATCGGCTTCCTGCTCTATTGCGCCGGATTCTCTAAGATCGGAGAGCATGGGGCGCTTATCCTGACGTTTCTCGACTTCCCGTGAAAGCTGCGAGATAGCTATGATAGGGAGACTCAGCTCTTTGGAAAGGTTCTTCAACTGCCGGGAAATCTCTGAGATCTCCTGGTTGCGGTTCTCAGTGCGGGAGCTCCCTTTTATGAGCTGTATATAGTCAATGATTATCATCTCTATGCCGGTCTTGCTCTTCAAACGCCGCGCCTTTGAACGCATCTCCATTACAGAGAGGCCTGCCGTGTCATCGATAAAGATAGGGGCTTCACAGAGAACGTTCATGGCTCTGGTCATGCGGGGCCAGTCGCCCTCCTCCAGATATCCGGTTCTGAGACGCTGTGCATCAATACGCGCCTCTGAGCAGAGAAGCCGCTGCGCCAGCTCTTCCTTGGACATCTCCAGACTGAATATCGCCACAGGAACCTTTTCTCTGGTAGCCAGATACTGGGCGATATTCATGCAGATGGCAGTCTTTCCCATTCCCGGTCTTGCTGCCACTATGATGAGATTAGCACGCTGAAAACCGGCAGTATAGCTGTCAAGCTCCTTATAGCCACTCGGCATACCAGTCACATGGGCTTTTCTTGCATACAGCTCCTCAATCTTCTCAAAGGTTGTGGTCATCACCTTCCTGATAGGCACGAAGTCATAGATCAAGCGCTTCTGGGCAATTCCGAATATCTCCTGTTCCGCCTTATCGACAATCATCTCGGCAGTCTCATCTTCATGATACCCCATGGTGGCAATATTGGTGCCTGCCTGGATGAGGTTGCGCAGAATTGCTTTTTCCTTTATTATGCCGCTGTAGTATTCTGCATTAGCCGCGGTGGGAACTGAATCGATGAGAAAGGTCAGATACGCTGCGCCTCCTGCCTCTTCGAGTCTGTTCTGATTGCGAAGTTCATTTGTAAGTGTGATGAGATCGACCGGCTCCCCGCGCTCATAGAGCTTCAGAATGGCCTGGAATATTATCTGATGGGATGTCCGATAAAAATCGGAAGGATCAGGCAATATCTCAATTACCCGCGACAGTGCATCTTTTTCAATGAGGCATGCACCAAGCGCGGATTGCTCGGCATCCAGGTTCTGAGGAGGGATCTTTTCTGTTGCCATATGAACGCTTCTACTCCCCTCCGGAGGATGAGTAGTATAGATTACCGTGGCACTATTTATGATTGCTCAAGATAGAAAAGCCAAGCTTAAGTGCTGTGGATCATTATTGAGGCGGTGATATGAAGAGGAGGTGCCTTACGGCACCCCTCTGTAATCATTCAGGTACTACTTCAACAGTAATATCGCCGATCACACCCTTGGACAGCTTCACTTTAACAGTATAACTGCCGGTATTCTTGATGGGCTCCTCAAGATCTATCTTCTTCCTGTCTATCTGGATCTTTGCCTGTGCCTCCACTGCAGTCTGAATATCCTGATTGGTTACCGATCCATAAAGTTTGCCCTCTTCGCCGGCTTTCGCCTTTATGGTGATGGTTTTTGCTGCAAGCGCAGCAGCCATCTCCTTGGCTGTCTCAAACTCACGGACGGCGCGCTTGTCTCTTGCTCTCTTCTCATTCTCCCATGTCTTCAGGTTTCCCTGAGTAGCCATTACTGCAAGGCTGTTCGGTATGAGGAAGTTCCGGGCATAGCCATTCTTCACTTCCAGAATGGCACCCTTGTCTCCCAGCTTTTCTACATCAGCAATTAAAATCACCTTCATCGTCTTTCACCTCAAAAGCTCGTAAAATAGAGATCACCTGGTTTCTGACCGGAGTCAGAATTTCCGGGCAGCATCACAGTTTTTCTATACGGTGTATGGAATAAGGGCAATTGCCCGTGCTCTCTTGATGGAGGCTGTAAGCTCTCTCTGATGCTTGGCACAGTTCCCGGATATTCTTCTGGGGAGCACTTTGCCGCGCTCACTGACATACTTCTTCAATGTGTTGAAGTCTTTGTAGTCTATGCTTACAATTTTATTCACACAAAAATGGCATACTTTCCGTTTAGGCTTCCTGATCCGCATTGAGCCATCTCGTTTCTGGTCCTTCATCGTATCATCCTTTCTCGTCATGAATTGTCACGTTATATAGGTAAAGGTTCGTTTCAAAAAGGCACATCGTCTTCAATACCTATGTCACCGGCACCGAGATGATCGAATTCCTTCGACGCATCATCTGTCTCAGCAGCAAAGCCTCCACTGTATTCACCAGGACTTTCGCTTTTGCCGGATCTGCCCAGCATTCTCATATCTGAGGCCACAACTTCGTATACTTTTCTCTTCTGGCCGTCCTGGGCAGTGTAAGACCGAACCTGAAGCCTTCCCTCGATACAGATCAGACGCCCCTTATCCAGGTAGTTGGAACAGATTTCAGCAAGCTTCTGCCAGGTAACAATCGAGATAAAATCAGTCTCCTGATCCTTGCCGTCTGATCTCTTGGCTCTGTTTACTGCAAGTGTGAATGAAGTGACCGGTTTGCCGGTCTGCGTATATCTCATCTCAGGCTGGGCAGTCACCCGGCCTATAAGTATGACTTTATTAAAGCTTGACATGTTTATCCGCCCCTAATTTACCCTTATAATAACACTGCGTATGATCTCTTCGTCGATACTCATAACTCTTCTCAGCTCCGTGCTGGCTTTAGTTGTTGAGTTATAGCGCATCGTTATATAGACGCCTTCATGCTTGCCATTGATCTCAAAAGCAAGACGGCGCTTACCCCAATTGTCGATATTGACAATCTGTCCCCCACTCTTTGTTATCTGCTCAGAAAACCTCTCCACCACCTTGGGAATCTGCTCTTCAGGGAGGGCAGAGTCGATAATATAAGTTATTTCATAGCCGACCAACGTTATTACCTCCTTAACACTCATTTCTACCATCACGGCCCATATAAAAGATCATATACCAACGCACATTATGAATTTCACAATCCTCAACCGGTAATCCGGAATTAACGAGCAATTCAGAAGTCATAATGCTGCCGTCAGTCACACTCTTCTGTATAAGTTCAAGGAAGACTGCCCCTGAACTGAACTTTTGACAGACTGCGGTTGTTTGAAGAAGAGCGCAGGGCCTCCTTCTTCTTCTCTGTTCCAAGTGAGAGTTTCGTTACCGCAACACCCACCTCCTTCCATGGGATGAAGAAATTTCATGGCAGGAGCGAAGTATTTCAGGGACTGAAATCAAATTCTCTGCCGCCAATTACTACAGTGTCGCCTTCCTTTGCGCCATGCCCGATGAGAGCATCCTCAACTCCCATTCGCCTGAACTTCCTTTGAATATAGTCAACTGCCTCGTCATTGTCAAGATCTGTCATGGCCACCAGCTTCTTCAGCTCTTTCCCCTCCACAATAAAATGATCGCCATCTCTGGTCACAGTGAATCCGTCTCCTGTCTTTTCAACAGGAACAGCCATCACAGTAACAGGTGAAGGCGACGGTGTAACTCTGAGGATGGAAAAGATCTCTTCTCTGACTGGCCTGAGATCGGTCCCTTCCAGACACGATATGAAGAAGATCTTCTTCTTCAGCTCATTGAAGGCAGAGTTTATAAGCCGAATCTTCTCTCCGGATTCATCGCAGTCGATCTTGTTGAAGACTATGATCTCAGGCCTTTCTACAAGTGCAGCGTTGTAAAGCTCCAGCTCCTTTCGAAGCATGGAATACCGGGAAAGAGGGTTCTCTTCGCTCACTTCGTTGATATCGATGAGATGAAGAAGTATCTTCGTCCGCTCGATGTGGCGAAGAAACTGGAGTCCCAGCCCCAGCCCCTTATGGGCGCCTTCGATGAGGCCCGGAAGGTCGGCAAAAATCGCCGTCTCGCCTCCTTCTCCTGTTACAACGCCAAGATTTGGGTGAATAGTAGTAAAGGCATATGAGGCGATCCGGGGGGTAGCGGCGCTTACCTTTGAAAGGAATGTTGATTTTCCTGCGTTGGGAAAGCCTATAATCCCAACATCAGCAAGAAGCCTGAGCTCCAGAATAAGCCAACGCTCTTCTCCCGGCTCCCCCTTCTCGGCAAAATGAGGAGCCCGCTTCACAGATGAAACGAAATGAGGATTCCCCCGCCCTCCGCGGCCTCCCTTTCCGCAGAGAAACCGCTGTCCCTTCTCGGTGAGATCTGCCATGAAATCCCCTGTCTCACTGTCAAAGACCAGTGTGCCTCTGGGAACCTTGACGACAAAGTCATCGCCCTTCTTTCCGGTTTTCCTGCTCCCTTTTCCGTGCTCGCCTCTCTTCGCCTTGAAATGGACTTTAAAGGTAAAGGGGAGAAAATCCATCATATTCTCATCTGTCTCGAGATATACACTCCCTCCATCGCCTCCATCACCACCATCAGGTCCGCCGAGGGGGATGAATTTCTCATGGCGGAAACTGGCACAGCCGCTTCCGCCATCGCCGCCTTTTACATAGATCCTTATTCTGTCAATAAAAGATTCTTTCATGATATACTCTTAACTGTATATGAGGTGGTGCCTTTGCAATCTGCCATACCCAGGGAAAGATAAACAAGACCTGGCAGCGGCATGTCCGGGGAAAACCGAGTAAAAAAGTCCACACATCGTGGACTTGGGGGTTCCCAGAAGAAATGTGCGAAGCTCTACACCGGCTCTACACTGACGAGCTGTTTATTATTCTTATTGTGAAACACCACTTTCCCATCCACTGTTGCAAAGATGGTGTGATCCCTTCCCAGTCCGACATTCTGACCTGGATTTATTTTAGTACCGCGCTGGCGAAGTATAATGTTGCCGGCCTGTACAAGGCTTCCGCCTGACTTTTTAAGACCAAGGCGCTGGGACGCACTGTCTCTGCCATTTCTTGAACTTCCCATACCTTTTTTATGGGCAAAAAGCTGCAGATCAAATGTAATCATGAGCCTCATCCTTCCTGAATCGTTATCAGCGCCTCATTCCATCCGGCGCAGAGTCATAAGCGCTGCTAATTATAACATAACTCTTTCATGAATGCAAGCAGTCAGTATTCAAAACAGAGCAGTTTTTTCCAGGTCCCTTTCAATCCTGCCAATATAAGTGTGCTGCCTGAGGCCTGTTATTCATTCAGCCAGAGCTTCTCATTGCGAATCCTGCGGGCCTCAGACTCCATCCTGCGAATGTTTTCCCTCTCCAGGCTCCTGTCATAGATACTCATATCCTTGTTGCGAGAAAGGTCCTCATCCCTCTTGACTGACTCATTCTGAAGGCGTGCCATCTCATCGACATCCCTGGCCTTTCGCCTGATGCTGTCACGAAGTCTGGAGCTCCAGCCTGTCTTGACGGCAAAGCTGCCTGCGTCTCTCTCATACTCCTTTGATGTGAACCAGATATCTCCGGCGTTATTTGGAGCGAATACCGAGATTCCTGTAGAGCCCTCTCTGTCGTCCATCTCATGTGTTTCGGCCAGAAGCACCCTCTGCAGGCTTTCCTTGACATGCAGAGCAGCTTCCTTTACCGGATCCGGGAGCGTTTCACTCTTCATTATATTCACCACAATAGACCCCATGTCTCTGAGATGGTCCTGATAGCCGTATATGCAATCCGGATCGGCCTGATAAAAATAGTTCCTGGATTTGCAGACAGCATTGAAAAATTCCCTGTCTCCCACTTCATTTTCCTTGAGGGCGGTGACAAAATTCTTCCAGGAGTCTGTCAGAAGGCTCATCTTCCTGTTGTCAACGGCAGCAAGCGTCATATAAGAGCGCAGAAGCGACTTGAACTTGGGGGCATCTGCATTGATATCCTGACCTTTTTTCCGGAAATGCTCCACCATGCCGATGGCAAACTCCTCACTGTCAAAAGACACGCCCTTATTCAGCTTTTCCTGAACAGACTTGAGTATATTTCCCCACTCATAAAGATTGGAGGTAAAAGAAATGTTTTCAGATGCAACGGTTATGTCTGATGCGTCCTTCATCTCGGCGAGAGCTTCAGCATTCCCTGTCAGACAGGAACTGAAGGCCATAACATCGACCTTATCCTTCCGTCCTGTCTCTTCATTGGATTTTCTGACACCTTCCTGAACCGATCTGGAGAGCTCACCGGGCTTCATGCCGAGAGCTCCCTTCCAGGCGTTTCCATGGCCCATGAAGACTATTATAAAATGCTTTGCAGGGTAGTGTTTCATCCCCCATTCCACAAATTGCTCAAGCGTCTGCGGTGAAGACATGTACTGCTCATCATCGAGCTTTTTCAATACCCTCGATTCATACTGCTTCGACTTCATCCTTAACTTGTCGAGAGGCACCTTCTTTTCCCGAAACTCGCGGCGCATCTTCATCACTTCAGGGCTGAAGGGATCACTTCCGCATTTTTCTATGCCGAATTCCACGGCCTTATCATAGTATTCTCTTGCATTTTCCCTGTTTCCCTCGGATCTGTATGTTTCCGATATGACGTAGGCAAGATAGGCGTTTCCAGGCATTTCGGCCTCAATACTATGCCATTCGGACACAGGAATCGACAGATCGCCGTGATCAGCCTTCCTTACCTCATATCGGCGAATGCCTGTCCAGTCACTGTCAATCGGAATGCGGATGCCGCCCTCTCTGGCAGTCATATCTGTCGGCGAAGATCTCCCGACCTGGGCGACAATGTTCATATTCGCATCGCTTCCAACCTCTTCCAGATTCAGGAACGATTCAGCGACATGCTCTCCAATATCGCTATACTGCCCGTTCATATAAAAAAGAACGGTGACCTCCTTTTCAGGAGGGTCCCTGTGAGGAATCACCCTGTCTGCAAGAGATTTCATCCTGTCCAGAAATGACGGAGCAGAATCTCTTTTTTCAAAGAGGTCCTTCTCATTACACGGAGGCTCTGCTCCCTTGTACGGTAAAACATCCGAACTGTCGGCAGGTATTCCCCGGGCGGAAAGCTCCGGACTATACTTCCTGATCTCCATCTATGGGATGCCCTTTCATAAAACAAAAGAACGCCTGTACTATTCCCTATTTTACAGTAACATGACAATGAAAAAGATGCAATTTCCATTTTGTTAACATAACGCAAGGGACAGACAAACGCAGTCGTTATCCCCACAAGGGGGGCAGGCAACGTTTCTATAGAAGCTCCGGGACATGTATTGTCCGGTTAAGAAGGAGAGTGAAAGATATATGTGAAAGTAATCAGAGAGTCGAGAGTCATTCTCCCCTCATGTAATTCAGAGATAAACTTTGAAAACGGCAAATTCCGTCTACGGAGGACTTTTAATATGTACCGCATTCTGCTGATCGAATGCACTCCTGATTTTGTTCATCGTTTTACCAATCATTACAAGGAATATATTGTTGTAGATGCCCCCATGACCTTTGACGAGGAGCCTGCACTCAGAAAGGAGATAGATGCCGTCATAGTCGGAGGCGGTCTCGACAGCTTTCTACGTTACCGTGACTATCTGAATGAAAAGGTTCCGGGAATACCTCTTTTCATCTGCACAACTAAATGGAAAAACAGAGAGGCAAAGGAAGCTTTTTCTTATGGCGTATGGGATTACTATACCGATGAAGAGTTTTTCACACGAAGAGAAGACGTTCTCTCGTCTCTCGCAAGAATCACTGCACAGCGGAAACTCGAAGAAAACTGGAAGAAAGAAAAAGCAATGCTGGAAAACATTTTCGAACTCAACCCTTATTCGATCAGCATATGGGACGGAGAAGGGTACTTCAAGCGTGGAAACAGAGCCCACCTCAGGCTTTTCAAGGTGCAGCCTCTTCGGGATGAGCCAGTCTTTGATGAAGAATCCGACTTCAGCGCAGAACAGAAAGAGGCAATAAGAAAGAACCTCAGAGACAGGCATGAAGGAAAAGGCTTTAATATTTTCCTGGAGCCGTTCTTATGGGAAAAGAATGCGGCAAGGTATGCTGAACGTTGGAGAAAAGGCGAAAGAGTATCATTTTCGCCCATCAGGCTTGACATGTCGCAGCATATTCCGGGCCTGCCTGAACACTCAGTTCATATCAAGGGAGAGTGCTTTTCAGTCAAGAACAACGCTGGAATAGTCGAATACTATGTAGTAATAAATGAAGATATTACCGCAGCGATAAGGGCCGAAGAAAAGCGCGAAAAGAAACTGAAAAAAAGAGATGTGGTGCCGGAGGAACAGCTCAGGGAAAATGCTCCAAAACTTTCCGGTGCAAAGAAAAAAAATACCGACGGAGCGGGAGAGATCAAAAAGCCGGCTGATGCTCCCACTCTTAATGGCACTGATATCATAAGGAAGGCTAAGGGTGCGGCTCCCGGTCTCACCGTTCCGGAGCTGCCGAAGAAGTCTGAGCCTCAGCGCCGCAAAAGCAGGAAGAAGAAATAGACGTATTCAGGTGAAACACTGTGATAAATACCAGAATTCTGATATTCTCCGTAATCCTCTGTCTTTTCTGGACGGGGTGCGCGAAGAGTCCCGAATTACAGAAAAAGATACAGGCCCAGCAGGAGTTGAAGCGCAGAAACGCGACTTTTGACAGCAATACCCTGGTACAAATTTCTTTTGACGGCAAGAACGAAGATGTATCCCTTTATCTCGATGCCGGGATGAGTCCCGACACAAAGGCCTCCATGAACTACAGGGAAGAGAACAGTGAGGAGGCAACCTTCACAGATTTCACGCCTCTCCACGCTGCTGCCCTGAAAGGCAATACCACACTCGTGGAGCTCCTTATTGCAAGAGGTGCTGATATCAATGCCACATGCACCTCCACATCCAGGAACTACATATACAAAAAAGGCACAGCCCTTCACATTGCAGTAAGGGAAGGTCACACCGATGTGGTAAAGACACTTCTCAAACACGGCGCCGATGTCAACGCCAGGGTCAATGACGAAATAACACCGCTTCTACTTGCCAGGGATTCGAAAAACGCACACATAATAAGGCTTCTGGAAGAGAATGGCGCCGTAGAATAGCAGCATTTCATCATTACCGCTTAATGGCTCTTTCCGAGAACATGCAGACAGCGCCTGAAGCCTGCGAACCGGTTGATTGAATGCCCGTCAAGAGCGCTGTCCATTATGGCAGGAACTCTGCAGCCTCCCCTGCAGGACGGAAAGTAGTCACAGCCATTGCAGGGAGGCTCACATCGATCGATTTCCTCCATCCAGTTCCATTCTATACAGAGCTCCCTGCCATCCCAGGCTCCTATGGCGAGCTCATTCATCTCTGTCATGCACGGGCAGGGAAAAAGCTTCATATCCTGCAGCCGCAGCGCAAAGTGATTAAATCCGGCGTTACAGAAGCGATCGGCCAGAGGCTTTGCAAAAAACCAGCATTTTTTCCCGGGACTGTTTACAAAATCAGGGCCCCAGCAGGCATCCAGCTCGACCTGAAATGGAACATTTCCCTGAAAGCTCATAATGGTGCGATATGCCTTATATGTATCGGAAGCACTGAGAATTGCTCTTCTCCCCAGGGTGTTGCGGGCATTGCCGGCAAAGCCAAAGGGGATAAACTCAATGAAATCGATGGAGCGCTCTTCCCTGCACAGCTCCATCATATCTCCGATATCATCGATATTCAAACCTGACACCACATAGTTGATTCCAAGCGAAAGAGTGAAATATCGATGAAAATCTCTGATGAAGTGCAGGATGTCCTCGTAGTCATCAATGCCGCCGGCGCGCCGATGTATCTCCGGACGTGAGCCGTGAAGACTTATCACCACAGCGGTATTGAGTGAGTTCATGTAGGCCCTGTCCGCTTCATTGAGGGAAAAGTCAGCGGTAACATTGAGCCATTCGGGATTCTCACCTTCAAACTGCCTTGTAAGTCTGAAGATATCAACTGAGCGGGCATTTACATAAAAATCGTAGAGATGGGCATTATAGCCCTTTTCCATCAATGTGCGGGCCGTATCTGCAATGACATGATAATCCACAGGATCTGCCGGTCCATATGCGCAGAGATCACAGCTCCTTCTGCAGTTCTTATGGACCAGTGTGACTGTTTTATTCATACGTCAAGAGGCAAGCGGCAGCGAACATGCTCCGGTCAGCGCCATCACCGCGGCAATGCACTTCCTGTAACCCTCTACTGCATCTCCGGTTCCAACTGTATTTGCAAAATTTTTATTGATCGATCTTACCACGTCTTTTCTATCTGTATGAACTGCATAGTGGCTCATCAATACGAGATTCTCACGCAGGAACGAACGCTGAAATTCACTTTCTCTCTGCTCATTGCAATACTGTTCATTCAATCTCAGCGCTTCTCTTGCCCATTTGTTGAGCGGTACCGCACAGGGTCCGGAGATAGCAATCACTCCAAGAGTGGCTGCCATAAGCTGGGCCTCTCCTGTGCCTGAAATCCGCTCATTGAGTTTGAGCCTGTGCAGCGAATAGTCGATATGGTGCTTGAGCAGTTCAAATTCACCAACTCTGTCATAGCCATCAATCATCGAGCACATGGAATTGAGAGTGGATTCAAGAAATTCTTCTCTCTTTTCAGCGCTGTTCTGATATTCAGGAAGCGTAGTGCTGACGTCAACAGCACTGCGTGCCCACTCTGAAAATACCTTTGTCTTTTCACTCTGAGAAGGTACTGAAGATGATACCATATTAATACACTCCACTGTGCTTTTTCTTCATTATCCACTGCAGTGGGGTGACAATCAAGTTCCAGAAGCGCTCCAATTTATAAGTGCTTATCCATTTTCCACCTGATCATTCGATTCCTCTCGAGACTCATCAGGGAGCGAATCGCTCCGCTCTTCAGCAGCGGACTCTTCCAATGCCGGCACTTCCTTCTTCTTCTCTTCATGCACAACAGGAAGAGGCGGCAGGCTTCTATTATCCTTGTTCACCTGCTCGACAATCTTATCGAGCACGTCATCAGAACGATCGGTCGACACCTGACAGGTACCTACCTGGGCGTGGCCTCCCCCTCCATAGACTCTCATAAGCATTCCTATGTCAGTTGTGGATGTTCTGCTCAGAATACTGTGCCCTACGGCAAAAACCACAATGTTTCTGGTCAGACCCCACATGACCCGGATCGAGACATTAGCCTCCGGGTAGATGGAGTATTCGACAAAACGGTTTCCCACATAAGGGAGATCTACTTCTCTCAAATCAATAACAAGACATCGTCCATACAGCTTCGAATGGTCCCGTATCATCTGCTGATAGGGCTGCTGATGTTCGAGATAGCGATTTACTCTCTCCTTCACATCAGAGATCTCGAGAATTTCTTCTATTGGTTTGGCTCTGCAGTATTCTACAAGATCCTCCATCAGGTTGTAGTTGCTTATCCGGTAGTCTTTATAACGCCCAAGACCTGTCCTGGGATCCATTACGAAAGCAAGAAGCATCCAGCCCTGAGGGTTCTGGATATCTTCGATGGTCAGATCGCCGGAGTCGCTTTTATCAACTGCTTCTATCATCTGTTCATACTGAGGATACCTTGCTTTCCCGCCATAATACTCATAGACGATACGGGCACAGCTCTTCTCTGGCCTTGATTCTCCCTTGAAATCGGCGGCGAAAAGGCCCAGAACATCATCTTCGCTCTTATGGTGATCGAACCACATGCCGCAGGTAGGCCAGTAAGGGATATTGGTCAGCACATCATTTTCATCTATCTGCACTTTTCCATCCTGCACATCTTTGGGATGGACGAACTTATACTGGTCAATAATCCCTTCCTCTTTGAGAATCACCGCACATATCAATCCATCAAAGTCCGACCTAGTTACAAGTCTCATAAATTAGCTCCTCACATAGTATTATGTTCCATCTCAGCATAATGTGTTGTCCAGTCCCTGAACATCTTCTGTTAAGGCTCCTGATTGGAAGGAAAACTTTTCCGCCCTTCAGAAACAGGGTGTATATTTCTTTACGATGAAAGAGGCAATATCCTTCCATGACCTGAATTTTTCTATTCTTTGTTGATGTGCGGCTTTTTCTTCAAGACTCTCACTGCATACCCATGGTTATTGTGCAAAAAGAATTAAAGAATCCCCGGCCGTGAATAATCTCCCCAACGATTGACTGCACATCAGAAGGGATATGACAGGAGGCCATAGAAATCATATACTGCGGAGAGACGGTCTAGGCGGAAACGCGATGGATTTGTCTTTCTTTTATATAGAGGAGTATGACTGGCGCAGTCATGTCAGACCTGCAGTCTTTCGTGAGCATCAGTATATCAAAGAAACAGGTGATAAACAATGAAAGTCGTCAACACCTCGCTGCAGAAAGCAAAGTCAGCAAGCAACGGCTCAAGGAAAAAAGAGCGGAAGAAAATCGGCATTATCATCATGCTCGCTGGAATACTTATTATTTTTATATCGTCTTTATTAAATACGATCCAGAATGAGTGCTTTGATGCCAAAAGCCAGATGTCACACAACGTTTTCATCTTTGATATCATATCTACATTCGGCGTGCTGCTGATTCCCTTGGCGCTATTCATGATTCTGCACAGAGAAGCCATAAAGGAAGAGGCGCACATCCCGGAAGAATATCTCTACTCATCTAGAGACAATAAGGCCTGCATTCCGGCAGAATGGAACTGACACGAGACCGATCCGATGAAGCCTGGATTACCTGACCACAGTGATATAGTGAGGCAGGTTTTCGCATACAGCAGATAATAAAGGAAAGTGAGAACATGATATTTGACGTGATACTGACCGCAGGAAGCGTTTATGACGGATCAGGAGATGCTCCCTGCACCGCCGACATTGCCATTAATGGCGATACGATACAGGCAGTTGGCTCTCTTGTATATGAAGGTGCGCAGGCAGAAAGAATAATCGACTGTAAAGGTAAGGCGGTTGCACCGGGATTCATAGACATGCACTCCCATGCAGACCTTTCCCTTTTCTGTGATAGACAGTCACTCCCAAAAACGATGCAGGGCGTAACAACAGAAGTAATCGGAAACTGCGGACTGGCTCCTGTCCCTGCCAGAGCCGATGATCTGGAAGCACTGAGATGCTATCTGGGCGGAGTAATGGGCTATTTCCCGGACTCTTTCAGAGGCCTTACCGTTCATGATTACCTGAACGAACTTGAAAACCAGGGCACCGGTGTCAATGTGGTACCTCTGGTGGCTCATGGAGCTCTCAGAAGAAAAACTGGCTTCAATGACTGCCTGACCATTACTGATGAGGCCCAGAAAGCGATGGAGCGTGATCTCGAAGAAGCAATGGACATGGGAGCCTTCGGGCTCTCAACAGGACTCGCCTATCCTCCTGCATATTTTGCCGATACTGAAGAGCTTGTTAAGCTGACAAGGATCGTCCGGAATCGTGATGGACTGTTTGCAATCCATCTCCGCAGTGAAGGCACATTTGTCGAAGAAGCTCTCGATGAGGCGCTTTCCATAGCTGAAAAATCAGGTGTGAGGCTGGAGATCTCGCATTTCAAGGCCTATGGAGAGAAAAACTGGCATAAGACCGAATCACTCCTCTCCCATCTGGAGAAGGCTGAAAAGAGCGGCATCCCTGCGGCATTTGACGCCTATCCCTATATCTTCGGCAGCACCACACTCTCGGCACTTCTTCCGCCTTCACTTATTACTGACATATCGTCTCTTGGCGATGCGCTGAAGGATAATACCTTTAAAAAGCGCATCATCGAAGAGATCTGTGTAGAGCATCCCGGCAAGGAGAACTATGTAGCACTTCTGGGGTGGAACAAGCTGATATTTGCCGGAGGTGCATCCGGAAAGAATGATGAATACAACGGCTTATCTCTGGAGGAGATTGCAATCCGGACAGACATGACACCTGAAGAGACACTGTTATCGATCCTCTGTGCTGAAGGCGGATCTGCATCCATGCTCACAATGGGAATGTGCGAGGAGAGCGTGCAGGCCATGCTCTCCCACCGCCTTCACTGTATGGGAAGCGACGGTCTCTATGGCACAAGGCCTCACCCCCGGACTTATGGCTCTTTTGTAAGACTGCTGGACCGATACACCAGAGAGATACCGCTCTTCAATTTGTCAGAAGCCATTTCACACATGACCTCAAGAACAGCCGAACGACTGAGACTTGACAGGCGAGGCAGAATAAAAGAAGGGTTTTCAGCCGACATCGTCATATTTGACTGTGAAACAGTACATGAAGGAGCAACTCTTGACGATCCCAGAAGATACCCCACAGGGATCGATTATGTCATGGTGAACGGAGTTCTTACCGTAGACAGCGGAAAACCCACAAAAGCCCTGCCCGGCCGTGTACTGAGAAATGCAAAGTGAGTGACTCATCTATGAATAAAACGGAAAAGCAGCAGAGAACCGCACTATTCTATAAATTGACGGCCATGATGCCTTTGCTGTGCATGATACTACTGTCTCTCCTGATCTTTTCATCTCCTCTGACAGCCCAGGAAAAACCCCTGATAAAAAAAACCGGCCAGAAATACTGGATTCCCAACACAACTGTCAAGACATTCCCTTATGCAAGCGCAGTCTGTTGTACGGAGCACGTTCTTTATATAGCCATGACCGGTGGTCTGGGAGAGATCAATCTAACCAGCAGCAGCTTTTCAATCTACCCGATCGGTGACGACGAGCAAAGCGGCGACATAACTTCCCTTGCTCTTATCGACGATACCCTCTGGATTGCGACCAGACGGGGCATTCGCCTTTTCAACACAAAGGAAAGAATAATAATCGGCAGCGTCACACCACAGAACAGCCCACTCGGTGATGAAAATAACATCCTCTTCACTGTCGACAGAGATGCAAAGTATCTGTATGTGATGAGCTTCGGTCACGCTCAACGGTATGATATGCAGAAAAAACGGTGGGAAGACCTGACACACATTTTCAGCGAGCACAACCTGGGAGAGCCTGGCTCAAACATCATATGCAGTATTGATGATGCAAATGTATGGATAGCATCCAGCGCCCACGATCAGAGCAAAGGCGGACTCCTCCGATACAATAAGAAGGAGAAAAGCTGGGGACTATACCGGGATCAGCTCGTCGGCACGAAAAACCCGAAGCGTATTGACATTGCAGACATGCTGCTTGCACCCTCCACGATGCTGGTCCTTACCAATGATAAGATTGCACGGTATAATATGAAACAGAACAGGTGGGAAAACTTCCCCTCTTCTGATCTGTCGACACTGGGGCCTCTGGTTGTATCCCTTTATCCCCGCTTCACAGGCTACTACTGCGAGGACTCTCACTGCCTTACAGGCCTCGTGTCCTCATATCTGAAAGAAAAGATCCGCCTGGAAGAATTCAAGGAAGTGTATTTTACCGGAAGCAAGGCAATAGCTCTGAAAACCGACTCAGTTACTCTGCTGGAAGGAAAGAAAGATGATTCTGTCATACACTATACTGACTGTCCGCTCAACTTCGAGAGAACACTGGGATGTGACGGCGTTTCAAAGGCGCTGTTCCTTACCAATAGAGGACTCGAGCTGCTCGATGCATTAAAAATCGAGATCGTCCCACTCAGAAACTCTGAGTATTTCATCGGAAAAAACGATTTTTACGACTATCAGTGCGTCTGGAAGGATGATTCGGCCTTCGTTCTCATTAAAAAAACTGCCGGCCCGGATGAAGAACAGTCGGTACAGTTCGCGAAGCTCTACACGATCGACCTGTCCAAAGCTTCAGTGTCGTTGAAGACGCCAAAAAACTCCAAGTGGATAGAAGATCTCTTCCTGTATAAGGGCAATGTATACTGCGCCACCGACAAAGGCCTCATGGCCTGGAAAGACGACGCCTGGATATCTACGAAAGAGAAGGTGCAGTGGAGCCCTCCGCCATTCCCGCCTCCTTCCCGGAAAGTGGTGTACACGCTTAAGGGCGGAAAGAAGATAGAATGGAATACAAGGGGAGTGCTGATTTACTGAGGGGCGTTCTGAGAGGTTTAACAGGAAGGCAGATAGCGATGAAGCAGTCGGATGATGAGCACCCATCCAGGAAGACATTGGTTTTTATGAGGTGTATTGCTCCACTCGTTCTGAGACAGATAACAGTCTACCAGAAACACGAGAAATAAAACATTGGGATTTCATCTCTCCCTTTTTTTCTCCAGAACCCAGTCTTTCATCATTCCATCATTCTCCCCTTACAGGGACAGGTAAACAGCACCGTTACAGCAATATTGTAGAAGTTGCGAGACGTCCCCCCGTTCTGTGCTCCACGGCACAGACCTTCCGCCTTTGTGGTGATATACTGAAATCAGGAAAGGGAAGAACATACCAGAGGTCAATAAAAAGTTTAAGATATGGTTCTCCGAACTAGTACGCGCAGGCGTTACCCCGACACGGAGAACCTACATGGGAACACCGAAAGCGCTCTGAAAGGAACCAGGGCGCTTTTTATTCTGGTATAATCATTTTCAGGCTTCCGTGCCGTCGGTACAGACTGCCGGAAAGGAATGACAGCTGCAGATGGAGAACTCGTCGAAAGATGGAATTCTTTACCGGAGAGACATGTAATGGCAACTCAGGATAACACCGGTTTTCCCCCGGCCACCAAGATTACTTTCGGCGTAAATAAAGACAACATCCAACTCCTCACCGAAAGCCGCCGCGATCTGCCAGTTGAACTGGCCAACCAGATCGTCACACAGGATGCTGTAATATATTTCAGAAGCGTACCACTTAAAATCAAAGAGCTTCTTCCATCCTCACCGGCTGTCATAACGAGACTTACCCACCTCTCCTTCGAAGAAGAGAATTTCACAGCTCCCCCGGAATCTGAGCTGGAGCGTCAGGTAGCAAAGCTCTGCTCCACCGACGATGCGCCTGAAACGGCTGAGCCGCTTCAGGCGCCTCCCTCATTGCCCTTTGCCAAAGAAATCGCCCTGGGTGTCAGAGGCTGCGATATTCCCGCCCTGGAAAAGAATGTCGATCTGTTGCAGAAAAAACTGGACGGAATAAAGGCATTTGAGAAGAAGACTGTCTTCTTCGATCAGATTCCTCTTCTGGTAATGTCTGTCAAGCCTGGAAGTCCTTCAGTGATAAACAGGTTCACAAGGCTCTCACTTTCAGAGCATGATTTTCTCCCAACCGAGCTGCCACCGGCACCAGAAGCTACCGACACTCAAAAAACCGTCTACCTCGCCATATTCTGTGCTGTTTTCGTGGGACTGTTGATTCTGGGGCACTATCTCTGGGGCTATTTTACAGGCTCCAACCAGGCAAATCTCTATTACACAGTAAAGATACCTGTAAGCGTCCCTATAAAAGCTGAAATTCTCAAAATAGCGACCGATACGGTGGAAAAACGAATACAGGCCGCTAAAATCGATGCTCAGGTCGTCCTTAAAAAGGATGAGCGGATAGAGATAAAAACCAGAATGATCACATTAAAGCTCGAGAGTCTTGTCGAACCTGAAGGCAGAATATCCCTCAGAGCCTACACTTCCTCTGACGGAAGAGGTGAATGGACCATGCTGGTCGATCATCTCAACATCACAGGAGCTGTAATAAAAAAAGGTCCTTCAGGCAAGCCTGAGGTTCATTTCACTATATCAGAAAGCTCTGTCAGTAAATGTATCGAGGCCTTCATTAATTATCCCGATTCAGCAGTGAGCGTTTTCATGGACGAAGAAAAGATTTCTCTCCCTGTCGTAAAAGATGAGATAAAACGGGGTAAGGGAATCATCCGTGACAAAGCTCTTACCGAAGAAAGGGCAGAGATAATTGCAATAATAATGAACTGCGGCACATATCCCTATCCACTTGAACAATCGACACAATGAAAGTGTTACTGTTTCTGATCTTCTAATCTTCTCATCTCATCCTTGAGAATCCGGCGAAAATCGTGAGGTGACACAAGGTAGAAGCCGCATCCTTCTATAACGTCGGTTCCGCATCTTATCAGGTCGGGATCAGGATAATCCACACATACCTGCGGCCTGTCACGATAAATTGTGCAGCGGTTTCTGCTATCCAGCTTTTTACAGGAGAATAGAAGCGCACCATCCTTGTCGACACCTTTCTGAACAAAGATCAGATATCGATCATCTTCCGCTACAAGAGACTCATATTCCTCCACTTTTGTGATCTTTCTTCCTCCAACAGTGAGCGCCACATCTCTGCAGCATGAGCCGCAACGCCGGCATCGTCCAAGCCTGAAATAGTCATGAGGCTTCCCAAGAAGCTTTCTTATAATCCGCTCAAATTCAATCTGAATAGTTCGAAAAAAAAACCTCATTACGTCTCCAGAAACACTTGACGTTTCACGTGAAACATCTACTATTCCTCTTACCTTACTTCTTCTGCCAGCGAAAGCACCTCATATAGACTGTGTATGGTGAAATCACACCATGAGCTATTTCCGAAAAGGGAAGTCTGTGGCTCCTGAACTATCCTGACTGCCTTTATTCCCGACTCATGAGCTCCATCAAGCTCCTGACAGGCGCCATCACCGATGAAAAGACATTCTTCCTTCTGCAGTCCCAGCCGAGAGAGAGCCATTCCGTAGATTACCGGATCAGGCTTGGCTACACCTGCCTGACAGGAAATAATCCGGACATCCAGAAGCGGTGTGAGATTGAGATGCTCCAGCAGGGGCATGGTGTTGTATGAGGCATTGCTGACCAGTGCGGTCCGATAACCAAGGCTTCTCATTTCAAGCAGCGTCCTGCTGGTGTCAGGATAGAGATGCGCACTTTCAATCAGGCGCTCAAGCTCAAGTCTTGACAGATAATCTCTCTTCTCTTCACCAAGACTCACGCCAAAGTGAGATGCGATGAGATCGAGCATCTGCTCAGTGCTGGAAATCTTCCCTGTGAATCGATCGCCTGAAAGACTCCGCCAGTAGTCTTTGAACTCTCCCGGTTCAATATTCAGACTGCAGGCCATCTCTTCTCTCCAGTTGATAAGGAGTCTCTCATCGAGATAGACGAGCGTATCAAAGAGATCTATCAGAAAAGCCTTGATCATGCAGCGTTTTCCTCTCTTTTCAGGGTTTCAGAGCCAATAGGTCACAGAATGGTCCGGAACTGTATTCAGCGCCATTGTCCTTCTTATACAAACGCGCATTATAAATTGCACTATCAAAACTTCTGGAATCATCTATCAACGCTCATTTGGCAATTTAGAATGCTGCAGTTTGTTATGCTGGTGAATATAACATCTGCCGCCGCTTAAAAATACAGGCATTGATTCCCGGAGTTCCGGAATACTCCTGATACTCTCAAGATACTGGGAAAACATCTGCCTGTCAAGATGAGAAATTAAGAAAATTCAGAGAAGAAGAAGGATAGAAGACACTACAGGCCTAAATAGTACACATTGGCACCGGCTCATGAAAGCAGGACAGACAATGTGTCTCAGTGAGAAACATACTTCTCCATTTTACGATCCTTTTCTGAGAAAGCTTGAGGAAAGCTATATAATTTCATATCTCAAGCCGTCTATGAAAATGCTGTATCTTGGATGCGGCGGCATAAAAGAGTTTAGCACTTATGCTCCTCTTGTACAGACCATCACAGCTCTTGAATCTGACGGAAATATCACTACTGCAGCAAGAAGAGAGGCAGAGGAAAAGGAACTCAGTAATATCTCTTTCATAGAAGGAAGTATTGACGCCATCTCATCAAATAACGGAGAAGATCATTACGACTGTATCATCTCACCACAGTGCCTGACTGGCATCCCTGAATGGAATCTTCAGGAGAAAACCCTTAACGGGCTTAATAAAATTCTGAAACCTGATGGTCTCCTCATTATTTCGGAATGTTTCTACGATGAACTGGAGTATCTTAATAAGCTGAGAGGAAAGCTCGGGCTTCATATTATTCATGGCAATGCCTCCCGAGAGCGCTCTTTTTATCCGATGCATCACAGTGAGTTTGACATCTGGGCACTCAGGAACTTCACGATAGAATCACTTCGCGATTATGGAATGTACTTTTTTCTCACATGCATCGTCCAGCCACTCTGCAATTCATCTCAGAAATCTTCCACCGATACTTCTCTGAATGAGGTGGCACTTACATTAAGCACTGTAACGCAGAAGCCGGTCTTCAGGGAGATAAGCGCCGTGCTCTGCTACATACTGAAAAAGAAGTAAAGGCCAGACACTATGCCTGCCTCAGGATATTCTGGAACCAACTCTGACCTATTGCAGAAAATGACCAGATTACTAAAGCAGATACTTAAAAAATTAATCATCAACGGAATATATGCCGCGTTTCCTGTAATCTGCCTTTTATCAGCTCCTTATCTGATCCTGGACTCTTACATCAGGAGAAAGCTGCATATAAAGCCCAGAATCATCTGGGGTCCAACTCCGATTATCAATATTGCCACTAACGCCGCTGCCGACAGACTCACAGGCTATAGAAGCGATACTCTGGTATATGAAACTTATTATATCACAGGAGAGTTCACCTACTCGATGGAAGCACATATGCAGAAGAAGTTCGGCCCTTATGTCGTTCCCCTTGCTGTTTTTCTGTGGAGCTGCCTTCGATACGATATCTTCCAGTTTTTTTTTGATGGAGGCTTTCTCGGACGCACTCCCTTCAGGCAGTATGAGCTTCCATATCTTAAATGGATAGGGAAAAAGATAGTGGTATCCACGTATGGGGCTGATGTACGGGTAGAATCGATCACAGAGGCTCTGGGAAAGTATCACGGATGTATGTATTGCAAAGTGCGCGGCAAAGGCTGTATATGTGATCCAGAAAGAGCCGAGAGGAATATTCAACATATAAGTAAATATGCCCATGCACTCCTCTCCATGGGTGATATGAATGAATATGTTCCTGGCAGCAGAAAAGACATATTCTTCTGGGCAATAGATACATCACAAATACCTTTCGTGGGACAGCCCGATACGGATGATCCGATTCTGGTGCTTCACGCCCCTAATCATCCCGATTACAAGGGGACCTGTCACCTGGAGGAGGCAATAGAAGCGCTAAGAAGAGAAGGCTTGAATGTAGAGCTTCTGCTGGTACAGAAAGTCCCCAATAAAGAAGCGCTGGATATATATAAAAAAGCCCATATTGTGGCGGAGCAGTTCCTGATAGGATGGTACGGATACTTTGCAGTAGAAGCCATGGCACTTGGGAAGCCTGTAATCACATATATCCGAAAACCACAGGAATATCTCCCCAAAGGGATCCAGTGCCCTGTCATCAATGCTGATCCCGACAGCCTGAAGGATGCCCTAAGGACCCTGATAAAAGACCCGGCACTGAGACAGACTCTGGGAGAGCAGGGCAGGCGATATGTGGAGGAAGTCCATTCATTTCAGACAATAGGACACCAGATGCACTCTCTTTACCAGGAGCTGTGGAAATAAATCAGGTATCGAAGACTTGAGGACCTGACACAGAGGATATAAGAGGAAACTCCCCATCAGTGACGAACTTGGCGATACTGATGTGGATATATTACAGAAACAGGGCGTGATGCATAATGTGCGGTATAGTTGGAATTCTCGATCTCAATCAGGACCCAGTGTCATCGAAGCTTATCAAGGAAATGTCTGAAGTACTCCACCACAGAGGGCCGGATGACAAGGGTTACTATATAGATGAAAATCTGGCACTTGCCCATCGGCGTCTGTCAATCATCGATCTGTCTCCTGCGGCCCACCAGCCCATGTCAAATGAAGACGCCACTGTGATTCTTGTATTCAATGGGGAGCTTTATAACTTCCAGGAACTCAGGACAGAACTCACTGCAAAGGGTCACCGTTTTCATTCACAGACCGACTCTGAAGTGATAATACACAGCTATGAGGAATGGGGAATCGATAGCCTGAACAGATTCAACGGCATGTTCGCCTTTGCCATCTGGGATAAAACGAAAAGAAGGCTCTTTGTCGCCCGCGATCGATATGGCATCAAACCTCTTTACTACGGCATGGTGAAGAACAAATTTGTCTTTTCTTCAGAGATAAAGGCAATCCTGCTTCATCCGGAGTACATATCAGGGATAGATTACAAAGCGCTGGAAGAATACTTTACCTTTCAGAACATCTTCTCTGACCGCACTCTGTTTGACGGCATAAAGATAGTTCCACCAGGACACTTCATAGTGATCGAAGAAGGGGCCCTGAAGCCCAATCTGTCTCAATATTGGGATTTTGACAGAATCTTTACCGCAGATACCTCAGTCATAGATGAAAAAGCGTATGTCAAAAAGCTTCAGTTTCTCTTCGAACAGGCAGTCGTTCGTCAGCTCATGAGTGATGTACCTCTTGGCAGCTACCTTTCAGGAGGTATGGATTCCGGCTCCATCGTCGCAGTGGCAAGCAAGAACCTTCACCGCCTGATGACCTTTACAGGAGGCTTCGATCTTTCATCTGTGACAGGCCTCGAACTGGTCTTTGACGAAAGAGAGCAGGCTGAGCTCCTTTCCAATACATTTCTCACAGAGCATTACGAAATGGTTCTCCACTCAGGAGACATGGCGTGGGTACTACCCCGCCTCGTCTGGCATATCGAAGATCTGAGGGTCGGGATGTGCTATCAGAACTTCTTCATCGCCCGCCTGGCAAGCAAGTTCGTCAAAGTAGTGCTCTCCGGAGCCGGAGGAGATGAGCTGTTTGCAGGATATCCCTGGCGGTATGAAAAGGTTCTGGCGTGCAGGACACCGGAATCATTCAACAGGTCTTACTATGAATACTGGCAGCGCCTTGTTCCTGAGGAAGAAAAAGACAGCTTCTTTACCACAGAGACCAGGAAAGCAATAGGAGATTATTCATCATACGACGTCTTCAGGGAAATACTCAAACCTGCCGATGGTGCCTCACAGAATATGCCGCAGAAAGAATACAACCTCAACAGGGCTCTTTACTTTGACGCCAAGACATTTCTGCACGGCCTCTTTGTCATAGAGGACAAGGTCAGCATGGCCAACTCGCTCGAGACCCGTGTCCCCTTTCTGGACAATGATCTTGTGGATTTTACCCTCTCCATGCCTTCACGCCTGAAGCTCCGAATGGACTCGTGTGCCGGAAATACCGCAGTTGAAGACACCTGCAACGGATCAGTGCTTCAGTCGAGCAATGGAAAGCACATACTGCGGGAAGCCATGAAAAAGCTCACACCCATGTCAATACTCAACCTGAAGAAGCAGGGATTCAGCCCGCCTGATGGGTCCTGGTATCGGGGAGAAAGTATGAACTACATAAAGAAGATCCTTCTTGATAAACGTACATCGAGCCGCGGCTTTTTTGAATCTCATTTCATCAGAAAAGTAGTGGATGAGCATACAGGAGGTATAAAGAATCATCGTCTGCTCATATGGAGCCTCCTTTGCTTTGAATGGTGGAACAGAATCTTCATGGACAGCGGAAAAGACGAAATCAGGAATGCATCACCTTTCCAGGGATCGTGACTGGCTAAATGAACATGCAGACAACGATACAGGTCCAGGACTGTCATTCTGCCGGAGAAGAACATAGTTTGCTTTGCCCACAACTGGAATAATAAATTAAAAAACAGATTGAACCCATTGACTTTCGTGGTATCTGGAGAGTTTTCACAGAAGTTTCAATGCATGACTTCACCTAGGATTTTTAATGAGTTCGGTGAATATTAGAAGACTATTCTGAAAAAGGTTCACTCACTGCCACAATACAGGAAAGAATCCATGGAAATCGATGCGCGCCATATTTAAGCTTCAAAATCATTACCAGGCTTTCACTGAAATCATAATGCTCTTTACGCGGCACCGCCAGCTCACTCTCGAGATGGCGAAGAGGGAGATAACCGATCGCTACCTTGGTCAGATCTTCGGGGCTTTCTGGGCTCTGGCCCATCCCCTCGTGTTTATCCTCGTCTATATCTTCATATTCGGCTTCGTCTTCAAGGTGAAAATCGGTGGAACAAGAGATCTCCCGCTCGACTATACAGTCTATCTCCTTTCAGGCCTTATACCGTGGCTATGTATCCAGGAAGCCATGGCAAAAAGTACTACTGTCATTGTGGCAAATGCCAACCTGGTCAAACAGGTGGTGTTTCCCATCGAGATTCTTCCTGTCAAAGGAGTCATATCGTCTGTATTCACACAGTGCATCTTTCTCGCAATGCTGGTAGTATATGTGCTCTTCACATATCATCACCTGCCCTGGACATATATATTGCTGCCACTCCTCATCCTCGTCGAGGCAATGGGAGCCATCGGCATCTCTTACATTCTCTCTTCGGTTAGCGTCTATTTCAGAGACCTCAAGGATTTTGTGACGGTCTTTGTAGTGGTTGGCGTATATCTGATTCCGGCTTTCTATCTTCCCGAGTTTGTGCCTGCGGCGTTCAGACCGCTTCTCTACGCCAATCCTTTCAGCTATCTGATATGGTGCTTTCAGGATGTCCTGTACTACGGACGTTTTGAGCACCCATGGGCGTGGGGAGTCTTTTTCATTCTCTCACTGGGCACATTCTACTTCGGATACCGTATTTTCAGAAAGCTCAAACTCATGTTTGGAAATGTACTATGAACAACGAAAATAATATCGCAATCCGGGTGAGCAATCTATCAAAGATGTTCAAACTCTATAAAAAGCCTTCAGACATGATGATTGAAATCATCACCAATAAAGCGAGGTATGGAGAGTTCTGGGCACTCAGAGATGTCTCCTTTGAAATAATGAAAGGAGAGGTGGTCGGCGTTATAGGAAGAAATGGCGCCGGGAAAAGTACTCTTTTAAAGATTCTGGCAGGAACGCTTGACTGGACCGGAGGAGAAATATCAATCAACGGAAAGATATCGGCCATCCTGGAGCTTGGAACGGGCTTCCACCCTGAATATACAGGAAGAGAGAATATCTACATGGGTGGCATGTGTCTTGGTATGTCCAGGCAGGATATAGACAGCAGAGTCGACTCCATCATCGACTTCAGTGAGCTAAGAGACGTAATTGATCAGCCTTTCAAAACCTATTCAAGCGGCATGCAGGCTCGTCTAACCTTTTCAACAGCAATAAGCGTAGAACCTGATATCTTCATCGTGGATGAGGCTCTGGCAGCAGGCGATTCCTTCTTTATACCCAAGTGCTTCAAACGGATAAAGGAGATCTGCCTCTCCGGCTCTACTGTGCTCTTTGTATCCCATTCAACTGATCTTGTCAGGAGACTCTGCCATAAGGCGATGTACTTCGACAAGGGAAGACTCCTCCAGTACGGTGATGCACAGGATATCTGTGGAGTGTACGACTCGCTGCTCCTAGATATAGCCTCTGACATACATGAAAAACGCAAGTCAGACTCTCAGGGGATCAAGATCGGAACTGATATCGTCGAGATAACCGATATAACGCTTACAGGAGAAAACGGAACACCCTCATATGCCTGTTTCCAGCACTCACGCTTTACCGTTAACATAGCAGTACGATGCATGAAGCCTCTGAAAAATCCCGCAGTCTGGATAAAGTACACGAGATCTGATGGAATACTTGTCACAAGCTGGTTCTCCCACGAGCCGGAGTTCCACGATATCGGCTTGCTCGAGCCGGGAGAGCATGCCATCAAAGTCTCTACAGACGATCTGATGCTGGGTGATGGTCAATTCCTGATCACCGTAGGCCTGTTTCCGGAGAAGAAAGGCGGCGAGACTGCATTTTATAATGATCCTGTGGCAATGTGGGACAGGATAGTGCAGATTGAAGTGAAGCGGAGACACAGACCCCTTTCCACATTTTTCGATCAGCCAATGGCTATAACCCTGGAGAAGAAATATGACTGACAACAAGCATTCCGTTACAAGAAAAAGCATGATAAAGAGCATCTTTAAGATATTCTTTCCCGACATATTTGAAGAGCTCAGACTCGCCAGGCAAAAACATGAAAATATGAAAAGTGAATTAGACTTTCTCCTTCATGAAGTGGAGCAACTCAGGAAAGAAGTGAATCTGCTCAATGAAGAGAGGAAGAGAGAAGATAACGAACACACTCTCCATCATCTGAGAGAGCGCGGAACTCTCGCAAGAAGGATAATCCATTTCATTAAAAAGGAAAGATCAAAGCCTGCACCACCAGCTGAAAGAGCAGCAAACCTGGACGAATGCTTCCGTTTCTTTGAAAAAGTGGCGCCGGAGGCATTCTCCATATGGGAAAAACTCTTTGAGGCAAACAAAAGTGCTTATGAGGGGTGCCCGATTCACAGCTGCAGCATGAAAGGCCACCCCATGGCATCACATTTCAGGGATTTTCTCGCCCCATGGCTCGGCGGGACTGTTCTTGACATAGGCTGCGGCCCGCAGCCGGTTCCATCATATCTCGAGCCATATCCTCATGAGCTCATCGCCGGTATCGATCCGCTCCAGCCTTCAGAAAAAGCACATCCCTTCCTGTTCCATCAGGGCTTCTGCGAGTTTCTGCCCTGGAATGATAACAGCTTTGATACAGTTGTGGCGGCGACATCGCTGGACCACGTCTTTCTTCTTGACAGGGCGATGGAAGAAGTTGCAAGGGTGCTGAAAGACGACGGCATCTTCATAGTCTGGGTGGCCTTCAGCGCCGGAGCAGCCCGGTATGATCCCCGTAACGCCAATATAAAAGCCATCGATGAATATCACCTCTTTCATTTCGACAGACCGTGGTTTGAAGAAGAGGTCGGGCACTATTTCGATATTGAGGAGTCGATTCATCTGAATACTCCGGGCATTTCAAGCTTTTACGCACTCAGCCCGAAAAACAGGTGACAATGGATTTGTATATCGCATCGCTGAAAAATCCAACTGCGAAACATCGGCAGTTCAGAAGTCCATCATGCCAGGACTTTTTCATATATTTCTGAAAGCCTCTTAACAATCACCTTATTTGAGTGATATTTATCATACCAGATCCTGCCGTCTGCAATAAGCTTCTCCGTCCCGGCCTTATCGAGGCAGATCCTCTTCAGCCCTTCGAAAACCTCCAGAGGATTGCTGGCATTGATAATCGGAGGCATCTCTTCGAAGCACCATTCATGGAGATGCTGATTAATATAAAGCAGGGCAGGCTTCCTGCATGCCAGAGCTTTTGGCATAGTGCTTCCGAAAGCTCCCAGATAAAACTGATCGGCAAGCACCTCTGTGGCCATGATATACCGCAGCATCTTTCTGTTGGGCTGAGGCTCTATCCATAAAACCCTTTCGGAAATACCATACTCTTCAAGGAGACGTTTGCTCTCAGAGATCATATTTCCCCATTTTACAAAGATTGCCGCCGCCTTCGGATTGACCTCTTTGCAGAATCGGGCAAAGCCCTCAATAAATATATCATTTCCCTTTTCCCAGCTGAGGTTACGCTCACTGCTCCAGTGCTGACGGGAAGGGTGAAATATAATAAAATCGCTGTTCAGAGAATCGTGAATCTCTTTCGAGAGCACCCTAGTATCATCACTGCAGACCATGAACTCTTCATTTATCGGATGAGGAACAAATCTGAAATTATCCAGTTTAAGCTTCTCAGCAGCTTTGATATTATCAGCATTTGTGATGCACACTCGATCTGCATTCCGGTATGTGAGAGCACACAGACGCCCCTGAGTTGTCTCCTGAAATGGAATGCTTCGAATTGTGCCATGCTCATAAGCCACATAGGGAACACCTGCCAGGAGAGGGAAAAGACCATCTGTGGCATAGCCATGGATAATGTCATAATGCAGGAAAAGTTTATGCCATAAGGGTATAATGGACCGATATGGCTCCAGATCGCTCTTTGACAGCTTGTCTTTTCTTTCAGGAAAGCACCTGTTGAAAGTATCAATCAGCTCCTGTATCTTTTTATCATAAGGATCACAGGGAAACTCTGCCTGGGTTGCCGGCAGAGCAAAAAGCTTTCGATATGCTTCAGGAAGCCAGCAAAAAATTTTCAACACAAGAGAATAGAGTAAATGAAATGGCAACGTAACAGGGGCTGTGAGATAGTAAAGATATTTGCCGAAAGGATACCATTTATTCTTCAATCTGGCAGGAGCTCTGAAAAAGCCATTCACTTTCTGAAGGAGGACCTGCAGCACGAAATAGACCTTCAGAACACAATACAGTGAACCGCCTCTCCTGCACTGGGCATGAATAATACTCTGCCACATCAGGGCTTTCCATTTTTTTCCCTCTCTCCTTGCAAGCAGATACTTGATGGCATGGATGTAAATACCCTGAGCAAACCATGGAGGTCTCTTGAAGCCTTTCAAATCAACATCACCCCAGCATGGGTTGAACTGATCCTTAATCACGCCATCATAATCAGCATCTTCCCATTCAGGACATCCCATGATATGATAGTAATCATAGCAGAGCACATCGCAATCAAATCCGGCTTTGTTGAGAATCTTGGCGTTTATATAAGCATTGTTGGCTATGTTTCCTATATGGAGAATCCTGGGCTTTCTTCCGGGTTTCTTTTCCATATCCCTGCCATAGCGCCTCTCTGTCTCACTGTTCATTATTTGAGCCCTCTTTAAAGATGTCAATAGACTAGGTAGCCGTATACTGAGGATACTGTCAAATGGAATGTATTGTAACTCAGCATATTGAACATTCTTCAGCGTTTATCATGTAAAAGCTTATAAAATATGAGATTTCTAATCCACTACCAATGTAGGATTATTATACTTTATCGGCTATCAGATGATGATTTCTACTGGAAATCGTTGATGTAATATTAGTAAACCCTTGTCTTATCAAATATTCCTCTAGTTCGTTGAAATCAAGTAAATCATTTATTCTTGGCGATATTGCATCAAACCAGCCATGCGCCAAAGAATCACCAAATTTCTCAATCAGGTATTTCTTTTTTTTCTCAAAAGAATATGTACGTAGATTATTCCTCAAAGACTCATAACTGTTGAGCTCAATAAAATCGTCTATTGATTTTGGAAAACCATATACCATTAAAAAAAGCCTTCCGCCTTGTTTTACTTTTTTTGCCACATTTGTCAACGCTAGATAGGTATTTCCTGTATGGTGTACTACACCGTAACAGAAAACAATGTCATATGTACCAGGTTCATCCCATTTCAAAATATCAACCTTTCTTGTCATCAAATTGTCAGAATAATTTCTGCATAAATCAGATGTTCTTTCCAGTCCCCATTTGCTGTTATCTACCGCAAGTACTTTAGCTCCCATTGACAAGAAACCATAAGTGAAACGTCCCAGTCCACATCCGACATCTAATACATTCTTCCCCTTAAACCAGTCAGACGAGAAGCCAGTATATTTCTCAATAGTATCTGTTAATCCTTTCATGAATTCGCCATCACTTGGAAGAAAGCTGCCTGTTGAAAGCTCATTCCACTGATAATCAAAGCTCTCAAGTGTTTGTATATTGTTTTGTGCCATCAATTCAGGATTATTTAGAAAAAGAGACCTGAATAACTCATTGGTCTTCTGTAATTCAAATAACAAAAAGCTGTTCTGTTGCTCAAGTAATACATTTTTTTCCTCAAGAAAAGCAATTCTTTCCCCTAGATTGTCAATATTTTCGAGACCAATAAGGTTTTTCAAGATCTTCCTTAATCGAGATAGCATTCTCATACATTGTCTCCTTTCTATCAATTCAGGGAGCGTAAATAGAAAATATCTGTAGTCAATGACATGTGCTAATATCACATCAGTATCAACCAGAAGGAACCGGCAGAAGAGCCAGAACAGGTTTTCCTATTATGTGGATTATATCACATCAAAAAAAACAATTGTTCTGATACTCTGCCGGCCAAAATCTCCACGACTGCAAAATCCACTCGATGATACGACTTTCAGTCTTACTCTGAGCCCCAACAGACGCCTTTTCTCCAAAGCACCCTTTTCCAATTGGCCTGTAAAGCGAAATTGCTGGCCGGTTCGACATCCTCAGCGGAATAAACTGAAGCATATCTTCATTGAGTTCATCTTCGCCTTTCATAATGAGATACTTCTACAACTCTGAAAAATATCATGCAAAGTTTCAGAAATTTTTTGGCTAAAGTCCAGCTACTCCCCTGAAGCAGGTGGAATCTCTCCGGGAAAACCGCCATACAGGAGAGAGGATAAGAAGTGGAGAAGTCGTTGGTAAACAGTAAAGAAGGTGATCCTGTGAAGAAGAGAATCCTCATCACCGGTGCCACTGGCTTCATCGCCGGAGGCGTCATCAAAGCGATTCAGAAAGAGGGGATATATGAGCTTTTTCTCACTGCGGAAAATGCAGAGTCACTCACTCTGCAGGGCTATGATATCAACATTATTCCTCTTGATCTGAGCCGAACTTTTGACTCGTCTGCACTCCCGGCAGCCATGGATCATATCGTGCACCTTGCCCAGTGTCCTGACTATCGCCTTTTTCCTGACTCGGCAGTGGCCATGTTTAACGTCAATACGGCATCGACTCAAAGCCTTCTCGACTATGGAAGAAAGGCGGGCATCACCTCCTTTGTCTTCACTTCAACAGGAAATGTCTATGACCCGGCTCTCCCGGCAAGGCCTTTCAAAGAAGACGACCCGGTGAAGCAGAGCGATTTCTATTCAGCCAGCAAGATAGCCTCTGAGATGTTAACTTCACTTTATTATAAATATTTCTACTGCACCACCTTCCGGATCTTCGCCTGTTACGGAGAAAAACAGAAAGGCCGCCTTATCGCCTCTCTAATTGAAAGAGTCAGAAAAAGCGAGGATATAACAATTTACGGTACGGAGGGGATGCGCATCAACCCCATCCACATTGATGATACGGCAAAATATATTGTCTGGGCTCTCTCGCGAAAAGAGTCATCTCTTTTCAATATGGGAGGCTGTGAAGCGTTGTCGATCAGGGAAATAGCCGTCACAATCGGCGATGTGCTCGGCAGAGAAGCCAGATTCAACTTCATTCCGGATAGCATGCAGCGCGATCTTGTGGGAGACATCACCAGGCTGACAACTGCTTCATGCTTTTCACCTGAGGTATCATTCAGGCAGGGCATAGAGAGGATGGTTCAGGTATAGCAGATCTCTTCATCTCATCTGATTCGCGCCAGTGTGAAGCTGCGGGGAAGATGGGACTTCCAGAGAGGAGAATCTGACAGGCTGGATGTTGTCAGCATTGAAATCTCACAGACTCTGATAGGTTTCAATGAGCATCTGTGCTATCTTCCTGGGGTCGTGAACTTCCTCCACATATGCCCGGGAGCGCTCCCCTATATCTTTCCTCTTCGCACTGCTCTCGACAAGAGCCATCAGATCATCTTCCAGCGTCTCTTTGGAGGTTCTCACAAGCGGGATTTTGTCCTTGAACGGGAGAGGATGCAGATCTTCCTCTCGAATATAACAAAGCGTAGGGATGGCCAACGCCATGGCCTCTACGGCAAAAGCTCCATACCATCCTACAGAAAGCTGATCGATGGCTATATCGGCCTCCCTGTAGAGAGCCATCGTCTGTTGATGCGGCACATTTTCCACAAGCAGAAGCTCGATGGGGGCACCTTTTTTTTTCAGATTCTCGACAGCTCCTATTACACGTGCTGTACCCTTGATCGAGCGGGATGTGGGAGCGTGAAGTATCTTCAACGGTGTGATATCCTTTTTCGCAGGCGACGGAATCCAGACTCTCGGATCGACACTTGCATATGGAAGAAACTGTGAACCAGGCACCATTTTGAGGAGATCAGGATTGAGCACGAAGAGCTTCCCTGCATACTTTGAAACTGTCTCGATCATCCTGCGCTTCTTCATGTTGAACTCTTCATCACATTGGCTGTGTTCACAGATCTGGCACGCTGATGTTGCAAAGTTCTTCAGGCAGAAAAACCTGTCTCTCACATCACAGCCTTGAAAGGTGAAGACAATCTTCCTGCCGAAAAATTTCAGGACAGGAAGATCCCTGTTTGCCAGACGATTAAGAGATGAAAATAGAGAACCGCCGAAGTTGAAGTGGAAGATGTCGTATGAGAGACAGGCTCTGGCAAAGAAAGACAGGGTACGCAGGCGCAACTTCCATATTGGCAGTTTCGACAGATCCAGGTCGATATCTGCAGGGAAGTCAAATGAGTCCCTTCCAAAGACCATTGTGTCGCTTGTATGGCCGAGCTTCCTCTCAGCCCGGGACAGGTAGTATGCGTTCCCTGCAACGCTGTAGGGTGCATGGAGTATTCTCATCTCGATTTGACAAGAACTGACTGCCGCTCCTGATCATTTTTTCTCCAGTCAATAAGCTTCTGCAGCCCTTCTCGAAGCTCAACCTGAGTGGTAAACCCAATCTCTTTTGCGGCTTTCCCGGTGCTGCCTATCCGGTGTGTGACAAAAGTCTGTCCCTGAGGCTCAAAATGAACCTTCAGTGATGAACCGGTCAGCTCCAGCAGCAGTTCGGCAATCTCTTTCACTGTAGTACCTTTTCCGCTCCCCACGTTGTAGAAAGTATCGACTGTCTCTCCCTTGAGTGCAAGAATATTTGCTCTTGCCGTATCCTCGACGCTTATGAAGTCGTATGTCTGTGAGCCGTCACCGTAAATGACGGGAGGCTGATTGTTATCTATTCTGTCAAGCATCTTCATTATTACGGCCACATATGCTCCCTTATAATCCTGCCTGGGGCCGTAGACATTCATGTAGCGAAGTCCTACATAATTCAATCCATATCTCTCATTGAACGCGCGCGCCATCTGCTCTCCTGCAACTTTGGTGGCGCCATAAAATGTTCGGTTGTTGAAAGCATGCTCCTCAGTCATAGGAATGGCGAGCGCATTTCCGTACACCGATGCCGATGACGAGTATACGAGCTTCTTAATGTTGTTTTTCACGCAGGCCTCGAGCACATTGAAGGTGCCCTGGATATTAACGTCAAAAGCCGCTCTGGGATACTCAACACACTGGAGAAGCCAAAGCGCAGCCAGATGAAACACATAGTCAACGCCTTTCATGGCGTCGTTCAATACGTCAACTTCCCGGACGTCTCCTCCTGCAGGGAATACGTTCATTCTTCTATCTTTCAGCGCCTCTTCCAGATTGTCACGCTTCCCCCGTGCAAAATTATCGTAAACAATGACTTCTTTTATATCTTCAACCAGCAGTTGATCTACTATGTGAGATCCAATAAAACCGCCGCCCCCTATCACAAGAATCCTGCTGTCTTTCAAATCCATAAAATCGCCTCCTGGGATGAGTTCCTCAACAATGATAGCTTCTTGCATTTATTGCTGCGAAACTGTATATTCTTGCCACTCCTGATAAATCCTCCCCTGGAGCCTCGAATCAACAGGAAAATGCTGCCGGGTGCAGGCCTTCATGGACATGAGCAAGTTGAAAATGCTGTTTTCCGTCCACCGGACTTCAGATAATTAGAGCAGCGCAGATAGTGGCGATTGACAGATGCCGGACAACAGAATGCTGTCTTTATAACCACGGTATCGATTCTGTCATTTCTTGACACGAACCTGATTCTTTCCCCGCTTTTTTGCCTCCTGAAGGGCACCGTGAGCCTTCTGCAGAATCTGAACGGGATTCTTCGTGCCTGAGAAGTCAGCAACTCCGACGGAGATTGATACCGGAACCTTCTCTTCCTTGTGATAGAAATCTATTGACAGAATTGTCTTTCTCAGATTCTCAGCAAAGGTTTCAGCTTCATCTATGAACACATTCAGCAGAAGCACGAACTCCCCTCCCCTGTTGCGGGCAAAGAAGAACTCATTCCTCTTCAGTTCCGTAACAACTTTTGCAATTGTCTGAAGTATCCTGTCTCCGTTGTCAAAAGTGTATTTCTCGTTGATCCTGCTGAAATTATCCAGGTCAAATATGATTATGGAGGCTGAGTTTTTGATCTCGCTGTACTCTTTGAACTGCTCCTTAAGCCTGTGTTGAAAAGCGCTTTTGTTGTATATACCTGTCAGAGCATCCAGATCGGTTCTGTCCTGAATCTTTCTGATCTCCTGCTCCTGGCTGCTCAATTCTGTCCTGAAGTGCTCGATATGAACCTGGACCTCCTCAAACTGCTTCTTATCTATTTCTCTCTTCTTCTGGAGGGATGTCCTAATATTCCCCAGCCTTTCAAAGACAAGCTTTCTTATATCCTCGACAGTGTTGCCCTGGCGAAGACCTTCTTCAATGCTGATGATTTCACGACTGAAGCTTTCATGAAAATCCGAATTACTCTTACCTGCCAAGGTCTGGCTTTCAGATAGAACCTGAAGCAGTTCTTTTTCTGTATCGACAAGCTTCGTGGCTATTTCCTGAATGAGTTCATAGAGAGAGGTCTTTTCTTCATTAAGCCTCTCCTTATAGCCCCCGATGAGTTCACAGATTCCTGCCTGCAGTTTCTGGAGGTCCTCCAGATCATTCTTTCTTATACCGTCCGCACAAGATCGAACTCTTTGATCAAAATCGCTCTTCTCCATCTGAAGACGCAGAACAATAGCGATAAGAAGGTCTTTTATATTAGTTTCAGAGGCCGATGCATCGCTCTGGATGGTTTTACCGGTCTTGAAAAGCTCGCCCAGGAAGGATCTCTTCTTCCCGTTCTCAGGCTTATCTGTGCCATCTGATTTAAGAACCTCATTCCTCAGTTCACCGAGAGTCTGCTCGATGAGATCTTTATCGAAAGCCTCTGAGGATTTGATATGCTGATTCAACTTTTCAATCAGACCGTTTACCACATGATTCTTTTCTGATTTGCTGAGAATGGAAAGTGTCCTGATGACCTTGAAAAGAATCTCTGTTTTTTTCCTGTGTTCTGAGTTAAGCTCATCCATTTCAAGATCTTTTTTGCGGGCCAGCTCCTTCAATTCGTCTGATTCATCACACGTATCTGATGCTGCCTTTTCTGCCGATGCATTGTCCGCTGCTGCCTGGGTTGCTGTCATCTCTGATACAAGTCTTGAAATAGCTTCATCCTCGGCATACATCTCAGAGAGCACCTGGGAGTTCATCTGCCTTTTCTCTTTCACTATTCTGGAGAATATAGTAATAGTTTCACGGGCAAGCAGATCATATATGTCAGACACTGATCTGGAAGCTTCCAAGAGAGAATCACTCCTTTCGGCTGCAATCCAAAGTGAATATATTCAGAGAATACCGTCCTTCAATAATATCGGAAAAAATGCCGTTTTTTGTAGAGTCTGCAGACCTTCAGGCGATATCGTCACAGATCGCGAGGGATTACCGTGCTTCTGCAACGTAATGCCCCATCCAGCCAAGCAGGGCTTCTTGAAATAATACATGGGGTAAATGCTTTTCAGGCGGACTCGTCCGTATGGATTACCATATCTCCCGCCGTTGCTGAAGACCAGGGATTTTTCCACGGGGATGGGCTCATCATTGAATTTCAGTGGTATGCCGCCATATTTGACTGTCTTGGTTGGAGGCGAGATCTTCGATCTTCTGAGTCTTTGCAGGAAGGATGATCCCCTGGTCTCTGATCTGCTTGAGCGTTGTGTCCAGCAGCTCGGTACGGTGCACATTCACGACACCTACGCCATGCTCATCCCTGTCGACCAACTTATACTCACCAGATTTTAGCGTATCCTGATAGTAGCAGAGATACACTCTGCCATTGAAACGCTTCACAAAGTCACGAACTGAATGAGTCTCTGGCATCGCATCGATAACACAGGTGGCCTCAAAGCGTTTCATCAGCGGGTCGAGGTCGCTGAATTCCTTGACCTTGTCTGTTATAATAATGAAATAATAAGGAAAAGCAGGTTCAGGACATGTCAAAGGAATTAGCCGGAAAAGATCTGAGAGAATTTGATTTCCAGAATAAAAAGCTGAGAGAGGCGGATCTGAGCGGGTCCAATCTGGAAGGGGTAAATTTGAGTAATGCCGATCTCAGTTCATCGAATCTGAGCGGTGCAAATTTGAGCAACTGCGACTTATCATATGCAGATCTGACAAATGCAGACCTGAGTGGAGCCAACCTGAAAAATGCCAGCCTGAAAAAGGCAAAGCTCTTTTTCGCGCAGTTCAGCGATGCACAACTCGACAAAACCATATTCTCCTACGCCGACCTCCGGTGCGTTGAACTGCAGGGTAGGGATCTGAACGGCTCTGACCTGAGCCACGCAGATCTTGCAAGAGCAAATCTCTGTGATACAGACTTATCATATGCAGATCTGACTGGGGCGGATTTGCAGAACGCCGAAATGAAAGGCACGAATCTCTGCAACGCGTGGCTCAGTGAATCAAATCTGACCGGGGCTAATCTGGCAGGAGCAATTATGACAAAGACGTGGCTTAATAAGGCCAGGCTGAATCACGCCAATCTTTCCGGCGCGGATCTCTCATATGCAGACCTGAGCTATGCCAGCCTTGGTTACACAGATCTGACAAAAGCCGATCTTTCCTATGCGGACATGAACAATGCAGACCTCGCATACGCCAATCTGCATGAAGCCAATCTGAACGGGGCAAATCTGAAAAACGTCGATCTGAGCAATGCGATTCTGCACGATACAGAGTTTAACAGGACAGATATGTCAGGAGTCCAGGGACTCGATATCTCAGATGAAAATAATCTGCCGGATTGACGCAGCAAACTTTATGTTACCCTCCCGTATTAAAGCCAATATTGCCCTGTGTGTAACGGCTCCCTTCCTGCAGTTGTAGATAAAGTAATTTTATTTAAGTTTTCATAGTTTTACAGCTAACAGAATATTCTTGGCAATGCTTGCATTGGAAACGCCAGAGGCCACCCCTGTGCCCAGAACCTCAGAAAATACCTATACGAACGAGAGCTATTTTTCAATTTCTCGGAGTAACCGAATCGAAGAATTTGAATGTATCGTTAATCATGTCGCTTGTGAACTGATGCCCGACTCCTGAATAACTCTTATATGTGCATTCCATCCCTATTGACTGCAGATAATTCGCAAATTTTTGAGTCCTGTCGGTTGGACTGCTGCTTGAACCGAAGAGTGCAGAATTATTTCTTATGATGTTCTTTTCTTCATCGGTGGCGGAATTGCTTCCGTTCATCGGATCATTGGTATCATCGTTTCCAACATAAACAAAGTGAGGGACACTTTTATATGTCGAAAGTGTATAGGTGTTTCCAGAAATCTGAGCAATATCAGAAGTTCCTGTGGCATATATCAGATTTGTACTGTTATAAATATCAAGTGGAAAGAGGTATAAACCTGCTGCACCAATACCTGCGGCTGCAATCTTATCGGGGAACATCAGCGAGAAGCGGTTTGTCTGCATTGCACCGGCAGAGAAGCCAGTCATAAATACTTTGCTGTAGGGTGTATAGCCACTGGTTGTTAAATAGGCTGTGAACTCATCAATAACCTTGACAAAAACAAGGTCAGGTCTTTTATAAAAAGAACTGTTAGTGATCTGGCTGTCGAAGCTGTTATCAAACATAACCCAGCGCACCATGGATGCTGTATTCATCGTGTATTCAGGATATGTTGTGCTGTTTAATGTGGGAACCACCATGATAACCAATGCATATCCGTAAGTATCACAATATGGCTTAATCATAGGAAATTCACTATTTTTGACATAACTTTCCCAGGATGAATAATCGTTACTCCCCACAACTTCAAGTGGAGGGGCGCCATGGCAGTAAAAAAGCACTCTTATGGGACTCTTTCTAGACAATGCAGATGAGGGGATATAGTGATAATAAGAGTATTTCCTGTCGTTTGTCGGGGCGTGGTAAACTGCATCAGATGTCACAATATTGCCTGTGGGTGTTGGTGTAGGACTGGCTGTACCAGAATAACTGCCTCCGCCAGAATAACTGCTTCCGCCATTACTCCCTCCGCCGCTGCAACCGATGCATGAAAATATCAGCAATGTGATGATAAGTACCAAAACATGAATACTTCGAATAGATTCCTTCATAAACTCCTCCTATTACATTACTTCCGCTCTCATACATATTAGAACTTTTATAAAATACACAGTTCTCCTGCATTACTCTTCAAATTCTTCTTCTTTGCAGGAAGATCGACAGGACAGATGGTATCAATTATTTTGCAGAGTCAGTAAAAAAGGAGAATGCAGGCCACCAACATGTGCGGTATAATAGGCATTGTCGGTCACAGCAATGAAGAGCAGAGGAAAGCAATAGCACTCCTTTCCCACAGAGGCCCTGACGGCAAGGGTGAATGGCAGTCCAATGAATTCCCTGTATGGCTCGGTCATCGCAGACTGGCCATTATCGATCCGGAAGGAGGGGCACAGCCTCTTTCAAATGAAGACGGGACTATCTGGATTACCTTCAACGGCTGCGTCTACAACTATCTGGAACTCTCTCAGGTATTGAGACAGAAAGGCCATCGCTTTAAGACATATACAGACACAGAGGTAATAATCCACGCTTATGAGGAATATGGCCCCCGCTGCCTTCAAAAGTTTGTCGGCATGTTTTCCTTTGCAATATGGGATGAAAAAAAGGGGCAACTCTTCTGCGCCCGGGACAGAATCGGTGTAAAACCCTTCTATTACATCAAGGAAAAGGAGTGTTTTGCTTTTGCATCGGAGATAAAAGCCCTCCTCGCCATGGGCATTGTTCCTGCCCGAACAAGCCGGAAGGCTCTTCTGGAATATCTCATATTCCAGGCATCACTTGACAGCGAGACCCTTTTTGAGGGCATCTGCAGACTCATGCCGGGACACTACATGATCGTCAACAAAGATGGTGAGATTACTGCCTGTGAAAAATACTGGGATCTGCAATTCAACATAGACAGCTACCACACTGAAGAGTACTTCATCGATCATCTTAGAATCCTGCTGCGGGATGCTGTCAAGATCAGGCTCCGCTCCGATGTACCGCTGGGAGCCCATCTTTCTGGTGGAATTGATTCCAGCACGGTTGTCTGCCTTGCCGGGGCGCTGAACGGAGAATCTGATCCTCTTCAGACTTTTACCGGTGCATTTTCTGAGGGACCTGACTTTGACGAGACTCCCTACGCGCGGCTTGTCGCAGAGAAGACAGGCTCTCACTACTCTGAGATCAGACCGTCACCGCAGGAGTTCATCGACGAACTTCCCAGGATTATCTACTTCATGGATGAGCCCCAGGCCGGCCCTGGCGTATTCCCGCAGCACATGGTCTCAAAGCTCGCCTCATCTCACGTCAAGGTGATCCTGGGCGGACAGGGTGGAGATGAAATCTTTGCCGGATATGCGCGTTACTTGCTTGGCTATCTTGAAGAGTGCCTGAAAGGCGCCATTGATGAAACAGAGAATACTGCACATTATGCGGCGACACTCACCACCATCATCCCCAACCTGCCCATGCTGAAGCAGTACATCCCCATGATGCAGTATTACTGGTCAGAAGGACTGTTCGAAAAACCAGAGCGCCGTTACTTCAGACTCATGGATCGCTCACAGAGAAATCTGGAGATATATTCACACGATCTCTTTACCGATATTGAGCCTGTCTTCGAAGGGTTTTCAAAAATTTTCAACGGCTCGGAGGCTGCTTCATTTCTTAACAGGATGCTGTACTTTGATCTGAAAGTCCACCTTCCGGCACTCCTTCAGGTGGAAGACCGAACCAGCATGGCCTGGGGACTTGAATCAAGAGTTCCTCTCCTGGATCACCGCATTGCAGAGCTTATCGCCAGCATCCCGCCAATCACCAAGTTCAAAGGAGGTCAGCCTAAATACCTGTTCAGGAAGGCAGTGAAAAACATAGTACCTGACGAGATTCTGGACAGGAAGGACAAGAAAGGCTTCCCTGTTCCACTTCATCTGTGGCAGAAAGGTCCTCTGAAAGACTTCCTTCATGATATCCTGATGAGTCAGAAGGCTCGCGAAAGAGGGATCTTCAACAATCAGACCATCAGTCAGGCGGTAGAAAATGAGAAGGATTTCGGGAGAATCATCTGGGGAGCTCTCTGTCTCGAATTGTGGTGCCGCACTTTCATGGATGTACCTGTTTCATTGAAATGCTGAAAAAAATATGATAAGATTTATATGTGATTTCCATTGTAGATTGATATCGAAGTGGAGTAAGGAGGTCTACAGTTGACTAAAAAAATTGTTTTATTACTGGTTATTACGATCCTGGCATTTTTACCTGCCTCATGCGGAAAAAAGGGCCAGCAGCCGGCCCAGAGGGGGAAGGTAATAAACAATCCTGAAGTAAAGCTCGAATACTATGGGAATCCCAGGGAAATAGTCCTTCCGGACATTCCTGAGATGCGATGGGATTTTTACGAAGAGACAGGAAAAACTGACCTTACATGCAAGCTGAGGCTTAAAGTCGTCTTCAAGCACGATGGACACTATATGACGAAGATCCAGTTTCTTGATCTCAACAGATTCCCTGTAACCTCAGAGCAGATAAAGCTCATTGGTAAGAAGGGTGAAGAAACCACCTACGAGAAGACACTTTATATCGCACCAAAAGACTCAAAAAGAATAACCAAAGCGCAGATTCTGATTACTCCTCTGCACTGACACTGCCTGTGAGCATTGTATCAGGTATCTTGATACAAAGCCTGAGATGGGAGACAAAGTGCTCCCATCTTTATTTATGGCTGACAGCATAAAAATTGAAGCATTACGCTCTTCATTACAAATTGTAAATTCAAAGGAGTTTGACCTGAAGAAACGAATATAGGGAATCTATATGAGAGAGACGTGAGCTCCTTATACTGGCACGCATTACATGCATCTCTGCATCACGCTGAAATGTGGCTTCTTCATCGGAGGTTCATAATGGAGAGTCTCGACAACACCGACAGCACTGAAGAGGAAAGCAGATTCGTCACCAGCCTGAAACACAGCTGGGTGAGTGAGGATCAGCAGAATGACGGTAAGACTGCTTCCCAGGCCGTTCCAAAACTTACAAAATCACCTTATATGAATGAGCTGTTTGCCATTGGGATGATGGTTAAAGACGGCAAACTGGACCCTGATGTCTTCAGAATAAAACTGGATGCCGAGATTATAAGATTCTACGAGATTTACAAAAACTTCCTGAGAGTATACTATCAGACCCTGATGCCGGATGAGATAAATGAGCAGGAGGAGCAGGTATTCCAGTGCATGGAGAAATACCAGAAATCCCTTGAAGAGCTGAAAGGTTACTTTGAGCACTGTGACACTGCAATACTGGATTCCGGCCTGAAAAGCGCTGTTGATGCCATAAATAAGCTTACCGAGGCATATGAAAGCTTCCTCGCCAAACAATCACCTGAAAGCTCAAAACAATGCCCTGGCTGCGGCCACCCCAATCCACTGTCAACATTTTACTGCAACAGCTGTAACTCCCAGTTTATCCTGAATGCAGATGAAATACCGGTCGAATTTGCACGGATCAAGTGGAAGAATCCCCATTCAACTCTCCACTTCGGCGCAGCAGCAATTCCGGCCACCCTCATCGAAGTCTATGAGGGATATGGTCGCTATGCAGACGGAACAATAACGGGACAGAAATTTGTAGAGACTCTTGACTGGCTTATCACACAGTTTGAACAGGGAAGAAACAGACTGGAGCGTGAACAGTACAACGCGCCGCAGGAGCTTATGGAATCCTACTACCATCTTTTCGATGGAATGGAAAAAGCGAAGAAAACACTGGAAAAACTTCGGGACGGTGTAGCATTCGATCAGCTCAGAGATGTAGATTCCCTCTGGAACAACCTTCTGGCATCCATCCACATGATCATGAAGTCACAGTAAATGCACAGGAAAGGACTTAACCACATGGCGCTGGACAATGAGCTGATAAAAATACTGGTATGTCCCGTATGCAAGGGTGATATCCGGTTGACCGAAGGCCGGGATGGCCTGGCATGTCCTGTCTGCGCCCTCGTATACCCGATACGAAACGATATTCCGGTCATGCTGGTTGAAGAGGCGCTGCCCCTGAAATCAGATTAAAGCTCCAGTTTCTGTAAAGTGTTCACCTTCAAGTCTGTAAAGACAGCCTCAAAAAGCATGCTTTCCTGCTTCATTCTCTTGATATAGAAGACCCAGAAATCATTTGCATCAATGGCTACTGTGTCGACGAAACCATCGTCGCTCTTCATCACGACGAGATAGCAATCCTTTTCTATTGTTCTGGGCTGAAGCCATTTTGACTGGGACTGATTTTCCGGTGAAGGTGACGGCGAGATCGCTGCAGCAGGTGAATGAGTCGATCCCTCAGGCGAGGATGCCGGAGCTGGAGTGTCTCTGTCAGATGGAGACGCTGTCGAGGTATCCGGTGAAGGAGAGGGCACCATCGTTTCTCCGGCGGAAGGAGCCGATGAAGGCAATGGGGCAGGGCTTTCCGGGACTCCAATCGAAACATCGACAGTATTACCCAGCCTGGCAGTACACTTCACCTTCCCCTGAATGACAATATCCGGGGCTGTGTTCATCGTCCTGATGACGGTATCCAGAAGAGATTCAACAAGCGGAGTGTTCTCGATCTTCAATTTTTTTACATTCTGCCAGATTCTGAGCGCGCCGGCCTTGACCTTGATTGAATCCTTTCTGTGTTGGGGGTCATAGAGCGCGGCTTTGCCTCTGAGCTTGCCTTCAAGTACTTCAGCTCTTACCTTGTCCGGCCTGACGCTCCTGTAATCGACTACCATGATATCTCTGTCAAGTCTGATATAACCGATGAGAGAATAGTCCTTTACATTTGATGTGGCAGATTCCACGTCTGTTATAAGAGATTTGACATCACCACTTCTCTCCCTCACTGCAGGTGAAGGTGATTCAGAAGGTGCCGGACTCTGCTCCTGATCTATTGCTGCAATGGAAGAACCGTGGCACTCTGAAATAACGGTTTCTCCAACCCAGTAAAGGAGCACCACGGAGAATACTGTGCAAAATATCAATGCTGTAAGAAATTTTTTAAAAGGCGAGCGCATCACAAATCCCTCCTCTTTTTCTGGTATTTTCTACAGTGTTTTCTCTTACTCCTCTGCTTATCAGCTGCAGCGGCATAGAGAACAGTTTCACTCCTCCAGTGATATTTACCTTAGATGTTATACTCACCAGCATAACAAACTGCAGCATTCTAAATTGCCAAATGAGCTTTGACATATGATTCCAGAAGTTTTGATAGTGCAATTAATAATGCGCGTTTGTATAAGCTCTTATTCCCTGAAACGGTCTGAATCAATATATCATGATGTGACACTATTTCCCAGGCAGTGAGGTTCACAGGAAGCAGGAATATGCCCCCTTCGTGCTAAAATCTTCTTTACTCATACAGACCGGGGAAAGCAGGTGAAACCGTGAAAAAAAAGATAGAATACAGCGCGCTTTGCACCGCCTATAACGACAGCAGAAAAGAGATCGCATATTTTCTTGACAAGGAGACAGGGGAGATCATAACCGTGTCTCTGTCAAATCCTGACGTGCAGGCTCTGAAAAAGCTCAAGGACAGGATAACCCAGGCTCCTTCACGCTATCCCCAGATACCACACCGCTCTCCTCATGAAAGCTACAAGGACATGGAAAGCTTCATCAAGACTCTCAAGAATATCAAACTTCAAAAGAGGCTTGTCGAGGCAATTGAAGGGCAGGGTGCATTCAAATGCTTCAGAGATGTACTTGAGGCATATCCGAGAGAGAAGAAGGCCTGGAATGACTACCGCGAATCACTGATCAAAAAGTCATTGAATGATTTTCTGAAAAGTATCGGTGTTCCAGAATCTGATCGGTTTATATGAAAACTGTAAAGCCGCCGCCACAATAAGAAAGGAGGCGTAATCATGCATTTTGTAATCGTTGGAATAATAGTTGGAGTTTTTATCATTGCCATGGCTTTCACCATAAGAAAAGTTTATATCTCATGCAATCACATTGTTGAGCCCGGAAAGGTGCTTATGGTGGTAGACGGCCAAGGCCGCCGCTTCTACAAATCGGGGAAGATCTTCGTAACGCCAATCATCCAGAAGGAATATATCTTCTCACTTGCGCCCTTTGAATTTGACAGCATGATTAGAAACCTTCGGAACAGGGAGGGTATAAGCTTTGATACAAGAATTGCTGCCAGGGTGAGGATCGGTGAAGACGATAAGAATCTCGAACTGGTGGCAGAAAGGTTCCTGAACAAGACAAACGAACAGATAACGGAGCTGATTCTGGAAATTGTGAGACGCAACTTCACGATCTATCTTCAGGAGCAGGAACTGAAGAACCTGGTCCATGATGCACAGAATCTGTTTAAAAATGTCGAAGACTCTGTCCGGGAAGATCTATCCAAGATGGGACTGATTATTGAATCCTTCTCTGTCATATCATTTGAAGATATCCAGGGCCTGATGGGAAGGCTGAAGCAGTAAAAGTTGAGGCCCTCTGCCACAGGATGATAGAGAGAAAGATAACGGCTCCACTTTTCTCCACGATACAGGCAGGGCTTACAGAATCACATTAGAGATTATCAGGATCCTCCTTCAGATGGAGCAAAGACAGATAGATGTTACCGTTACAGCAATTCTATCGATACTCCGGGACGTTGAAGAATAGATGAATCAGAATAAGCTCTCCAGGTGATCAAGATGTGGTTTGCCGTCAATACAAAGCCCAGAAATGAGAACATCGCCAAGGTGCATATTGAGAGGAAAGGGATCGAAGTATTTCTGCCAAAGCTTGAAACATACCGCAGAAGAGGCGGATCACGTTACCTGATCAGGGAGCCGCTGTTCCCGGGCTATCTCTTCGTGCAATCAGGCGAACTCACTCCAATCGATGTGCTGGTCATTGTGCGATGGACTCCCGGAGTGAAGCGTATCCTCTCCTCCGGTCTCTTCCCGGTTCAGGTGCCTGACGAAGCCATCAACCTGCTCAAGTGGCGTATCGGTGAAGGAAGCCCTGAAATTCCGAAAGTGGAGAGAGAGTTCCCTGACGGCTCGGTGGTGGCAGTGCGCCACGGCCCTTTCAAAGGGCTCATCGGCATCGTCGACCACTCAATTCCGTCAAAGGACAGAGTCCGTGTGCTGCTCGACTTCATGTCCCGCCAGACACCTGTTGAGCTGGACGCGGTACTCCTCGACCGGCTGAAATGAATGCGCAGGGTTGCGTTGCAGGTATGAGAAAAAGTCCCCGCGGCGACTTCAGATGACTGATATGAGTGCTTATACTCACCAGCACAATCAACGACCACAGCAAAAGCTGTGGTAATAAAATTTCCGCCATCAAAAAATGGCAAAAGTTTTGAGCGTTAATATATAAGGAGCAGCGATGAATAAAAACAGAATATGCATTTTAGGTCTCGGATATATCGGCCTCCCCACGGCAGGCATGTTTGCCGTAAACGGAGTGCCTGTGCTGGGAGTCGACACCAAGAAGGAGATAGTCGATGAGATCAGCAGGGGCGGCGTGCACATTATGGAGCCAGGGCTGCGTACCATAGTCTCGGCGGCAGTCAGCTCGGGAAACCTGAACGTATCGACAGAGGTTGCGCCTGCCGATGTCTTCGTGATAGCCGTTCCGACACCGCTTACAGAGAAGAAGCGGGCTGACCTCAGCTATCTGTTCGACGCCGCTTCGATGGTGATGCCACATCTGAAAAAGGGAGACATGGTGATAGTTGAATCGACCATACCGCCCGGCACGATACAGGAAAGGCTCATCCCGCTGCTCGAGCAGGGTGGGCTGAAGGTAAACGCCGATTTTGACATAGTCCACTGCCCTGAAAGGGTGATCCCTGGAAAGATCCTCTTCGAATTGGTGGAAAACGACAGGATCATAGGGGGGAGCAGTCAGGAGGCCGCAGCCAGGGCTGAAAAGCTCTACAGGACCTTTGTGCGCGGATCCATCTTTCTCACGGATCTTGTCACGGCAGAGATGGTAAAGCTCATAGAAAACAGCTACAGAGATGTCAACATAGCTTTTGCAAACGAGCTGTCACTGACCTGCAGGCATCTCGGCGTGGACCCCTGGGAGGCAATCAGACTCGCCAACCGCCATCCAAGGGTTAAGATACTGGAGCCGGGCCCTGGAGTAGGCGGCCACTGCATCGCCGTCGATCCTTGGTTCATCGTGGAAAAGGCTCCACTGCAGTCGAAGCTCATCCAGGCCGCAAGAGCGATAAACGATTCGATGCCAGGCGTCATAGTTGAGAGGATATCGGCCTCTGTGCCTGCCGGAGCGGTTGTGACGCTTCTGGGCCTGACATACAAGGCAGATGTGGACGACATCAGGGAGAGCCCTTCTCTTGTAATCGCCTCACTGCTGAAAGACCTGGGGTTCCTGGTTAAGGCTGTTGACCCTTATGTAACCGAATACGAAGGGCTCTCAGCAGTGACATTGGAGGAAGGACTGAAAGAATCTGCACTTATGGTGGCGCTCGTTTCCCACAGCAGGTTCAGATCCCTGAAGCCGCAGCATGTCAAGGCGCTGATGGCTGACAGAAGGATCATGGATATAAAGCGAATATTCGACAGGGCTCTCTGGGAGGCTGAAGGATTTTCCTTCATCGAGTGACAGGTCTCAGATGCCAAACGTTCAGCGATGAAGTGAGAAGAATTATGCGCATTAAAGAATACGATTACTTCGCTCCCCATAACTACGCTCTTCATAACGTATTTCGCTATATCGCCGATGACAGGTACGATGCGCTATCAGACGAGCTGTTGCCGGCGCCTATACACCGCACCATCTCTTGACAAGGTCGACCAGCACCTCTGTGTGGGGGATGAGCTGATCCAGCTCGAAGCATTCGTCGGGGCCGTGGGCGTTCCTGCCCCTTCCGGGCCCGTACAGATAGCAGGGTATGTTGTAATCACGCCAGAAATACTCCATGTCGCACCATCCGCGGCAGATCTGCGTGGAAGCCGGCTCGCCCATCACGGCGCAGACAGACTCGCTGAGCGCCCTGAAGAAATCAGTGTCAGCAGTGACGGCAATCGGGTTGTGCCTCAGATCGCCGAAGCGCAGATCCAGGTCATATCTTCCGAATGCCCTGTGAGCTGTTGCAATGTGCTCGATTCGCTCTCTGAAAAGATCCATCAGTCTCTCTGCGGTGAATGGCTCGCCAAACTTCACCAGCCCGTCTATAGAGCACTTTGCCGCCGATTCTTCAGATGCCTGTCTGTAAGATATCTTCCCTAAATTCAGACCGGGAGAGCAGATCGGGTTCCACTGCGGATCGGTGTTATTATCGAGTATCTTCGACCAGAGCGTGAGCTTCTTTAATAGGAGCGAAACGTCTTCGACAAAGGAGCAGTTGCTGCATAAAAGGCTTTCAGGAGAAGCCTTCTCCCGGAGCGAGAGCAAGAATTCGAGCTGTCCGGCATTGCCGAGCGCTGCCCTTGTACCAAAATGACCGTCCACGATCAATGCCGCATCGGCGCAGTATCCCTTTTTCAGGCAGAGCTCCGTTCCCTTTCCGGAGTATTCGTCTTCCACGACGCTCTGTATAATCAGGTCTCCTTTGAGCCTGATCCCGCATTCCTGCAGGCAGTCCAGCACCAGAAGGACTTCGATGCAGCCGGCCTTGTCGTCTACGGCGCCTCTTCCATGGATAAGGCCGTCTTCAACCGCACCAGAAAATGGGTGCCTTGTCCACAGCTCTTCAGGGCCGGGAGGAGCGGTATCGACGTGAAAGTTCAGGATGAGGGAGCGTCCACCTCCAGCTCCCTTCAGCAGGCCGACAGTTACAGGTCCCATCAGGCTTCCGTCAGAAAGCCTTTCAGGAGGCTGATTCTGCAGCAGCTTAACATCCAGGCCGAGCTGTTTCAGCTCTTCAGCCACAGACAGCTGGACGAGGCGCTCCCCACCCCTGACGCTGGGTATCTGGATCAGCTTCTGGAAGAACGGGAGGCGCTTTTCGACGAGTGAGGCAATCAGCTGTTTCATTTTAAACCTGCAAAAGACAGTTCAGGCTGAAGACTGTGGATTTCTTCCTTCAATCACCATTTCCTGCAGCAATGGCAAAAAATATGGCATTCATAATCTGAACGTTGTCTATCCGCCAGATGTGAAAACCGGAAGCCGCTCAGGGTTATAGCTTATCGATTTCCTCCCTGGCTAGTCCTGAAGCCTGCACAATAGTTTCAGTACCTAGACCCATTTCTTTCATCGTCCGGGCCACTTCGATTCTGCCTTTTACCGAGCCTTGCTGTAATCCCTGCTGTAATCCTTGTTCTAGTCCCTGTTCTAGTCCCTGTTCCAATCCCCTCTTCAAACCCTCTTCAATGCCCCTCTTCTCTGCGGCCTCCAGCCTTGTTGCTTCTATATGACGTGCCTTTTCACGGCTCTCGATCAGTTCTCTCACGACCTCATCGCCAGAGGCCTCGCCCATTTTTCTTATTGCCATCACTATCTCCTCCTCGACTTTCAGAACTTCCGGAAGTCTCTCAGGATCATCAGTGTAATGCTCACCGAATTTCAGCACATAGAGCCATTTCTCAAATTTCGTCATGAGCTGCCTCGGCTTGTCCTTCTTGAACTTCGGGAGCTCTATGAAGTGGATCTCCTTTATGTCGCTGAGCACTCTGCCTGTTTTTATGTTACCATACCGGTATATATTGTGCAAATCACGCTCGCCGCAAAGAAGAATATGGTTCAATATGGATATGGACATCGTTTTCTCGAGTTTTCCAAAAGACACACTCTCTGTCAACTGACTGGTGAACAGCCTGTCATGGTAATACAATACCCTTTGAATATAACAATCCTCAGCCCTCACCTGCATCTCTATGTTATATCTCTTTCCGGTGCTGTCTTCTGCCTTCACGTCGAGGACCGACGTCTTGTCCTTCAGATACTCTTTCAAGTTTATCGAATTCAGAAATGTCAGATTCACTATCCTGTTCTCGCCTTCGAGGGCTAGAATCGCATTCAGAAGGGCTCTCAGGATCCTCTCGTTCTTTTCATGACCAAACACATACTTGAAAATGATGTCGTTTCTGAGACTGATTTTCGTATCTTCTTCATGTGGTTTCGAGGATAGTCCATCCAGGTGCTCCGCATTTCCATTTCCTGTATCGATTATGGGTGTTTCGGCAGTCTCAATACAGGGGCGGGCCTTTCTCTGGGCGGTTCTTTCTTTGTCTGTCACAGCGATCTATCTCCTTCCTCTGAATTACTTTCCAAATATGGGAGGGCCACAGGCAGGTGCAGGCACAGGGGCCTGCATCTACCTGCGAAATGCGAACCGGCGCTCTTCGAGGGATATCTTCCCGCACTTCACAAGATGCGCTTCAATGGCTGCACTCGTTCGCTGATGCTTTCTCGCAATCTCTTCTATGCTGAGCCCCCCTTCAAAGCCTGCCACGGCCTCATCCGCCTCACTCTGCTGCCACGGCTCCCCCGCTCTGGCAGGCAGCCTTCTCTGCCGCTCCTCCTTTCTGGCTGCCCCTTCCAGTTCACTGACAGCCCTATAGAGCGCCCGCACAGTATCGCTCTGCTGATAGGGGCTCTCAGGCGGAAAGACCTCGCCTGTATGAGGGTCAACACCTTCCGCTAGCCTGCTGAGAATCTCCAGAGCCGTTCTGCTGTTCATTGTTCCTCCTTATTGTGATCCGGCACTCTATGCCGCATCAGATTTTTATCAGGCAGACCGCCGGAGACATTGCCGGCCGGAAAAGCGATCTGCCTTCACAACTGATTTTAGACTGTTGAAGTTACACTGATATATACTGCATGTAAACAATGATGAGATAATTGTAAAAATTTAGTACAAATGGATCGCTAGCCACAAAAATCCAGCGTTCAAGAGGTTTTTTCAACCGGGTTAAGAATTAATCATAGTATTTTATTACCAGGACATATACTGTGAGGAGGTCCTCTATGCTAACCATACTCGTAACCGGAGGCGCAGGCTTCATCGGCTCCAACTTCGTCCGCTATCTACAGCAGAAATATCCAGATTACCGGATAATAGTTCTGGATGCCATCACCTACGCAGGCTCTATGGACAACCTTCCGGCTCTCAAGGAAACAGAGAATTTCTCCTTCTGGTATGGCAACACCCGGAACGGCGAACTGGTGGACATGCTGGTAGGACGTTCAGATGTAGTGGTTCATATGGCCGCAGAAACCCATGTGACACGCTCCATCTATGACAATTATCTCTTCTTCGAGACCGATATAATCGGGACACAGGCCGTGGCAAATGCCGTAGTCAATCATGCCGACAAAGTGAAGCGCTTTATCCACCTCTCAACTTCTGAAGTTTACGGCACCGCGACCACGGAAAAGATGGACGAACTGCATCCATTGCGCCCTATGAGCCCATTTGCAAGCTCCAAGACCGGAGCAGACAGGATGATCTTTTCATACTGGGCCACCTACAATATACCAGCTGTCATACTTCGTCTCTTCAACCATTACGGACCATTCCAGCCTCTTGAAAAGGCCATTCCCAGGTTTATCATAAGCTCACTGTTGAACGAACCCATCTCTATCCACGGTGACGGCTCTGCAGAGAGAGACTGGACATTTGTGGAAGATCTCTGCCGGGCCATCGATCTTGCAATCCACTGCGATACTCAGAAAGTCAGCGGAGAAGTGATCAATATCGGAAGCGGCACCAGTATCAATATCCTTGCTGTCGCAAAGATGATCCTGAAAAAAATGGGCAAAGATGAATCGATGCTTGACTATGTCTCCGACAGAGCCAATCAGCCTTTCCGACATACCGCCTCATATGATAAGGCAGAAAAGATGCTTGGATGGAGCCCTGGCATTACAATGGAAGAAGGGCTCGAAAGAACCATTGAATGGTACAGAGAGAACCGGAAGTGGTGGGAACATCAGCTCTGGATGCGGAGAATCCCCATCATCACAAGCGAAGGAAAGAAAAGCAGGCACTGAGCCTCTGTTCCAGGAGACCTTCTCTGACCTTCAGAGAACCCTTGTTCTTCTTCCACCTTTGTGATATCATAATACCAGAATAGTTTACGATAATGTAACAGATTGTTAACATATTTTTTACAGGCGTGCCCTTTACACATGAAAGAACTTCAATGATATTAATACTGTAAGGGAAGGAGGGTCAGTCCATGAACGTAAACACACATAATACCATAGCAATGATGTCATCTATGGTGGGCGTGCCACAGCAGTCCACACAGACCAAACAGGTCAACAAGGATCTTGACAGCAGCCAGCAGATACTGGATCTCGACAAGGGTGAAGAATCACAGGAAACAGAACAGGATGCCCCGCAGCTGAAGAACCAGGGCCAACAGTCAGAGGGAGTTGCCCGTCAACAGGCCAAATCAGTACAGCGCCGCTTCGTAGCAGAGGATTATAAGCAGGAACAGAAGGCTAAAGGTGCAGAGAGCGAACTCTCGCAGGATCTGCAGCATCTGGACTCGTCCAAGACACAGCAACAGGGACGGGTGATGCTCGATACTTCATCGCAGATACAGCACCGCTTCCAGAAAGTGCTGACTCAGCAGCAGCAGCAGCCTAACACCCAGAACCGTATGAAGCCCGATGTTCAGCGGCGACAGTTCGCCGACAACCTCCGTAAATGGGTCGATGTCGAATACAAGCAGTTTGTCAAACAGAACGATCCTCTCTACACCAGAAGAAATCTGAGAGAGATTCTCTCGGCACTTGGGGATCAGGATCCCTCCTCCAAGAAGGTGAAGTCAGATCGTGATACCAGCAAGACAACCGTACAGTTCTCCAAATTCAACAAATACAATATCACACAGGCTTCAAAGGCGATGAGAATCTTTGAGGAGATTCCGTCCAACATCGATAACATTGATTATGATTTAGTTGCATAGCCATACTCCTTTCCATAGAGAAAAAAGCCCGATCAGGGCTTTTTTCTTTTGATGTGACGAAAATATAATCAGGAAGTGTTGAAAAATTGTCGCAGAAGAAGGTAATGACAGTTAAAGATAGAAGTACTTTGCAGATTGACCTGTCGAGAGTCGCCGTACCTTTTCACAGATTTCAGATTCTGGGCCTGCAAAGGACAGCAGAAAAATGCATATCGAACCTTCGGTGCAGAATGGAACACTGTCTCCGCTGCTGGGAAGGACAGGCAAAAACACAGTTGCAGTAAATTTTCAGCAATCCAGAAAGATAAAATCGACCAGATACAGGAGGATGATTACGTGGATACCATGTTGATCGGTAATGGTACACTTGTCACAATGAGAGAGCCTCAGCAGGTTCTGACAGACCATGCAGTGTTGATAAAGGGAGATACTATCGAAGACTTAGGCCCCACGGAAGAACTCAGGAGCCGATATGGTGATGCTTCATGGATAGACGCGGAGAAACGCATCATTATGCCGGGAATGACCAATACACACATGCACCTTTACAGCACCTTTGCACGTGGCATGGCTCTCAAAGACGCCGCCCCATCGAACTTTGTTGAAATCCTGGAACGTTTATGGTGGCGGCTGGATAAGGCGCTGAAAGGTGAAGATGTTTACTATAGCGCCATGCCCGTCATCATTGACTGTATTAAAAAAGGCACCACAACAATTATCGACCACCATGCCAGCCCCTGGTTTGTTGAGGGCAGTCTTGACTATATCGAAAGAGCCCTGAAAGAGGCTGGCATGAGAGGCAGTCTCTGTTATGAAGTATCAGACAGGGATGGCCAGGAAACACGCGATCTCGGTATCAGAGAGAACATCCGCTTCATTAAAAAGTGTAAAGACAGAAACAACCCTCTGATGACAGCAATGTTTGGTCTTCACGCATCATTCACTGTCTCAGATGAGACGCTAGAGATTGCCACTGAATCGGCAAAGAACTTCGATGTTGGCTTTCACGTACATACCGCTGAAGACATATCCGATCAGGAACATGCACAGAAAAACTATGGAATGCGCGTTGTCGAACGCTTCAATGCTCGGGGAATCCTCGGTCCCAAGTCACTCTGCATCCACTGCGTTCACATCAACGAGCATGAGATGGACCTGCTCAAGGAGACAGGCACCATGTCAGTCCACAACGCCGAGTCCAATATGGGAAATGCCGTAGGATGCGCCCCAATTATTGAGATGCTTGAAAAAGGAGTCTGTGTCGGCATGGGTACCGACGGATACACAAGCGACATGTTTGAAGCCTTCAAAGTAGCCAATATGCTCCAGAAGATTATGCGACGAGACCCCCGTGCAGGATGGGGAGAGCCGGTAAAGATGAGCTTCGCCAATAATACCGCCATTCTATCCAAATTTTTCCAAAAACCCCTGGGAGTCATTGAGAAGGGTGCATTTGCAGATATCATCCTTGTAGATTATAATCCGCCTACACCGATGAACAGCGGCAACTTCTTTGGCCATCTCCATTTTGGTATCTCATCCGGGTGTGTCGATACCACTATCATAGCAGGAAAAGTAGTTATGAAAGGCAGAAAGCTCGTCGATATAGACGAGGAAAAAATTACAGCCAGAGCACGTGAGCTGGCTGCAGATCTCTGGAAGAGGTTCTGACATCATGGAGTCCTTCAGCGATCAGACAGGAACAACACCTGTCAACTATGATGAGCGCAGAGTCCATCAGCGCAAGGATGTGAGGGTCAATAAAGTCTTCTCGGCTGATATAACCATGGGCGGTGAAGAGCACAAATGCCGGCTTTATGTGGCAGATGTCAGTGAGGGAGGATTTAAAATTACCTCTGACTATCCTTTTGTCAGAAACGTCCCCATCATTGTGACAATGCATCTCAAAGTTCCTTTCACTTTTACTGCAGAAATCGCATGGGGTCGTGATCTGGGAGCAGGCATGAATGCACTCGGGCTCAGATTTCTCGAGATGGAACCGGATCAGAAGAAGGTGCTCGACGGTTTTATCGAGTACTACACCTCCAAAGAAAAAGCCAAGGTCTTTCGGCTGAACAAGATAATCCCTATGAGAATAAAGCGCGGAGAGAGTTTCCCTGAGCCATTTTATGTGCTGACTATCGAGATAAGCCTCATGGGGATGAAGATCTCTCACGATACAAGGCTCCCTGAAGGTGAGGTCATAGAGTTCAAACTCTATCTCGACCCACACACCAAGCCTCTGGAAGTGAAAGCCCATGTAGTATCGCAGAAAGAGGAAGGCATGCTGGGAGAGAATTACATCATAAACCTGGAATACATCGATCTCTCCTGCGAAGCGAGGGAATATCTTACTTCCTTCATAGACAACGCAATGTCCGGAATAATAGAAAAGAAGATAAGCCGACCTGTAGTAATGTTTGACGAAGACTCCTCAACCTGATAAATCGGCGAATCCCGCGCTCAATCTAATGAATCTGATGGCGCATTCCACGCTCAATCTGACGCCGCGCATCTTTTTCAGCAATGGAATCGCGCTTGTCATAAAGCTTTTTTCCTTTTGCCACGGCTATCTCAACCTTTACCTTACCGCGAAAGAAATACATCCGAAGCGGTATCAGCGTATAGCCCTTCTCATTAACCTTGCTGTGGAGCTTTCGTATCTCAAATTTATGGAGCAGAAGCTTTCTCGAGCGCTTGGGCTCGTGGTTGTTATAAGTGCCTTCCTTATAAGGAGATATATGGGCCTGCATCAGCCATGCTTCGCCGTTTTTAATAACCGCATAAGCATCGGTCAGATTTGCGCGCCCGGCACGAAGTGATTTCACCTCGGTACCAACAAGAGAGATTCCGGCCTCATAGACTTCTTCAATAAAGAACTCGTGACGAGCTTTCTTGTTCTCAGTAATATGTATTTTTTCCCTGATATTGACTTTTTCTTTGTTTTCAACCATCACTGCACCTCAGCAAATGTAGCATCGGCCACGGCTGCAAGCTCACCCTTTTCATTGAATATTCTCCCCTTTGTCTGCACAAGCCTTCCATTCCTTTCGCTGAGAGCTGCTTTTATCGTGAGCCTTTCTCCTACATAGAGAGGCTTTTTGTAGCGAATCTCCATCTTCACCGTCACTATGTTCAGCCCCTGATTGATAAGGAGACGGGCCATAGCTTCATCCAGCAGTGTCGAAAGGATGCCGCCGTGCACGATACCTTTGTAACCCTGATGTTCACGATGCGGTGTAAAATCCCCGCAGACCCCGTCGCCATCAGGATGAAAGCGAAGCATAAGTCCGATAGGATTGTCAGTGCCGCATGCAAAGCAGTAGTTGTCATCTATCAGTTCAATTTTCATTTTCTAAGACTCCTTAACCCGATCCCAGAGCTTCTTTACCTGCTCTGTCGTTTCTTCAGGAGTACCATTATTATCGATAATCTCAGAAGCCTGCTTCATCTTCTCCTCATCAGACATCTGACTGCCGATTCGCTGCATCGCATCTTCCCGCGTGACAGTCTCACGCATCATCAGACGGGAGAGCCGAACCTCAGGGTCTGCAACGACAAGCCATACCTGATCGACAAGATGCTTCTGCCCGGCTTCCAGCAGGAGCGGCGCCACAAGAACGGCTGTAGCGGTTCCTTCCTGCTGAAGCAGCGCCTCAATTTCATCTATTATTGCAGGATGTGTTATCTCTTCCAGGTATCTGCGTTCATCAGGCTCTCTGAAGACTATTGCTCCGAGCTTTTTCCTGTCCAGATGCCCGCCATCCAATATTGCATTTCCCCATCGAGCAACGAGCCGCTCGAAAAGCGGCATCCCTGGCTCTATGAGCCGGTGATACACTTCATCTGCATCCACGACATTTGCACCCAGGTTTTTCAGTATGACCGCAACAAGGCTTTTTCCACTTGCGATTCCACCGGTAATCCCGATTCGCACGGCAGACTTCCTTTCACCTGATACTCCAGAGCATATTGATGATATTGCTCATTTAGAAGGCATCGGGAGAGGAAATTACTTTGCAGTAATAACGCCCCCGATGCCCGCAATACTCTTCTCTCAGACCTGGTCAGAGAAAGCTATGCTCCATATACAGCTCCCTCTATCCAGGTGTACCTTCATCAATCACTACATCATCAATTTCAGCCACCAGTTTGTCCAGCTCTGGATCGTCAATGGCCGACAGTACTTTCTGCTTCGATTCCTCGGTCTGAGGCGGAGCAGCAGCTATAGAAGGCTCTGCTGCCACTGGAGGCTTCGGGATCTCTGCTGCCACTGGAGGCTTCTGGATCTCTGCCGCCACTGGAGGCTTCGGAATCTCTGCTGCCACTGGAGGCTTCTGGATCTCTGCCGCCACTGGAGGCTTCGGAATCTCTGCTGCCACTGGAGGCTTCGGAATCTCTGCTGCCGCTGGCCTGGGCGCCTCGACAGCGGTGGCCTTGTGCTCTGCAGCAGGTGCTTTCTGTTCCACTTTAGGAGGCTTGGGTGAAAGAATGTCCTGAAGCTCCTTCGCCTCCATCTTGCTCTTCAGAAGATCTCCAATAGTGTTCTTGCCCCGAGGCGACATATATCCCATATATTCTTCTCTCGACGATTCAGCCTGAGCCTGTTTAAGTGAGAGAATAATTCTGCGCTCACTGACCCTGACATCCAGAATCTTGACATCAATGGCCTGGTTTTCTTTCAGTATGTCTTCAGGTCTTATTATCTTGTCCTCAGAGAGCTCGATAAGCGGGATAAGCCCCTCTACACCTTCCAGCAGCTCCACAAATACGTAGTTTTTCGCCAGCTTGCTCACTTTACCTTTGGCAATACTTCCAATCTTGAAGACCTCACCTACAGTAAGCCATGGATCTGACTTAGCCTGCCTGAGGCTGAGGGATATCTTTTCCTTCTTGCTGTCAACCTTAAGAACGAGTACTTCAACAACATCTCCCACCCTGACTACTTCAGATGGGTGATTCACACGGCGCCATGACAGCTCAGAGATATGAATGAGGCCATCAACGCCGCCAAGGTTAACGAAGGCGCCAAAGTTTGTTATTCTGGCCACTTTTCCTTCTCTGATCTCTCCTTCATAGAGACTCTTCAATGTGCTTTCGCGGGAAGTTTCTCTCTCCTCCTCTATCACCTTTTTCCTGGAAAGAACAACTTTCCGTCTCGAGCGATCGAGCTCCAGAATCTTGAGGCGCAGCTCTTCTCCAACAAAGTCACTCAGATCGCGCACCGGACGCACATCTACGTGAGACTGCGGTACGAATCCACGAAGTCCTATGTCCACAATGAGACCACCCTTAACCTGCTCGATACAGGTTGCGGCGATGACTTCCTGGTGCTCAAAGGCGTGGATAATCTTCTTCCACGCTGCTTCAAGATCAGCGCGCTTCTTGGAGAGTATCAGCTCGCCCTCGGCATCTCTGACCTTTAATACCATTACTTCTATCTCCTGGCCTACTGTAAGGCCTGGCTCATCTCCCATCTGGGAAATCTCATGAGGAGGAATAACCCCTTCGGTCTTGTATCCGACATCGACGAGGATCTCATCCTTATCTATCTTTACCACCTTACCTGTGAGATACTGGCCTGGCTCGATTTTCAGGAAAGATTTCTCGTATGATTCCATATCGCTCATGCTGCCAGTCTGGGCTCCCTCCTGGGCTCCCTTCTCCTCGACGGCGACGGAAACTGCCGAAGCCTGCGCAGACGCGGTGTTCTCCTCTTGTGGTTTGTTCAAGTTATCCATGGTAAAACTCCTTTCGTGCCCTTATCGGGCTCTGGTATGATAAAAACACTCAAAAGAACCTCTCGTGTGAGCGCCTTAAGGCGACTCACTCCAGTCGATTCAGTTTACTGAAATAATGGTATGCCTGTCACCTCCTCGTTATCGGCCTCTATAACCTGTTCTTTCTCCATATCGGCCCAGTTTTTCCCTTGTTTTACCTTAACGCGCAGAGGCACTTTTATGGATGGGTATACACCCTCCATCAGCGATCTCACATCGCTGACAACTTTTTCGCTTCTATCGTCAGGAGCTTCAAAGATCAGCTCATCATGCACCTGCAGTATCAGACAGGAAGGTTCATTCCTCTTCCTGAAGACACTATCGATATCGATCATTGCCTTTTTGATTATATCAGCAGCTGATCCCTGGACAGGTGTATTGATTGCAACTCGCTCTGCCGCCTTTCTGATTGTAACATTGCGGCTAGACAGGTCAGGGAGCCAGCGCTTTCTACCCATCAATGTCGAGACAAACCCCTCTTTCGCAGCCTGTGAAATTGTAATGTCGATAAATCGTTTGACGCCGGAAAAGTGAGTCAGGTAACGATCGATATAGATCTGAGCTTCCTTTCTCGACACTCCTGTCCTCTGCGCCAGTCCGTGAGCGGACATCCCATATATAATTCCAAAATTTATCTCTTTTGCCTTTCTTCTCATCGATGTGTTGACCTTTTCAGGCTCCACATCAAAGATCTCCGAAGCAGTAAGAGTATGAATGTCTTCGTCGCGAGAGAATGCATCCAGAAGATGCTCATCATCCGAGAGATGGGCAAGAATTCGCAGCTCAATCTGCGAGTAATCCGCACCGATGAAACAATATCCATCTTTCCTGGGTCTGAAGGCGCGCCGGATAAGAGAGCCCATTGAAGTTCTCACCGGTATGTTCTGCAGGTTGGGCTCACTCGACGATAGGCGTCCTGTTGCGGTGCCACGTGGATTAAACGTGGTGTGAATCCTACCTGTGGAAGATGATATCATTCCGGGAAGTGTATCTACATAGGTGGACTGGAGCTTTTTCAATTCCTTGTATTCCAGAACCTCTTTCACTATTGCATAGCTCCCGACCAGCTCCTGAAGAACCTCCTGGCTTGTTGAAAAGCCCTGAGATGTCTTCTCTTTTGCAGGTATGCCCAGTTTGCCAAACAGCACCTCTCCAAGCTGTTTTGGCGAGTTTATATTAAAATGCTCCCCTGCCAGACTGTAAATTGAGCTCTCCAATTCCATCAAGCGCCCTGTGATGAGCCTTGATGCATCTCTGAGCACAGCCTGATCCAGATAGATGCCCTTCCGCTCCATGGAAGCGAGAACAGGAAGAAGTGGAAGCTCAATACTTTTAAATACCTCATAGAGGCCTTCTCTCTTCAGCATCTCACTGAGAATGGGAACGAGCTCAATTACAGCTGTAACTCCTTCCACGCCGGCGCTTTGAAGCTCCTCTCTTTCAGGTATCGAGCTCCCTTTTCCTCTCTTAAAAAGCTCTTCCCTGCCGGCAACAGTCCTGGAGAGATGGCGCTGTGCCACCAGCGAGAAGCGCGGCGAGGCCTCGCGTGGATCGAGAAGATGAGCCGCACCTGCCGTATCGAAGAGCGAGGCTTCACAATTTATCGATAAGGCAGCAAGTAAACGGCACCATTCCTTGAGATCATGCCCCCATACAGTTCGGTCCTTCGAAAAGAGAGGCGATAGCACCTTTAATACATCGTCAGCATAGGGAATAGTCGCGCTTTCCAGGTCAAAGAGCGACGGGGTTGTGTTCATGGGAGGGAATACAGTTACATAGAGCAAGCGATCTTCAGATGCTGCACACGCCAGAACTCGGAGCATTGATGGATTCACAGAAGCAGATCCGGCGCCGGAGCCTTCCAGTATCCAGAAAAAAGCTGTACTGTCGTGCTTCTGAAGCTCTCTGCGGGCCTCTTCCCACTCCTTCAGAGTTGAGAGGTGGGTAAAGCTTCTGAATACATGGTCATTGACCATAATAGTCTGTGCATCTTCATTAAAAAGCTTCTTTAAAAGACTGTCGAACTCAAGCTCCTCGAGAAGTGCCTTCAGTTTCTCGCCTTCGGGCTCCTTCAACCTGAATTCTTCAGGTTTGAAAGAGAGATCGAGATCTGTTCTTATTGTTGCAAGACTCTTTGACATGAGCGCTGACTCACGGGAAGCTTCGAGCAGGTTTCTCCAGCGTGGAGGCACCTCATCGAGATGAGTAAAAATATTCTCCAGACTCCCGAACTGGACAAGAAGTTTTTTCGTTGTCACCTCACCTATTCCAGCCACACCGGGGATATTATCAGATGGGTCACCGGCCATGGCTTTCATATCAATTATCTGTGAAGGGTTAAGAGATACCTTTTTTTTCACTTCTTCAGCGTCATAAAGAACAAAATCAGATATCCCCTTTCGCGGAGCGAGTATCCTAATCCCGGGAGATACGAGCTGGAAAAAATCCTTATCAGCGCTCACTATGACAACCTCACAGCCATCGGAGACAGCCTTTACTGCCAGTGTACCGAGACAATCATCTGCCTCCTGTCCGGCAATCCACACCATCGGAATATCCAGAGCCTGCACCATATCTTCAATAAGTGCCATTTGATTCTGCAGACTCTCTGGCATCTTCTGCCGGTGAGCCTTGTATTCGGAGAATTCTTTCAGACGCTCTGTTGGAGGAGCTTTGTCGAAAGAAACTGCAACATAATCCGGCTTCATCTCTTCAAAGACCTTCAGAAGCATATTGGTAAATCCATAGACGGCCTGGACTTCCTGCCCCTTTTTCGTGGAAAGAGGAGGCAGGGCATAAAAAGCCCTGTAGGCAAGTCCGTGTCCGTCAATAAGGAGCAACCGTCCTCTACTGCTCATGCCGAACCTCTCTGCGGGGTAAAGTTACTGCTTGAGGCAAGCCATAATCTTCTCAGAATAAAGCCTGCGAAATAGAAAGGAGGTCTTCGACAGGGATGCATCAACTCCTGCTTTATGTTTACAATTTTGATCTTGATCCGGAAAGCAATTTATGATAATAATAGAGTGGGAGGTGATGATGATGACAGACCTTTCATTATCAGGAGCGGGAATTCATCACGCTGCAGTTAAGAGCTCACTGCTTCTTTCGGGAAAAGATGCAGGCTCTGTCAAAGACGTAACTACTCCACCACCGGGAGGTGATCCGAATCCACCACCCGACACGCCTCCACCGGTACACGATAATTTTTCACCGAACAGCCTGGGCTTCTCAATTCCCGCATATGGCGGCACATTTATCAACTCAGCATGCATCGGAATCAAGGCGTATCTTCGCAGCGCAGGAACTGGAGCCACTGCTGTGTCAGTTCCCGCACCACTGCCTGCAGCTGCAAATGCTGCAGCGCCGGCAGACACATCGGCCATCGCTGCAGTTAATGCTCCGGCTGATGGTGAGGTGCTTCCCCATCATGGAGGCAATCACCTTATTCACGACGTTTCCAGGGTTGGCACCTGGATGGCAGGTTTTGCAACAGGGCTGATGGCGTTGAAAGGCGGCATGGAGCTCTATTCGGGAATCAAGCATAAAAGTGAGCGGGGTATTATAAGTGGAGCCATTGATCTGTCCATAGGAGCATCCAACGCACTGACGGCAGTTCCTTCACTCGCGCAGTTTGCTGCACTTACTGCTGTACTGCTGACCGGAGTTAAGATCCTGAGTGATAACATGTAATGGGGACAGACTCGAATATTAACAAAAGACTCCGACTTTTCTGAAAAAACGGAGTCTTTTGCTATCTTCCGGGAATACCTGTTTACCTTTTCTCAGATGATGACATTGCTTCCTCATCTGATGATGGCATTGAAGTGGAAACGGTGCTTCTCCTTGTCTTCCTCGCAAACCGGCTGCCCATGAAAGTATCAAGCCCTTTTGCAATGGAACGGGCAAGTGTCATTCTGAAGTTCCTGTCTCCCAGTTTCATGGCATCACGGGCATTGCTGATAAAGGCTGTCTCCACCAGCACGGCAGGCATGCGGGTGTGTGTAAGGACGTAGAAATTATCGCGGAAAAGTCCTTTTTCGGTCAACTCGAGCGCTTTGCCGAGAACGCCCCTGAAGCTCTGAGCGAGTGCATAGTCGATATCCTTATACCAGTGAATTGAAGAGCCGTTATGAGACGATGAGTATGCTGCATTGCAGTGGACACTTATGAAGGCATCTGCCTGATTGATATTGGCGACATCTGCCCTTGCCTGAAGCTCAACCTTGTCAGGTGAATATGCCCACGATACATCTCTGTCAGAACGCCTGGTCAGAATGACCTTCCATCCCATTCCTGACAGGAAACGCTCCAACTGAAAGCAGATATCCAGGGTAATATCCTTCTCCCTGAGCCCCAGAGAATTGTTGCAGGCGCCTGGATCACATCCGCCGTGGCCGGGATCGATTACTATAGTACCGCATACTTCAGGCTTTGAAGTGCAGCCCATCCCTTCTTCATCAGCTGCAAGTAGCGTGGACGGCATTATTTGAATTCGAAGAGTGTAGGGATTGCTCTCATCAGGAGGCAGAAACTGAAAAGCCGTAGGGCCGGCAAATGACATGGTCAAACGCGACGCCCCATATCCAGACATCAGCGACGAAAAGGAACAGGTCCTGATTCGCTCTCCTGTCAATGCCTGTGCAGAAATCGGAGCGCCTGAAGTAAGCATGGGCATTTCTACCACAAGCTCGTTTTTTCCCCTGTCATAGCCCCAGAAATAATGAACAGGTCCTGAAGCGGAAAGATTGACAGTCACTGCCTGCCCCTGCCGCACTGCCTTCACAGATTCTAATGTCTCGGCTCTGTATCCTGAAGAGAGAGGAAAGTCCGGAACGAACTCAATCGGTATGTTCCCTGATGTCAATCTGGAGAGAAGACGACCTTCCCAGTACCTGGGATAGTTCACATTGAGGCGCATTCCGCAGGCATTACCTGAAGACTCGTGTGTCACCACCGCATTTCCTGCGGAAATATCCTCATCTTTCACGCCCCATACCACTTCATTGAATATAAGGCTTACATGCCTGTCATCTGCAGATTCCACAGTATAGCGCACCGGTGCCGAACTGTGGATGAGAAGCATCCTGCGTCCGTCTTCTTCTTTGACAGATATTTCATCGATAGAGGGAATGATCGTGCATTCCGATAAACTGCCGCTTATGGCTTTCCAGTCAGAACATACGATACCGAGATGGTTTAAGAGATCGCGCATCGGGATGTAGGTTCCCGAGTCTTTCCTCAGATATCCCATAGACCCGGTGCCAGTCACCTTCCTGAACTTCATTCTGGAAGCCGCACTGCTGAAATACACATCTCTTCCAGAGGCACTGATACAGAGGACATCTTTCATGCCCGACCAGTTTGCAAGCGCTCCGAGTGCCTGCAGCAGTCTGGTCGATCCGGCAGACTCAAGTGAGATATGAAGTGACTGTGGAATTCCGGTTTCTGACTCTTCCGAGCCCGAAACCGGAACATAAATGCCCTCAAGCGTAAAAAGCGCTCCTCCAAAATGCACATTCACTTTGGCAGCAGTGTAACTCTTGACATTGTCAGTCTGCGCTTCATTAGTGTTTGTAGGAGTTAAAATCCATTCATCTTCACTGCTGTTTTCAGGGTCAGCAGAAAGGACTCCTCCCAGCAGACTCAGCATACAGATCATTAAAAACAGATATAATCCGATTTTCTTCATCGTCATCCTCCGGAACAAAACTTCTCTTCAGTTACTCTTTATCTATCTATTTCCAGGTGCAGCGGCATTCAAGAGGCTATAGCAACAGATGTGGCTCCATTTATTCAGGTCAGGAGCCGGGAACACTCATGTTCAACAGTATACCACATGCCCTCAAAGGTTGTAAAGACATGGATTTCAGCGTGAGCGTATGCTTTGTAATCTGCAGTCCAGGCATAATTCTGCTGTTCTGCAGTATTTCAGTGCAAGAGCCCGCCGATCAGATGTTTCCGCGACTTGATCGGTGCCTGCTTTTAGCGCCTATCGACTATGATGGCACAGCACAAAAACATTTCTATAGAATTTCCGAGACATTGGCACAGGCATTTGTGGCAGAAAGACACAAGAAAAATTCAATGGTCTTGCACCTATGAAGATAGCAGACTAACTCACCCCTTCGTTTCCTGCCAAACATTCTTCTCCTTCCCCCTGCCTTCTTCCCTCTGGACAGAGGGTATTCAAAGAGTGCTGTTGAAAGATGAACGGGGTGATGTTCTTCAATGGAATTGCTTCCGGAAGGCACAACAGTGCATGAACGATACACAGTGCAGAGGGTCATTGGGAGAGGAGGCATGTCTGTAGTCTATCTCGTCTCCGACCAGAGACTCCCTGACAGGTTCTGGGCACTCAAAGAGATGGGTGCCAATCTGCCGGCCAGCCTGGCGTCTGTAGTTGCCGCCCAGTTCAAGGCTGAAGCGGAGATTCTGTCACATCTTTCACACGTCAGGCTCCCCAAGGTTGTTGACTTCTTTGACAGAAATGAAAAAAGCTACCTCGTACTGGAATACCTGCAGGGAAAGACAATGGCTGCAGTGCAAGCAGAGAGCGCAGCGATGCTCTCTCCGGAAAGAGTGCTGAAATGGGCCTTCGAACTGTGTGATGTCCTTCAATATCTTCATTCCCAGAGCCCTCCGGTCATCTTCAGAGACATAAAGCCGGATAACATAATCATTGATTCTGAGGATCATTTGAAGCTAATAGATTTTGGAACAGCCAGACTGTTTGCACCGGGAAAGGTCCACGACACTATCGTTATAGGCACTCCAGGTTATGCTTCGCCTGAACAGTACGGGAAAGGACAGACAGACGAAAGAAGTGATATTTACAGCATTGGTGCAACGCTGTACTGTCTTGTCACAGGACAGAACCCGCAGGACAGGCCCTTCTCATTCTCCATACCTTCCAGCATCAATCCAGCTGTAACACCAAGGCTCGATACAGTTATAATGACATGTCTGAATCTCGATCCTGGACGTCGATACCAGAGTGTTGAATCGCTTAGAAAAGCGCTGGCAGGCGAATCCACACAGATTCTGCAGTCCGAATTAACCCCGTCATTGGCAGGAATTGAGCTGCAGATATCTCATCAGGATCTTCACATAGAGGTATCTCCGGCAAGACTCCCGGTTTCTGCATCATTCACTGTTAAAAATACAGGCAGACACCCTCTTTCTGCCACAGTTCTAACCAGCAGAGACTGGCTCAAAGCATCGCCAGAGTTCATTACAGAGAACGAAAAGACTATATCTGTCACTGTCAATGTCAGTGAAGAACATAAAGAGCGCCATTATAACGGAAAGATTGTAATTGCAACAAAACTGCAATCAATTCCCATTCCTGTGAAAGTCACAGTGATGCCTTCCCTTCTTGAGCATACAGTGCCGCCGAAACTGACATCGCTGTTTCTGCTGGGAGAAGCTCTGGTTCCACTTGCAGGAAGTATTGTGCTACCCTTTACTTTTCTTACACTTACCAGAGATGAGAGGAATTATCAGCGAAAAACCTTCATAGTCTCTTTCATACTTTCCATTGTCACTACGGCATTGTTCCTTCTGCTGCAGTGACAGAATACAGGGAATTTTTCTCACATAGACAGAAGGACACGAGGTGATGCTGTGTCTTTGATATCACCAGAGACAATACTGGCAGGCCGCTATAAAATTGTTAGGCTCCTGGGACACGGAGGCTCTGGAGCAGTCTATCTTGCAGAGGATCGGACTCTGGGATCCATGTGGGCAGTCAAGCATTTCTCCCTGTCACACCTTTCGCCTGAAGAGAAAAAAACGGTAAAAGCTCAGTGCAGCAGAGAGATCGACCTTCTTACATCGCTTTCTCATCCTAAACTTCCTAAAGTTACTGACTATCTGCACGAAGACTCTGACAATTCATATGTGGTGATGGAGTATATACAGGGCGAGACACTCGCAGATTTGTCAGCACGCATGAAGGAAACTCCGGGAGAAGAGACGGTGCGAGATTGGGCTCTTCAAATCTGTGAGGTTCTGGAATATCTCCACAGCCATAAACCTCCGGTAATTTTCAGAGATCTGAAACCCCATAATCTTATCCTCACCCCCACTGGAACGATCAGGTTCATAGACTTCGGCATTGCCCGTCTCTTTAATCCGGTCCGCGACAGAGATACGCTTTTCATGGGAACACCAGGTTATGCTCCGCCGGAGCAGTTCGGAAAAGGACAGACCGACCAGCGTTCAGATATATACAGTCTGGGAGCTACACTGCACTATCTTCTTACCGGCAGAGATCCCGGGGAAAATCCCTTTCACTTCGATCCTGTCACAAAGTTCAACCCCCACGTATCACCACTCATGGAGGCAGTTATAGCTCGCGCAGTCGAGATTGAGCCTCATCATCGTTTTTCTTCAGTGAAGGAAATGTCTGAAGTGCTCACTGGAAAGAAAAAGCTCGACGATCTCCCTCCACCCCAATGGATTATTATCGAGCCTTCAGAAGTTCATTTTGAAAGAGTCCAGCGTGGAAAGGTGCTGAAAAGAATCATCACACTCACAAGTCCACTCGGCAAAAAGGTAAGAGGCAGACTTAAAGCAGGATCTTCATGGCTTGATACTGAGAGAGAAGCATTTTACGGAGATAAAGTCGATGTTCAGATCGAAATAGACACCGAAAAGATGAATGAAATGGAGAGCGCAGACTCTCATATTGAGGTAATAACAGATGCAATGAAGATCAGAGTGCCGGTACACGTTACATTTCTCCCTGATCTTTTCAGAAGGCTCCCTGATTGGAAGGCAGGAGTTCTTCTACTGATGATCCCACTTCTCTCCGGTGCACTCTGGTATGGAGTGACACATTTCAGAAATGTGCCACACTTTCAAAACAGTATCACCGTGGAAATTCTTTTCTCCATAATCCTTATTGCCTTCACTATCATATATCGAGGCAAAGAGAGGAACTTCACCGGAATTGTCTGTACCCTCATAGCTGCTTATTTCTGTACAGAAGGGAGATTCCTGGATTTCTTTCTGCTGCTTGTCTATGCACTCTGGAGTGCCAGGACTGTAATAAAGCTCTACAACGGCTTTTCAACAGAGCAGCAGAATGAGCTGATAATACTCTATTATCTGGCCCTGGCCATGCCTGCGCCTGTCGCCGCTTTTGCCTTCTATCTGGAACCCTGTACAATGTCTTATTCTTTGATTGCAGAAATTCTGGTGGCATCTTTGATCACGGCAGCCATCATTCCCTACAGCACAGAGCGCTGGAGGCCTGCATTCACCAGAAGGATCTCCACATCAATATGGACCGGATTTCAGGCCGGTATTGCCAGTTATAAGAACAGATTCTTTTCAAACTCGTTTACTACACTTCACCTTCTTAGTGCCGCAGTCTGCTCTCTGATCTGGGGAGGGCTTGCACTGCTGAACCACCTGATCATAGAGGGAAATATACACTTTCTCTATGAACTCCGCTACTGCTGGCTCTCATTTGAATACTGGACTCTCGGTCTCCCTTATGCACTTTCGCGCATTATCACCGGAGAGGGGCAATTTGTGCTGCAGGTTTTCATTACTTTTGCGACTGCCTTTCTGCTCTCAATCTTCGGTATATTGCTACTGACAGCAGGGGAACGAATACTGAGAGCGGTAATGAAAACTAACACCATCCCATATTTTTTCCGTGCCTTAATAGTATTGCTCTCCATGAACATAACTGTGCTGATGCTGCTTCTTCTAAATGTCTGGGATGAGAGAGCAGTTTACTACACTGAAATGAAGGATATAAGGGAAAGCCAGTGGGTAGAGATCGCAGGCTCAACTCTGATGAGGAAGGAAGTGCGCCTCCAGGGACAGAACAGACTGGCCGCATTTTACTTCAGGCAGGGTAACTATGAAAGAGCAAAGAGCTATTACAGCTCGATGGATAAAATGCAGAGAAATATGAATGTGGAAGATGAAGGGCTAAGAGTTCAAATCAGCTTTATGACAGGGCTTACCTGCTTTTATCTCGGTGAACAGCGTCAGGCTGCAATGAATTTTGATGAAATCGTAAGGACTCTCGAATCCAGGACTTCTGAAGCGAAAAAGGAACAGTCGCCGTTTCACTCCCGGATTATGGAAGTGGGCATTGAGACCATCTACCTTGACAGAGAGGAACAAAAGATACATACCCTCAGCACCAAAGAAGAGTGTGAAGCCTCTCTGTACTATTACCAGGGTCTCTGCAAAGCGTATCTTACAGATTTCCGGGACATGGCACTGTCACTTGCCCGCGCCAGCGAGCTTTACAACTCTGCACATCTTCTTTCCTTTGAAGAATATAAGATTCGCCGCATGGAAATCCATGAAAGACAGAATATCAGCGAGCGCCTGGCACTGAAAGAACTTAAAAGAGGCCAGGTTTTATATAATCATGCTGACTGCAGTAAAGCTTTGCAGTATCATCGTACAATGGCACAGTGGCTTTTGAAGCATGATCGAAAACATCTCAGTGCCATGGAAAAAGAGGCAGAATATGAGCTGCAGAACAGAAAAGGCGAATAAGCCTGCTCCGCTTACCCGCCCGACATTTCTTTTACCTGCTGTTAGAGACTGTGCCGCATTCCTGCTAGGCGTTTCTACCTGCCAGATATCCCAGACCGCCGCCCAGAAGTGAGCCCAGAAGGCCGCCGCCCATCATTCCCAGTCCAGTGCCTGATCCAAGACCCATTCCCAGCAGTCCGCCAAGTCCGGCTCCCATCATGCCTCCCATGAGGCCGTTGTTATTGCCATAGCTTCCATAACCACTGCATCCGTAAGGATATCCCAGCATTGATGTTCCTATGCCGCCATAACCGCAGCCATAACCTCCCAGATATGAGTTTGTATTAAAGCTGGGAAGGCCCATCAGGCCGGTGTTCATTCCATAGCCATAAGATGGCACATAGGAGCCAGTATTAAAACTGGGAAGACCGATGGTGCCAGTGTTCTGAAAACCACCATAGCCCGGCACATAGGAGCCAGTATTAAAATTGGGGAGGCCGATGGTGCCAGTGTTCTGAAAACCACCATAGCCCGGCACATAGGAGCCAGTATTAAAATTGGGGAGGCCGATGGTGCCGGTGTTCTGAAAACCACCATAGCTCGGCACATAGGAGCCTACATTAAAATTCGGTAGTCCGATCAGTCCTGTGTTAATCATATCGTTACACTCCTCCTTCATGATTTAGACGATACCTGAAAACGGTATAGTCACTTTGATCGGTCTATCACGACTTTACATGAAAAAGTAAAGGGGGGAACATCCGTCATCAAAGAAATTTCCTTAATATGATAAAACCTCAACGAACCGCATTGGTACGGAATTTTTTCTGATTGGCTCGAAAAGAATATTCTTGAAAAAAAAAATATTGAAAAAGGCAGAAAACTATTAGTTCCTGTTGCAGCGACATTCCATGAAGATCGACAACAAAAAGATTTATTATTTTTTTTCTTGCACTATACACCATATTTACGCTACAATTATCTCAAATCAATATTGAACAAAAAGCATGATGGCAGTTTGCGAGGAGAAATGCAGTGGAAAAGCATTTTATAAAGGGATACTGGCTTAAAGAGGAAGTTGGGAGGAGTGACCACAGTATCATATATTCCGCCTCATTTTCAGTTACAGGGAAAGATGTGGCGATGAAGAAACTGCTGACCCCATCACTTCTTCTTGCAGTTCAGAAAGAAGATGCCATTAACAACTTCCTCACTGAAGTGTCAAAACGCTCTACATTTACCCACCCAAACGTCTTGGAGCTCTATGACTGCTTTGAGCATGAAAATGATATATACTTCATCATAGAAAGCGCCATTGGCAAATCGCTGAAAGAATATGAAAAAAGTGGCAGATACTATACTTTTATTGACAAAGCCATGTTTTTCTTTGAAAAGGCGGCAGATGCTCTTCGAGAGAGCTCTGCACACGACTATCTACACAGAAACATGAAACCGGAGAACTTTATCATAACCAGTGATAATGAACTGAAGATAACAGACTACATGATCTGCTCCCGTCTCTTCAGAGAGCAGCAGGTGCGCTCCGCTCTGGATGCCGATCGGTACGAGAATGTATCTCACTACTCCGCCCCAGAAACAATTGATAATAAAGAACTGACTGGCCGCTCCAACATCTTCTCACTTGGCGTCATCATGTATGAATGCCTCACTGGAGGCACACATCCCTTTCGCAGCCACAGCGATGAAGAGACATATGAGGCCATTGTGGAAAAAACACCGGTCCAGGCGAAGATATTGAATCCCTCACTCCCTGAAGTGGTGAATTATATTCTTGACAGGGCACTCAAGAAAGATCCATTTGAACGTTATGCCGATTTCAGAGAGATGCTCGAAGATTTTGACTACTACTTCAACCAGCCACATGAGAATCAGAGGCTCAACCTTTATCGCACCAGAGGCTTTGCCAACGCAATGTTGAAAGCGGGAGACTTCTCACAGAAATATTTAAGGCTGGCGTCGCGGAAAGCCGAATCCCTGTCATTGGAGACAGTAAAGCGATTAAAGAAAAATCCGATAGAAAGCCTGTTTGTCGATGCCGAACTCGATCCCTCCAAGATCAAAAAGAAGAAGGTAATCAAAACATCCGACGAAAGCGACACGGAAACAGAAAAAATTGACAAAACACCTGTCAGCCTGCTGCCACAGGAAAAAGATGAGACGGAAGAAGCGCCGCTAGAACTGCTGCCACAGGAAAAAGATGAGACGGAAGAAGCGCCGCTAGAACTGCTGCCACAGGAAAAAGATGAGACGGA
>Ga0302251_1000078_pt1 | contig 119847 bp, 91 predicted proteins | sample AAG_RA_Gln_MG_FD_193534 | JGI IMG/M metagenome (GOLD analysis project Ga0302251, IMG submission 193534) | Enriched activated sludge microbial communities from anaerobic digester in WTTP, New Holstein, Wisconsin, United States - AAG_RA_Gln | ecosystem: Engineered > Bioreactor > Anaerobic >... | reverse complement strand
GCAATCGGGCGACGATGTCGAAGTCGCGGCAGAAGACCCTCGCGCGCATCGAACGGATCGACAAACCGCGCGAGGAACGCGGGCCGAACATCTCGTTCAAGGCGGAGGTCCGGTCCGGCGACGATGTTCTGCGGGTGCGAGGACTGGAGCGGGGATTCAACGGTCGGCCGGTTCTGACCGGTGTGACGTTCGAGGTCAAGCGCCGCGAGCGCCTGGGCATCATCGGCCCGAACGGATGCGGAAAGACCACTCTGCTGAAGACGATCGCCGACGAACTGCCGCCGGACGCGGGCGATGTGCGTTGGGGAATGAACGCAGAACCGGCGTATTTTGCGCAGGAAATGGATATGGAGTTGTACGGCGACTCACCGCTGGACGCGCTGATGAACGCCGCTCCGATGACCATCGCCGACGCGCGCAACCTGCTGGCGCGGTTCGGTTTCCGGGGCGATGATGTATTCCGCGAACTCGAAGTTCTGAGCGGCGGCGAGCGAAACCGCCTGCAACTGGCGGTCCTGTTGGCGCGCGGTGCCAACGTGCTGTTGCTGGACGAGCCGACCAACCACTTGGACCTTCCGAGTCGCGACGCGCTGGAGGAGGCGCTGGCGGACTTCGACGGCACGTTGATCTTCGTGTCGCACGACCGTTATCTTCTCGCGCGGTTGGCGACGCGGTTATTGCTGGTGCGGGACGGGGGTGTGACGCCGTTCGAGGGCACATACGGGGAATTCCGCGAGCATCAAAGGCGGCTGAGCAAGCCGAAGCCCAACCGCAAGAACCTCTCCACACGGGGCAAAAAGAAGGTCAAACCGACGGATCCGGCCGTTATCGAGCGCGAAATTGCCGAGGCCGAGAAACGACTGACCGAACTGACGGACATCCTCGCCGACCCCGCGACCTACGCGGACCCGGACGCCGCTCCGAAAGCCACTGTTGAATACAACGAACTGAACCACCGCATTCCGGAGTTGTACGCGCGCTGGGAAGAAGCGCTGAACGGCGAACAACCGGGGGATACCGGCTGACAAGCCACTCCCGGCCCCTGCTTGAAATGGAGATGAGTTGGTGCTGTTTGATCGTTGGCCGGAGGGCTTCGCGGCGCTTGAGGGTGCCAGGCTCAGGTCCGGTATGATACGATGGTAAGGGATACTCTGCCCTCAACGAAAGGAACCGGTATGAACCTGAGACGCCTGATCCCTCTCGTCTGCCTGTTGACGTCCTGTGCCGCGGCGAAGGCGGCCGGTGACGCGTTTGATATGAATGTCCTGTACATCGAGCGGACCCCGCGCATGGCGTATAACTCCAGTCCCGAAACAGGAGGTTGGCCAGCGGCCGGCTCCACCGTCAACTGGGTCGCTCATGTCCAGCTCTGGGGAACGACGGACGTTCCTTCCGTCAACTACCGGTGGGTCCTCGACGGCGAGGTCGTCGACTCCGGGGCGATCACCAACTGGACAGCCGGGACCAGGAAGACCGTTACTTTTCCGTGGACCTGGGAGAAGGTCCGCCATTCCCTGACGTTTGAGGTGGACTACGACAGGGCGGTCGGCGGCGAGGGAAGCACCCTCACATGGAACAACGCCGTGACGATCGATACGGACGCCATCAGTGTTGGACTTTGGGTGGAGGAAAGCCTCGCCCAGTATTTCCACGAAAACCAGTTGATCTGGAAGGACGGCGCGAACTCCTGGGAAGACTGGGCTCAGCGCCAGATCCGTTTCTGGAACTGGATGGGCCGGTCTGCCATCTACCCCACCGCGCCCAACGGCATGTGGGAACGCATCCGGCTGGACCAGGTGATCCACGTCCCCAACGGCGCTCTTCCTCTGGCCGGCGGACTGCCTACCAACAATCCGGACCTCCGTGATAAAACCGTTGACCTGACGTGGGGCTTTATCTGGGACAACGGGGCGAACTGCGGAACCGGCAAGTTCTACGATCCCACCAACAAGTCCAGCGCTTTCTACCTGGAAAACAGCCTGATCCACGAACTCAACCACGCGCGTTATGTGATTGACGCCTACGGTTTTGATGTTCACGAAACCTCTGTCGCCGGTGTGAAGGGCCCTTCCGGCAATGATATGTACCCTGGTCCCGAGATGCCGAAACAACTGAACTGGATGCCTCATCTGGCCAAGTACGGCGGATTGATGAGCAACACCAGCCCCCCCTACGCCGAGTATGACCTGTACCAGTGGAACCGCATCGCCGGCCAACGCGCCCGGTCCGGCAACTGCAACGCGCCCGGCGATATCGGTGTCTTCCTGAACACCGACCTTCCGTTGCGCAACCACGTCCGGTTTGTCGATCAGACGGGCGCCCCGGTCGCCAACGCCGAGGTGCGCCTGCACACCGCCCGCTCCGCTTCCGGCTGGTACGAAAAACAGTACCTGAACACGCCGGACGCTGTCTATACATCAGACGCGAACGGCGTTGTGACACTGCCACAGAATCCGTTCGGTAATCCCTACGGAAGCACCACTCCGCGCATCTACCATACGTACGGCGCGGCGAACAGCGTGATGCTGATGTCGGTTTGGAAGGATGGAGTAGCGCGCACGTGCCTGTTTGAGGTCACCGACTTCAACATCGAATACTACACAGGCCACACCCAGGACGCCTATTACGAGGTGACGCTGAACTTCAGCCCGACGAACACCGCCCCGGGAACCCAGTCACGCGGTTTCACATCGAAAATAACCGGGCGTGTGATAGACCGGAACGGCGCGGGCGTCACCGGCGCGATTGTCGGCGTTATGCCGAACAGCACGGTGTATGCCCAGGCGGATATCGACGGATACTACACGATCAACGCGCGCGTCGGTGAACCGATCACCCTTGGCGCGCACCGAAACACCGCCGCGACCACGATCTACCCGATGTCCTCGCGCGTGACGGTTGTACCGCAGGACGGGGTGGTCGTTACGGCGCCGGATATCGTGTTGGGCGAGATGGTGCCGAACCTGCTGACGAACAACGTGCCCGTCACGATGTCGCCCACAATATCGCCCTGGAACCGCGTGCAGGACACCGGAAACCTGGCGTCGTACCTGACCGACAAGAATCTGTCGAAACGGTGGGCGTGCCTCGAACAGCCGATGGGTTTCATATCGCCTTACAGCCCGCTGATACTGACTTTGAACCTTCCCGCTCCACTGACGCTGGATATCATCCAACTGCAGTGGACGGCCTCCTGGGCCACGGACTACGAGGTTCAGGTGGCTCCCGGTGTTTCGTCCGGAGAGAACGAGTACAAGACCGTTTATGCAACGCAGGGATGCACGGGAGGATACCGGGCAACGCAGGCAACCACGCGCGGTGTGGACGTGATACCGTTCGAACCTCAGCCGGTCGGCAAAATCCGCGTTGTGTTGAAGAGCCCGATGCGACAGACAAGCGTGATTTCGATTTATGAGATACAGGCCGGTTTGACGCTGACGGCGAACGATATGACGCGAAGTCTGCAGATTGCCGGCGGCCTGATTCCGGCCGTTCCGTACGATATAGTGATACTGGATATCGACAAGGACGGTGTTGTGGATACCAAGGACGCGGTGCGTATTGCCCAGGCCGTTTCCGGTATGTAACCGGTTACTTCAACCGTTCGTGAGTCCGAAGGCCGTTCCAACTTGGAACGGCCTTCGTCGCCATATCATGATTGAAACCAGTTTCACGCCTTTCGCTACTTCATCCACGTAGCAGGCGATATACTATTTGTGGTATATTCAATCAATGGAGAGAAATTGAGAGAAGCTCGAAGGTTGGTATGGTTGGGAGCGACGCTCAATGACCTGCGAGGCATGCCTGACGAAGTTCAGGACACGATAGGGTATGCCTTGCAGATCGCGCAGGATGGAGGAACCGCTCCTTCCGTAAAGCCTCTCAAGGGATTTGGCGGCGCGAACGTGCTTGAGGTCATCGAGAACTATGATCGCTGACCTACAGGGCGGTTTACACGGTTCGGTATTCCGAGGTGATTTATGTTCTTCACGCATTTCAGAAGAAAAGCCACGAAGGAACAAAGACCCCAAAGAGAGATCTGGACGTCGTGAAAGTGCGTCTTCGTGAGGCCGAGATTCATCATCGCGAGCACTTCGGTTAGGAAATGGCCCTATGGAATATGTTGAAGGTTCCGGTAATGTCTTCGCCGATCTTGGTATGGCGGCCCCCGATGAGCGGCTGGCCAAGACTCGTGTCGCCTATCGCATACATGAAGTGATTGTCTCCACCGGCCTGACCCAGGCGCAGGTGGCGCGGCTGACAGGCTTGACGCAACCCAACATCTCGAACATCACCCGCGGAAAACTGAAGGGTTTTACGCTGGAGAGGCTGTTCCAATGCCTCAACGACCTCGACCAGGACGTCGAGATTGTCATCCGGCCCAAGAAGCCCGGCGCCGCCGGGGCAGGCGTATACGTGTCCTGATCCCTCGATCAGGAGATATCGATCGCCTCACCGGCCTTGATGATCTTCTCCACACAATCTTGTCTCGTCTCCGCCCTAAAAGGAGCCTCCGGATGTCACGAACTCGTACCTTCGCCTTGGCGGCCGCGTTTCTGCCGCTCGTTTTTTTCGCCGCGCGCGCCCAGGACCCGATGGACGGATTGGAACTGGCGCGTTTGAAGCCGTACTCCGCGGCGCGTTCATCTTCCAATAACGCCGACCTCTCCAGCAACGACGACAGCAAGCGCCTGCCGGCCGGGGCCACGCTTACGCTGGCCGATATCGACGGCCCGGGCGCCATCACCCACATGTGGATGACGCTCTCCGCGAACGAATACGCCTGGCCGCGCCTCCTACGGTTACGCATCTACTGGGACAACAGCCCGTTTCCCAGCGTGGACACGCCGTTGGGCGACTTCTTTGCCGTCGGTCACGGCTTTGAGCGCAAGGTGGATTCACTGCCGGTGCGTTGTTCGTCAGACGGCCGTTCGCACAACTGCTACTGGCCGATGCCGTTCCGGAAGCACGCGAGGGTGACCGTGACGAACGAGGGCACTCGCGGAGTGGGCTTGTTCTACTTCCACGTGGATTACCGACAGCAGGATGTTTTACCGAAGGACGTGGCGTATTTCCACGCTCACTACCGCCAGGCCATCCCGGCGCCTCCCGGCCGAAACTACACGCTCGCCGACATCCAGGGGACGGGGCACTACGTGGGCACGGTCCTCTCGGTGGTTCAGAACCGCACGGGCTGGTTCGGCGAAGGCGACGATATGTGGTTTGTGGACGGCGAGACGAAAGCCTCTCTGGAAGGTACCGGAACCGAGGACTTTTTCAACGACGCTTGGGGATTCCACGAAGCCACGGGACCGTATTACGGCATCACCGTGGCCGAAGGCCAGGGCGTGGGGGCGCGATGCAGTGCCTATCGCTGGCAGATTCTCGATCCCGTCCCGTTCAAAAAGTCACTGCGGCTGGAGATAGAGCACAAGGGCTGGACCTTCAACGATGAGACGGACGGCTCCGTGCGCTCCGGATTCGAGGAGCGCGCCGACCAGTTCTCCTCGGTCGCCTTCTGGTACCAGAAGGAACTGAAACCGCTACCGGACATACCCGTCGGCTATGCCCGCACACCCTACGGCAACGCCACCGTGATTCAGGCGGAAGACCTGATGGCAAAAGTGAAAACCGAAAAAGGCGAGGCCGAAATCCAGAAAGGCCTGGATTTCACGAAGGACATCATCTTCTTTCGCGGCGAGGGCGAAGGAGCGTCACTCACGATTCCCTTCACGGCGCCTTCCGCGGGCAACTACGAAGTGATGACGCAGATGGTCCACTCCTACGATTACGGCACATACCAGGCGTTCCTGGACGGCAAAGCCCTGGGTGAGCCGCAGAAGACATGGGTGAACGGGACCATCGCATCGCTCGACCACGTACTCGGCCGCGCCAAACTGACAGCCGGCACGCACGAGTTGAAGTTCACCGCCGTCGGCAAGGAAGAGCCTTCCAAGGGTCATTACCTGGGAGTGGACAGCATCGTCCTGGCAAAGCTGGCGGAATAGGGAGAGTTGCTGAAGCGCAACGGACGACACGCCGCCGCGCTATCATGAAGAACACGATGCCGCTGACAGACAACTCTTATACCGACCATGAAAATCATCTCCATCAAGCCCCATCTCGTTCACGCCTGGATACCGGAAGCCCACCGGTTTGAGTGCGCCGCCGGCTACCGCCTTGCCCGCCAGATGTGCCTCGTTGAAGTCATCACCGACGAAGGCATCACCGGCTACGGCTCCTGCTCCGACCAGTATGACCTCGATGTCCTCGCCACCATCATCAACAAGGTCCTGCAACCGGAGTTCATCGGGCGCGACCCGTTCCAGACCGAGAAGATGTGGGACACGCTGTATTACGGAACCCTGATGCGCAGTCTGGGCCACCGGAGCGTGGGTATGGCCGCCATGTCCGGCATCGATATCGCGTTGTGGGACATCAAGGCGAAAGCGCTGGGCGTGCCGCTGTACCAACTATTTGGCGGCGCTGCGCAGGATTCCGTGCGCCCCTACGCCTCCTCAATTCCGTGGCACGTGGATCAGAGAGTCGGCGTGGAGACGGCGCAGAGGCTTGCTTCCGACGGTTACAGCGCGATGAAGATCAAGGTCGGCGACGATCCGGACCGCGAGTTCCGGCTTGTGGAGGCCATCCGCGAGGCACTGCCGAACATGGATATACTCGTGGACGCGGATATGGCATTCCGGACCGACACGGCGGTGCGCACTGTGCGCGAAATGGAGCCGTTCGGGATCTTCTGGTTCGAGGAACCGATCAGCATCGACGACATAGAGGGCCACGTGCGCATCAGCCAGATTACGGATGTGCGCATCGCCTCGGGCAAGAACCTGTACACCCGCTTCCCGTTCCGCGACCTGTTGTCGGCTCAAGGCATTCAGGTTGCCAACGCGGACGTGGCCCGCGCGGGCGGATTCACCGAGGTCAGGAAGATCGCCGCGATGGCGGCATCGTTCAACGCCTGGTGGTGCCCGCACGCGTCCGGCGACATCATCACCACCGTCGCGAACCTCCACCTGGCCGTTGCGTCGTCCAACGCGCCGGTTATCGAGTGGGACATCAACCACAACCCGCTGATGACGCAACTGGCGCCGGAAGCCCTGCGACGGCAGGAAGGCAATATCCTGCCGCCGGAAGGCCCGGGACTGGGCATCGAACTGGATATGGACTACGTGGAGGCTCACCCGTACAACGGAGAGCCCGCCATCAGCCTCGGTATGCGGCCCGTGTGACGGCTATTCCTTCACGCGGGTCAGCGCCACGTCGCCCAATCCGCCGCCCGGGCTGATGGTCAGCGTGTCCTTGTCAATTTTGTACGCCTGGCTCTGCTTGATCGGTTCCTTCATAGGCTGTTTCTTGCCGGCGGCAGTTACCTCGGTTACGGTGAAGTCCAGATTCCCCTCGTTTTCGATCCAGGTGCCTTTCTGCGTCGAATTCATCTTCACCACCCCGTACTCGATTTTCTGTTCCAGAAAGAATGTTCCGTCCTTCGCCAGGTCCAGCGTGATATTGACCGGAACCATCTGAACGGTGGCGGAACCCGTCCACTTGCCGATCAGCGGATTCTTGCCGCATCCCGCGACCAGGACGGCGGCCGCGACAGCCAGAACGAGGATAAACGTACGCTTCATGGGTGTGCCTCCTTGTTGATTGCGCCTCATGGAACTTTGACGCCTGTTGCGGCTTGTGAGCAAGGGATTTATGAGCGCAACATACCGATATAATGTAGCGGGAAAGAACATCCCATCAATCAGGAGGATCAGTTATGCCCCAGCAAGTGAAGGAACGCCGGGCCGCCGCGGCCCGACCGCAGGACCAGGAAGAGACCGCCGAAGGTCGCGCGATGTTCGACGACGCTCAGATGCGTCTTCACACTGCCGCCGAAGTGATTGACCTGGAGCCGTGGCTGGAAAGTGTTCTTGCCGCCATGCAGATGGAGTTTATCACGGATTTTCCCGTGCGGATGGACAACGGCGGCATCCAGATTTTTCGGGGTTACCGCGTTCACCACAACGGAGCGCGCGGACCGTTTAAGGGAGGCATCCGGTATCATCCCTCCGTTTCCATCTGGGAGGTGCGCGCCCTTGCCATGCTGATGACCTGGAAGTGCGCCATTATCGATGTTCCCTATGCCGGCGCCAAGGGCGGAGTCGTGTGCGATCCCTCACGCCTTAGCGCACGGGAACTGGAAGGCATCACGCGGCGGTTCACCACCGAACTCACGCCGGTTTTCGGCCCGAACACGGATATTCTGGCGCCGGATATGGGCACGGGTCCGCGCGAGATGGCCTGGATTGCGGACACCTATTCGATGCACCAGGGAGTGACCACGCTATCCTGTGTCACCGGCAAGTACCCCGAACTTGGAGGCTCGCTGGGGCGGAAGGAAGCCACCGGGCGCGGCATCACGATCATCACGGACGCGGCACTGACCGAGAGGGGCGAGCATATTTCGAAGTCGTCTCTGGTGGTCCAGGGCTTCGGAAACGTGGGCCAGAATGTGGCGGCCACGGCTTCTCATATGGGAGCGAAGATACTGGCAGTCAGCGATGTGACCGGCGGGGTTTACAACGAGAACGGACTGGATGTTGAACACCTGCTGAAGCACATGGAGTCCGGAAAGATGGTGGCGGATTACCGCGAGGGGCAGTCCCTGGGCAACGACGAGATACTGCTGTTGCCCTGCGACGTGCTGGTTCCCGCCGCGTTGGAAAACCAGATAACGGAAAAGAATGCCGGCCAGGTGCAGGCGCGGATGATTGTGGAGGGCGCCAACGGACCACTGACCGCCGAAGCGGACATCATTCTTCAACAACGCGGAATACGCGTGGTGCCGGATATTTTGGCCAACGCGGGCGGCGTGCTGGTGAGTTACTTCGAATGGGTGCAGGACATCTCGCAGTTGTTCTGGACGCTGGACCAGGTGAACGACACCCTGGACAAGAAGATGCGCCTGAGTTACGAGATGGTGTCGCAAGCCGCGCGCGATTACGGTGTGGATATGCGCACGGCCGCCCTGGCGGTTGGGGTGGGCAAGAACGCGGACGCCTTGCGCATCCGCGGGATTTACCCGTAGCGGGACGGAATGTCCGCGAATCGTGGTGTGGTTAGCCGGTAGGGGTTGGTTCCCCCTTCCCCGCGAGCGTAGCGAGCGGATTGGGGAAGGGGGCAGGGGGTTAGGGCTAAGATGCCTTCCAAGCGTGAATTGGCGTGGGAGATGCGGCGGAAACTGACACCCAGTGAAGCGCTCTTATGGGCACGAGTTCGCAACAACGGATTGGCTGGTCTTCACTTCCGACGGCAACACCTGATCGCCGGCGTCATTGCCGATTTTTACTGCCATTCGGCGCGCCTGGTGGTAGAGGTGGATGGTCCGGTACACGAGAAACTCGTCGAAAATGACAAGGCGCGTGATGCACTGCTTCACAGCGTTGGCATATCGGTTCTGCACATCACGAACTCGGAAGTGCAGTCGGATATGGATTCTGTCCTGACCAGGATACTCTCGGCGGCGAACCGCCCCTAACCCCTCGATCCCCTTCCCCACCGGGGAAGGGGAAGGCCTGATCGCAAGGTTTCGTTCTGCCACCCCTACCTTCGCGCAGGAAGGCGGAAGGGGCGCGCATGAGGACCATTTGCACCAATTAAATCGACTAACTGAGCGTGAGGCATACTGAGCGGAGCCCGAAGGGCGCAGTCGAAGTACGCCGTCATTCCGAACGAACGTGAGAAATCCGCGGTTAATCCATGCTCCCCGCTGGCGGGGAGCCAAGCAACCGCCCATACGGGCCCGTAGGGGCAGATTTCTCGCTAACGCTCGAAATGACGGCGTTTTACGCTTAGCCCATAAACGAGTTGGTGCAGATGGGGCTCGTGCGGGCCCCATCTGTACCTCAACTTGTCCCCACTAACTGCACCCACTCGTTCCGCCGCAGTTGACGCAACGGTAGCACGAACCGTTGCGGATCATGATACTTCCGCATTCCGGGCAGGGCGGCGCATCGCTCTGGCTCTGGAAAACCAGGTTCTCCTGGTCCGCCAGCGGGATTGACGGCGGCACGGCGCGGGGCTTGTGGTCCTCATCCTCCAGTGGAAGGCCCGGCTGGATATATTCCGGCAGGAACTTCAGCGCCATCCAGCGGAAGATGTAGTCCACGATGCTCTTGGCGATTGGAATCTGCTTGTTGTTGGTGAAGCCGCTGGGCTCAAACCGCATGTGGCTGAACTTCTTGACCAGCACTTCCAGCGGAACGCCATACTGCAGGTTCAGGCTGATGGCCGTTGCGAAGGCGTCCATCATGCCGCTGACCACGGAGCCTTCCTTGCTGATGGTGATGAACACCTCGCCCGGCATTCCATCTTCGTACAGGCCCACGGTGATGTAGCCCTCGTGCCCGCCGATGCTGAACTTGTGCGTGATGCTCTGGCGCTCGTCCGACAGGCGGTGGCGCAACGGCCGGGGCTCCGGAGAAGGCGAATCCTGGCCCTTCGAGAGCGCGGCGTCGCGGCTGGTGTTCAACGGCTGGGTTCGTTTGCACCCGTCACGGTACACGGCGATTGCCTTGAGGCCCAGTTTCCACGCTTCCATGTAGGTATTGGCGATGTCGTCTGCCGTTGCGTCATTCGGCAGGTTCACGGTTTTGCTGATGGCGCCGCTGATGAACGGCTGAACGGCGGCCATCATTCGCACGTGGCCCATGTAGTGAATACTGCGAAGGCCGTTGGCGGGTTTGAAGGCGCAGTCGAACACCGGCAGGTGCTCGTCCTTCAGGCCGGGAGCACCCTCGATGGTATCGTTCTGGTCGATGTAGTCGACGATAGACGCGATCTGGTCGTCGTCGTATCCAAGTGAAACCAGCGCTTCGGGCACGGTGCCGTTCACGATTTTCAGCATACCGCCGCCCACGAGTTTCTTGTACTTCACCAGGGCGATATCGGGCTCGACGCCGGTTGTGTCGCAATCCATGAAGAACGCAATCGTTCCGGTGGGCGCCAGGACGGAAACCTGCGCATTGCGGACGCCGTGCTCGGCGGCGAGAGCGCAGGCATCGGCCCATACGCTTCGCGCCGATTCCAGAATCTCCTCGGGAGCGTACTTTTCGTCGATGTGGTCATTGGCATCGGCGTGCTTCCGAAGCACGCGCAGGAAGGGTTCGCGGTTGACCTCGAATTCCTGGAACGAGCCGATATGCGAAGCGATCTGCGCGCTTGTCTTGTAGGCGTGGCCGGTCATCAGGCTTGTGATAGCCGCCGCCGTGGCGCGTCCCTCGTCCGAATCATAGGGGATTCCGCGCGACATCAGCAGGGCGCCCAAGTTGGCGTATCCGAGACCCAGGGGACGGAACTTGCGGCTGTTGGCACCGATGGCTTCGGTGGGATAAGCCGCATTATCGACGATGATTTCCTGGGCCAGGATGAACAGGCTGACCGCGTGGCAGAATCCCTCCACATCAAACGTGCCGTCGTCCATCCGGAACTTCATCAGGTTGAGGCTGGCCAGATTGCAGGCCGTGTCGTTGAGGAACATGTACTCGGAGCACGGGTTGCTGGCGTGGATGCGGTCTGTGTTTGGACAAGTGTGCCAGTCGTTGATACGCGTATCGAACTGGATTCCGGGATCGCCGCACACCCAGGCGGCCTCGGTGATCTGGCGCATAATTTCGCGCGCCTTGAAGGTCTGCGCGGGTTCGCCGTCCGTCACCTTGCGCGTGGTCCAGTCGCCGTCCTGTTCCACCGCGCGCATGAACTCATCCGTCACGCGGACGCTGTTGTTGGCGTTCTGAAAATGAATGCTGTCGTAAGCGCCGCCGAGGACGTTGAAACCTCCGTCGTAACCGGCGTCAATCAGCGCCCACGCCTTGCGCTCCTCGGTGGCCTTGCAGTTGATGAACTCCAGGATATCCGGGTGATCGACGTTCAGAATCACCATCTTGGCCGCCCTGCGGGTTTTGCCGCCGGACTTGATGACACCGGCGAACGAATCGTAGCCCCGCATGAACGACACCGGGCCGCTGGCCGTGCCGCCGCCGGTAACGTGCTCCAGACTGCTTCTCAGCGAGCTGAGGTTCGTGCCGGTTCCCGAACCGTACTTGAACAGCATCACCTCGTTTTTGGCGAGTTCCATGATGGAGGCCATATCGTCGCGCACGCTCTGGATGAAGCAGGCCGAACACTGCGGATGCTCCTCCACGCCGACGTTGAACCACACCGGGCTGTTGAACGAGCCGTACTGGTTCACCAGCACGTAGGTCAGTTCCGCGTTGAAGGTCTGCGCGTCCTCATCGGTGGCAAAATAGCCTTGTTCGCGGCCCCACCCGGTGATTGTGTCGACCACGCGGGTGATAAGTTGCTTGAGGCTCCGTTCGCGCAGGGGCGAGTCCAATCCGCCTTTGAAGTACTTGCTGACAACGACATTGGTGGCGAGTTGCGACCAGGTGACGGGCATCAGCACGTCTTTCTGCTCGAAGATCACCTTGCCGGTTTCGTCCGTGATAGCGGCCGAGCGGGTTTCCCATTCCAGTTCGTCGAACGGGTGAATACCCGGTGTTGAATAGAATCTTTGCATGGCTATTCCCCGACGTGCGCGTCCGCTGGGGTGGCGGGACGGGCGCGCGGGCGCCAGTCCCAGGGGCAGGTCTTCAATATAGGGCGATTTCTTGTCCGGCTCGGCCATCACGATCTCCTGGTGCGTAAAAATGGATAAAAAAACTGTCTCTTGCGAGGCGGGTGCTCAAAACGGCTCACCGGCGCCTCACCACTAGATATTGTGGCCGGATCCTTCTGAATCCACAATATCTAGGACACAAGAGCAAATATAGCCTATCACAAAGCGCCCGGGAAAGGGACTTTTGGACGTTCCGAAGAAACAGCGGAAGGTATTTCGGGTTGCCTGGCGGGAGGGTACAGGATGCGCGCCGTATCCCGAACAGACACTTCCAGATGCCGACACAATCCATCAAAGAGAGCGGGGACGCCCTTTCGGACGCCCCCGCTCCGTTTCCGGCCTGGATGCCGGGTGTCCGGCCTGATACCTGACACCCGACACCTGATACCTGGAAAGTTACTTGCCGCAACACTTGCCGGCGGCCGGGCAAGCCTTCGCCTTGGCCGCGCACTTGCAGTCGGCTCCGCAGGTCTTCGCGCAGTCGGCGCAAACGCACTTGCCGGCCTTCTGACACGCCGCGATACACTCCTTAGTGCATCCCTTGGGCGCGTCGGACTTGGCGGCGAATCCCGTTCCGGCGCTGATCAACAGCATGCCGGCAACGATCGCGAGATTGATATTACGTAGCATTGGTTTTTCTCCTTGTGTATAGATGAATGAATAACGGTCGTTCAGACGTATCTACACACACGGAGGACCGCGATTGTCGGGCAGGGCATCCTCGTCGCGAGGCGGGGGAACGGTGTACGTCGAAGAACGAACGCTGTGAACCGTGTCCGGAGCACTCACCCAAACTACGGTCGCCGTTACAGCCGCAACCGGCTCGATGTCGGTGCGCGTTGCCGTCAAGTGCCTTGTGATGACCTGGTGCGTGCACGGCGCCCCCGTCCACACAGACGCGGGACCGTGTTCCGAAACACAGCAGGACACCGGCATCGACGCCGCAACCGTTTTCGGTTGATGCCCGCCGCAGTCGCAAACGGCCGCGCACGAACAGGTCAGCATGATCGACATGCCGACCGCCAGCATCGCGGCCATCAAGCCGCACCACAAGCCTCTTCGACGCAACAGCAAACGTTTCATTGGTATTTGCATGATACCAATAACAGCAAGAACGTTCCCTAATGATTCCACGTTCCGCCCCGGATCGAGCCGGCCTGCGTGTTGCCCGGCGCCGTGTTGACCGTTACCTCGTAGAACGCCTCGTCCCTGTAACCGCGGTAGTACTGCAGGTTGAAGTCCGTCACTTCCACGAAGCAGGTCCGGGTGACGCCGTTCGCCGTGATGACCAGCAACATCACCGAGTTCGCGCAACCGTAATCGTGCCGAACCTTCTCGCCGAACGGGCATCGCGGCAGTTCGATCCACCCGCCTTCGTTGGCGGTATAGGTCGCGGTCGGCGTGTTGGAGTACTTTTTCCAGTACCAACCGTCGCCCCGGCCTTGAACGGTGTGCAGTGCGACCTTCGCGCCGGATAGCGGCAGACCGTTCTGGTTCAGAATCCGCACGTGGTTGCGTTGCGGCAGGTCCGTGTTCAGGAACTCGCCGATGTTGCCCGGGCTGTTCTGGTTGCCCTGGCTCGCGCGCTTGCCGGCGATGCGGTTCCACTGGTAGGCTTCGTACTCGCTGAAGCCCTGCAAGCCGCCGCCCATCAGACCCTTGTACTTGTTGTGATGCACAATCCACTTATCCCAGGGCATCGCGTCGGAGCCGACCATCGGCGTGCCGTCCGGCAATTTCAGGTCATCCAGGGCGTTGGGATGCACGTCGAAACCATAGGAATCAATGACATACCGCGCGTGGTTCAGTTCGTGAATCAGTCCGTATTCGTAGAACATCGGGCCGCCCTTGTCCACCTTCCAGAATCCGTCCGGCTTCAAGGCGTCCGGCGTGCCGACCATTCCCCACATCAGGTCGACGGTTTTGTCCTTCACGTCGGGATTGTTGGTTGGAATGCCGCCGTTCAGGGGCAGAGCGCCGGTGGGGACGTGGACAACAAGGTCCAGTCGCACACGGTCGGTAATGCCGTTCGGCGACGTGCCGAAGCGGGCGTTGGCGTTCATCTGGTTCCAGATCAGCATCTGGCGCTGGCCCCAGTCCTCAAACGAGTTCATACCGTCGCCCAGCTTCATCTGGTGCTCGTGCATCCAGTCGGCGAGACCTTCTTCCACCCAATAACCCACGGCCAGAGCGTCGGTATCGATCGTCACCTGGTTGTTGCGCCGGGAAACCTCGTCCTCAAACCGGCCTTCGGGATCCAGGATGAACGCGAGGTTGTGCCGTTTCTTCTCCCAGCGCCACGGCAGGGAAACCGTCTTCTCCGTGCCGGCTTTCCAGTCCATGATCACACCCTTGCCGGCGACCTTGCCGTCCAGCACCCACCGGTAGCCCGCTTCGGCGATATCGCGCTTGCCCCACGACTTCAGGTGCGCCACCCATTCCACGCGCTGGCCTTTCGCCGGCCAGCCCCCGGTCTTCCTGTTGGCGTCATAGTTGATGCGAGGGGTGCGCTCGATGAAGAGCACGTCGAGGTCGAACTTGTCGTTGGTCACCGAACCAGGCAGAACGGTGACGTCCGCCGACTGCGTCAGGTCGCCGACCTTTGCCGTGATGGTTGCCTTGCCGGATTCGCGGAACCACACGGCGTTGTTGGTCCGGAACAGTTCGTTGGCGGAAGGGCTGACCGTGAACTTCGCGTCGGAGGTCACGTCCAGCGTCAATCCGGTGCTGGTGGCCGCGGAAGCCGTGAACCGCAACACAGAATTCATCGGCGTCTCGGCGGCGGGCGCGTTCAGTTTGAGCGTGGTCAACTGGCCGGGAACGAGGAAGTGCAGGGAGAAGAAATGGACGAAGTCATCACCCTCCAGCCTCTTCACTTCGAACCGGAAGATTTTGGCCGTGAGCGGTTTGGATAGCCGGGCGGACGTTTCATGAGCACCTTCCGCCGTACCCTTCGCGACCTCCGTGAGTTTGCCCGTTGCGTCACCGGCAAGAACCTTGAACGAGTGCGGTTCGTCCGTGAACTTCAACCCGAATCCGCTCACCGTTTGCGGTTGCGTAAATGCGATCTCCACGAACGCCGGATTGATCGACGGGGTGCGCGCCATCGTTGTGGCATCGGTGTCAAATATGCCCGCGATGTCGCCCAGGTCGAACTTCGTGGCGGTCACGGTCACCTCGCCGGATTTGAGGAGGGAAGCGACGTCCATCGGCACAAGCCAGTCCGTGGCGGCGCGCGACGCGCAGGCGATCGTCAGCAGGCAAGCGGCGAACAGCAAACGGCTCATAACAAGTCCTTTCGGAGGGAGTGACCCACCTTCGCTCCTGTCGGAGCTTCGGCGGACAAGGCTGAGTGATGAACGATGAGTGATGAGTGATGGTTGGCGCCGGCGCGCTTTCGTTTGTCATTCTAAGCGTCAGCGCCCAAACGGGCCCGTACGGGAAGGACGCCGGCGCACTTCGACTGCGCCCTTACGGGCTCCGCTCAGCGTGCCTCACGCTTGTCTGACCGATTTGGTTGGTGCAAAAGTGCGCCGTGCCTCCCCTACGGATCTAATGGCTGTGGTGAAACACCCGGTCTCCACCGGTTACGCGCGCCGTCTTCGAGCACCTTGATCACCACGGCGCTCATGTCGTCGGTCGGGCCGCCGGAAAAGGCCTGAGCCGAGGAAATCACGGCGTCGATGATTTCGCTGGCGTGCATATCCTTGCTGGCGCGCACGACTTCCTTCACACGTTCCACTCCGTACATCACACGTCCCTGGCGGGCTTCGGTGATGCCGTCGGAGCACGTGAACACGATGTCGCCCGGTTCCAGGTGCATGCGGCGTTCGGTGTACCGGCTTTCGGCGAGACCGAGCACGGGCCCCGTGGGTTCGATGTCGATGGTTTCGTCGCCGTGCAGGATGAAGATCGGGCTGTGGCCGGCGTTGACCAGGCTGATGTCGCCGGAATCCGGGTGCAACCAACCGTAGACCATCGTTGTCAGGATATCACTGGGCGTTTCCTTCACGAGAACGTGGTTGGTCTGTTGCATCACCGCCGAAGCCGTCTTGGCGCCCGGGTAATATCCTCCGGAGATGAATTTCACGGCGGCGACCAGCGTGGCCGATCCAAGTCCGTGGCCCGCGATGTCAGCGAGTTTGAACGTGACGATACCGTCCCGTTCATAGTACTTCACGCTCCAGTAGTCGCCGCCCACCTCCGCCGCGGGCAACAACCGGCCCGCGAATTCGTAGCCGTCAATCTTCGGGATGGATTTCGGCAGAAGGTATTGCTGGATATGCTTCGCGATGCGCAGTTCCTTGGCGATGTTCTCGGCCGCCTGGTTGCGGATTGTGCGCTTCAGGGTGTCCGTGTAGGACTGCCAGTATGCGTCGGTTAAGGCGTTGAAAAAGCCCGGCAGGCGTTCCGCGGCTTTCGGCTCGCCGGCGTACTGCGACGCCATTGCGGCGGAAAGGGCATCGCGGAACAGCGCGATGACGGTGCGCTGGCCCATGTCGATGAGCGCGCGGTGGGCGAGCGCATAGCCCTGCTTGGCAACCTCCGCCGAAACGGCGTCCGTTGGTTCCTCCAGCCAGTCGTGGCCCAGGCCAATCAGTTCGCGCACGGAATCGGCCAGCGAGTCGTCAATATCCCTCGCGCGGGCATTGTGTGCAACTTCCCGGCGCCAGGCCTCAAGCGTTGCTTCAATCTTCTGTTGTGTGTCCGTGTCTTTCATCATCGGGTTACTACATTCAGTTTAGCCTTTGACAAACAGCATGCAGACGGGAGCGAATGAGGTAAGTGATCCGCGCATGACACTGACGAAGAAAAGGGGACCCGTGCGGGCCCCCTTCCCTTACGTGATCGCAACGCGGGTCTTACGACTCCGCCACGATGGTTCTCGCGATAATAGCGGCGTCGTCCACAGTGATCGAGCCGCTCTGGTTCACGTCCAGTTTGGTCAGGTCCGTATCAAACGCCTGCTCCAGGCCGGCGGCGATTTTCAGCGCCAGTTCCAGGTCGGAGCGTGTGAATGTCGGCGTCCAGGCGGAGGCTGACATCGCGCGCAGTTCCATCAGGATCTGGTGGCCGTCGCCGTAAGGCGATCCGTCCTGCCGTACCCGCAGATACCGTCCCTGGATCGGCGGATCGAACCGATAGATCATGTACCAGTCCAAGCCGTAGTTCGAGTCCGCGTCATACGGCAGGTTTCCGGACTGGAAGCCCTGCCCCTTCACGGACACGCTGTCGGTGGTGGTATCGACCACTGCTGACGCGTTTGGGAGTTCCACATTCCACTGGAACGGCGTATCGGAAATCCATATCCGGTGCTTGTCCACGTAGAAGAAGTAGCCGAACTCCAGCTGGTCGATGGTCTGGCTGGAACCGAGATCTATGTCCAGCGTCGATGTGCGGTAGCGGTCCGGGATATCCGTGTTGCTGTCGGCGGACAGAATGCCGCGCAATCCTCCGGAACCCCAGGCATGCCCGCCTTCGGTCCAGACGTTGTTATCCCAAATCCAGTTGATGTCCTGGTTGGCGTAATCCGCCGGAATGGCCGGCCGGGTAATCTGCACCCAGTCCGCCGGATTTGTGCTGTCCGGCGTTTCGCCGGTGTACTTGTCCACGCGCTTGTCGATCAGGTAGCGGTCGGCGATGGAGTCGCCGTGAATCAGTCCTGTCGTCGTATCGGCGGACAGGATGTTCCGCGCCTTAGTGTTCACCGTGACGGTTGCCGATGGCGTGTTGTTGTTTGCGTCGTACGGAATCGGCGTCGCCGAGGCCATGCCCACCAGGGCGCCGTTCGGCACAAGGGCTGTTCCGTCGCGGTTGTCCGGGCCCTTCCAGGCGCCCAGGGTCAACGGGGCGGTGGACGTGGTCAGCACGCGCACAACGCCGCTCACATCTCCCTGCGAGGGGAACGAAAGCAGTTTGTTGTTGTAGTGCATCTCGCCCATATACGGATTCGGGATCGCTTTGCCGTTATGGTCCACCACCTTGCCGATCACCTGGTACAGCGATACCGGCGTGGCGGTCATCGTCACGTCGTCGTAGTAGATGGTGCCGGTCTGGGTGGTGAAGGAGTAGAGGTTGTACGAGAAGGCCACCGGATTATTGGCGCCGCCCACAACGTACGGCCAGGTCGTACGGACTTCATACCACTGGTTAACAGGCACCTTGCCGTTCGGATCCAGGCCGCCCTTGTTTTCGTTCTTGGCCGGCGGGACCTGTCCGGCGTACACATCGATGCTTCCGCCCGGATGCCCGTCACGCATGCGCACCCGCAGGCGGTCGCCCGTGTTGGTGAAGTACACCCACACGCTGAACGTGTAGGACGTGCCGGGAATCACCGGGTGCAGGTACAGGTTGTTGGTTGCCCAACCGATACCCGTCTGCGTGCCGGAATAGTCGCTTTGCGGTTGCCAGATCTTCATTGACCAGAAGCCGCCCGGTGTGTGGTTCTGCTCGCGGGAGAGTCCGCGGTAGGTCGGGCCGGCTCCGTAGCCGTCGTAGATGTCCCAGTGCTCCGGCCAGGTGTTCGAGGCGTTCGGGGTTTCGCAGTCACCGTTGGCCGGGATGTCGGCGATGAGGTCCTTCACAACGGTTGCCCCGTCGGCTCCCGCCGCGGTTGTGCGGGCTCCTCGCCCGAATCCCACGGTGGAAAGTATCCAACTTCCGGCTCCCGCCATTTCGAAGGAGTATTCCCCGGCGGAATTGGTCATCGTCGATTGCACGAAGTAACCACTGGTATCTGTCAGAACGACCTTCATGTTCTTTAGAAGGCCCTGATACCAGCGGTCGCGGACAACACCTTTCACTATGACGCCCTTGTAGGTCAGGGTCAGGTTGGTGATGCCCGTGGGGCTCGGGTGCGCGCCGGTGACCTGCGCCTGCTGATGCGCAAAGTAATTCGCCGTCAACGTGTAGCCGGCGGCGGTGTCCGGAAGTGTTATCTTGTACTTTCCGGCGGCATCGCAGGTAACTGCCCAGGTATTCACACCGTCGGTGATGGTCAACTGCGCATTCGCAATCGGGCCCAGCTTGGTGGAAGCGACGGTTCCCTGCAGATACGGGCCGGATTCCGGTCCGGTCTGCGCGCCGCCGGTGACGGCGGCCAGGTCGCGGAGTTCACGCAAGGCGTAGAACTCGATTGCGGCGCCCTGCTGATAGGAGTTAAAGGCGACAACGCCGGGTTCGTAGTAATGGTCCGTCGTGCCGCCCGAATTCTCGTCCGTGTATCCGGCGACCTTCCAGGGCGGTTGCGCCGTTCCGTCCTTCCAGGACTTCGAACTCAGCGCTGTTTCGACGCCGGTTCCCGTAATCCGCAGGATGGTATTTTCTTTCACGCCGCCGGCTGTCTGATACACACTTCCGGTATCAAGAACCAGAGAGCCGCCCATCAGGATATTCGGATCGGCGAACTTCGTCAGTGTGTAATTGTCGCCGAACGCGTCCAGGCTCACGCCGAAACCGCCGCCGTAGATTTGCGTGGTTCCATCCGTGTCCAGGGCATACGGATTCGTGGGAGTCCGCGCAATGCAGGCAATTTCGCCCGAAACGCGGCTGGGATACGGCATCATCCGGGTGTACATCTCAACGTTCAGGAACGTCGGGCACTTCGCGGGATCCGCCATCACGCGACGGTGGTTGGAGGTATTGGCCACCACCATGTGCTTCACGCCGCCGATTTCGGCAACGGAGATTGTCGGCGGAAGGATCTGAAGCGGAATGATCCACTCCGAAGGCGCCGCGCCCACTGTGTCGGCGCTGAAATCCAGCACCTTGTCGTAGATGCTCTTCGGATCCGTTCCCGGAGACAGGGGCGACGGGTTGCCGTAGTACACGGCATACGCGTTGGTGGTACTTCCGGCAGGGATGGGTGTCTGAAGTCGGAACACGAGCCGCATCGAATCCGCCGTGTCCGTCAGAATCTGGCGGTGCACCGGGGTGTTCGTGGTCCCGTTCCAGTAAACCACCTGAACGTCGGCCCAATCCGACCGTATGCCGGTCGGGACGGGGGTAATGGTCACTTCGGCGGTACACGGGGTGGGAGTGGCCGTTCCCGTGTTGTTGGTAATGGCTACCGGAATGCGCATCGCGTAGTCCGGATTCCACCAGGTTTGAGCGCTGGCGGTGGCTAACGTCATGAGGGCGAGAAGAAAGGCGCACAAGACGCCCTTTCCCACGGTCTTGCTCAACATCGTATTCAATCCTTTCGAGATCGAAATCGGTCCTTATGCCACGGCCCCATCGGGCCTTGCCGCGTCCTTGCGACAGCCGCCTCGCCAACGAAACGGTTTCAATGCGCCAAACAGCGCCGGACGCGCATGATTGCCCCGCGGGCTTAATTGCCGCGAGGACGTTTGCCTCCAGTTATCGTTATATCGCGGCGACGGGTGGAACAGGCCGCCACGTTCCGGTTGATATGTCCTGAATCGCCGGGTGTCTTCTGATGAATGATACAACGCCAGGTTGCTAAAACCTTCAGTTCGGCGCCTCGGCGGAGGATTTTGTCCAGATGGCCACGTCCGCCATGTCAATCCTGCCGTTGCCGTCGATGTCGAGCTTCGTCACATCAAAATCGTACGAAGTTTCCAGGCCCGCGGCGATCTTCAACGCCAGCAGGAGGTCTTCCATGGGAAGAGCGCCGGGACCACTTCGGAACACCACGTTCTTGATATCCACAAAGTCGTCCCCGGTACCCGCCCAATCCGTCATGTACCAACGGACGCGGGTGATGGCGTTCTCCTGAAAATCTCCCTGGGAAGCGGGCCCATCGAGTTTCGTGATTACCACGTGCGTCCATTCCGGGTGGGGAGGGTCGTTCCAGGTGGGATCGTCCGGGTTGCCGCGTACAACGCCGTACACAATGCCCCAGTCCTTGTAGCCGATCAGGTTGGCGCCCGTGTCGTACCCCCCGGTGTTGACGTCGTAGGTGTACGCCCGGAAGAAGATGGGAGCGTCGCCGTAGGGATTGGTATTCGTCGCCTCGTCCTGGTAGTAGCGGCAGTCGAACTCGATGGCGGAGCCGGCCGCGCTGAGGTCTACCGGGCCGAGACCGGCCAGAACCGTGTCCAGATAGATGTAGGCCCAGGAGTTTCCCGCCATCTTCAGCCGCACGAAGCCGTCGCCGTCTTCAGACAGGAAAGAAATGGAGTCGGTTGCGTTGAGTTTGTAGATGGCGGGCCCCTCGGACTGGGGATTGCTTAGTCCGAGGTCGATCTGCTGGTCCATCTCAACCCGGATCTCCGAGGCCGGAGCCGTGCCGCACAAACAGGCGGCAAGCAACACCGCCGCGGCGTATCTTGCACGCATCGGAAGTACCTCCTTGAATCGTACCCGAATGTTGCCGCCTTCTCGGAAGGGAAGGGCAATATCGATTCCGTGTCTATGGATGCCTGATGATGAACTATACACCGCCGGTACCCGAAATCCTTCATTTACTTGTCCGGCGATAACCCCTAACTCCGCCCGATTCCTGTAGGGGCACACTGCGTGTGCCCCGGGTACGTGCAACGTGCCCCTACAGGTCTGACACCTCACACTTGGCGCCAAAAAGAAGAAAGGGGACCCTTGCGGGTCCCCTTCCCCTTCAACTACCGCAACGAGAGCCTTACGACTCCGATACGATGGTCTTCGAGATGATCGCGGCATCGTCGAGACCGACTTTGCCGTCCTTGTTCGCGTCCAGTTTCGGAATGTCCGTATCGAAGGACTGCTCCAAACCGGCGGCGATCTTCAGCGCGAGCGCCAGATCGTCCGTCGTGAATGTCGGAGTCCAGGCAGAGGCGGACATCACACGCATTTCCAGCATGATCTGGTGTGCGTCGTCATACGGCGAACCGTCCTGCACCAATCGCAGATACTGGCCCTGGACCGGCGGATCGAAGCGGTAGATCTGGTACCACTGCAACTGCTCGCTGTCGTAAGGCAACGTACCTGTCTGGAAGCCCTGGATTCGCACAGAGGTCGCGTCGGTCGTTGTGTTCACAACGGCCTCTGCGTTCGGCTTCTCCGCGTTCCACTCGAACGGATTGTCGGACACCCAGATGCGGTGCTTGTCGACGTAGAAGAAGTAACCGATTTCGATCTGGTCGATCGTCTGGCTTGAACCGAGGTCCAGGTCCAGCGTGGCGGTCCGATAGCGATCGGGCGCGCCCGCGCCGCTGAACATCAGCTCTCGCATACCTCCGGAACCCCAGCCGTAGGCTTCGTGCCACAGATTGTTGTCCCACAGGCGGTTAACGGTTTCTTCGTTATAGCCGGATCCCGGTCGTGTCACCTGAACCCAGGTTGCCGGATTCGGGTCATCGGCCGAGGCGTTGCTGGTCTTGTCGATGCGCTTGTCAATCAGGTAGCGCGAAGCGATCGAATCGTTGTAAACCAGGCCCACCGTCGTGTCGTTGGACAGGATGTTACGGGCCTTGGTGTTCACGGTCACCGTTGCGGTCGGTGTGCTCGCGTTCGGGTCATAAGGCACGGGCGTTGCCTGGGCAAAGCCTACCAAAGCGCCGTTCGGCGACAGCACGCGGCCGTCCCGGCTGTCCGGCCCCTTCCACGCGGCCAGAGTGACCGGCGTGGTGGTGGTGGTCAGCAGGCGGCAAATGCCGTTCTCGTCACCCGGTGACGGATTCGAGAACAGCTTGCCGTTGTAATGCATCTCGCCGAGGTAGGCGGGAGTGGCGGCCTTTCCGTTCTGGTCCACCACACTCGCGATGACCTGGTTCAACGCCACCGGGGTGGTAGTGATTTTCACGTCGTCGAAGTACATGGGGCCGGCTTGGGCCTGCACGGGTCCACCAGGGCCGTAGGTGTAGAATTTGTACTCCAGTGGCAATGGATTGGCTGTCCCGTCAACGACATACGGCCAGGTTCTCCTGAGTTCGTACCACTGGCCAACGGGAACGAGTCCGCCAACCAGGCCGCCAGTGTTCTCGTTGTTTGGATCTGGCGCGGCACCCGCTGTGGCAGATACGTTGTTAAGCGGCCAACCGTTGCGGAGGCGCAACCGGACATGGTCACCCGTAGCGGTGAGATAGACCCACGCGCTGATTGTGTACGAGCAACCGGTGATGATGGGATGCACGTAGAAGCCTGATACAGCTCCGTCACCAGTGTTGGTCGAGTTGGGATTGCCTTGCGATCCGTCGATCTTCATGGACCAGAAACCGCCCGGCGTATGGTTCTGTTCGCGGGAAGAGCCGCGGAATGTCGGGGGAGCGCCCCAGTCATACCACTCCCAGCCCACCGGCCAGGTGTTGGTGGCGTTGGGGATTTCACAGTCGCCGTTGGCCGGGATGTCCACCACCAATTCGGTGGTCTTCGTAGCGCCGTTGGCTACCGTCACGGTGGTTCGGGCGCTTCGTCCCTTGCCCCACGCCGCGAGCCCGTAGGTGCCGCCCGTTGTCAACTGGATGCTGTAGTTTCCGTTCACGTCAGTGGTGGTTTCCGTCAGGTAGTTTCCGGACGGGTCCATCACGACGACACGCATTCCGGCCTGCGGGGCTTTGAACCACCTGTCGCGAACCCGGCCGTTCAGCACGGGAGCAACGTAGGTCAGAACCACGTTGGTCAGGCTGATCGGGCTCGGATGGGCGCCGGTTACGAGACCGGGGTTATGTCCGAACAGCGAAGCCGACAGCGTGTAGCCGGCGGTTGTGTCCGGAAGGGTGATCTTGTAGTAGCCGTTCGCGTCGGTCGTGACGACCCAGGTCTTCGTGCCGTCGGTGATGGTCAGGTTGAAACCAGGAAGCGGGCCCAGCGCGGTCGAGGATACGGTTCCCTGCAGGAACGGACCCGCGCTGGGGGTTCCGGTCTGCGGGGCTCCCGTGGCGCCGGCCAGGTCGCGAATTTCGCGCATGGCGAAATACTCGATGGCCGCGCTCTGACCCCACGTGTTGAAAGCAACCACGCCGGGCTGGTTGAAGAAGGTTGTGGAACCATCCTGCGCCGTGTAGTTTTCGATCAACCACTTCGGCTGGGGCGTTCCGTCTTTCCACGTCTTGGCGCTGAAGGTTGTTTCAGCATCCACGCCGGTCACGCGGTAGATGGTGTTTTCTTTCGTCGCCGTGGCCGTCTGGTACGGAATGCCGGGAAGGTACATACCGGCGCCGCCCAGGGAAATGTTCGGATCGGCGAACCGGGTCAAACCGAACTGGTCGCCGAACCCGTCCAGAGTGACGCCAAAACCGCCGGCATAGGAACCGTAAATCCCGTTGGGCGGAACGATGTCGTTCGCTTCAGTGGCGTATGGATCAATAGGTGTGCGCACGATGGCGGCAAGTTCACCGGAACCGCGCGTCGGGTAAGGCATCATCCGCGTGTAGAGCTCGACGTTCAGGAACGTCGGGCACTTGGTGGGATCAGCCATGACGCGGCGGTGGTCGCCGGCGCTTGTGAAGATCATGTGCTTCACGCCGCCGATTTCCGCTACCGAGACGGTCGGCTCCAGGATTGCCGGAGGAACGATCCAGTCCTGCGGCGCCGTGCCCACGGTGTCGGCGCTGAAGTCCAGCACCTTGTCATAAATATTCTTGACATCAGCGGGCGCTGTCAGCGGAGCCGGGTTGCTGTAGTAGATGTAATACGCGTTGCTGGTTCCGCCGCTGGGGATTGTTCCCACCAGTCGGAAGACCACGCGAATCGCGTCATCCGCGTCCTTCAGTACGTGGCGGTCAAGAACTGTCCAGGCGGAACCTGTCCAGTAGACAACCTGAAGGTCCATAAAGTCCGCGCGGAGTTCCGCGGGAATCGGAGTGATAGTCACTTCGGCGCTGGTCGGGACCGGCGTGGCCGCTCCCGTGTTATTGGTAATCGCAACTTGAATGCTCTTGTTATAATCTGGATTCCACCAGCCTTGGGCGTTGGCCGCGATTCCCGTGAACAGTGTGAGAAGCACGGCAAACAGTATGCCCCTTCCCACTGTCTTGTTCATCATCGTGTTCAATCCTTTCGAGATCGAAGTTGGTCCGAAGACCATGGCCCGGATGGGCTTCCTTGCGTCCGGGACGTTCCCGCCGCGCCAACGACACGGGAACCTCACGCTCCAGGAGCCTGGGACGCACTCGAACTCGTCGCGACCGTCATTGTCGCGACGTTACTCATCGGTACGGATTTCTGCCTCCGGCGAGGGGTGGATGATACGGTCACTCGAAAGTGAGAGATCGCCGTTAGTAACGAGGCAAACTGCGTACCGACGCATGTATTCCGTTAAAACTATACAACAATCGGAGGCGAAATCCTACGCTGTGGGACGCCGTTGAGGCATCCTTCCCGGTTTCGGGCACGTTCTCAGCGCCGTGGCCAGGCGCTTCTCCAGCGCTCTCAGGCGCTCGAGGTCCCGACGTCCGCCCGGCCGGGACCCGTAGGCGCATAGAACGTAAAGATCCGTGATCTCGTCGAACACCTCGCCTGCCGACCGCGTCAACGCCGGGCGCACAACGTCGGCATATTCGTGCGGGGTATCCTGCGGATTCCGTTTTCCGGCCCACGGTTCCACGCGCCGGCAAGCGTTGTAGTACTCGCCCGCCATCCGTTCGGCGGGGCTCTTCGCGCGGCCTGGAGACCTTGCCCGCCGATAACGAATCCATTCATACAGCGGCCACAGAATCGCCAGCGCCGCGAAGCACGCGAGCACGTAAAGTATCAGCGTGGCGCCGTTGATCCGCCCGCGAAGAGCCGTGAATATCCCCAGCAGATATTGCATCACCCCGGCGCCGAGTGTCGGTTGCGCCTCGATGGAGGAAGTGGCGTCAAACAGAATCCACCCGTAGCCCGAAAAATACACTTCCGTCCACGCGTGCAAGTCCTTCTGCCGGTAGATCAGCATCCCCCCGTTCTCGTCGGGGGTGCCCGGCGCCAGCCCGACAGCCACGCGCGCGGGTATTCCCACATCGCGGCACATTGCGGCCAGTGCGCTGGCGAACATCTCGCAGTAACCCTGCCGGCTCTCGGTGAGGAAGAACCACGCCGCATCCCTGCCGGGCGGCGTCCTCGGCGGCGTCAGTGTGTACGTGTACGATGTTCGCAGATATTCCGCCAGCGCTTCCACCTGGTCGTACTGATTGGTGATCTCGCCGATGATTCCCCGGGCATACGCCCGCCGGTTCCTTGCCTCGTTTGTGTCCGGAACCCACGTAAACGGCTTCATCCGCGCCGGAGGGGGCGGCGCCTTCCGCAACTGCTCCTCGGAGGCGACCGAAACAAGCGACTCGGCGCGATAACCCAGCGATTCCATGTACGTGTCGGCCAGGATGCTCCGGGCGCCGTCCTCGGTAACACCGAACATGCGCGCCCAACCGCCCCTGCGATTGCCTCCCACGCGCATGCCCAGAGCCTGCGGTTCCGCCGCCGTTGGAATGGCCGTCTTCCGCCCGGCGCTTTCCAGGCGCACGTACTGCACCACGGGAACGCGGGCCTTGGCCTCCCCGGTATCCGAGGCGTCCAACGGTCTCAGGAGATAATTCCTGTCAGGATCACGCTCCACTTGCGTCCTGCGACCCCGTGTCATCCACGAACTGCCGGTGTATTCGTCGAACACCCGGGCGCGGAAGTACACGGGCGGGACAGGGCGGCCCGATGATTCAATCCGGGCGCGCATCACCACCTGGTCGCTGAGCGTGGGCGGCGATCCGCTGAGGTCCATCGTGTTTGAAAAGTCAATCGGGCCGATGTCCAGCCGTCCGGCCGCCCCCGGAGTGACGGACGTGTTGAACGACAACGCATCGAGAACATTGCCGGACGGATTGATGGCGACCACGCTGAGCGCCAGTGATGCCGCCATCAAAATGGTGGTTACAGTGGCGCTGTTCCGGATGGCTTGCGCAACGAATCCCCGCTTCTCTTCCGCGGCGAGGCGCGGTCGGCGAGTGTAACGCGCGAGCCGGGAATGGATCAGTCCATCGTAAACCACCATGAATACGGCCGAGGCGGACAGGCCGAGGAAGTAGACCATCAGATCGGTGTTGAAGTTCTCTCCGGCCACGAGTCCGATCAGCGCCAGCGACGGCACGATTCCGAAGAAAGCACTCTGGTCAAAATGAGAAAGCGCGGCCGATCCGAGGATAATCAGCATCAACTGCATTGACAGCGCCGCCTGAGCGCTGTCAACGCCGGAATAGATATCCGCGTGGCGCAGTAGAGTCAACGGTATGCCGGAAACGAGGACCGCAAACACCACGTTCAGACCGCCGCCTATGTTCTGAACCCGATGCGCCCGTCCGCGCAGGAACCAGGCGATGCAGGACGCCGCGATGACCGTGACCAGCACCTGTCCGCCGGACTGCGAATCGACCTGGAACACCGAGCGCCACGCGCCGACCGCGCACAGGAACAGGCACAGCGCCGCCAGATGGAACGGCGCCTCGTGCCAGTTTGCCCCAACCGGCTTGTTGTCCTCGTGATGCCTCGCCTTCACAGTGCGCTCCCCGCCGGTACCATTTCGGCCGCATCCACGCCTTCAACCAGCGCACTGTGCGTGGGAAGGTAGATTGCCTCTACGCCGTCCGACACAAGCTCCCGCACAAACACATCCGGCTGAACCGTCTCGTATTCCGGTTTGTCTGCCTTCGCGTGGGGTTGAACAACGGCGCCCACCGAATGCACCAGACGGTGGCGCAGATTCACGAGGGCTTCGCGCAGTTCCCGCGTTGGCGCGGACGTTACGGCCACCACGGTATCACCCGGAGAAAAGGCCGTTTTCATCAGTTCCGAATCCAGGGTTGTCTCGGTGTCGGCTTCCACGCGGGCAAGGGCGTCCAGTATCTCCAGCCTGTGGGTGGGACCGGACTGCGGAAGCAGAGGCATCCCCTCGATTCCCGGCAGGATCAGGCCCACGGCATCGCCGCGCATCCACGCCGCGTCCATAATGCTCACCGCCAGGCGCACACACCGGTCCATGGCTTGGAAGCGTTCCGGGTAGAGAGTCGACCTGTCGCGATTCCACACGGGCTCCAGGCGTTTCGTGATCCATCGCAGGACGAGCACATCGAAGAGAGTGGGCTCGTAATCGTCCATCCCGTCGCACTCGCCGCGCGTATCCAGGGCAATCCAGAGCCTGCCTGCCAGCGCCCGCTCGCGCATGATTGTCACCAGTTCGCCCCGCCTCGCGCTTGTGCGCCAGTGGATACCGCGAACTCCGTCATCGGGTTGATACTCGCGAATGCCGTAGAATCCGGAATCGTCGCCTCGCAAGCCGGAATCGGCGGACATCAGCCAGCCTCCGCTTCCCGAAGAAAGGAAGGCGCGTTCCATTTCCGGCAAACCGGCAGGATAAACAACCATCGGCGGGGAGGACACGAATTTGGTGGAGAAACTGAACACTCCCAACGGGTCGCGTCGTGTGGCGCTGATTCCGATGGTTTCATACAGGCCCCGCCGTTTGATCCGGGCGCGAAGCTCGTGCAACGATCCGTCCGGCGTAATCCCGGCGGTTCCCGCTCCGGAATCGACGCGCACATAAGGAACCGGGTCGCGCTCCAGCACAAGTCCTCCAGCGGCAATACCTGCCGGACCGGTGACGCGAAGACGCGCCGTGATTGATTCGCCTTCCGTGCTGGAGGACGGCAGATCCTGTGTTACCCTTATCTTCCGGCGCTGGATATAAGCCCAGGCCACCGACACGATCGGCAGGAACAGAAGGAACTTGGCCATGATGAAGATGTGCGGCGCGCGCAGACGCATACCCACCACGTAGAGGAAGACGCCGGAGCACACGAGCGTGACCAGACGCGGGTTCCAGGCCCAGCTGAGGCCGAACAGGATGCACGCGAGCAACGCGTAAACCGCAAGCATGACAAGGTCCATCGTCATGGAGACACCCTCTTATTCCCTGTCAATCGGCGTGCGAGACAGAACATCAGCGATGATGCCTGCCGCGTCCAGGCGGCGCGCGTGAGGCCGAAGTATCAAACGGTGGGCCAGCACGGGGCCGGCGACCACCTTGACGTCGTCCGGTATCGCATAGTCGCGCGACTGCATCAACGCCCACGCCTGCGATGCCCGCATCAGGTTCAGGCTTCCGCGCGGACTCGCGCCCAGGGCCACATCATCACGCGCGCGGGTGGCCGCCACAACGTCCACAATGTAGCGCGACAACTCCGGCGCCACGTGAACCTTGCGAACCGCTGACTGCAAGGCGAGAACCTTGGCCGGCGACAGCACGGGCCGCACGTCGTCGATGGGATTGCGCGTCACCTGGCGCTCCAGCACATGGATTTCGTCATCCTTCGACGGATACCCGATATCGATGCGAATCAGGAACCGGTCCAACTGGGCTTCCGGAAGGGGATATGTTCCCTGCATTTCGACATTGTTCTGCGTCGCGATGACGAAGAACGGCTCGGGAAGGCGGAAGGTCTGTCCGTCCGATGTCACTTGGCCCTCTTCCATGCACTCCAGCAGGGCGGCCTGGCACTTCGGGGTGGCGCGGTTGATTTCGTCCGCCAGCAGAACGTTGGCAAACACGGGGCCGGGACGGAACTCGAACTCGCGCGTGGCCTGGTTGAACACGGAGGTGCCGGTTACGTCCGAGGGAAGGAGGTCCGGAGTGAACTGGATGCGCTTGAACGAACACCCCGTGGCCGCCGCAAGCGCGCGCGACAGCATCGTCTTGCCGACGCCCGGCACGTCCTCCACCAGGCAGTGTCCGTTGCAAAGCAGGGCCGTGAGCGCCAGTTCCACGGGCCGGCGTTTACCGACGATGACCTTTTCCACCTCGGCGACGGCTTCCGTGATGGACTGGAGGTGTTCGGATTGTGTTGATTCGACAGTATTCACGCGGCGTTGTCCTTCGGCGGACAAGCGCCAGGTTCTCAGTTTGCCGTCCGCATCTATCTATACGACGCGGGCCGGAGCGAAATCGTTGCGATTGCGTTGCGCGAATCCGTCAGGACTTGTTCCGGTGGGCGTCCACAATCTGTTCCAGGTATGACATCAGCCCGGGGCCCAGGTCCGGCCGCCGCAATCCGAAGTCAATGTTGGCTTTCAGGTACTCCAGTTTGTTGCCGCAGTCGTAGTACCGACCGTTCTCGATGACCTTCGCGTATACATCGTGTGTGCGCAGAAGGTGATTCACCGCGTCGGTCAGCCATATCTCGCCGCCGGCGCCGGGCCGAACCTCGTCCAGCGCCTGGAATATCTCCGGCCCCAGCACGAAACCGCTGACCACGGCGATGTCGCTGGGCGCGTGTTCCGGGCCTGGTTTCTCCACGATACGGTTCACTTTGAACAGGCCCGGTTCCACCTCGTCGCCGTCCACGAAACCGTAACGCAGGGTATCCTCGGGATTGGAGGTCCGGATGACCGACAGCACACTGGCTTTGTGCCGGTTGTGCGTGTCAACCAATTGCTGAACACGGGGTGGTTTCGCATCGATGAAGTCGTCGCCCCACAGCACCACAAACGGTTCGTCCGGCGCGATGACGGTGCGCGCGCACAGCACGGCGTGCCCGTTGCCGAGTTGCTCCTTCTGGCGCACGTAGATGAACTTCGCCATGTCGGAGATCGCCCGCACCATGTCAAACAGGTCCTCCCGCCCGGCGGACTGCAACTGGTACTCCAGTTCGAAGTTGTAGTCGAAGTGGTCCTCGATGGCGCGCTTGTTGGAGCCCGTGATAAGCACGAACTCCTCGATGCCGGACGCCACCGCCTCCTGCACGATGTACTGGATGACGGGTTTGTCCACAATCGGGAGCATCTCCTTGGGGAGGGACTTCGTGGCGGGCAGGAAACGGGTGCCGAATCCGGCGGCGGGAATGACGGCTTTGCGAATGGGTTTCACGGTGTGTGCTCCTTGGCTTCTATGGCTATCTTAGCAGGTGAAACCCCGGTTATTCCGCTTGCGACAGCCTTGCTCACTCCGATGATTCGGGTGCGATATCCGCCACCATACGCAATACCGCGTTCAGGCGCGCGGCGGTCACTGATGTCAGGCTGTCCGGCCAGGCGCAGGCGTCCTTCCAGGCTCCGAGCGTGAAAGCCGTTCCAAGAGCGTTCGCCTGTTTCGTGGGCGATTCCCTGTCCAGCCACCACGACCACTTCAGCCGTCCGGTTATCGCGACGGCGCCCGAGGCCGCCAGCGGTTCGTCCTTGCGCAAGGTTTCGATGACGGACGCACGCACGGCCGAGGCCGATCGGGCGGGCGACTGTACCAGGATCACCACAGCGGGACGTCGGCGCGCCAGCCGTTGAACGCGTATACTGTCCGCCACGAGGGAGAGATCGCGGTTCAACCGCCCCCGGAGGACGGAACAAAGAACCTCAAGGGTCGCCTGATCGGCATCCGGCAGGGTGAATGCCAGTCCGGTGAACGTCTTCTTCCCGTCGGTCGCCGTCGCCTCGACGCACCGTGCCTTCAGGGAATCCGCTCTGGATTCCGGCGCCGCCGCGTTTTGTTCCAAGGCGTTCATTGCCTTCGCGCAGGCTTCAACGGCGGAATCGACCGGCACGGGACCGACCACGATCATCGCCATTCTGTCCGGACCGTAATGCGCCTTGTGGAACGCGCGTATGGAATCCGGAGTCAAGGCGGACAGGCCCGCATTCGTGCCGGCCACGGGCATGGAGTCGGCCTCGTCCAGCAGGTTTTTCAGCAAGGCCGCACGCGCCTGGTCGGCCAGTTCCGGCTTGGCGCGTTCGAGTTCCTCCCGCATCACCTTGCGCTCGATTTCCCACCCGGCATCGGTGAAATCGGTGGACTGGACGAGATTGACAAGCGCCGAGGCGACGGTTGCGACCTTGTCCGGCGGGCACAGCGACCAGAAGTGGGTGGCATCCGGGAGGGTGGAAGCGTGGATGACACCGCCGGCCGATTCGACGACGGCATCGGAGCCATCGTTGCCCTTTGCCGAGGATGCCTTGAACAGCATGTGCTCGACAGCGTGGGCGGCGCCCGGCGTTCCGTCCACCGAGCCGGCGCGGACCCACAGGTCCACAATCGCCATCTTTGCGTAAGGATCGGACCGGGCGAGCACGGTGGCGCCGTTTGGGAGGGTTCTGGAGACGACGGAATTTGCGGGAATCGGATTCGGGGCGTCTTTGGCGAGCGCGAACGGTCCGGCCAGAATCAGAAGCAGGGCCGGGACGAGAAATCGCGTGCCACAATAATGGAGAAGGATGTTCAACCTATGAAAACGAATCACAATCTACGCTTACTATACCGCATCACCACCGCCGGTGTGATGTTCAGCGCACCCTGGGCGCTTCGGGCCCAGGATGGACACGAAGGCCACGATCACGAAAGCCACGCGGGGGATGAAGGTCCTAAAACCCTGGGCGACCGGCTGGAACCCATGATTGGCCCCGCCATCATCATCGTTGCCCTGGTCGTGTTTCTCATCATCCGCAACTCGCTGTGGCGGAAAAAGATGGGGCTGTGACCGGTTTCCAATTCCTGCCGGAAAGTGAAGCCGTGTCCGACTGTCGTCGTGAAAAACGGCACAGCGTGCGTTGGTTAGAGAAACGTGGTTGGATGATTTCGTGTCAAAAGCTTGTGTTCACGAAGCCGTACGGAGGTTCTCAAGGCCTATAAATTGGCCGTTCGGCGCGCACACGGACGTACAGCCGCTGTAACCCGCGCCTCCGGTCCGGGCCAGAGAATCAGGGGTAAGAAGCGGGGAAGTGAATCCCGGCCTCAACTTCGCTTCGCGCCTGTCCCGGAATCCCCGCCCTGCCGGTTCCCATGCCGGTGCGCCCACGCCTGCAACAGCGCCAGGATCACTCCGGCCGCAACGGCCACGGAGCCCAGAAGAACCCACTTCAGCAGGTTCAAAGGCCGCTCGCCGCTGTAGTGTCCGTACGCCAGCGCGCCCAGCCCGACCAGCGCGTACATCAAACCCCTCGCCCACGGCGAAGGTGAATATCTCGGTGGTTCGTGTTGCATGATTAGGATTCAGGATTTAGGATTCGGGATTCAGGACCCTAACCCCGCCCTACGCTAATCGCTCCGGGCTTCCCCTTCCCCAGTGGGGAAGCGGACTGAGGGGTTAGGGGCGAATCCTTCTCTTTCCTCAGCCATTCCCCCGTGTAACTGCCCTCGCACGCCATGATGCGTTCCGGCGGACCGCAGGCCACAACCTGCCCGCCCGCGTCGCCGCCTTCCGGACCCAGGTCAATCACCCAGTCGGCTGTTTTGATCACATCCAGGTTGTGTTCAATCACGATCACGGTGTTGCCTTGGTCCACCAGCCGGCCCAGCACGTCCAGCAACTTGGCGATGTCCGCGAAGTGCAAGCCGGTGGTCGGCTCATCCAGAATATAGACCGTTTTGCCCGTTCCGCGCTTGCTCAGCTCGGTGGCCAGCTTCACGCGCTGGGCTTCGCCGCCGGACAGTGTGGTCGCCGGTTGGCCCAGCGTGATGTAATCCAGGCCCACGTCGTGAAGTGTGCTCATCTTGCGCTGGATTGGCGGGATATTCTCGAAAAACTCCACGGCTTCGCCCACCGTCATCGCCAGCACGTCGGCGATGGTTTTGCCCTTGTAGTGAACCTCCAGCGTCTCGCGGTTGTAGCGCTTTCCCTTGCAGGCCTCGCACGGAACGTACACGTCCGGCAGAAAGTGCATTTCGATGCGGATGATGCCGTCGCCCCGGCACGCCTCGCAACGGCCGCCCTTCACGTTGAACGAGAAACGACCCTTCTTGTAGCCGCGCATCTTCGCCTCGGCGGTTTGCGTGTACAGGTCGCGGATCATATCGAACACGCCCGTGTAAGTGGCGGGATTGCTTCGCGGCGTCCGGCCTATCGGGCTCTGGTCGATATCGATGACCTTGTCGATCAGTTCCCAACCCTCGATGTCGCGGTGGCGCCCAACCGGCATCCGGGATCCATACACGCGGTTCTGAAGCATCGGAAACAGCGTCTCCTGCACCAGGGTCGACTTGCCGCTCCCGGATACCCCGGTCACCGCGACAAAGCACCCGAGCGGAAACTCCACGTCCAGGTTCTTCAGGTTGTGCTGTTCCGCCCCGAGAACCCGGAGCGCCTTCCCGTTCGGCACGCGTCTCAGCAGGGGCGTCGGAATTGCTCTCCGGCCGGCGAGGTAGTCCCCGGTAATGCTCTCCGTGTTCGCCGCAATCTCCTCCGGAGTCCCGACTGCCACCACGTAGCCTCCGTGAACTCCCGCGCCGGGCCCGACGTCGACCACCCAGTCCGCCGATGCGATCGTGTCCTTGTCGTGCTCCACCACGATGATCGTGTTTCCAAGGTCTCTCAGGCGGAACAAGGTTTCAATCAGTTTGTGGTTGTCTCTCTGGTGCAGTCCGATGCTCGGTTCGTCCAGGATATACATCACGCCGGTCAGGCCGCTCCCGATTTGCGTCGCGAGGCGGATGCGCTGGGCCTCGCCGCCGGACAGCGAACCTGCGGAGCGGTCCAAGGTAAGATACCCCAGCCCCACGTCCTTCAGGAACGTCAGCCTGGCGCGAATCTCTTTCACGATCTGACGCGCCACCGCGGCGTCCCGCTCGCTCAGGGACAGGCTTTCGAACCATTCGTGCGCCGAATCGATGCTCTTCTCGGTGACGTCCGTGATATTGGCGGAACCGATGCGCACAGCCAGCGTCTCCGGCTTCAGGCGCTTCCCGTGGCAGGCGTCGCACGGGATATCGCTCATATACTGCTCGATCTCCGCCTTCGCCATCTCGCTCGATGTCTGCTGGTACCGTCTCTGGAGTAACTTGAGAACGCCTTCCCAGCGTGCGTTGTAGGACCGGCTGTACCCGCTGGAACTGGTGAACCGCACCGGAATCCGCTTGTCGATGCCGTTCAAAATCACGTTCCGGGCGCGTTCGCTCAACAGGCGCACCGGTTTGTCCAGCGGTAAGTTGAACTCCTCCGAAAGCCCGGCCATGATCTGATGGAACCAGTCGCTGGTCGTGTGGGCGAACGGGATGATGCCCCCGCCCTCGATCGTCCGGTCCGGGTGCAGAACGAGGTCCGGATCGATTTCCTGCCGGAATCCCAGGCCGTGGCACGTGTTGCAGGCGCCGAAAGGGGAGTTGAAACTGAAGTTCCTCGGTGCGATTTCGTCAAACGACAGTCCGCAGTCACCGCAGGCGCGTTTCTCGCTGAAATTCAGGTCCCGGCCCTTGCCGTTTCCCTCGTCCACAAGCACGGTCACGAGGCCGCTTGCCAACCCCACCGCCGTTTCCACCGAATCGGTCAACCGGTGCGTGATATCCGGTCTCAGCGCCAGACGGTCTACCACGGCCTCGATGGTGTGGTTCTTGTAGCGCTCCATCGGGATGTCGTCGGTCACCTCATACACAACACCGTCCACGCGCACGCGCACCAGGCCGGCCTTGCGGATATCCTCGATGACGGACTTGTATTCGCCCTTGCGCCCCCGGATCATCGGAGCCAGCACCTGAAGCCGCGAGCCTTCCGGCAGTTCCATCACGGCGTCCACAATCTGCGACACCGTTTGCGAGGAGATGGGTTTCCCGCACTGGTGGCAGTGCGGCACGCCGATACGCGCGAAGAGGAGACGAAGGTAGTCGTAAATCTCGGTGACGGTGCCGACCGTCGATCGGGGATTTCGGCTGGTGGACTTCTGGTCGATTGACACGGCGGGAGAAAGCCCCTCAATCAGGTCCACGTCCGGTTTGTCCATCTGGCCCAGGAATTGCCGGGCGTAGGAGGAAAGGCTCTCCACGTACCGGCGCTGACCTTCCGCGTAGAGGGTGTCGAACGCGAGGCTGGATTTGCCGCTACCGGACAGCCCGGTGACGACCACCAGTTTGTCGCGCGGAATCTCCAGGTCGATGTTTTTCAGGTTGTGCTGTCTTGCCCCGCGGATGACGATGCGGTCCTGCGCCACTTTGTGCCCCCTCCGCCCGGCCGAGGTCGCTTTCGGAGCGCCGTCAACCCGAACGTCTGTACGAATACCCAGTAATGATAGCACGTCCACACCGTACTGGGGCGACTCGGGATTGGGGATTCCAGACTGCCTAATCCCATAGAAAACAGCATCCACTTGGTGCCTTTGTGTCTTTGTGGTGAAAAAGACTGTTCTCTTTGCCTCTGCGGCAAAACGTTTCCTTGACCCGAACGAATGTTTGTGTTATCATCAAATCAAACGTATGTTCGTTTTCAGGAGGCCCACAATGCCGTTCAACGTTCGCAATCATCTGATACGCGTCCAGGGCGGACGCGAGTATCTCCCCGTCGCCTACCGACTCGTGTGGTTCCGGGAGGAACATCCGGACTGGAGTATCCTCACCCAACCCCTTTCATTGGACCTGGAGCGTGGTATCGCCGTCTTCCAGGCCGAGGTCCGCGACGCCGACAACCGTGTCCTCGCCCGCGGCACCAAAGCCGAAACGGCGAAAGGATTCGGGGATTACATCGAGAAGGCGGAGACCGGCGCCGTGGGACGCGCGCTTGGAATGCTCGGCTACGGCACGCAGTTCGCTCCGGAATTCGACGAGGGGGAACGTCTGGTGGACACGCCCTTGCCGCATTCCGTACAACGCTCGGCGGAACCTGCGTGGCGCGCGCCGGATCAGCGAGACAGCCGCGTTCGCCCGGAACCGCCGGTCAGGGCAACGCGTCCGTATCCGTCAGCGCCTCCTCCCGTGAGCAACCGGGGCATTCCTCCAGGGGATCCTCGATGATGGAACCGCACAACGGGCACAGGTGGCAGTCTTCGGACTCCTCCCAGTCACCCAGCAGGGTGTCGGTAATCACGGCGCTGTTGATGTTCCAGGGCTCGGATTCGTGTGGATCCAAGGATATTTCCCTCAGGAAGCCGTCAGCGTGAAGGTGTCCAGTTCGGTCCCGTCCTGTGCGATCTGGGCAACCTTCAGCGTTTTACCGTCCGGGCTCAGGTCGAACATTGTGAACGAGTGCACCTTGTCGTTCCAACCCAGCAACGGCGGCTGACCATAGCCGGTATAGTCCGGTTTCACGTCGTACAGTTTCGCGCCGCCCGCGCCGGTCACGATGTAGTGGATGCCGTCCTTCTCCATGTGCTGGTAATTGTGGTCGTGACCGTTCAACACCACCCGCACGCCGCCTTCACGGGCTAGCGGAACCAGTGTGTCGCGTATCTCCTGAAGCTGACGGCTGTTGTCGCGGTAGGCTCCGCGGGTGTATGGGGGATGGTGCCACTGAGCGATGATCCACTTGGCGCCGTGCTGTTTCGCGGATTCGAGGTCGAGTTTTGCCCACGGCACGATCAGTTTCTCCAGCGTGGCCTTGTCCGCCGTGCTGTCGATGCACAGGAAGTGAACATAACCCACGTCGAAAGAGTAGTTCCGCAAGGTCTCTTCCGTGGGAAGAACCGGCCCGGACGTGTTGTTGGCGCGGACGCCCTCGATGACATACCGGCCTTCGTTGGGATAGGGATTCCAGTTGGCGGGCGGTGTGAACACGCGGCGGTAAGGACCGCCCATATTGGATTTGGCCACCGGATCGTGGTTTCCCAGCACCGGCGCGAAGACGGCGGACCGCATCAAGTCCTTGTAATACGGGTGGAAGTTACGGTTGTACTCGTTCCAGGTCCCGCTTCCGTACACGATGTCGCCCGGCACCAGCACCAGCCTCACGTCGTTCTTCAGCATCTGTTCGGCTACGGCGCGCTGGCCGTCCGTGCCCGCGCCGATGTCGCCGGTGGCGGCGAAACGGAACGCCTCGCCCCGCTCCGGAAGGAACCGGATCTTGAGCCCCGTCGGAACCTTCCCGCCCATCAGCAGTTGAATCGTGTCGCCCGCGCCCTTCGGACGGTCGATGCGCACCGAGTGCCGATACCAGCCCTCGTACGGCTCCTGGACCGACAGGCTGGTGCCTCCCCTGGAACTGCCCTCGAACGACCAGGCGATCCGCGATTCCTTCAACTCGTCGCTCCACCACACCACGTTCAAGGAACGCGTCAGGTCGGTTCCCGCGGGTTGCACGTAGGGACCCACCACGATGCTTCCCGTGCGCACGTCCGGCTTTGGCGTCACGGCCTGTTTCGGCTCCGACAGCGAAACAGCCATCACAACAGCGGCGATAACAACGGGCAAGATGGCCAGCCAACGGTATTTCACGGATACTCCCTCATCAGCAGATAAACGGACTTCAACAAGGTTCGGATGACGTTTGCGACCGTCATCCTCCACAATGACATGGTACAATCACGTCAAACACCCAATCCGGATAGACACCTGAACGCAATGAAACGAATAGCCTTTCTTGTTCTGCTTTCCTGCCTGTTACCGGTTGCTTCGGCACCCAAATACACGGCTCTCGGAGCCAGCGACGCCGTGGGCATCGGCGCCACGCCGAACACCGCCGGCTATGTATACCTCATATCGGACTGGATGAAGGCCCGCTATACCCACTGGTCCCTTGTCAACCGGGGCGTCAGCGGATACACCGCGCCGGATATCGTCAGCAACACGCTGTCACCCGCCATCGCGGACCAGCCGCAGATCGTCACCCTGTGGGTCGGCGGCAATGACATCGTAAAGAGCGGCGCCGTGCTGGAGCCGACAGCCACCCTCGCCGCGCGCTACCGCACCGCTTTCACCACCATTCTTCACCGTCTGCGCACCGAAACCGGCGCGTTCATCGTCACGGCCAACATCCCGGACATCAGCCGCACTCCAGTCGCCGACGGTTATCCTTCATTCTTGAAGACACTCGCCAAAAACGACACACTGGCGTTGAATGCCATCATCGCCGAGGTTGCCGCCGCCGAAAACGTACCTGTGGTGGACCTGTACAGCAATCCCGAATCCTACAATCCCGCCAACTTCAGTTCGGATGGATTCCACCCCAACAACGCGGGGTATGCCCTCATGGCACAGCAATTCGAGGCGGTCATTCAGGCGCAGGCGTGGCGGATTGTCAGCGGCTTGGGGGATTTGAACACGGATGGTACCGTCTCGATTGCCGATGCGATTGTCGCGATGCGTTTTTCGGCTGGAGTCCAGGCTCCGAACGACCGCCAGTGGGTGGCCGGCGACGCGTGGCCGGCAGGCGGAAACGGCGTGATTGACTTGCTGGATGTGGTTGCGATGGCGCGGCGCGTGGCGGGCCTGGTGCCCTCTTCCGAGTGGAAGTAATCCGGCTTACTTGCCGGGCCGGCGGGCGCCGACGAAGCGGTTTTTGTAATAAGGCGAGTTAATGGAATCCACCGTAACGCCTTTGCGGGAGTTGGCGGCGTGCACCATCTTGCCGTTGCCGGTGTACATCGCCACGTGTCCGACCCGTTTGCGGCTGGAGCGGTAGAAAAGCAGATCTCCGGGCATCAATTCGCTCAGCGGAATCTTCTTGCCGATGCGGTACTGCTCGGCGGCCGTGCGCGGAAGGCCCGTGCCGTCCTTGCTGTACACGTAGCGGATGAAACCGGAGCAGTCGAAACCGGAACGGCCTGTTCCGCCGTATCGGTAACGGGTACCGCGGAACGAAAGGGCGGTGCGGACGATGGAATCGCGTTCGGGGGCGGAGTTCGTCGGGGTCTGAGGGAAGACACCGCGGAGGCCTTGAACAGCCAGTTTTCCAGTGGTATTGCGCTCGATTGTTTGGGAAGGGGCCGCGAAAGCCGTTGACGCCAACATCATCAGGGCCGCCAAAGCCGGCGCCGCCGCCGCTCGGTATCGAATCACCACTATCAAACCACCTTTACACAAACAACGAAAAACCGTACCCTGAATGGTACGGCCTCAAACACAGGCAGTCTAGAACATATGGCCGGCGAGGTCAAATCACGGCGCCGGCAGACAGGGGAGGCTCACGCTCAGATGCCGCCGAAAAACGACCGTCTATCAATCTTTCGCTCCGCAGGGGCCGCGTGGATGCAGGCGCAGAACGACAAGATTATCCAGCATCTTCCGGGAACCATCAAAGGTGAAGACCCGGAGGAACTGCACGATATGCGCGTGGCAACCCGCAGACTTCGCGCCACTATGCTGGTCTTCCACGCGTGTTTTCCAGGTTACACATTCGCCTTCCTGTACCGGCGCGTCTCCGACCTGACCAAAGCTCTGGGATCTGTGCGCGACATGGATGTACAGCGCGAAGCCGTCATCCGACGCCGCGACGCACTGCCGGAGGAACTGCGGCCGGACGTGGACCGCTGGCTTGACGGCCTTGGCGTCGAACGGGAAGAGGCTCGGGCCCGAATGATTGAGGAACTGGAAATCTGGCAGGAACGGAATCTGAGCGAACGGCTTGCGGCCGTTCTCCAGGAAGTCGCCGATCCCGCTTTTCCCGTGCGGGACGCCGCGAACAAGGCCGGACGATTGATGCTGAACATGGGTGAAGGGACTTTTGAAAATGGCTAAAGCAAAACCCATCCCCGCCTGTCCATCCGCACCCCTTGCCGTCAACGCGGCGTTGCCAATTCTGGCGAGGCTTTCCGACATGCTGGCGTATTCCGATCTCGTGCGCGATCCGGCTCGCGTTCAGGATCTGCACAGCATGCGGATTGCGGGCAAACGTTTGCGCTACACCATCGAGGTTTTTTCAAGCGTGCTTGACGGCTCCTCCGACTTTCTCAATCTGATGAAGCGCATCCAGGATCTCCTCGGCGAAATCCACGATGCCGACGTTCTTCAAGCACGGTTGATACGCGATATGGACGAAGAAGGCTGGGCACCCGGATTGCAGGCTCTTCTTCAAGCCACACTGGTCGAGCGCGCCGCGCTGTACGCGGAGTTCCTCGGTGAATGGAACAGGGCGATGCAGGAGGGTTTTCCGAACCGGTTGCGCGCCTCCGCCCTCGGAGCCGCCCTGGGCGAGCCCGTCAGCCCGTGCTCGTGCGCAGATGCAGGCGAGGAAGTACTCCGCGCGGTCGCCCTGACGGCGCTGGCTCCGTACGCGGCGGAACACGCGTCGCCGCGACGAGCGAACGCGATTCGGATGTGCGTTCAGTCTCTGCTTGCCCTCGCCCAAGAACCGGTGGAATACAGAAACACCAATCCGTGGCGAGGCGTGCTTCGGAAGGAAGCGTCCCGCCTTTTCGGCTTGCTGGCGCGAGGCCGCCGGTGAACGAATCCGTCATCGTCAGCGCCCTGGACCTGGGCACCAATTCCGTCAAGTGCCTGGTCGCACAGGTCGATTCAGCCGGCCGGTTGGAGGTCATTACCGAGTTGCGGCGCATCACGCGCCTCGGCGAGAACCTCGGCGCCACCGGCCGGTTGCTTCCCGCGGCCATCGCCCGCACGTGCGATGCGGTGTGCGAAATGGTTCAAAGCGCCCGGGCGTCCGGTGCGGAACACATCCGCATCGCCGCCACGGCCGCCATGCGCGACGCCGAAAACGCGCATGAACTCATCGACTGCGTGCAGGGCGCCGTTGGTGTTACAATCGATGTGATTTCCGGTGAGGAAGAGGCCCGACTGTCCTTTCTCGGCGTGCGGTCGATTCCCGGTTTTGAATGTGGTCCCTTGTGCCTCGTCGACATCGGCGGCGGCAGTTGCGAGTGGGCGATGGGCAACGATTCCGAAATCACCTTTCGCCGCAGTTTGCCACTCGGAGCCGTGCGTGTCACCGAAGCGAGGCTCACCGGCGATCCGCCTTGTGTCGAATCCATCGAACAGGCCAGAAACGACATCCGCGAGATGCTGATGGAAATACCCGATCCCGCGGGCCGCATGGCGGGCGTGGGCGGAACCTTCAGCACGATGGCCGCCGTGGCCCAGTGCCGGGTCGGAGTTCCCGTGCGCATCGAAGGCTTCCGGCTGACCGCCGATGAGGCCGATACCCAGATCGCCCTCTACGCCGCCCGAACCGTTTCCGAACGCCGCGAGATTGCCGGCCTGGAGCCGGGACGGGCCGACATCATCCTTGCCGGAGCGCTGATCGCCCGTCTGTGCATGGCGCGCGCCGGGGTCGATTCACTGGTGGTTACGGGCCGGGGATTGCGGTACGGACTGGCCCTGAAGATCGCGCGCGAAGCGCTCCGGGAATGAGATTTCCGCGGTCCTCGGCTCCGTCGGGAACGGTGCTATACTTCCATAAGGTCGCCAATGAAAGGCCCGCAAGGGCCTCGACAGCAGGGTAAATCATATGAGATGTATTATTCTGGGTTGCGGGCGCGTGGGCTCCATGCTCGCAACGCAACTCTCCGAGGAAGGTCACGACGTGCGCATTATCGACAAGAACCGCGATGCGTTCCGTCGACTAAGCAGTCGGTTTCGCGGTCAGACGGTTGTCGGCATGGGAATCGATGAGGACGTGCTGAAGCGCGCCGGCATCGAAGGCGCCGATGCTTTCGTTTCGCTGACGCAGGGAGACAACTCCAACATCATGGCGGCCCAGGTCGCCCGGGCCCGCTTCAACGTGCCGCAGGTGTTGTGCCGCGTCTACGACCCGATCCGGGCGCAGGTCTTCGCGGAACTCGGCATCCGCACGTTTCCAACCGCCAAACTGCTGAGCGGCATGTTCCGCGACACCCTGACGGGCGAGCCATACAAGACCATCTCGGAATATCTCAGCGCGGACGTTCCGGGCGTCACGCCGGCCAACGGCGCCGAGGGAGGCCAGTAACATGTACGTCATCGTTATCGGCGGCGGCCACGTGGGATACTACCTCACCAAAACCCTCGCCCAGGAAAATCACGAAGTCGCCCTGCTGGAAAAAGATTCCCGACGCGCCGCCGAACTACGCGAAACACTCGGCGACCTGGTGATCCTCGGCGACGGCTGTGAAGTCCGCATCCAGGAAGAAGCCGGCATGGAGCGCGCCGACGTTGTGGCCGCCGTGACCGGCGACGACGAAGACAACCTGGTCGTCGCGCAAATCGCCAAGCACCGGTTCAAGGTGCCCCGCGCCGTGGCCCGCATCAACGACCCGAAAAACCAGGAAGTTTTCCGCGAACTGGGCATCGATACCACCGTTAGCGCCACCGAGATCATCTACCACATGATCGAACAGCAGATTCCGAGCGGCGACATGATTCCGCTGGCCCTGCTGAAGGGAAGCAACATCGAGATCGTGGAAGTGGAACTGACGCGCGGTTCGCTGATGATTGGCAAAACGCTGAAGGAAATCACGTTGCCGCCGGAGTCGCTGATTATCTGCGTTATCCGCAATGGTCAACCCGCCATTCCGACTCCCGACACCCCATTTGAGATTGGCGACGTCGTCATTGCCCTCGTTACCGAGGAAAACGAACCGGCCTTCCGCGAGATCATCCAGCCGGGGAACCTGTAGAGGGGGATTCATCCCTCGTATGAGGTTACACCGGTTGCCTAACCCCCGCCCTTCGCCCATACGGGCGGCCGTAGGGCCGGGCACCCCCTTCCCGCGCGCGGGAAGGGGGATAGGGCTACAAGATCCTGATACCTGACACCCGGTACCTGACACCCGGTACCTGATACCTGGTCCTACTCCTTCCGCTCCACCTCGAACCGCGACAGACGATAGGGCTCCGACGGATTGATGCCTGCCTTCCGCAATGCAATCTCAATCTGTTGGGGCACACTGGTGATGCCTTCGATATCCGGTAACAACAGCCCGCGCCGGCTTTCGTGCTCCACCACCACGCCGTAACGTTTCACGTCCAACTGGTCCGGCCCGCTAATCCGCTCAATGGGCGAAAGCACGTCCACCTTCAGCGTCAACCGTTCCAGCATCTCCGGGCGAACCGGCTCGAAGCGCCAGTCCCGCGTGGCCGAGGCCGCGGCGTTGTGGATGATCTCTTCGGCCAGGTTTTCGTGGTATGGTTCCACGGTGCCGATGCATCCTGCCAGGTCGCCCTCGTGATACAGCGTCACAAAACACGCCGCCCTGCGCCTAAGCGGTTCCGGAATCGGGTCCGGAACGGGTAGAATCCGCGAGTGAATCACCATTTCGCACACGGTGGCGAATGCCAGTCTCGTCTCGTCGCTTTTCGGCTCAAACCAGTATTTGCCCATCACGAACCTCCGCGTTTCCGCCCGATCTTCGGCTCCGTTCCCTGGACGATTCTCACGTAATTCGCCCGGTGTTTGTAGATGATCAGAATCCCCGCCAGCACACCGAACGCGACCATCACGTTGGAGCCGGCATACCCTCTTGTGAAATACCAGAACCAGAACGGCAGTGTCAACGCGGCCGCCGTGGATCCGGCACTTACGTATCGCGTCAGACCAAGCAGAACAAAGAATGCGCCCCAGTCCGCCAACGCCACGCGCCAGTCCAGCGCCAGCAGAACGCCCAGTCCTGTCGATACGCCCTTTCCGCCCTTGAACTTCAGGAAGACAGGCCAGTTGTGGCCGGCGAAGGCCGACACCGCCACCAGCACGGCCACCACGGTAGCCCACGCCGACTGCCGGAAGGAACCGTCCTCCTGCAGGGCCATCTTCACAATCCACACCGGCGCGAAACCCTTCAGAACGTCCAACAGGAAAACGGTAAGGCCAAGCGTCGGTCCCAGCGCGCGCCACACGTTCGTCATTCCGATGTTGCCGCTACCGACGTTGCGCGGATCCACGCCCTTCAGGCGGCCCACAATAACCCCGAACGGAATGGAGCCGATGAGGTAGGCGGTCAGCATCATCCCCAACACCTTGTCCGGAGACCCTGTCATCGCGGTTCGTCCTTCTCCGAACTGCGGCGGAATACCAGGCGCAACGGCGTCCCGACGAAGCCGAATTCCTTGCGCAATTGGTTGATGAGGTAGCGTTCGTAGGACGGATGCGGGATCTGGGGGTCGTTGACCCACAAGCCGATGGTCGGCGGTTTGATGCGTATCTGGGATGCGTACTTCACCTTCAAGTCGCGTCCGCGCCTTGTATACGGGCGCGCGTCCACGGCGTTCCGTATCACGCGGTTCAGTTCGGGCGTCGAAATCCTCAACGCATGATTGTCCGCGGCGGTCTTAACGGTCGGAAGAACGTCTTTCACGCCGCGACCGGTGAGTGCCGAAGTAAACACGATCGGCGCATACTCGATGAACGGCAGGCGGTTCTGCACCTCTTTCGCAAAGGCGTGCATCTGCGTGGCGTGGACCAGATCCCACTTGTTCACCACGATCACGCAGGCGCGCCCGGAATCATTCGCCATGCCGGCCACGCGCGCGTCGCCATCCGTCGGGCCTTCGTCCGCGTCAATCAGGATCACCGCCACGTCAGCCCGCTCAATCGCCTTCTGCGCGCGCAGAGCCATATAAAACTCGATGCCGCCGCCGGCGATCTGTCCGCGCCGACGGATGCCGGCTGTGTCGACGATGGTAAAGCGGTCGCCTGCGTGTTCAAAGGTCGTGTCCACAGCGTCGCGCGTGGTGCCGGGCGTGGAACTGACGATGGCGCGTTCCCGACCGATCAGGGCGTTCAACAACGACGACTTGCCCACGTTCGGCCGGCCGACCAGCGCCAGGCGGATCGTCGTGTCATCTTCCTCCTCTTCGTCGTGTTCGGGAAGAAGGTCTACCACGGCGTCCAGAAGGTCCGCCACGGCGCGGCCATTCAGTGCGGAAATGGCGTGAAGGTCGCCCAGGCCCAGTGAATAGAATTCCATCGTATCGGCTTCCCGTCGCGCGTTGTCCGCCTTGTTCGCGGCCACCAGAACCGGCTTCCCGGCCCGGCGGAGCACGTCTGCCACGCTCGTATCCACCGGAGAAGGCCCCTCAACGGCATCGACCATCAGCACGATCACGTCCGCTTCGTCCACGGCGATGTTCGCTTGCGAGTAAACCTCGCTTTGAAGAAATTCCACTCCGTCGGGCACGATGCCGCCCGTGTCCACCAGCGTGAAAGGGCACCCGTTCCACTCCACCGAGGCGTACATGCGGTCCCGGGTCACGCCGGGCGTATCCTCGACGATGGCCAGACGTTCGCCGACAATGCGGTTGAACAGCGTGGATTTGCCCACATTGGGGCGGCCAACAATAGCGACAACGGGTTTCGGCATTTCAAGTCACCTGCGTACAATCTCTATGACCATTATCCCTGAGGATCAGCAACCCGGCAACACCGGGTCCGGACGGAAGTCACGGGATGTCATGATGGCACACGAACGTCGTCCGGTGTCGCCTGCGATGCGGCGCCCCAAATATACACTGTTCATGAGCACAGTTGGCAACGTATCGTTATGCAATGGCGCACGTGTGTGGTAGAATTCCAATTGGTATACCAAACACTTGAGCGGAAGGAAGCGCGACCACACGGGGTATATGTGCGCCGCGTGACATGTTTCCGCTCGGAAAGGAAACGATAAGATGCGCAATCTTATCATCGCGGCCGCTGTTGTGGTCGCGTTGGCGGTGCCTTCTCGTGCCGATGTACTGGTGGACACCGCCGGATTCGAAGGCTACGCCCTGGGATCCATCGTCGGCCAGAACGGCTGGTCCATGGGTTATCCCATCCTTGACGCCTCCTGGGCCAAGGAAGCGCCAACCATCGAAGTCGGCCCCGGCGGAACCAAGGTGATGGGCTTCAACTCCATCCAGAGAGTGGAGACAGCCGCCCTCATCAGTTTCGCCGAACAGCTTGGTACCAACCGCTACGTGAAGGCGTCCTTCGACTACTATCGTGCGGGAACCGGCCAGTTCAACAACATGTACTGGTGGCCGGACGGCGCGAATCCGTACTACGGAATCGCCTGGGACGCCGCCGCCAATCTGCCGACCATCATTCAGCCCTTCGGCTCCGGCAACGGCGAAGTCGCCCAGATTCCCAATTCCTGGCAGAACATTGTCCTCATCTGGGACCTGCAGTCGGGAACGGGCAACGGCTGGGTCAACGGCGTGCATGTGACTGTGGACGCCAACATCGGCATCGGCCAGATCAACGGCTGGTACTTCAATGACTGGCAGACGGTCGATGAAGGCCGGACGCCGGGCGCGGTCGGCGAGCGCTCATTTGTGGACAACCTGAGGATTGAGGGCTACAACGACATGGAGCCGATTCCGGAACCGGCGACGCTGGCCCTGCTGGCCGGCGCTTTGCCGCTCCTCGGCATCCGCCGCAGGAAGTAACCGACGCATATCGCCGGTTAAAACGCTTTCGGGGCACCCGTGCAGGTGCCCCGATTGTCATGCAGGCTTCAAAGCCCAAACCCATGTTCTATTCGCCGATTCTGTGTTACGATGAATGGGGTGACGGAGTGGCTTTACCTTTCTCCACGACGATATTGCTTCACGGGCCTGGATAATAGCCCGTGCGCTGGGCATTTTGCTGGAACTGCGGCCAATCGGCGTTCGCGTTAAACCGCGCAACCATAACCAGCGCCTAGAGATTCGGAGCGCCGGCCATCGCATCACTACCCCATTCGATACGAGTTCTCTTCGATACATGACCATCGCAATAAAGAACGTTCGCCAAAGCCGGCGAATCATATGCCGTATATCCCATCCGATATCTCTCATGCCACGGGCGGACTTCATTGGACAGCACGGCGAGTTCAGGATACTTTATTTTGTTCGACCTGTATCCACCAATCCGGCCCAACCGGCCCCAGCCGACACCAAGATAGCCATAACTGGACATAGCCACGGAATCACTCCAGAAAGGAGGCGTTTTAGGACCCATCGCCAACGGGTCCCTTACGAATATCTCACCAGTATCGCTGGGGCATTGCCACACACGCTTGTCGCTGACATAGGCGGCCATCGTTTGTGAGAAGGCGGGGCGTTTCCCCCAATAGACATGAATATCAGCATATGCCCACGGATATGTATCGTCATAATCCTGCAGATAGGCGGTTACCGCAGTGCCGATCTGTTTGAGATTGTTGATGCAGTGTGTACTTCGCGCTCGCTCATTCATTTTCGCGAATACCGGAAACAGGAGGGCCGCAAGAATCGCAATGATGGCGATAACGACCAGGAGTTCTATCAGAGTGAAGGACAGTTTCCGCATGGCGCACTACTCCAACAAAAACGTTACGCAAGCGCAACGCTCAGTTCGGAAACGACCCCGTCCTTTGGGCGTTTTGCTGGAACTGCGGCCAATCCGCGGCATCCGGGTTCCAGGTGTTTGGTCCCAGATCGAAGATGACGGCGTGGCCGCCGACCTGGTTGGGATAAGTAACCCCGGCACGGCTGGTGGTCACCAACAGCATTGCTCGGCTGGGCTGATTCGTCTTCAAAGGCCCCACGGCAAGGCCTCGCACTTCCTCGAAGTGATGTTCCACTGTCGTTCCCTGCCATATGGAATCTGGACCGCGAAACGTTGTGTACGGCGAGCCAAGGATCGGTTGCCCTTGGTTCGTTGGCGGGTTACCGTTGAGGATGTATATTTCACCATTGGCCGTCCCCACGTTGACGTCCTGGTACCAGTCATCGCTTCAAGCCCTCGTAAGCATCGATACCCCACTGCGCCCGGGTCCGCCCCGAGACATGGCCATCGCAATACAAGACATTTGATCGACCTTGGAAGGTCATAGGCTCATCCAGCCTACCCGGCCGTTCATGCCACGGGCGAAGTTCAGCTAATAGAACAGACAGAGACGGTCTTTTTATGTATGCAGACGAATGCCCCGCTATCATGCCAAGATAATCAGGAAACCCAATTCCAAGATAGCTATAGCTAGTATGACACATGGTGTCATCGAAAAATGGTTTGGAAGGATATACGAGAGCGTGTCCACTCGCATATGGGAACAACTCGCCAATATCGCGTGGGCATCGCCAAAGGGTTTGCTCATTCACATATTGGATTAGCGCCTCATCAATGCTAGGATGCGCAGAACGTTGGTGAACGCTATTAGGATCGTACGCCCAAGGGTACCGATCGTCCCAGTCGTTCAGATATGCCCCAAAGGCTGAGCCGAGTTGCTTGAGGTTGCTGATGCATTGACTCCGGCTGGCCGATTCCCGCGCTTTGGCAAACACGGGAAACAACAGCGCCGCCAGTATCGCGATGATAGCGATTACCACCAACAACTCTATTAACGTGAAGGCTTTACGCATGGACCTGTCCACAAGCGGAGTGCGAAACGATGTTCGCTCTCCACGACGATATGGCCTCACGGGCCTGGATAATGCCCCGTGCGCTGGGCGTTTTGCTGGAACTGCGGCCAATCGGCGTTCAAACCACCGTTTTCCAACAAGGGCCACGTGCCCGCGCCCAGGTCGAACAGAAAGACGTGTCCGCCTACCTGCGGTGGGAACGTCAACCCGGCCCGACCGGATGTAACCATCAAAATGGCTCGGGTAGCGCCGTCGGTTGGATTGGCCGGGGTGGATTTCAGAGGTCCCACCGCAAGACCACGCACTTCCTCGTACTGATGCTCGACTACACCATCCTTTGTGGTTGAATCTGCAGACCGGACTGTGTGTTGCGGTGGGTGGCCGGCAAGCAGCGCGCCCTGGTTGCCAGCGGGATGACCGTCCAGAAAATAGACCCACCCGGCCGTTGTTCCGACAATGACGTCTTGGTAGCCATCTCCGTTCATGTCCAGGATCAGGGGTTGGGTTACGGAACCGCGCGTATAGCGATGTTGGGACTTGTTATTCGGCGCGGCCGGGCTGTCCGACCTCCAGGGAATGTCGAATGTCCACAGTACACTGCCATCAGTCCCGTCCAGAGCGACGACACGGCCTGATGAATCTACGGCTACAATACATGGCGCGTGGCCGGTTCCCAGCAATCTGCCTATGGCAACACCGGATGCGAATGCCGGATATCCACCCATCTTTCCATACTCGTCAGCGATGTCCTCGGCGGGATATCGCCAAGCCTGATGCCATCCTTTCTCCGTACTCCAGGAATAGCAGTAAATGTAACCATCATTCCATCGAGCAATCTCCGGTGGGTCAGCCGCGCAGTCACGCTCTGCATAGTTCAAATAGTTCCCGGTTGCTACAAGCAGGTCGCTACGCCCGTCACCGGTGACGTCGCCTCCTACAATTGGATTGTACAGGGCCAGGTGTCCGCGATCTCTTACAACCTCATTTCCACCAACCATGAACGACTGCACGATGTGGTCCGCCTGAATAAAGAAGACCCTGTTTCCGTCCTTGTCCCAACCGTACACGTCTCCGGCAACCGTGGCCGCCGCCACGATTCGGTCCGAGTCCGGGTTGTTAATGTCCGTTCGTAACATCACGGGTGGGACTTGAAAAGCGGCATGGTCACCGGAAGTCACATCGGGTTCCGTTTGCCACTTGCCGTCAGCATTGGTCGCCTGGATAGTGCGGGTCAACACCGAGATAGTGCCATCGGTGTTTCGCGTCGCTTCCAGGCGTTGAACACTGCCTCTACACATAATGGTGTTGTCAGGGTCAAAGGTGCCAATCGCTGAATGGAATATCTCTGGTTTGCCGTTCTTATCGACATCCCACACCGCAGGGGATGAATTCGCGTGACCACGCGCAACACCGATTGCGCCGTCCGGATTATCTGAGTGCGCGAACGGTAAAAGACCTCTTCCGACGCTGTCCCAGACATATGGCCGCGAGAACAGGTCACCCAGGTATTGGCCGTTTATATCGAAACTATCCTGAAAGTTCGAGACAATAATCTCCGGTGTGTCCGAACCCGAAACCGGTGGAACGATGTTCGCTATCGCTATCCCGGTTGGCGCATCCCGAAGCGGTTGCGGCCAGCCAGGTGTGCCGGCGCTACCCAGTTTGATTCCATATGTGCCATTGTTGTTCAAGTCGGTGAGCGCATACACCTGATTGGGGTTGCCTGTGTAACGAGGATCGTAGTAATTGGTCCCGTTAATCATTCCCATTAGGAACACGGCATCAAGCTTACCGTCTCCGTCGATGTCCGCGATGGTAGGCATGCCCGTGGCGTTCGCCGCATTACCGCCCAATTGTGGATTTCCAAAGAAGTCCATTGTCCACGTTGCATTACCTTGCGTCTCGGTAGCGAGCTTCAGAAAGAGGACGGCGTCCGCGATGGTGAGTTGCCTTGCGGTCGGAATGTCGCAGGCGTTCGCTGGACTTGCCATCATTGTGAAATTGGTGTCGGTCAGCTCCAAGGTTGCCGCGTCAGTTTCGGTGTAAGGCCACGTCAGGCGGCCGGGTTCGGTTGCCAGGCCGGCGGCATAGCGCAAAATCCGTTTGACGGATTCGATTATAGCGCTCATGCCGCTGTCTGTCTGGCCGCCGTTTGGTGCTTCCTCGTCGTTGGCCTCATCGCTACTATCGTTTCCGGTTCCTGTCGTGTCATCGGTTGCTGTGTCGGTATCCGTAGCGCCGTCTGTCTCCACGCAGGAGCCGGTCGCGTACACCGTATCGTAGGCAAGACTGATCAACTGCGAACTCGGCCACACGTAGAAACTACCGGGCGTCAACCGGATGACGGAGCAGTCCGATAGGTCGGCGGAAGCGCCCACAGGCGTCACTGTGAACGTGAGAAAACTGCAGGTCGCGGTGATTTCCGTCAAACCCGTGCAGATGTAGTTTTGTGTTCCCGTCGCATTATCCCAGAAATCGCAGTCCATGTCATAGCCCGTCACATTCGCTACAGCGTCGGACACTTGAACTTTCGTGGTATCGAACCAGATGCTGATCAAACCGCCGTAGCTACCTGTGTCTCCACCGGACGTGGTGTCAACAACGAGGTTCACAGTGACGGCGGTCGGCTGTGTGATGACGCCGGGGGTGTTCATCGCAAAATCAATCGTTGCTGATACAGGCCTGGGCGAACCTAGCAATACCAGCAAGCTGAGCGCGGCCAGGAGGAGGTAACGGTTGAATACACTAATGGGAGAGACGGAAGCAGGCACAACAACAACCTTTCATACTGCTATGGTTCATCACAGGCAACGGAGGCGATGAACCCGATGGGCCGTTGGGTGCAATAAATCGGGAGAGAACTATCAATAAATAGTATAGCACAGATGTTAGGCGCCTTGCCACTCCTCGGCATCCGCCGCAGGAAGTAACCGACGCATATCGCCGGTGAAAACGCTTTCGGGGCATCCGCAAGGGTGCCCCGATTGTTCGTCCGCACGGCGTTACCCGTGGTTGCTTGGGATTCCCGCTCGCTTACTCCGGAAGCTCGTCGCCCGGGCGGGGCGGCTCGCCGCCTTCGCGGTCCAAGATGCGCAGAAACGCTTCGGTGTCCGCCGTGGCCTGCCGCTCGGCGAAAAACGCCTCCGTCTGCATCGCGGCCACTTTCTCTGCCGCCGCCACGACCAGGAACTGGTTGATGCTCGTACCGTCCTGTTCGCTGATCTTCGCAATCGCCGCCTTGAGAGAAAGCGGCAGTCGCAAGGGATAAGTTCCCGTTCTCGTCATCATCTTTTCCTCATCAGAGCCTCGCGAGGCAACAACACGGCTATGCCGAACCTCTGTGGAACTCTGCCGTAATCCTTGACATTGAATGTGACGATCGCCTCGGCCTGACCGTTCACGGCCGCCTCCAGGACAATCTCGTCAGCCGGGTCGCGTAACTGAGGGCGCCACCGGAAGCGCGGAAGCACCGGTTCAACGATTGCGATCAAACCGTTGACGAATGCCATCACCTCTCCCTCGCTGAGGCCCGATGCAAGGCGATGCTCGGCACGAAGACACACCGTTTCATACTCCAAGGCCAACGCCACGGTCAGCAACAACGTGATCTGCCCTCTGCTCGCGAGACGTAACAATTCAGCGGATGCGCCCGTGGGTGAACGCATTGCGGCAACGACGACGTCTGTATCGAGCAGTAGCCTCATAATGAAATGATATCACATCACTTGTGATATTGCAAGAGAGTGCTCTGATACGTTCCTCGCCGGTGAAAACGCCTTCGGGGCATCCGTATGGATGCCCCGATTGTCCGTAGTATGGAGAGGGCACGGCATGCTGTGCCCCTACCCGAATCCTGAATCCTGAGTCCTACCGGGGATACGCGCTGGGCACGCCGCCGTCCACGTTGATCACGTTGCCGGTTGTTTTGCAGGACAGGTTCGAGGCGAACCACGTGATTGCCGCCGCCACGTCGCAGGGCTCGACATCCGCGCCCAGTGTGGTCCTCTTGCGGTAGTATTCGTCCAAGTCCTCCGGAGCGACTCCGTGGGCCTGCGCCCGTTGCGCGCGCCATTCACTGCTTCGGCCCTCGCCGCCCTGCGATACCGGGCCGGGATTGACAGTATTCACCCGGATTCCCATCGGCCCGCCTTCCTCCGCCAGGCACCGCGCCAGGTGCATGATCGACGCCTTGGCCGAGGAATACGCGCAGGAGTTCCGGCTTGGCGCGAGCCCGCTTTTGCTTCCCACGAAAACGATGCTCCCGCCCAGCCCCTGCGCCTTCATCACGCGGAACGCTTCGCGCGCCACCAGGAAATAGCCGCGCGAGAGGACCTCAAACATGCGGTCCCACTCCACCGCGCTGGTTTCGTCGACCGGGTGCGACGTGGAGATGCCTGCATTGTTGATGACGATATCCACTCCGCCGTAAGTGAGAACCGTGTCGCGAAACGCGCGCGCCACGGAATCCTCGTCGGTTACGTCGGCGAAAACGCCCACGGCCCGTTCCTCGCCGTAGCGTTCCTCGATGTCGTCGGCCACTTCGCTGGCCCGGTCCGCCGCGATATCCAGCACGGCGATGTGAGCGCCCCATTCGGCCAGTGTGTGGGCCACCGCAGAACCGATGCCTCCCGCGCCGCCGGTGATGAGCGCCACCCGGCCGGAGAGCAGGATGGGCGGAGGTTGCCGTCTGCGTTTCGCCTCTTCAAGCGCCCAGTACTCCACGCCGAAGGCTTCCTTTTCGGAGAGGGGCTTGTATCCGCCCATCGCCGCCGCGCCGCGGATGGCCGAGATGCTTCGCTCGCAGAACTCGCCGGTGATGCGCGCCTCGCGTTTGTCGGCGCCGAAGGTGATAACGCCCAGCCCCGGAACGGCGACCACTGTCGGATCGACGCCCCGCAACGGCGGCGAATCCGGCCGGCGGTTGCGTTCGTAATAGTCCCGGTAAGCCTGCCTGTAGGCGCCCAGAGCGGAATCCAGTTCGGCCACGAGGCTCGCGAGGTCGCCCGTGTTCGGGTTCCAGTCCACCATCATCGGTTTATACCGGGTGCGTAACAGGTGGTCCGGCGATCCGGCGCCCACTTCCCCCGCCATCGGCGCGTCGGCGCTGTTCACGAAAGCGAGCATGGAAGGCGAATCGCATACGTGGGCAATCTGGTCGCATTCGCGGCACAGCCTGCCGCGCAGGACGGGAAGAAACGCCGCCAGAAGAGCCTCGCGGTTATCGGTCGGCAAGGCGCGGTAGCGGGTGCCGCCGAACAGGCGCTTGCCGCGGCGCCTGACGGCGCTTTGGACGTATTCCTCCGCCTTCGAGGCGATATCCAGTGTTCTCTGGTAGCACTCCTCGCTGGTTTCGCCCCAGGTCAGCAGGCCGTTGTGACCCAGGATGATGCCCTTCGCGTCCGGATTCTTCTCCAGCGCCGCTTTCACTTGCATCGCCTGGTCGAAGCCCGACCTCCGCCACGGTATCCACAGAACCTCTCCCCCGAAAAGGCGTTTCGTGACGGCGCTTCCTTTCACGCACACGCCGATGGCCAGAACGCCGCTCGGGTGTGTGTGGTCCACGTGCCGCGCCGGTATAACGGCGTGGGTGGCGGTGTCCAGGCTTGGAGTGACCCGGTTGGCGTCGAACGTCAGTCGCTCGAAAAGGGGCATGATGTCGTCTTCCTTCACGCCCTTCTTCCAGCGCGCCTCCAGCCCAAGCACCCCGTCCAGGTAAACGCTCGCGAAACCGGCCCGGTCGATGGTCTTCAGGTCAACGCCGGTGCCTTTCACCCACAGCACATCCACCTTTTCGCCCGTCACGGGATCGGTCATCCGGATTTTGGCGGAGGTGTTGCTACCGTCGGTGTGGACCAGCGACAGGTCCGCCCCCAGCCGTCGCGAGCGTTCCACCAGTCGGTCCAGTTCCTTCTCGGCCTGTGTTCTTCGAACGGTTTTCGGGAGATCGTATGGCATATATGTTGAAGCCTTCAATCAGGAGGACAGACTGTCAGGGCAGGTTCCATTCACGGCGGATGTCGGCGTAGAGGGGAAGGGGTTCCTGGAAAAACCATTCCGTCTTCAGGAACAGGTCTTCCAGCACAGCGCTTCGGTAGATGCCGCCTTCCACGGAGACGGGATGATAGTACCCATCCTCACCCAGGACGTAGAATTCGGCTTGCCGGCGTGCTGTGTCCAACAGCCAGTACTCCCGGACTCCGCCTTCCTCGTATTCGTAGTACTTGTCCCCCCGATCCCGCGCACGGCTTTCGGGGCTGATCACCTCGATGACCAGGTCTGCCGGACCGTCGATGTAGTTTTCACGAAGACGACCAAGGTTCTCCGTCGCGACGAAACACACATCCGGCTCGCGCCCGGCCTTCAGTTTCATCTGAACGGGCGCGGAAAGCACCACTCCGAGACCGTGCGCCTGTGTGAATTCGCTGAGTATCGTGATCAGGAAGTTGACCAGCAACTGATGCGGCACGGATACAGGACTCATCGGCACGATCTCCCCATTCACCCACTCGGCGCGCGTGGTCTCGCCTGCCCATGCCAGGAATTCCTCGTAGGTCACGGGACCTTCCGGCACAACAGGATTCGCTTGATCGGAGTCGGGTTTCGCTATAGTCTTGTTCATCAGACAGACTCCTTCCGCTATGCACGAAGCGGCTTACCGCCCTCATTTTACCACGGTTAACGCGAAACCACGCGAGACTTGCGCATCAGTCCAGCGGAATCGGTTCGATGCCGGTCGCTTCGCAGAAGGCGATGAGTTCCGCGATGTAGTCGCCGGGTACGGCGTGGATGTGGTTCGCGCTGTAGTGCCTGGCCAGTGTATCCACGCTGATGTCGAACTTCGCCCAGATATGCGGCCAAGTGTAGCTTGTTTGTCGTGCCAGTGCCTCATTGGCTTCCCAGCCGAGGTCCACGAACGAACCGGTGAACATATGCATCCGGTAATCGCCACTTTTGCGCGTGATGCGGGCGTAGGTGACCTTGTCGCACGTGCCGGCATAGAACTGCACCGAGGCGCCGCCGCCCGCAAAATAGAAGCTTTCGGCCGGCATCAGGCGGACTTCCTTCCAGTTCTCGCGCCAGTCATCGCTTCGGTGCGCGAACCACGGCGCGTGCTCGCCGGAATTCACCAGGTCGTAAAGCCCCGTTTCCTCGTGGTAATGGCGCAAGTCGGCGAACAGGGCGGGGGTGCCGGAAAGTTCGTGCAGAACCTGCATCGAAAGCGCTCCGTTGCTGTCGCATTCGGTGGCGCAGATGGTCGGCTTCTTCTCGCCTTCCCAGTCCACGGTATCGTTCAGCAGTGCTTCAGGGATATCCAGCGTGCATCCCTTGTCCCACTCGGTGAAATCCAACTGACCGGTGAGGCCGCAGAAGTCGATACCTTCGTCGCGGCACAGGTCCTTGGCGGCCAGGTACACGCGCACCTGCCGCGCCAGCGTTCCATCCGGGCCGGGTGTCAGCATCTTGCCGTCGTACTGCACTTCCTTGCAGTAGGTTTCCAGCCACTTCAGGCCTGCTGACACGCGGTCGGCGGCAATCTTGTCCGCCATCCACGCGAGCGTCAACTGACTGCGGTGGTAAACGTGAACGCCGAACTGGTCCATCCACTGGCTCTGGTCGATATGGCCGGTGTACATGCCCATGCTGGGGCCGTCGAACTCGCCGTAGCGCTGTCCGCGCAGGCGCTCCGCCACCTCAAGACCGGACCGGCGGCGTTCCGGCGCATGCTGTGCCAGAAACGCCCGAACCTTGGTCTGCACGTCGGAACGGCTGATGTCTCCCAGCACCCGGCCAAACGGCCGCCCGATCTCGTCCAGTGTGCCCGCCGATGCGAAGAAGGAGACCCAGCCCGGGTACCCGGGGTTGATGGCGCCCAGGAACAGGATCGGCGCATCGGTGTATTCCGCCGCCTGCGCCGTGAAGTCCGGAAAAGCCCACACCGCGAAATTGTAGATAACAACATCGCAGTCCGCCTCGCTCAACAACGAAGCCTGGCTCTTTGCGGTGGACCAGTTCCAGATCAGATCCTTCGCTTCCACCACCTCGTGGCCTTCAGCGCGGAGGAAGTGCACCACTTTCTTCTGGAAACCGAAACAATCCTCGCGCGTGGCTTTCATCGCCCGCTCTCGCCCGTCACTGAACGTGCAGATACCGATTTTCATCCTAAAAATCCTTCTGGTGTGGTATATGGGCATCGTTGCCGGACGCCCCTGTTGCGTTATTGTATCATTTCATCCGGCGCGCGACGCTAACCCGTCCGGACACCTGCCTTTGTTGCGGCGGGCGATAGTCTTTGCATTTTGAAAAACGCGCGTTTACAATTGGAATGACGACTCCCGGAAACCCTGCGGTCGCGCTCTGTCGCGTCACGCCGTTCCGGCTATCTGAAAGGACACCATGGCTAAACGTATAAATCCTGATCTCTGCGCACAGTGCGGAGCCTGCATCACCGAGTGCCCCAACGAAGCGATCTCGGAATCCGACATCTCCACCGTGATTGACCCGAACCTCTGCACCGAGTGCGCGGGCATCGCCGGCGGACCGCAGTGTGTCGCCGTCTGCCCCACCGATGCCATTGAGGACGATCCGGACCATCCCGCCTGACAATCCGGGGACGCGGCATTTTGTCTCGACCCCTTCCATAAACGGAAACAAGCACACACCGGGGCCCGACCGCCGGCGCCCATCAGGCACACCCGAACGGGCCTTCCGGTGTATCCGTTAATCATATCGGCGTCTGTCGGAAGGACCCAGTATGGCTAAGAAAATCATCGCGGACGTCTGCACACGGTGCGGCATCTGCATCACCGAATGCCCCAATGAAGGTATTGACGAAGCCGGCAACGGCGACGTTGTCATCGCCTTCGATATGTGCTCGGAATGTGCCGGCCTCGAAGGCGGGTCCCGTTGCGCCATGGTTTGTCCCGTGGACGCCATCGAAGACGACCCCGATCACCGCGACGATGAAGAAACCCTTCTCAGCCGCGCCGTTCGAGCCAATCCCGGCCTGTTCCCCGTCGATTGACGCAACACTACCGCTTGGAATCCAATCAAAACTCAGAGGTATCTTGATGACTGACCTGAAACCGCTATACGACGCCGTGCTCGAAGGCAATCTCCCGACAGCCAAATCCGTGACAGAACAGGCGCTTGCCGCGGGAGTCGATCCCCAAACATTGCTCACTGAAGCCATGATTCCCGCTATGGACGAAGTGGGACGCCTGTTTGAAGCCAACGAATACTTCGTACCGGAGTTGCTCATCTCGGCCCGAGCCATGAAAGGCGCCCTTGAGATCGTCAGCCCTCTGTTGAAAGCGAGTGGCGCTCAGCCCGCCGGCAAGGTGGTCATCGGTACCGTGCGCGGAGACCTGCATGACATCGGCAAGAACCTCGTTGCCGCGATGCTGGAAGGCGGCGGCTTCGAGATTGTGGACCTGGGTGTCGACGTCTCCCCCGAAAAGTTCGTGGAAGCCATCGAAACCTCCGGCGCCAATATCATCGCGATGAGCGCCCTTCTCACCACCACCATGCCCAGCATGAAGGCCACCATCCAGCAACTGGAGGAAGCCGGCATACGCGACAAGGTGAAGGTGATGATCGGCGGAGCGCCTGTTACCCAGCGATATGCCGACGAAATCGGGGCGGACGCGTTCAGCGACAACGCCAGCGGCGCCGTGCGCGTCGCGCGCGAATTGTCCGCTGTCTGATTGCCGATGACCGTGATGTAATCAGGTGCGGAGGACCAACCGTTCTCCGCACCTTTCTCTTTGGAACACCGCAAACGCCCATGAACCAACCGTCTATCTGGAAATCCGACTGGGACCTGGCGCGAACCGCCCTCACCGACTGGTGGGCCGGCAAGGGACTCGCCTTGTGGGTTACCGCGCCGAAAGACGAGCCGTGGGAAGACATTCCCGCGCCGGAGCCCGCGCCGGAGCCCGCGCCGGACCGCGAAACCTTCTGGTTCAACACGGAACACCGCGTTCAGCGCGAAATGCACCGGATGGCCAACACGTTCTTCGGCGGCGTATCAGCGCCGATGATGAACATCGACATCGGACCCGGTTCACTCGGTTTCTACCTCGGAGCGAAAGTAAACCTTGACGAGGACACCGTGTGGTCGGAACCCGTCATCGACGACCCCGACACATTCCCGGAAATCCGTTTCGACCCCGCGAATCCTTATTGGAAAAAGCATCTGGCTATATACGACGCCGCCCTGGAATCCGCGGAAGGCCGTTACCTGGTCGGCTTCCCGGACCTCATCGAGAACATCGATACCCTGGCCCAACTGCGAGGCTCGCAACCGGTGATCTGGGACCTCGTGGAGCGGCCGGAATGGGTGCAGGCACGCATCGCCGAAATCGACCGGGCGTTTCTGGAGGTTCAGAACCTTCTGGCGCCGCGCCTGATGGACCGGTGGGGCGGCACCGCCTTTTCGTGCTTCGACATCTGGGGCAAGGGCCTCACGTTCAAGGTTCAGTGCGACTTCTGCTGTATGATCAGCCCGTTGATGTTCCGCAAGTTCATCAAGCCGTCGCTGGAGTTCCAGGCGAGCCATATGGACAATGTTCTCTTCCACCTGGACGGATCCGAGGCCCTGCCTCAGTTGGACAACATTCTGGCGCTGGAAGGCGTGAACGGCATCGAATGGACGCCCACCTACGGCGAACCATGGGGCGGCGACCGGTGCTGGTACGACCTTTACCGCAGAATCAAGGCCGCCGGCAAGATCGCGCAGGCCGTTTTCGTGGAACCGGAGGAAGTGGAACCGCTGATCGAGGCCGTCGGCCCCGAGGGGATGTTTATCATGACCAAGACGAAAACCGAATCGGAAGCACGCGCCTTGCTGAGCAGAACCGGATGGAAAGGCGAGACCTAGACGGCTATTGCTCCCCTCCTTTTCAAGGAGGGGTTGGGGGTGGTTTTAGAGGGTCCAGCCGGGGCAACCACTCCTGTCCCCTCCTTGGAAAGGAGGGGAACCGCACCCCTGCATGACGCTATTCATCACTCATCTTTCATCACTCATCACTCAAAATTATGACTCCCAAACAGATAGCAACCGCCGCACTCACCTTCCAACCGTACGAAGGTCCGCCGCCGCACATGGAGCTCGAGTTCCAGCTCGCGCCGCAACTCGTCGGCGAAGAGGTCATTCGGTGGCAGATGTTCAAGGACATCCCGAAACACAAGCGCCGCGATGAACTGGTCCGCAACGCCCGCCTCTGGATTCAAATCGCCGAGAAACTGGACTGGGCTGTCATCACCGGCATCCACTGGCTTCCGGTAGACGCCCAGATTGAAACCGTGGCGCTCATCCGCGAGATGGTCGGTGACAAGTATATGCTCGCCACGGGCCTCACCGGCACTCAGGGCATCCCCAGCAGTGAGGAGATGAATCCGCTTATCACGCGCATGTCCGAGGACATAGAAGGCCTGGAAGAGGACCTCGGCAAAATGTGCGACCAGGCCGCCTCCGACATACGCGAACTCACCGCCGGCGGTATCGACATCGTGTTTCTGCTGACGGACTACGCCTTCAACAGCGGGCCGTTCTTCTCGCCGCGCATGTTCCGGCGGTTGGTCACACCTTTTGCGAAACGCCTTGTCGAAACGATCCACGAAGGCGGCGCCTTCGCGGTTCAGCACACTGACGGCAACCTGATGCTGGTGATGGACCAGATGCTCGACTGGGGCCTGGACGGACTGCACAGCATCGACCCGATGGCGGGAATGGATATCCGTGAAATCCGGGCGATGGCAGGCAACCGCTTGTGCCTGTTCGGTAACGTGGATTGTTCCAAGGTGCAGGCCGGCACGTTCGACGAAATCGAGGAGAGCGCCCTGTACTGCCTGGAGCACGGCCCGCTGAACGGCACGGGCTTCTTCTATGCCACCAGCAACTGCATTTTCGAAGGCGTTCCGTTGGAAAACTACATGTGGATGCTGGAGGTCCGGCGCCGCTGGTATGAGCAACGGATGAAAGGGAAAACATGAGCAAAGAGTTGCAGATTGGCGTGATTGGAGCAGGAGGACGGGGTGGCATCGCCCAACTGGCTCACAGCCCCGACGACGGCGTGCGCCTGACGGCCGGGGCCGATACGGATTTATCCGCCCTCGAGAAGTTCCGCCAAAAGATGGGTTCGGACGTGTACACCACGTCCGACTACCGTGAAATCCTGGCGAAACCGGAAATCGACGCCGTGTTCATCACCACGCCGGACTTTCTTCACGAGGAACACGCGATCGCCGCGCTGGAGGCGGGCAAAGCCGTTTACCTTGAAAAACCGATGGCCATCACCATCGAAGGGTGCGACCGCATCCTCGAGGCCGCCGCCCGGCTGAAGGGCAAACTTTACCTCGGCCACAACATGCGTCATTTCCCGATGGTCCTCAAGATGAAAGAACTGATCAGCAAGGGCGCTATCGGCAAACCCATGGTGGGATGGTGCCGGCATTTTGTCTGCTACGGCGGAGATGCCTACTTCAAGGACTGGCACGCCGAACGCGCCAAGTCCACCGGCCTCCTGCTCCAGAAAGCCGCGCACGACATCGATATCCTGCACTGGCTGATGGGCGGCTACACGACCCGTGTGACAGCCATGGGCGCACTGACGCTTTATGACCGCATCACCGACCGCCACGACCCCGCTGAGCGCGGCGATGCGAGCTGGCACAACGAGAACTGGCCGCCGCTGTCGCAGGTGGGCCTGAATCCGGTTATCGACGTGGAGGACGTCAGCATGATGCTGATGCGGCTGGACAACGGAACGCACGCCTCTTACCAGCAGTGCCACTACGCTCCGGACGGCTGGCGCAACTACACCATCATCGGCGAAGCCGGCCGCATCGAGAACTTCGGCGACCTGCCCGGCGAAAGCGTGGTCCGCCTGTGGGACAAGAAGGTTCTGTACAAGGCGGAAGGGGACGCCGAGTTCCCGATACCGGAGGTGGAGGGCACGCACGGCGGCGCCGATCCCAGCATCGTTGCCGAGTTCATCGCCTACGTGCGCGGAGAAGCCAAACCGACCACCTCGCCCATCGGAGCGCGGTTCAGCGTGGCCGCCGGCGTCAAAGCCACCGAGTCCATCCGCGACAACAGCAACCCGAAGGACGTGCCGCCCGCGCCCGCCGAGGCGCGCGACTGGTTCGACAGGGAGACCGCTCATGGCTGACACAGGATTTCGGCCCGGTGACCGCCTCACCGGTATGGATTTTGAGGCTCACAACGCCGAGGTCCGGGCTGTTTTCGAGGCGATGACCGCCGGCAAACCCATACGAACACCCGTTATCCTCGGCATCAACACGCGATACTGGATGCTCTCGAAGGACAATCCGCCGCCGGTTGACTTTAAAACCTACTTCAACGACGCCGATGCGATGTTCGACACACAGTTGTGGTGCCACCGCTGGACGCGCTTCAACATTCTGCACGATGCGGAACTCGGCCTGCCCGAATACTGGCAGATTGCGCCCGACTTCCAGAACGTTTACGAAGCCGGATGGCTTGGTTGTCCCATCGAGTTCCCGGAGAACCAGGTTCCGTCCTCGAAAGTCGCGTTCGCCGACTGCCCGGAACGAATTATGGAGCACGGCATACCCGATCCATTCAGCAATCTGCTGGAAAAGGGCTATGAGTTCCAGGAACGGTATATCGAGCGCGAAAAGGCCGGCGAGGAATACTGCGGACGGCCGGTGAAGGCGATTACATCCGGTTTCGGGCTGGGCACGGACGGGCCGATGACCGTCGCCTGCAACGTGTTCGGCGCGGACTTCGTGTGCACCACCCTGGCCGCCGACCCGGACCGCATGCACAAATTGCTGGACTTCATCACCGAAGCGACCATTCACCGTATCAAGTCCTGGCGCAAACGCTACGGAGCGCCTATCATCTCGGACGGCTGGATGGCGGCCGACGACAGCATCGCGCTGATTTCCACGCGTATGTACCGTGAGCACATCCTGCCGTATCACAAGCGTATCTTCGATGCTTTCGCTTCGCAGGTCCGGCGAGGCATCCACCTGTGCGGCGACGCGAGCCGTCATTTCAAAACGATTCGCGAAGAACTGAACGTCACCGTTTTCGATACAGGATTCCCTATGGACTTCGCATGGGTACGCGAGCAACTGGGGCCGGATGTCCTGATACAGGGCGGTCCGCACGTCGACCTTCTGCTTGACGGCACGCCGGACGAAGTCACGCTCGAAACGAAACGCATCCTGGAATCCGGCATCCTGGAAGGCGGCCGGTTTATACTGCGCGAGGCCAACAACCTGGCCCCGAACACGCCGCTAGAAAACACCGAGGCCATGTACCACGCCGGCCGGAAGTACGGTTACCACTTATGACGACACCCTTCGCACCATCCGACCGGCTTTACGGCATCGACTGGCAGGCGCACAACGCCGAGGTTAAAGCCGTCTGGGACGCCTTCAACGCCGGCAAGCCCATCCGCACGCCCGTCATCGTCGGCGTTACCACCCGGTATTTCATCGATAATCCCGACGCCAATCCGGATGGGATCGACTTCAAGGCGTATACCGAAGATGTCGACCTGATGTTCGACACCCAGCTCAGGTTCGCCTCATGGAGCGCGCGCAACATCCTGCAGGATGCCCAGCTCGGCCTGCCCGACAAGTGGGTGCTCAGCGTGGACTTCCAGAACTACTGGGAGTCGGCCTGGTTTGGTTGCGAAATCGAATACCTTGCCGGCAACGTCCCCGACACGAGACCGGCCTTCTCCGGCAATCCGGAATCCGTGATGGACCGCGGGATGCCCGATCCATTCGGCGGAATCATGGCGCGCGGTCTGGAATACCACGAACGCTTTGTGGAACGCGCCGCGAACGAAACGTTCCTGGAAAGGCCGATTGAGGTTCTTCCCCCATGGTACGGCACCGGCGGGAACGGCGTGATGACCGTCGCCTGCAGTCTCTTCGGCCCGGATTTTGTGTGCATGACGATGGCGGAAGACCCGGACCGCATCCACCGCCTGTTCCGTTTCATCAACGACGCAACCATTGCGCGGATGAAAGCGTGGCGCGAGCGCACCGGCGTCCCGGTTCCCCAGGACGGTTTCGGCTACATGGACGACAGCGTGCCGATGATATCCCTGCCCACGTTCAAGCGCTGTGTGCTACCTTACCTGAAGGATATATACGATACGTTCGGCACGGGCAAGAACCACGCGTGCCATATGTGCGGAGACGCAACGCGGCACTTTACGGCACTGCGCGACGAGTGCAAGGTGGTGAACTTCGACACGGGCTTCCCCGTGGACTTCGGTAAACTGAGGAAGGACCTGGGGCCGGACGTCATCATCAACGGCGGCCCGCACATCGAACTTCTGCGCATCGCGACACCGCAACAAGCGTACGACGAATCCGTGCGCATCCTGCAATCCGGTATACTGGAAGGCGGTATGTTCGTTCTGCGCGAAGGCAACAACCTCGCCCCGGGAACGCCGCTCGAAAACACCGAGGCGATGTACCGCGCCGGACGCGAACACGGCTACCGATCGGAGGAATCATGAAGCCTGTCATCGAAGACCTGGTCAAGCGCGCTCCCGCGCTGATTGACGGCGCGTGGGGAACGCAACTGCAGACCCGGGGACTGCCCATCGGCGCGTGCCCGGACGAGTGGAACCTCTCGAATCCGGACAAGGTGAAGGATGTCGCCGCCGCATACGTTTCCGCCGGCAGTGATATCATCCTTACCAACACGTTCGGCGCGAACCGCCTCACGCTCGGCCGCCACGGTTTCGCCGACCGCGCGGTGGAAATCAACAAGGCCGGTGTCTCAGCGTCGCTTTCGGCCGTCCACGGTACCGAAGTCAGGGTGTTCGCTTCCATCGGACCCACGGGTGTGATGCTCGCGATGGGCGAATCGACGCCGGAAGAACTGTTGTCGGTCTTCACCGAACAGGCGACAGCCCTTGCCGAGGCAGGCGCGCACGGAATCGTCGTCGAAACCATGTCCGACATCGACGAGGCAACCATTGCCGTGAAGGCCGCCGTTGCCACCGGCCTGCCGGTCGTCGCCTCGATGGTCTACGGGGCCGGCAAGGCGTTGGATCGCACCATCATGGGCGTCACCCCGGAGATGGCGGCCGAGGCGCTGGAATCGGCCGGCGCCGACGTCATCGGCTCCAACTGCGGCCAGGGCGCCGACACGATGCTGATTATCGCGCAGAGGTTGAAAGCCGCCACCAAACTGCCGCTGTGGATCAAGCCCAACGCCGGACTGCCGGAACTGGTAGACGGCGCCGCCGTGTACCGCACTTCGCCCGAAGAATGGGCTGTTCAGGCCGGCGCGCTTGTATCAGCCGGGGCCGACTTCATCGGCGGTTGTTGCGGTACCAGCCCGGTGTTCATCACGGCCCTGACCGCCGCTCTGTCGAAAGGCACACAGTGACCGCCAGAGAGCGCTACCACGCCACCATGCACTACCTGCCCCGCGACCGCGCGCCCATCATGGACTTCGGTTTCTGGGACGAAACGCCGGCCGTGTGGCAACAGCAGGGCCTGCCGGAAGGCGTCCATACGGACGACTTCTTCGGCATGGACCCGCAGTGGATTGACCTGCCACTGAACCTAGGCCTGAGCCCGCACTTCGGGGAACGCGTGCTGGAAGATCGCGGCGAAACGGAGATCGTGATGAACTGCGACGGCGTCACCGTCGAGCGCGGCAAGTTCATGGGCTCCATCCCCAAACACCTCGACCACGCCCTTAAAGGCCGCGAGACGTGGGAACGCGACTTCAAGTGGCGCTTGGACGGGCGAAATCGTTTCTCCGACCTCCAATCACGCCCCGGTATGGCCGATGTTCTGGCGAAACACGCCGATCCAAACCGCGACTACCCTCTCGGAATTCCAGCCGGCTCCCTGTACGGCTGGTTGCGCCTGTGGATGGGCGTCGAGAACATCTCACTGCTGGTGCACGACGATCCGGCGCTGTTCGAGGAGATGGTGGAAACGGTTGCGAACTGCATCATCGACGGATTGACTCCCGCGCTGGAATCCGGCCTGACGTTTGATTACGCCCTGATGTGGGAGGATATGGCGTACCGGTGCGGCCCCCTGCTGTCGCCCCGGATGTTCAAACAATACCTCGTTCCGCGGTACAGACGCATCACGGAGCTGTTGCTGAAGCACGGCGTGGATATCGTGCTGGTGGACTGCGACGGCGACATCTCGCTGTTGGCGCCTTTATGGCTGGAGGCGGGCGTGAACACGATGTTCCCCATGGAAGTGGGTGTGTGGGGCGCCGATCCGGTGGCTTATCGCCGGAAGTACGGGAAAGATATGCGCATCGTGGGCGGTATCGGCAAGGTTCTGCTGGCGACCACGCGGGACGCCATCCGAAAAGAGGTTGAACGCCTCACCCCGCTGGTGGAGGAAGGCGGCTTCATCCCGACGCCCGACCACCGCGTGCCGCCAGACGTTCCCTTCGACAACTACCTCTACTACCTGGAGTGCGCCCGGGAACTCTGGGGACACAACCTCCCCAACCTGCGCCCCATGCAAATGCACAGCAAACCGCCTGCGTAGTAGCGATTCACGAATCGCCCGCGATGCCCCATCACAATCCCATTACATGTACGTAGGGGCACAGCACGCTGTGCCCCTACCGAACGCCTACCCGTATGGTCGGCATAAATTCTGGTTTTTCTCTGTGCCTCTGTGTCTCCGTGGTTATTTGCGTAGCATCTGCCGCAGTTCCGCGGCGTCGGGCGAAGCGCCCACAGCGGTGTCCACGCTGATGGTATTGGCGTTTACAAGCGCGGCGAGGTGCATATTGAACGTCTGCATGCCGAAGTGGGTCCCTTCGCGCATCGTTTCGGTCAGCGGCCCCAGTTCGCCCGTTTCGATATAGCGGCGAACGGTTGGCGACCCGGTCATCACTTCCACCGCCGGCACGCGTCCGTGCCCGCCCGCCTTGATCACAAGTTTCTGGCTCGCCACGCAAAGGATGCCTCCCCCGATCTGCGCGGCGATCTGCGGCCGTTTTTCGCTGGAAAACGAATTCAGAATCCGTTCAATCGTCTGCGGCGCTCCGCTTGTGTGCAGGGTCGACAGCACCAGGTGCCCCACTTCCGCGGCGGTCAGCGCCACTTCCATCGTCTCGGGATCGCGCATCTCGCCCACCATGATTACGTCCGGCGACTGGCGCAGAACGGCCCGCAGGGCCGCGCTGAACGACTTGGTATCCGAACCGACTTCCCTCTGCTGGATCATGCTTTTCTTGTCGGTGAAGACGTATTCAATCGGATCCTCGATTGTTACCACGTTGGCCGCGCGGGTCGTGTTGATGTGCTCGATCAGGCCGGCGAGGGTGGTGGACTTTCCGCTACCGGTCGGTCCCGTTACGATGATCAGGCCCTGCGGTTTCGAAACGCAGTCCTTCAAAACCGGCGGAAGGTTCAGTTCATCCAGGGTGCGCGGTTGCAGGGGAATGATGCGCAGGGCAATGGCCACGGATCCCTGTTGCAGGTACAGGTTGGCGCGCACGCGGACCATGTCCGGCACGGTGAACACCAGGTCGATCTCTTCCAGCGACCTGAGCTTGGCCATCGTGGCTTCGGCGTTCAGTTTGCCGGCTTCCTTCTCCACGCGTTCCACGGTGCCCAATTGAAGCAGATGGTCGCGACTGCTGGTGTAGATGATATCCTGGGCCAGGGCCTCGGTTTCGCCCGACGTCACCACCGGTCGGTCCGTGGGATAAACGTGGCCGTCCACACGCATGGCGGGTGTGGTGCCGGCCTTGATGAGCAAATCGGAAGCGCCTGCCTGGATCGCTTTTTCCAAGAGATCGTAAATACTGATAAGATTCATTTGATTACCGAATAGGATGGATTCGCCGCGGCGCGAATGGAAAACGAACGAAAGCGCCGGGCCGGTACCATGATAGACGGCTCGCACAGGCGCAAGGTTCTTGAGGGGGAAAACGGGCGGATTCCCGGAATCCGCCCGACGAACTCGCAACGGGCCGGAATCAGGAGGCGGCAGGCTCCGCCACGTTGTCGCCCGGTTTCAGGTCGGAAGCCTTCAGCAACTGGATGCCCGTCCGGTTCTGAATGTCCCGCAAGGTTTCAATCACGCGCAGGCGCAGTTCGTCCGAACCGAATTCGTATGCGGCTCTCAGATTGATCAGCGCGGCGGGCGTGTTGCCGAGGCGCCATTCCGCGTCGCCCAGTTCGTAGTTGACGCTGTACTTTTCTTCCAGCCGGCGGGCAAATTCACTGCGGGTCGAAGCGTCGCCCTCGTCCAGGGCCGGCGAGTGTTCGTCCAGCCAGGCGCGTTCGGAAACCGTCAATTCCTTCAAACGCTCCACCAGCGAATCCCGTTTCTTTTTCAGTGCGATGCGGTCGGCAAAAGGACCAGTCAATTCTCTCGGCATACCGGCAACCTGCTTTCTGTCTTTTGGGGCTTGCGCGCCCGCCTTCGCGAATGGAACCGCGAAACTCCCCGTTTAGTTCCCGTTATGGGACTCGCGACGCCGTCCGCGCGTCTGCCATACAATAAAGATAAATCCCTTGGCACCTACCCGCGCACGATGGAATCTGACAACAACAATCTGCCGCCCGAAACGTCAGCGTTGGCGCAAATCCTCACGCTGACCGCCCGTGTGGAAGCGCTCGAGGCCGAATTGCGCCGGCAGGAAGCCGCGGCGCGGGAATCCTCTCAATTGTATGCGCAAGCCCATGCCCGGCTTCGCGAACTCAGCGCCCTGAACAAGGTCACCCGGGCGCTGATCGCAACCACCAACCTCAGCGACCTTCTCAACCTGGCTCTGCGTCAGGCCGTGCAGATCACCCAGGCCGAGGGCGGCTCGCTGATGTTGCTGGAATCCGACGGGCTCACCCTGCGCATTGCGGCTTCCAGCGGCATCGATCCGGAAATTGTAGAAAGCGCCGGCGTGCGCATCGGCGACGGGATCGCGGGATGGGTCGCCCAGCATCAAAAGCCGCTTGTGATCCCCAATATCGTCGAAGATGCCCGTTTCCGCAACGTCACATCCCGCCCGGATATCTCCAGCGCGATGTGCGTTCCCATCCTCAGCAAACAGAATGTGTTGGGCGTCCTGAACGTTTCCCGCTCGGAAGGCGCCCGGCCGTATTCCAGCCAGGATTTGCAACTGCTCACCACACTGGCAGGCCAGATATCGCTCGCCCTTCAGAATGCGCGTTTGCTGGAATCGGCACAACGCCGGTTCGACAATCTGACGACCCTGATGGACCTCGTGGGCCAGTTGAATTCCACGCTCAGCGCCGCCGAGGTGATGGACATCATCGTCTCCCAGAGTCAGCACATCCTCAAGGCTGACGCCTGTGTGCTGTTTCTGCGCGACGAACGACGGGATTCGCTTCACGCCCGGGCCTATCGGGGTGTCGGCGCCCTGTTCGCCCGGAAGTTGCGCGCGCGTCCGGGACACGGGCGAATCGGCGAGGTGGTTGTCTCCGGTGAACCGGAATATATACCGGACGTCTCCGATCCGCGCTTGGAATGCTCGGAGGACCACTGCGCGGAAGGGCTGTGCTGTGCGCTGATGGCTCCGATCTGGTTCGGCGGTCAGGGTATCGGCGCCCTTGTGGTCTACTCCCGGACCCCCCGGCGCGTGCAGGAAGACGAGGTCAAGTTGCTGATGGCCATCGCCAGTCAGGGCGCGATTGCCATCAACAACGCCGTCAACTACCAGCAACAACGCGACATCGCGCTTTTGGTTCAGCGAAACCTCCAGCCGCAGATATCGGTCAGCGCGCCCAATCTGGAAATCGGGCACTGCTACGTTCCGGCGAAGGAAGTAGGCGGAGACTACTACGATGCCTTCGACCTGCCTGACGGCCGCATCGGGATTGTGATGGCGGACGTGGCCGGCAAGTCCGTCGCCGCCGCCGTGCACACCGCAAAGGGCAAGTATTTCATCCGCGCCCTGGCTTATGGTCACAACACCCCGTCGGAAGTACTGACGCACACCAACCATCTCATCAGCGCCGATATGTCGGTCGAGTCCTTCATCAGTGTGGTCTACGGCGTGCTGGATCCCCGCTGGAGGACGCTTCGTTACTGCAACGCCGGACACCCGACGCCGTTTGTTGTGACCCGCAGAGGTGAAATTCGCGAACTGACCTGTTCCAACATGCTGATCGGCATCATGAACGATGAGCGCTACACGGATGAAACCGTTCACCTCCATCGGGGCGATGCGCTGGTGCTGACCACCGACGGCGTCACCGAAGCGCGCGGCGCGGACGGCTTGTTCGGAGCCGAAATGCTACGCGAATTCGTATCCCGCAATGCGTCGATGGAAGCCCAGTCCCTGGCCGAAGCCCTTCGTGACGAAATCGGACGTTTCAGCGGGAACCGCGTACAGGACGATGTTGCCGTTCTCATCGTCCGCGTGCATTGATACGCAATTCGATTCGCCCTTGCGGCATCGTGTTTCTTACCATGCGGTAAGGAGTGTTCCGCCCCGATGGTTGACTACCGCACATATCTCACCGCCTTCGTCGCCATGTTCCTTGCACTGGCGCTGGGCATGCTCATCGGGAGTGCCCTCGTCGGTTCGCCATCCACCGACCGCCAGCAGAAGGAACTGCGCGCGTTACAACAGTCGTTCACCCAGTTCAACAAGCAGTTCGGGGAACTGCGCGAACAAAGCGACAACCTGAAGGAACGCCTGGGTCGAAGCGATTCGGCCATCCGCGACCTGATGCGCCCGCACGTTGCGAACCGTCTTCCCGGTATGCGCATTGCCGTTATTCTGTGCGGTGAACAGGCCGACACGAACTTTCTAAGGGAACTCGAGGAAACGGTGCAGGACGCCGGCGGAACCGTGGTCAGCGTCACACGCGTCAGCGACGACTGGCTTCCCGTTCATCCCGAAGCCCGGGCCCGTGTGGCCGATGCGTTCGGACTGCGGCCTTACGCCTCCGATGAACAACTGGCCCGGGTATTGGCCGGCGCCGTGGCCAGGGGGAACGGAAAGGCGCTGAAAACCGCCGCGGAGAGCGCGGCCGGCCTTCGCCTGGACGGTGTGTACGAAAGACCCGCCGATGCCGTGCTGGTCATCACGGGAAGCAACACGCCGGACCGCCTGGTACGCGCCGAGGCCGGACAAACGCCCGAGCGCGGAATCCTGACCGCCCTGGGCACTGCCGGGATTCGAACAGTCCTTGCGGAACCGGACGGGGATGAAAGCATCTCCACCATTCCTGCCTTCTCACGTCTCGTCACCGCCAGTGTGGACAACATCGACATGGCCGCCGGCCGGTTTTCGGCTGTCTACGCCCTGGACGGCGTGGACGGAAGATTCGGCATCAAGCGCGCCGCGGAACGCCCCATACCCGACCTGACACAAACCCAATGAACGACGACCCTGTTACTGCTGATTCCTGTGCCGCCCTGACCGCTCTGCAGACCGATGTGGAAGCCTTCATGGCTCATCTGCTCGCCGCCGCCATCGCCGTGAAGCGCGAGCAGGGAATGACCGATAACGCTGAGGCGTTCGACTACACGGTTTCGTTTCTGTCCGGCATGTGCCGCGCCCTGGCTCTGACCGCAAGGGACGCCACGATTGAGGGGATGGAATAACAGCGTGTCGATGTCTGTCGCTGTCAATCCCTTCTCGCCCCTGCGCCACAGAAACTACCGCCTGTTCTGGACCGGCCAGATGATCTCGCTGATCGGAACGTGGGTCCAGAGTGTCGCCCAAGGCTGGCTGATTGTCCAGATTATCGATCCCGGCAGAGGCACTCCGGAGACCCACGCCCTCGCCAACTGGTACCTGGGTGTCGTTGGAGCGGCGGGCGGACTTCCGATTCTCTTCGGGGCACTGGTCGGCGGCGCGGTTGCCGACCGCGTGGAAAAGCGTCGGCTCATCATGATCACGCAGACCATCCTGATGTGCTGTGCGCTGACCCTGGCGACTCTGACCCACTTCGGTTGGATCCGTATCTGGCACGTTATTGCCGTGGCCGTCGTCCACGGGTGCGCCACCGCTTTCGACCTTCCCACCAGGCAGTCGTTCATCATCGAAATGGTCGGCCGCGAGGACCTGCCATCGGCGGTTGCCCTCAATTCCGGTATGTTCAACTCCGCGCGCATCATCGGGCCGGCAATCACCGGCGCGCTGTTGGCGGCTCATGTCAGCATCGCGCTGTGCTTCCTCATCAATGCGTTCAGCTTCCTCGCCGTCATCATCGGGCTGTCCCGGATGCGCCTCAAGTCCGTGAGGCGCAAGGTTACGGGTGGTGTGCGGGACACGCTGGTCGCGGGGTTGGGGCACGTGCGGCGGTCGTCCGGTGTGCGGCGGATATTGTGGATCGTGGCATCGTTCGGGGCCTTCGCTTTTTCGTTCAACGTCCTTCTGCCGACGTTCATCAAGTACACGGTCCTGCCCAACTCGCCCATGTCCCAGCAAGCCGCCGGTTACGGGGGGTTGGAATCCGTTCGCGGATTGGGCGCGCTGACGGGGGCGATGCTGGTGGCGACGCTGGCAAGGCGCGGCCAACAGCGGACCCTTCTGAAGATTGGCGCCGTCGGGGCGCTGACGGGACTGCTGGTCTTCTCCTTTATGCGCACCATCCCTTTGGCCTATGGAGTGATGGCCTTCGTGTCGTTTTGCTTTGTGCTATCGCTATCGTCCTGCAACACTCTGGTGCAACTGCAGACTCCGGACGAGATGCGCGGCCGCGTGATGAGCGTATACGTCCTTTTCAACAGCGGAACCGGCCCGATCGGCAGTATGCTCGCCGGCATCATCGCCAGCAACGTCGGGGTGCCCATCGCATTGAGAATCGGCGTTGCCCTGACGGCGACCGGCATCCTGACGGGATTGGCTTACGAAGGGTGGAAGGCCAGAAACAGGACAGCGGGGTCAACGCCGGCTTGACACACGTCTCAAGAGAAGGGGCGCCCCCGTACGGAGACGCCCCTTTCATTGCTTAGTGGTGGTAGAAACCGCCGGTTACCTTGCCGCTCCACGTTTTGTACACGTACCAGATGTAAAGCGCCAATGGAACCGCGCCGAAACAGAAGATAATCAGTCCCAGCCTCTGCGTCGTGTCCGGCGCGGCGGTATTCACGATGGTCAGGTCGCCGCCGGTCGAACCGGGCAGTGCCGGAAGGAGTTTCGGATACAGGCCGGCACCCATACTGAACAGCACACCGATGATCGTCCCCATGGTGCCCGCGAAGGCCGATTTGTCCCGTTCCGCGCGCGTCGCAACAAACACGTTGATCAGGCTGACCGCCGCAATCAGCGGGAACACCCACAGCAGGACGTTCGCCGTGTAGTTCACGAGCCAGTCGGGCCGGACCGCGTGGGAGTAGACCGCTCCGACGACGGCCAGCAACACAACCGGCCACCACAGCGTTCGGACAAGCCCGCGCGCCCGTTCCTGAACCGCGCCTTCCGTTTTCGCCGCCAGATAAGCCGCGCCGTGCAGACCGAGCATCAACAGGCTGAACACGCCGCCCACCAATGCGTACGGGTTCAACATGAACAGAAGGGGCGCGGTGAAGTTCTGTCCCTCGCCCATTGGAACGCCGCGCACCACGTTTGCCACGGCGACGCCGAACAGAACCGCCAGCAGGGAACTGGAGATGCAGAACACCACGTCCCACGTTTTACGCCAACCGGGGCTTTCCACCTGGTGCCGGAACTCCAGGCTCACCCCGCGCAGAATCAGCATCCACAGGACCAGAGTCAGCGCAATGTAGAAACCGCTGAACGCGGAAGCGTACAACAGCGGGAACGAAACCACCAGCCCGCCGCCGCCCGCCAACAGCCACACCTCGTTGCCGTTCCAAACCGGCCCGATAGCGCTTTGAATCACCTCGCGCTCGTGTTCGGTCTTTCCCGCCAGGAACAGGTTGATCCCCGCGCCCAGGTCGAAACCGTCCAGCACGGCATAGCCCGTCAGCACCACGGCCACAAGCATGAACCACAGGGTGTTATAGATACTGGGTTCCATTATCGGTGACCCTCCGTATTCACAACCGGCGTTTCCGCCACCAGTCCAAGCCCGCCGGAAATCGTGCGGAAGATCAGGAACAGGTACAGGGCGAACAACACCAGGTAAAGCGCCGCGAAGCCGAACAGCGTAAACGTCGTCGCGCCCGATGACACGTTACCCGACACGCCTTCAGCGGTCCGCATCAGTCCCCACACCACCCACGGTTGACGTCCCACTTCCGCCACCACCCAGCCCATCTCGGTCGCGATGTACGGAAGGGGTATGCAGACAATCAACAGCCACAGCATCGGTCGGAATGTATACAGCATCCCGCGCCACAGCAGGAACGCCGCCAGCGCCATCACGCCGATAAACGTCATACCCAGGCCGATCATAATGTGATACGCCTGGAACACCAACTGAACCGGCGGATGCTGGTCCGGCGGAACGTCATTGAGGCCAGTGACTACCGAGTTGGGATCGCGGTAGGCCAGCAGGGACAGCATCTTCGGAATCTTGATGGCGAATTTCAGTTCCCCGGCCTGCGTGTCGGGAACACCGACAATCGAAAGCGGCGCGCCGGCCTGGGTTTCGAAAATTCCCTCCATCGCCGCCAGTTTCGGTTTCTGGTAGCGAGCCACGTTCTCGGCATTGAGCGACCCGGTCGGCAGGAGGGTCAGCACGGCGAACACAAGGCCGGTCTTCACGCCGACCCGAAGGTTCAGCCGCCCAAACTCTTCGTGCTTGTGGCTCAGCAGGTAGTACGCCCCGACACCGGCCATCACGAATGAGGCCGTGCTGAACGACGCGATGATTGTGTGCAGGAACTGCCAGATGGCGTAGGGGTTGTTTAACAGCGCCCACAGGCTAACCAGTTGCGCGCGCTGAACGCCATCGACCATTTCGAGGCGGTAACTTCCCGGCAGAGGATTCTGCATCCACGCGTCGGTCGCTATGATGAAGAATCCCGATACGATTGCGCCGAAGGCTACCATGAACGCCGCGAACCAGTGCGCGTTCGGTGACAGGCGCTTCTCGCCGAACAGGAACAGGCCGAGGAACGACGACTCCGCGAAGAAGGCGAACAGTCCCTCCATGAACAGCGTGTGCCCGACCACCCCGCCGGAGAACCGCGAGAATTCGGACCAGTTGGTGCCGAACTGGAACTCCATCGGGATGCCGGTCACCACGCCGGCGGCGAAGGTGATGGCGAAGATGCGCGCCCAGAACCGGGCCGCCGCGCCGTACTGCGGGTTCTTGCGCCGCAGATGAAGGGTCTTTAGAATCACGATGAGCAGACCGAGGCCCATCGTGAGAGCCGGGAACAGGTAGTGGAACATGACTGTCAGCGCGAACTGCGCGCGTCCGGCGGTCAAAGCATCCATTATCCGGCCACTCCTTTCAAAGAATGAAGGCGATTCCCTAACCCCCCGGCCCCCTTCCCCTCGGGGGAAGGGGGTGCCCGCCCCTACGGGCCCGTATGGGAAGGGCGGGGGTTAGGGCACTAAACTACCAATCGTGGTATCGATTTGTTATCGGCAGTCTTCGGTCGCGACCGAAGGCTTTCGGCGTGATCTTGATGCCCGGCGGCGCCTGCCGACGCTTGTATTCATTGCGGTCCACCATCAGAATCACCCGACGCACGGTGGCCTCGTCGAATCCGGCTTGCACGATTTCCTCCAGGCTCCGGTCCTCCTCGACATACAGGTTCAGTATCGGGTCCAGCGTTTCATACGGCGGCAGGGAGTCGGAATCCAGTTGGTTTGGCCTCAGTTCCGCCGTCGGAGGACGGACGAGCACGGATTCGGGTATCACCGGCGAGATCGTGTTGCGGTACCGCGACAGCGCGTACACCAACGTTTTCGGAACGTCCTTGATAACCGAGAATCCGCCGGCCATGTCTCCGTAAAGCGTGCTGTAGCCGACCGCCATCTCGCTCTTGTTGCCGGTGGTCAGCACCAGCCAGCCGAACTTGTTGGAAAGCGTCATCAAATAATTACCCCGGATTCGGGCCTGAAGGTTCTCCTCGGCGATGCCCGATTCGGTTCCCGCCATCGCATCCGCCAACGCGGCCAGGCTCGCCGCGAACGGGCCTTCAATCGGAATGGTCAGGCACCGGATGCCGAGGCGTTCCGCCAGCAGAAGAGCGTCCGACTTTGTCTCGTCCATTGTGTACCGGCTTGGCATCGTCACGCCGGTTACGTGCTCCGGACCGAGGGCGTCCACGGCAATCGCCGCCACGATGGAGGAGTCAATGCCGCCGCTGAGGCCCAGTACTACATTTTCAAAACTGTTCTTGCGCACGTAATCGCGCAGGCCGAGAACCAGCCCGCGGTAGGTTTCGGCATCTTCGTCATCGCGCTCGGCGATGCCAACGCACACCGGCAGAACCCCCCCGGACTCAACGGGCCGTTCGCGTTGGGCGAATTCCGGCGCCGGTATGACGCGGGTGCTGAGTTCCGTATCAGCGTTCGCGCGGGCCTTTCGGCGCGTGGGGTTGGCCAGCCTGCGGTGGAAGGATTCGCCGGTATCGAGGTCGGCGATGAGTAGACACTCCTTAAACGACGGGGCGCGCGCGATGACCTGGCCGCCGGGGCCGTACACCTGGCTTTGACCGTCGAACAGCAACTCGTCCTGCCCGCCCACGGCATTCACGTACGCCACGAATGCGGTGTTGTCGATGGCCCGCGCGGCGAGGATGCTCTCGCGGGTGCGCCACTTGCCCCGGTGGTACGGCGAGGCGTTGATGCTGATGATGATCTCCGCGCCGCCCATCACCGCCTGCGCGCGCGCCGGTCCGTTGGAATACCAGATATCCTCGCACACGGTGACGCCCATGCCGATATTGCCGAACCGGAAAACATCGGCGGACGATCCCGGCTCAAAATACCGGTCCTCGTCGAACACGCTGTAATTCGGCAGGTATACCTTACGGTGGATGCCGATGACCTTGCCGTCGGCAATGACGGCCGCGGCGTTGTGGATATCCTCGTCCACCTCCACAAAACCGACCACCGCCGCGCATTTCAAACCGGCCTGGGCCTCCACAATGCGCTGTAGGCACGCGGTGTTCTCGCGCAGGAATCGGGGTTTCAGTAAAAGGTCTTCAGGTGGATAGCCGGTGACGGCCATTTCGGGGAAGGCAATCACATCGCAACCGGATGCGTCCGCCTGTTTCAGCGCCTCAATGATCCGCCGCGTGTTGCCCTCCAGATCACCGACCGTCACGTTGATCTGCGCCAGCGCCAGCCGAACGCGCGCGGGAGCATTAGGGGAACTCCAGGGACTTTCGGTACCGGGTATCGTCATGGGCGTGTTCTCCAAGCGCATGATAGATGATGGACGATGGAAGAGCGATGGCTGAAAATGGAAGTCGCCTCGGAGCCGCCCATGACGTATACTTTCACCATATAAGGACCGCACGGCGGTCCATCGACATCACGGTGTCTTGTTAAGGAATCCGTACATGAAGCATCTTCTGTTTGTCACGCTCATCGTCAGCCTGGCCGCCGGCTCTCGCGGCGCGTCCGTGTCTCTGTATTCCTGGGGTGAACACTCCAGTGGGCAACTCGGCATCGGCGGTTTTCCGGGGATTCCCCACGCGGCCGTTGTTCGGGGCATCACACAGGTCGACGGAGGCGACTACCACGCGCTTGGTTTGAGGGAAGACGGCAAAGCGCTTTCCTGGGGCTGTAATTACGAGGGTCAACTCGGCGACGGCACCGTGATCGACCACCTGACGCCTGCGCTTGTTCCCGGACTGTCGGACGTCCGGTGCGTCAGCGCGGGTGGTGAACACAGCCTGGCCGTTGACGGGGACGGCAACGTGTGGGCCTGGGGCAACAACAACAGCGGTCAATTGGGAAACGGCACAACGACCGGCAGTCTCGTTCCGGTGCTGGTGCCCGGGCTGACGGACATGGTCGAGGTGAGCGCGGGTGGAAGCCACAGCCTGGCGCTGAAACGCGATGGATCCCTTTGGGGCTGGGGATTGAACTCCCACGGCCAGGTCGGCAACGGTTCAAACGACTACCTCATTCTGACGCCCGTACAGGTCTCCATTTCGAACCGCGTCGTGTCTTTCAGCGCCGGTATGAGCCACAGCCTGGCCGTCGATTCCGATGGTTCGGTTTGGGTGTGGGGTAGCAACAACTACGGACAACTCGGCGACGGAACGAATACCGACCGGAAGTCACCCTTCCAGATTCCCGATCTGAGCCACTTCCAATCCGTCAGCGCGGGTGGATTCCACAGTATCGCCGTAACAGACACGCACATGGTGTGGGCGTGGGGAAACAACAGCGCGGGCCAGTTGGGAGATGGAACCGACGAAGACCGCTGGAAACCTGATCAAATACCGGCCTTGACGAACGTGGAATCCGTCGCCACGGGTTGGGCCCACAACCTGGCGCGCAAAACCGACGGTTCCGTGTGGTCCTGGGGACTCAATATCTACGGCCAGCTGGGCGACGGAACCACATCGGACCATTTCACGCCCACGCAGGTTCCCGGTCTCACCGGCATGAAGTCGGTCGGCGCGGGCATGATGTTCAGCCACGCGGCGGACAACGACGGCCTGCTGTGGGCCTGGGGCGAAAACTGGTTTGGCCAACTCGGCGACGGTACGAGCTACTACCACCCAATTCCCAAACAGGTTCCGAACTCCTCGGACATCAAGGCATTCAGCACGGGCGGACACACCCTCGCGGTGAAAAACGACGGAACCGTTTGGGCGTGGGGACCGAACTATTTCGGCCAGCTCGGGGACGGCACCACGACCGATCGGTGGACGCCTGTTCAAATCCCGGGTCTTGCCAACGTGGAAGCGGTGAGCGCGGGCTTTGAGCACAGCCTGGCTCTGAAAAACGACCACACGGTGTGGGCATGGGGAAGCAACCAGTACGGCCAGTTGGGAGACGGAACCACCACCAACCGCTCGACACCCGTGCAGGTCGCCTCGCTTGCCGACGTCAACTTCATCAGCGCCGGTTCGTACCACAGCCTGGCCCTGAAGAACGGCGGTGTACTGTGGGCCTGGGGCTTCAACCAGTACGGCCAACTCGGCGATGGAACCCTCACCAGCCGCTATACTCCCGTCCATATACCCACGCTGGAAAAGGTGCTCTCGGTCAGCGCCGGCAACAGGCACACCCTCGCAGTGGACGGCAACACCGATGTCTGGGCCTGGGGCGACAACTGGTACGGCCAACTCGGCGACGGTTCAACAATCAACAGCTCCTCGCCCGTCAAGATTCCGGACTTCACCGGCGTGAGTTCCGTAAGTGCCGGTATGACTCACAGCCTGGCGGTCAAGGACGACGGCTCCCTGTGGGCCTGGGGCAGCAATTTCAGCGGTCAACTGGGGGACGGAACGACGGTCACCAGAACCTCGCCGGTCTCCATCCGAAGCCTTACCGACATTCAAGGCGTGTCCGCCGGAGGAAGTCACAGCCTGGCCTTCGATTCAACAGGCGCTCTGTGGGCCTGGGGTAGCAACGCCGCGGGAGAACTGGGCGACGGCACCTTCATAGACAAGTCGGAACCGGTGCGGGTAACAACAATGGCAATGGTTGCCGGCGTGGGTGCGGGGATGTACCATTCGATCGCTTTCGCGAACTGGGTTCCGCCTTTCGCCGCGCCGGATATTGTGAACGCTCTTCGCTATGCATCCGGCCTTTTCCAGGCGTCGTCCGGCACGATTGACCGTTATGACGTTGTGCCCGGCGGGGGAATCACCATCCTGGACGCCGCACTCATCGCCCGCAAGGTGGCGGGATTGGAAGTAAACCCGTAGTCTGAACGCTCAAGGCTGAAAGACGCCGTAGTCCGTACCGACGAAAGCGGATCCGCCTTCAGCCCTCAGTTTGTGTTAACATGAAAACCGGACGGCCCTTTCCGTCGTCTGATTACTGAGGAGATTCTTTACCATGAAACATTGGGTCACCCTGCTCTCGATCGCTCTGGTTGCCGGTTCTGCTTCGGCGAAGCCCGAAGCCACCCGGCAGGCTTCCATGACAAACGGCGTCCGTTCGGTATCCAAGGCGGATTCCGGAAAGAACACGGTTTACGGCTACATCATGCCGATGACCTTCACCAAGGATGAAATCGGCAAGATGTTCGAGTTCGTCGTGGATAGCCCCAAACCCGTGGTGATCCAGATGTGGAACGGCCTCATCTCGAAGACCGACACGGAATGGGAGAAGCGCCGCGGCTTCATGGGCGCCAGTGGCGAACCCAGCAAAACCCCGTCGTTCAAGTTCCTCGCCGAGAAGGGCTCGGTCACCCTGATGGTCCTGGCCACTCTGCCGCCGGGCTCGCGGCCGGAGCCGTTTTATATCTCGTACGGAAAAGAAGTCCGTACACCCACGGAACAGGACAAGGCCGAGGTTCAAAAGGCCGCCGCGCAGGCCGCCCTGGCACGTGAACGCGCCGCGCAAGCCAAGCGCCCGTTCTTCACGGATTTCATTGCCAAGGCCACCGACGGCAAACCGTTGAACACGAAACAGTTGCGCGGACGCGTGATCCTCATCGACTTCTGGGCCTCGTGGTGCGGACCGTGTATGGAGGAAATGCCGAATCTCGTCGAGATCTGGAATTCCTACCGGGGTCAGGAGTTTGAGATCGTGGGCATCAGCCTCGACCAGGACCAGGCCGCGATGGTGCAGGCCATCACCGACACCGGAATGGGTTGGCGGCAGGTGTTTGACGGCAAGGGCTGGGATGCCGAACTGGCCGATAAGTACGGTATCAAGTCGATCCCCGCCAGCTACCTGCTGGACGGCACAGGCCGCATCATCGCCCGCGACCTGCGCGGCCCGGCCCTGGCAAAAGCCGTGGCAAGCGCCGTGGAAGCCAATAAAGTGATGCTGGAATCCATCCGCTCGATGGAAGACGCGGCCGAGAAGGCCAAGGAAAGCGCGAAAGAAAGCGCCGACACACTCAAGTCGGACGCTGAGAAGTAAAGATATCTAGATTCTGTGAACCGTCAATCCCGGGAGCGCCAATCTCCTGACTGGCATTTCCCGGGAGCGCCAATCTCCTGATTGGCGTGTATCCAACCTGCTGTGATGCCGGTCGGGAGACCGGCAATCCCGGGAACGGCAGTAGAAGGTATCTTCACGCCGGGGCGGGCTTTGGCTCGTCCCGGTTTCGCGCGCGGCGGAACGCGTCCGTGGCCACCACCCGACCCTTCTCCAGAGCCTCGTGGTACCACGCGCGCCGTTGGGCGTCGGTAGGCCGCTGACCCGTCTCAAACAACGCCCGGGCCGCGCGCCCCGTCGCCACCGTCGCGGCGTAGGCAATCCCGCCCTTCGCCACGGCGCCGAATCCGCCCGGCACCACGCCCACGATCTCGCGCGCCAGCGCACGCCAACCAAACGCCGCGCCCACCACGGGACCCAACTCCCTCATCCGCGCCGTCAAGTCGATATCCAGACCGTACACGGCCGCCAGCCGAAGGCACATCATCATCTGATTCTTCGTCAACAGCGCCATGTCCGGCACCGAGGTCACCGGCAGAAGAAAAGCAATCGCCGGCAACACTCCCGGAAGAGCGGACGCCACGGCAATCTTCGTGTTCGTAACCGCTGTCGCCTGTATCACGCGCTCCGAAGCCTCCCGGCGGAACATCGGAACCGCGCGCGGCAACGCCAGCGCCAGGTCCTTGTGCCGGTTCAGGATGGACCGGATCTGCAGCGTGTACACCTCGGGATTCTGAGGCTCCAGGCGCCACACCGATACGGGCGCGTCGGGGATATCCGATAACGAAAGGGCAAACCGGCATCGCGGCAACCAGGTCCACGCTGTGTCGGTCAGGGGCAGGCCGGCTTCGTACCACGCCTGCCCGGCCTTCTGGCGCTCCAGCAACGGCTCCAATCCGGCAAGCCGGCGTAAAAGCTCCATTTGTTCGCCGGTGCCTATCGCCGCCACACGGAACGGCAACTCCGACTCCTCGCGAATCGTCGCCGGATTGATCTCTTTCACAATCTTCCAGAACTGCAATGGATTGGGCATTTTAAGGGATATAGGATTCGGGAGTCAGGATTCAGGCAGGGATTCCCGCGGGTTCCGGGTAACTGGCCCTTCCGGCTGAATCCCGAATCCTGAATCCTGGATCCTTTGTGTTACGCTTCTCCCCCCGCGTCGGTTTTCAGCATGTTCGCCGCGAGGACCATCTGTATGACTTTCGCAATGTCGCCTGTTGTTTCACCGGCCGCGCCGCCCCCGTCACCGGAGAAGGTGATCATGCGAGATCGGGCCAGCGCTTCGGCAATCTGCGGAGCGATGCTGGGTAGCATTTCCAACTGCCTCAGGGTAAGATACGCGCCGCCCTTCGCGGCGGCCTCGTTGACCTTCCGTATCGCCTCAGCCTGGGCTTCGGCGACCAGGCGAATCTTGACCGCCTCCGCGTTTCCCGCGGCTTCGGCTTCGATGCGCACGCGCGACGCATCCGCCGCGGCTTGTGCGATTTGCGTGGCCTTCAACTCGGCTTCGCGCTGAACGGCCAGGCTGTCCTGCTTCTTCGCTTCCGCCTGGGCTACCATGGCCGCGTTGTTCGCTTTCGTCTGGTCCAGTTCGCGCTCCCGGTCGGAAATAACCTGCTGGGCGGCCAACTGGGCTTCACGGGCGCGGCGTTCCTGCTCGGCGGTCACGATATCGGCATTGGCCTTGGCTTCCACGGCGCTCTGACGTCGTCGGGCTTCGGCCACTTCGCTCTGCACTTCCTTGATGTTGAGGCTGTTGAATATCAGGCCCAGGTCGTGCAACTCGCGCGAACACGCCTGCTTGATAATGATCGCCAGGCTGTCGTCATCCTCGGATTCCCGCTCTACCGGAAGGTTTTCCATGGATCGGGCGGCCACCAGGGCCGGAGATACCTCCGCGGTACGGAAGGAAAACAGCTGGTCGTGATTCAAAAGGTTCACGGCGCGTCGTCCCGCCGAGGAGAGCAGGTCGCTCAGCGTTGCCAGTTGCTCCATATCCGGCTTGCTGAAGAAGCGATTCGCGGCGGTCAGGATCATCTGGTCCGTATCGCCCACGCTCACAATGGCGCTGGCCAGCACGCGCACGCTGATCGGTTTCGGCTTGCCATTCTGGTCCAGGTCCGCCGTCTGGTCGTTGATGTCGATATCGATGTTGATCGCCTTGCTGGGAATCGTGGTCGCCGTCGTCAACAGCGGAACCTCCCAGGCTTTCCCGGGACCGCGGTAGATTCTCGTTCCGCCGCCGTACCAGGAGACAAGGCGGATCGTACCGGCATCCACCCGCGTGAGAAACATCGATCCGATGATCAGGATCGCAAACAGAACAAAAAGAACAATCCCGCCGATGACCACAGGTTCCATTGTTACACCTTTCCTCCGTCCGTAATGTACCGGCTACGGGAGACCAGCACCGTGTTGTCGCTCGTATTCACACGTTCAACCAGCACGTACTCACCCTTGCGTACCGGCACGCCGCGCTCCTGGGGAACCAGGCGGGCCAGCACGTCGCGCGTCTGTCCGTCCACATCCAGCCGCACCAGCCCGCACCCTTTGCTGTCAAACGAAGTCACCGCCAGGGCGCGGTGCGCCAGCGTCCCTTCCAGCAGGTCCGCCGGCTTGCTGGCGAACCGGAAAATGCAGTTCCAGTAGGGGCGGATGATGAACTTCTGAAAAACCGTTCCGCCCACAACTGCCCACACGAGAGCGTATGTGTAACGCGTCATGGGTTCCGCGATGAGACCCGCCAGCCCGAAGCCGATGAGCCACGCGAAAATCATGACAGGGGAAGGAATGAGCCACAGGTAACGCATCAATGTTGCGCCTTCGCCGTGCTGGACGTCGTGCCCATGCGCCGAGGCGTCGGTATGCCCGGCGTCCGCGCCCGCGTGGTCCACGTGACCGTGACCGGCGCCCGCATCGATACCCGCATGATGGCCCGCGCCGGCATCGAATCCGGCGTGGTGCCCGGCGGCCGTGTCGATGTGGAAGCCGGCGTGTCCGGCACCGATGTCGCCGGAGTCCAGGTGCATCCCGCCTCCGTCCACCGACAGGTCGCCGCTGTCCGCGTGCCCGTGATGCATCTGCATCACCAGCATCACGATCAGCCCAACCAGCCCCAGCGTCAATGCGCTTTCGAAGAGACCCACGGAATTCTCCCTTCCACCCATGCATACGCCGCCATTCGCGTTTGGGTTACATGGAGATTATGTGCCTGGATCAGGTGTCAGGATTCGGGATTCAGGATTCAGGTGGCAGGAACGATCGGGACACCGGTACGGGTACCCCGGCCCGAATCCCGAATCCTTACGGGTCAGTACACGGCCACCGGCGCGTGTTTGTACAGCGCCATATGCGCGAGGTAATAAACGAGGCAGGATTCGGCGCCCTGGTTTTTGTTCACTCCGTGCTCGGCAAGGCCGTCGTAGCAACCGCCGGTCACCGGGTCCACCAGCGGAAGGCCAAGTGCGTTCCGGCCAAGGAACCACTCGAAGGAACGTACCGCCAGGTCGTGGTAGGCCTTGTCCTTCGTCACGCGGTGGGCCGTGAGGTTGGCGCCGACCATACCCGCGGGATCGATGGCCTGCTGGTCCCAGTCGTGCCGTTTCCGGCCGCGCTGGTACCACCCGTTGCACCCGATGGGCGTCAGAACGCCGTCTTCAAACAGAACGCCGTTCAGCCAGTTCAGGCCCTTCAATCCGATATCGGTGTACCGCAGGTTTCCGGTCACTTCGCCGGCCAACAGCATCGCCATCGGGGGGATGCCGTTCGCGTAGGTCAACCGGCGCTCAAACCAGTACCAGGTATCAACGGCGTTGGTCTCCCAGCGGGTCGCCAACCGGTCGGCCAGAAGATTCACCATCTCCAACGGTCTCGGGTCCTCCGGTTTCGCCATATGGTACTGCCGCAGTCCCAGCAGGCTGTAGGCGAGGCCGCGGTCGCTGACCAGATCGGGGAGCCACGTAAACGCCGCCTCGAACAGATCCTCGCAGATTTCGCGCACCGTTTCGTGCGGCGGGATGCGGATGGCCGTTCCCAGCGCCCACAGTGTCCGGCCCTGGCAGTCGTCCGATCCGCGGTCGTCAAGGAAGAACTGCTGAAACGACATGAAGTTCCGGAACTGGCCTTCGTCGTTCCGGGCGAAGCGCAGGAATGACAGGTACAGCCCGATGAGCCTCAGCAGTTCAGGATCCTTGTTGCGCCGGTAAGCCAGCACGGAAACAAGGAAGGCACGGCAGTTGTCATCCGTGCAATAACCCGTCTTCTGGTTGGGCATGCCGTACAGGCCGTGCTGGATGATACCGCTGTTGTTCGTGAGGGTTCGCAAATGCGCGAGCCGCAATTCCGGTGTCTGGAAGTTCTGTTCACGCATAATATCTGGTTCGACGGGGATTCAGGCGTCGGAAGTTGTCAGTTTATGGAAAAGGTTCAGGTGCTCGATGGCGACGTTGTACCAGGTGGTCCGGCGTCCGAACTTGTACGTGGCTGTCTCCAGCTTGTGCCGGTACGGCACGTCGTCCAGCAGTTTCATCAGCGCCTTGCTCATCGCCTCGGAATCGCGGAACGGCGTCAGGATGCCGCGTCCCTCGCCCAGCATCTCCTCGGCATACAGATAGGGCGTGCTGATGATGGCCTTCCCGCACCCGATCGCGTATGCGAGAGTACCGCTGGTTATCTGGTCCTTGTTCAGATACGGAGTGACGTAGATATCCGTCGCCGAGAGGTACGTCACCAGTTCGTCCAGCGTCAGGTATTTGTTGTTGAAGCGCACGTTCCGGCCGATTCCGTGTTTCTCCACCAATTGGATAAGGCTGTTGCGGTATTCCTCGCCCTGTTCCTTGCGCACGGCCGGGTGGGTTTCGCCGAGTATCAGGTAAATCGCGTCCGGGTGCTTGTGAACAACACCGGCCATGGCTTCAATGGCGTACTCCAGTCCCTTGCCGCTGTTGATGAGGCCGAAGGTGCTGACCACGGTGTGGCCTGTCAAGCCCACTGTTTTCTTCGCAATCTCGCTGGCGCGCTTGCGCACGTTGGGAACGCCGTGCGGAATCACCACGATCTTCGCCGGATCAACATCGTAGTGCTCCGTCAAGATCCGCCTTCCCATATCGATCATCACGATCAGGTGTTTCGCCAGCCTTGCCATGCGCTCGACGATTTCCTTCTGCATCGGGTTGGGCGCGGCGAGAACGGTGTGCAACGTCACGATCATCGGCTTCTTCACCTGCTCCATCAGCCGCAGGATGTGAACGCCCGTGTCGCCGCCGAATATCCCGTACTCGTGCTCCACCATCAGGACCGAAATTGACGAATCGTTGATATACTTCGCCGCCTCGTCGTAATCTTCCACCCGCGCCTTGTCGATTTGGAACGACACCACGTCCGGATACACGCGTGTTTCGCCGGGGTAGTTCATCGCAAGCACGCGAGGCGCGTTGAAAGGCGTGAACTTGCGTATCGCCGTCAGCAGGTCCTGTGTGAACGTGGCGATTCCGCATTCCACGGGAGGATAAGTGGCGATATACGCGACGTCCATAGGGTGGAGGACATCCTTGAGGTACGGGAAACTGGCGAGGTCGGTGGGGCGAACGGTGTCGGTTTTCATGATGGTGATTTCTTACGCCTAACCCCCGTCCCCCATTCCGCACGCGGGAAGGAGTTGGGCGAGGGTTATTCTAATCCGGTTCCTGGACTTTGCAGGCGATCCACACCGCGGACAGGTCGGCAAGCGTGGCCACCTTGTCCAGAAGGCGGGCGAAGGCGCGCTGGTTGACCTCGGAATCCGCCGATTCGCCGGCCAGCAGGCGCCGCCGCGCGCGCTTGAGAACCGGCAGAACCTGTGTGAAGAACGCGGCCTTGCTTTGCGGCAGTTGCTTCAGGGGAATGCGGCTGTATATCCGGTAAACTTCCTCGGACACCGCTTCCCAGGCATCCTCATAAACCTTGTCGCGGTCCTTCGTCTCCCGACGCGCCTGCTCGCGGGATTGGATCACCTGGTCGCGTTCCTTCGCGGCCAGCCAGTCCTCGATGCTGTCGCCCTCGATGATGCGGAACGTGATGCGGTGCCCGGCCATCTCGCTGAGGACGGTGTCGATCGCATTCCGGCGGTCCATCGACGTCAACTGGCTGGCGTGGTAGGCAACACTGGTACCGAGGCCGAACACCACGGTATCCTCATCAAAGACCAGGGGTTGCAACTGCTCCATCGCCCGCCACATGGTCGGCTGGCCCACGCGGCCCTTGATGGCGCTCATGGCTTTCTGCCAGAACTCCTGGAGGGCCACTCCGGGCACGGGTGATCTATCGGGTGTCAGTTCGGTTGACATAAGGTCTTGTTGGTCCGCATCGCCAAAACGCGCGTACTCCACCAAATCCAGTGTAGGGCGCAAGCGCAACGCGCGGCAACCGGCGGTTATGCTAGGATGCCGATGACGTACAGGAGGTGGACGCATGGCTTACGCATCACTGCAGGACTTTGTGAAGACGCTGGAACGGCAGGGCGAACTGAAACGCATTTCCTGGCCCGCCGACCCGAATCTGGAGATCACCGAAATCGCCGACCGCGTGATGAAATCCGGCGGCCCCGCACTGCTGTTCGAACACCCGAAAGGCAGTGATGTCCCCCTGTTGATCAACGCGTTCGGCTCGGAGAAACGCATGGCCCTTGCCATAGGAGCCGAAAGCCTGGACGCCGTGACCGCCGAGATCGCCGACCTGATTCACCCGAAGGTCCCGCACTCCTTGGCCGACAAGATGGGCTTCGCGGTGAAGTACGGGCGCATCGCCCTTTACACCCCCAGAAAGCGGAAAGGCGTCGGCACCCCGCCCTGCCAGGAAGTGGTGATGGATCCGCCGCGCCTCTCCAAGTTTCCGATCCTGAAGTGCTGGCCCAACGACGGTGGCCCCTTCATCACCCTTCCGCTGGTTTTCACCAACGATCCCGTCACCGGCATCCGCAACGTCGGGATGTACCGTATGCAGGTCTACGACGACGTAACCACCGGCATGCACTGGCAGAAACACAAGGTCGGCCAGGAGCACATGGACGATTCAAAGGGAAAACGCATGGAGGTGGCCGTTTGCCTGGGCGGCGATCCGGTTTACACATACGCCGCCACCGCGCCGGTTCCCAAAGAACTGGACGAAATGCTTCTCGCCGGCTTCCTGCGCAAACAGGCCGTGGAGCTGGTTCCCTGCAAAACCGTTGACATTGAGGTTCCTCACGACGTGGATATCGTGCTGGAAGGATACGTCGATCCGGACGAACGGCGCATCGAGGGCCCGTTCGGCGACCACACAGGATTCTACACTCCCGCCGAACCCTTCCCCGTGTTCCACATCACGGCCATCACGCACCGCAAGGATGCCATCTACCCGGCGACCATCGTAGGGCGCCCACCTATGGAGGATGCGTGGTTCGGCAAGGCCACGGAACGCCTTTTCCTGCCCATCATCCGCATGCAACTGCCGGAGGTGGTGAACCTGAACCTCCCCGCCGAGGCGTGTTTCCACAACCTCGCAATCGTCAGCATCAACAAGCGCTACCCGGGCCACGCGCGCAAGGTGATGCACGCCCTCTGGGGCCTCGGATTGATGATGCTGACAAAGATCATCGTCGTCGTCGATTCCGATGTGAACGTCCACGATCTCTCCGAAGTGCTGTGGAAGGTCACCGGCAACATCGATCCCCAACGCGACCTGGAACTGGCGATGGGCCCCCTGGACCAGTTGGACCACGCCGGCATGCACCCCTGCTACGGCGGCCATATGGGCATCGACGCCACGCGAAAATGGCCCGACGAAGGCTTCGACCGCGAATGGCCCGAAGAATGCGTGATGGACGCGTCCGTTAAGGAGCGAATCGACAGCGTATGGAGCCAACTGGGGCTGTAGACTCGCGGATTCAACTTCATCGGCAATCTGTGGGGCGGCGTTCAGGGTTGCTCGATGGCGTTTTCGGTCGCTGGCCGAGGCGTTTCGCGGGGCGGTTTCGGCTTGGCGGGCACAGGTTCCCGGGCGATCCATTTCATGGACGGGAGAATCAGGTCGGGACTCAGCCGGAAGTCGTAAAGGCCGATCGGCGACGCATACGGCGGACCGGTTATCTCACCGTCCAGTTTCATCAGGATGTGGCACAGCGGGATGCTCGGTACGGAGAATAGAAACTCCGGTAGCTGGCCTATGAACGTTGAAACTTCGGGTTCGCCGCTGTTCGCGATCGCCTCCAGAGGGTTCATCGCTCCGACACTCAGTACCGATCCCACGTTGCGCCCCTGGTTTGATCCTCCCAGCGCCTGTTCCAGCCACACGTCGGGACGAACCTTCACGCCGGCAAGGTCGGAGTCGGGAGGAACGGAGGCGTAAACCTTCCAGTCCTTGCGCGCCGTTTTTGCGGTCTTCACAAGGGTTTCCAGCAAATCCACGTACGCGCCGCCCCTTTCGGGGAACGAGCGGTCCCAGGACGTCAACGGTCCTCTCCTCAGTTCAGAGACCAGTATGCCGGACTCGATACCTATATCCAGCAAGTCCACTCCCTTTGCGGCAATGGATTTCAGCCGTTCCGGCAGTGCGAAGCCGTAAAGCGGAAGGATACTCAGTCCCATATGAGATGAATCGGTGTGCCAGTCGAGGAAGGCGATACCCGTGGCGCCGTCAAGTTTGGCAGAGTCGGCGACGAGAGTCGTCAGTTTGGAGACGACGGCGGGCTCGGCGGGGCGGACCGGTGATCCCGCGGGGATGTCCAGATAGGGAAGCAAGCCGGTTGCCGGCGGGTGCGCCTTCAGCCACTGCAGACCGGTTCTTCCCAGCGGGTCCACGTCTTCCCATTCGGAGTGCCGTTCCATCCAGTGTCCGCGCTTGTTTTCGGTATGCCATGACAGCGTGTTGATATAGCCCACCACACGGATTCCCTTCGCCTTGGCGGCGGAGACGATGTCAGCCCAGCTGTTGGTGTCGGCGCCGGGCTGAAGCGGGAAGACGGCGGTCGGGATGGCGGCATGTCCGTTGAAGAGCAGTGGGTAGAACAGCACCGAGAGGTTGCGGTTCTTCATTTCCTTCAGCACGGCGGCCAGTCGGCTGGAGGTCAGAGGTGGAACGATAACACCGCGCATCTGGGCCGGTATGGCGTCCGGTTGCGGATCCTTCGCGGCCTCAACGAATTCGTCGGGGATGACGTCGAAATCGTCCGGCGGCATATCGTCTTCGATGCCGAGTTCCTTCGCGCGTCCAACAGCCCAATCGTAATAGCTGATCCAGCCTTCCCACGAGCCGCTCCAAGCCACCCAGGGGCGGCCGGGCAACTGGAATTCCAGTTCCACGTGCAGGTTCGGCATAATCCGGGAAGACCGAAGAATACTCTCGTCCACGGTTCGGGATATGACGTCGCCCTGCACGGTTACCGGCACTTCCCGCCCCAGAAAAGCGGATCGGATAGTGTTCTGCTGGCGGTTGGTCATTTCATTCCATCGGAGCGACGGTTCAGGTTCCTCGTCACCGACAGGGCGGAACAGATTGCGGCGCTGGGTTTGTGTGAGTCGCAGGGGATCGGTTTCGGAGAAGGGCAGGTGTTTCACCGCCAGGTAAAGCTCCGTCCGGTATTGCGGCGGCTCGGTCAGCCGGACCATCTGCTCCATCAAGGGGCGAGTGGCTTCAGTGGCGGCTGTTTGGAGCGCGGCCAGGCCGCGCCGGTCCCAGCAGAGGACATACTGCGTCCCGACCCGCCGCCACGCGCCTGTAAGCGCCAGACGAACGCTGTCCAGAACGTCGCCGCACGTCAGGCCGGCGCTACCGACGAATACGGGAACCTTGAGCACTTCGGGCGGCCCGACGAGTTTGAGTCCCGTGACGAGAGACGCCTGTTTCAGGACGTCGCCAATGGTCATAAGACCGGTTTTATTGAAGACACGAGGCATTTGCCGCCCGTCCAGGTCGGAAGGCTTGAAGGAGTTGGGCTGTTCCTCGAGAGTGCGGGGACCGGTTCGCTCGGTGTCGGCGATTTCGACCTCTTCCTGTTCCATCACCAGCCGTTCCGCCAATTCCGGCAAGGGAGTTTCGTCCGGACTCTCCTCGTTGCCCCAGGAAATCCAGGAAACGCGAAGCCGGGCGCGCACGCGGACGTTCCGGGGGTCGAGGGGCTTCAGGATGCGTTCCATGGGTACCAGTTCGGGGTACTCCAGCGGTTCATTGGTGATTTGTGTTCGTCCGATTTGCAGAGGCGGTTTGAGGGCTATCGCAAACAAGCCGGCCGAATCCGCGTTCAAGGCGGCAATCGCCGTTCCGTTTTCGGAACCCAGGACGGCCATTTCCTTCTCGTCCAGCGCTGAGAAAGCGGCCTGTAGGGCAACCTCGCCGGGGATAACCTCCGACAGCGAAACGGCTGAAAGATCGGCCACCGGTTCCTGGCGTGTTTCCTCGGCGATGGTCCACGCGCCGCGCACGCGGAACGGGATCAGCGCGGCTGAATCGTCGCCGTGGAGATAACGGCCGCAGAGTTTCTGAAGGCGTTCCAACAGTGGCAGGGCTTTGAGGTCCTTTTCGAGCGGCCAATCGCCTTCAGGCGGTTTGGTGTCCAGGTGGGTGATGACGACCGGTTGGCCGGCGAACTGCTTCGCGGCGAAGGCGGCTATTCCCTCCACCGGCAGTTCCTGGACCTTCTCCGCGCCTGAAGGCGCGGCAAGAACAAGCGCGGCAAGGGCGAACGGCAACCAGCGCCGGTATTTCACTTCGTTTTGACCTCCGGTTTGGGCGGTTGCGGCTTTGGTGTGGTCGGCTTGACCTTCGCGATGAAGGGAAGCGACGGAGTGATCTGCTCCGGCGCCGAGCGGAAGTCGAGCAACATACCGCCGACCTGGCCGGGTCCGAGCTGGCGGCCCATCTCGGCGAACATGATGCAGTATATGCTGATGGACGGTTTGTCGGCCAGGAGGTTGATGCCGGTGTCCGCGAAGAACTCGTCCATCGCTTCCTCTTCGGCAAGCGCCGTAATCAGTGTGTACAGATTGTCGTTCGATACCGGTAGAACCAACACGGTTTTCGGACCCGTAGCGCCGCTCAAGGAGAATGGAACCGACAGGCTGATATCGCCCGCGGGAGGCTTGGCCGAAGTCGCGCTTTTTGTGCGAAAGAAGTCGAATCCGCCGGTTTCGATCAGGTATGTGGTCCAATCCTTCTGTTTGGCTTTCACCCGGTTCAGCAGGGATTTCATCAAGTCCCAATTGGGCGGCGATGCGTTCTTTTCCGGATCCATGCGGTCGGCAAAGAACGGGCGGACCTCGCGCGACTGGATACCGCCGTCGTCAACGGGGTCCTGGCCGGTTCTTCGGTAGGCTTCGATGCGGTCGGGCAGGCTGAAGCCCAGTTTCATGCGCGAGCCGGAACTGAAGCCGAAAGAGCTTGAGTTTTCGTGCGACCAGTCCAGGAACGCGAGGCTGGTCATGTCCTTGCGCGCGGTGATTTCATCGATGAAGGCCAGCAACTTGGCGGAGACCATCGGTTCCGAAGCGCGAACCCAGTTGGCGGGCGTCAGCGCGCCGTATGGCATGGACGTGGCGATGAGGGGTTGCGCCGCCATGCATTCCAGTGCGGTGCGTCCGCGGATATCCACGTCCCACCATTCTTTGTGGCGGTTCATCCAGTGGTTGTTGGAGCCCAGGTTCTGCCACGTCAGCGTGTTGACATACGGAACGACCTTGATACCGGCGGGCTTCATGATGGCCACGGCCTTTGCGAAGACGTCGGTTTCGTTTTCGCCAGGTTCCCGCGGAAACACCTTGCTGGGGACGGTGGCGTAGCCGTCGAAAAGCACGGGATAGAACAGCGTGTTCAAATCCCTGTTGGCCATCTCCTTCGCCAGAGAGGTCAGACGCGTCGGGCCGAGGGCCGGAACGATGAAGCCGCGCGTGGGCGCGTCCAGGACCATTGGTTCGGGATTCTTCATCATTTCCAGAATCTCGGGCGGAATGTCCGTCGGGCCTCCGGATTTGTTGGATTGCCTGCGCCGCGCGTTTCGAATCTGCCACAGGTTTATTTGCGGCGAGTCCCAGTTCCGTTCGCAGGCCAGCCAGCCTTTCCCGGGGATGAAAAGACTGACGTTGACGGAGAGGGTTTCCCCGATGCGGCTTCGCTGGGCGTCCTCCGGCGTTCCCTGTTTGGGACCGCCCATCTCCTCTGGATAGTAGAGTTTCTCGTTTACGACCGACTTCACCACGAAAGCCTGTTGTTGGCTGGTCATCTCGTTGTACGGAATGCCTCTTTCCGCGCCGGAGCGGTCTGCTCCGCTCGTCGACTCGGCGCCGAACAGCTTTTCGCGTTGCGCATTGGTCAGCGCCAGGGGATTATTGGCGTCGAAGGGAAGCGTGAGTGCGATGTCGGCCCAGATGAGGTTGAAATCGGAGGAGGTCCGCATCCGGTTGGTTTCGCGCTGGGCGTTCTTCGTGCCTTCCTCGATGGCTTGCTGAAGGGCGGCGATGCCTCTCCGGTCCCAGCACAACAGCCAGGAATCACCGAGCCTTCGGAAGGAGGCGCGCAAGCCGAGGCGCACGCCGTCCAGGACATCGCCGACAGGCATGGTGGCGGCGCCGACAAAGACCGGCGAGTCTCCCACCGCGCCGGTGGGCTTGAGCTTGAGGCCGGTGACTGTTGAAGCGCGCTTGAGAAGGTCATCAAGTGACATCGTTCCGGAGATGCCGATAGGCGCGGTGAGTCGGCGTCCGTCCAGGTCGGAAGGCTTGAACGTGTTGGGTACTCTGGGAATTCCCGGATTGGCGCTGGTCTTCCGGTCGAAGACGAGGTAGGCTCCTTCGTCTGAGTCGCGCACCATCGTGGTTGAGGAACTGGTCTCCGAGATCTGATAGGATATCTGGGTGACATTCAGGGCGGCTTTGATGCGGACCGAGCGGAGATCGACGGGTTCAGTGATCTGCTCGACTTCCTCGGAGGCGTTGAACTTCACAGGCCGGCCGTCGTCATCGGTGCCTTCCTCTATTTTCTGGCGATTGATGGAGAACGGCGGCTTGAGGAGAGCCGAAGCCAGTTCACGGGCGCGGGGACTGAGTTCGGTGAGGGCAATGCCGTTGGCGTCGCCCAGGCGCCGGATCTGCGCGGGCGTGAGCGAAGCCAGCAGGAGGCGCAGGTTGTCGCCCGGCCGGGTAAGGTCCACCCAGGTGACGCCGGAGAAGTCGGTAAGAACCTCATCCCGCTGTTCCGGAGCCAGAGCCCAGGATTGGCGGACGCGAAACGGAATGAACAGGTCGTCCTCGTTTGTGTGCCGCTCGCCAATCACCTGCAGGCGTTCCAGAAGCTTCGTCGGCAAATCCTTCTCGTCCAAGGGGGAAGCCCAGTTGTTGTACAAGGGTTCCACGGCGACGACGGGAAGACCGGCGCAGTATTTCTTCAGGTCGCCGACCAGGCCGTTTTCCCCGGCCTCCTTCAGCCTCTCCTGGGCCCGGGTAAGCTTAGGCTCCGGCGGTTTCGGCGGTTGCGCCGTTTTCGGGGGCGGTGGATTCGTTTTCGCCGTCTGGGCGGGACAGACGGAACCCATCGCGAGAAGACATACCATCCACGCTACAGCCAATCGGCCGGTATTCATAATCTACTGCTCCCGTTCGTTCAACTGCTCCAGGTCTTCGGTGGTTCCCTGCGCGATGACCGGGCGCTTGCAGGGATCGAGCCATTTCAAAATCGTCAGCATGTCTTCCTCCGACACGGCGGTGCATCCGGCGGTGGGCTTGCCGGGACCGCTCCAGACGTGCAGGAAGATGGCGCTACCCTTGTGCGGGACGCGTTGCGGGATGTTCCAGGAAGTCACCACGGCGTACTTGTACTGCGGAATCCGGAGGGACTCAAAGTCGGCCCAAAGGGTTTTCGGATCGCGTGAATCGCGGACCCAAGTGTTGTATTGCGAAGAGGCGCTGTCGGACACCCAGTAGTCGGTGTCGTTGGTCGTACGGTAGGGCATGCGGACGCCCAGCGGCTTCGGCACGGTTCCAAACGCCTCGGTGAGCCGGTAGACGCCGATGGGAGACTTGCCGTCGCCCTCGCGCTCCTTGCCCAGTCCTTCGCGACCGATGTTGGCGGGCATCGCCGGCAGTGCCTGACGCCACTTGCCGCCGCTTTTCTCCCAAGCGCTCAATTCGGCCGTAACCGACTTTCGGTCCGGAGACACGACAAGGATGACCTGTTTCGACGAACCAACCGCCGGGATGTTCGCGAAGACCGGTTCACCGGCGCACGACAAGGCGCAACCGGAGGCCAGGGCCAGTCCGGTGAACGCGATTGCCGTGGTGTTGAACATCGGTTTGAAACCTCCCGGAGTGCGGTGGTCTATCAGTCTTCCACGAACGTCAGCGGAAGCGCGTCGGGCGCCAGTCCGGCGTCGGCGGCTCGTTGCAGGAAAATCTCGATGGTTTTGCGACCTTTTTCGCCCAGGTCCAGCGTCCAGTGATTGACGTACATACCGACAAAGCGGTCGGCGGTTTCCACGTCCATATCGCGCGCGAACTGCATCGCGTGGAGCACGCCTTCCTTGCGGTGTTCCAGCGAGTAGGCGATGCTGTTGCGAAGGACGCGGCTGAGCGTGGCCTGAACGTCGGTCGGCAGGTCGCGGCGGATGGCGTTGACGCCCAGCGGGAGCGGAAGATCGTAGGCGGCGTGCCACCACTCGCCGAGGTCGACCACCTTGTGGAACCCCTCGGCCTTGTGCGTCAACTGGCCTTCGTGGATAATCAGGCCGGCGTCCACGTGACCGGCCTTCACTTCGTCCGTGATTTTGTCGAAGGGGACGACGGTCGTCTGCACGTTGACTCCCTTCTCCGCCAGGTACATGGAAAATGCGAGCGCGGCGCTGGTCATACGGCCGGGGATGGCGATCTTGCACCCTTCGAGCGCGGCGAGATCTGTCGGCCCGTTGGTGACGAGCACCGGGCCGTAGTTGTCGCCCATGCTGGCGCCGTGCGAAAGGAGGGCGTATTTATCGGAGACGAAGGCGTAGGCGTGCACCGACATCGCGGTGATTTCGAGGCGCCCCTCGGCGGCCCACTCGTTGAGGGTCTGGATATCGCGCAGGATGTGCGTGAACGTGCAACCCTCGGTGTCGATGAGGTTCTCGGCAAGGGCATAAAACATAAACGCGTCATCGCTGTCCGGGCTGTGACCCAGAGTGAACGCGCGCGAACCGGTATCTTTGGGCATCATAGGCTCCTTTTCAGGCGCAATAAAGCGACGGCATCTGGACTACTCCGCCGCCTCCAGAGCGAAACGTGTCACCGAGAACCTAACCCCCCGTCCCCCTTCCCACGCGTGGGAAGGGGGAGCCCAAAGGGCGGGGGTTAGGCCAGCAACGACAGTTTCACGCTCCCGTTACCGAGATGATTGGTACAGGCGTAATAGAACGACCGCGGCACACCAAAGCGCCGCGCCATCCATATCTTATGTTACGCAGGCGCGGAGTGCGGGGTTTCGCGGGTGTTTGGCGCAAACGGAGCCCGACGGGCAAAATGGATGTATGATACTCCCACGCCTCCACCTGTCCTCCCTGGTCCTGATTCTCACTGTCACGCTGTCCCTCGCGCCGTCGTGCTGTGCCCAGAAACTGCCTTTGACGCTTGAAACCGGGCGCCTGAGCCTGTCGGTCGGCGAGAAACGCAACATCTCGCTGAAGGTCGACGGCGTGACCGTGATCCGCGAGTCGGGCCTGTATCTCGTTCAGCCGCAGTGGGCTGGCACGTACCTGGACCAGGAAAAGGTGACGCCGAAGGTGACGATGACGATCGACGGCGCGATGACGGCGACCGCCCGGTACGAGACGCCCGACGCAGAGGCGGAGTACCTGTACGAACTGGGTGTTGACGATTCGCTGAAAGTCACATTGCGGTTCCGGATGAAGACGGACAAACCGGCCGAGGTGGAATACACCGCGGGGTACCTGAACGCGGACCTTCTGAAGGGCATGCCATACACGGCGGAAACAGTCGATGGGCCGAGCAAGGGCTTCGTACCGCTGTTCGCGAAGTCGTCGGACCAGACCGCAAGCCGGCTGACGCCGCTGTTGAAAAGCGTCCGGTTCGAGACGGCCGTCGGCCCGATGGAGATATCGGTGACGGGGAACAACCGCGTTACGTCGTATCTCAATCTGTTCGACGCGCGCGAGGAGGACGCGAACTGGGGGCGCAACAATCCCATTCTGTGGCTGGGAATCGGCTCGCCATCCCTGCCCATCGGCAAGGGCGAGCACGTCTGCACGGTGACATACCGATTCGGCACGCCGACGGCGTCGAAGCCCGCGAGGGTGCTGAGCGGAAAGACGCCGGTGACGGCACTGCGGACCGCGCGTCTGTCGCCCGCCGAGGTTCTGCCGATTATCCCACGCCCGAAGCAGATGTGGCCGACGGGTCAGCGCATGTATCTGGGCAAAGGCTCGTCGATTGTGATTCCGGTGAAGGCGTGTGCCGAGGAGACTGCCGCCGCGCGGGAACTGCGGGACGAATTGAAGACGTTCTGGGGCGTCGATGTCCCCGTCAAGCGCGGTCAACCGACGTACGAAACAGGAACGTCCGGAGTCATCCAACTGGCAGTCGGGAAGGCGCCGAAGGGCATCCGCGTGTGGTCGCCAAAGCGCCCGGAAGCGTATGCGGTGGTGGTGGACGGGCATCGGGCAGAGGCGCGCGCATCAACACCGACAGGCGTGTATTTCGCGGCGCAGACGCTGAAGCAGATGATACGGCGCGACGACCGGGGCGTGTACATACAGGGCGCGACCATCCGCGACTGGCCGACGATGGCGTTTCGCGGTGTGCACTGGTACGGCGGCCCGGAATCGTGGCCGTTCCACCAGCGCATGATTCAGCGCATCGTGGCGCCGTTGAAGTTCAACACGATGGTGTACGAGGCAGAGTTTACGAAGTGGGACAGCCAGCCGAAAATCTTCAACCCCCAGCGCGGAACACCGAAGGAGATGGTCCGCAAGACGCTTTCCGAGGCCCGGGCGCATTTCCTGGAGCCGATCCCGTTGATCTCCGCGATGGGGCACACCGAGTGGCTGTTCCACAACGGGCAGAACCTCGACTTTGTGGCTGATCCGAATCGGCCCTACGCGTATGATCCCACCAACCCTCGCGCCTACGAGGTGCTGTTCGGCGTGATGCAGGAGACGGTGGACCTGTTCCAGCCGAAAGTTTTCCACATCGGCAATGACGAAATCAACACCACCGCCAGTTTCCCGCCGAAAGGCTCCACCAAGACGGTTACGGAACTGGTGCTGGAGGATACGAACAAGCGGTATCAATGGCTGAAGGACCGGGGTATCCGCACGATGATGTGGAGCGATATGTTCCTGCACAGTTCGGAAATCAAGTCGGCCGCCAACGCTCCGTCGCTGGAGGAGGCGCGCAAGCGTCGGGCCGGCCTGCCGAAGGATATCATCATCGCGGACTGGCATTACCTGCCGTTGGAGGACTTCAACAGCGTGCCGGTGTGGCAGAAAGAAGGCTTCACCGTGGTGGGGTGCCCGTGGTACCAGTGGCCGAACATCATGAACTTCGCGCGCACGCTGGAACGCGAGAAGGCGTACGGCTACCTGCAGACCACGTGGGCCGGTTACGCGATGAGCCTGGGCGTGGTGGAGAAGGAACGGTTCCAATTCGCGGCCTACGTGCTGGCCGCGGAGGCGGCCTGGAACGGCGGAGCGAGGAGTCTGGAGAAACTGGGCTGGTCGGCGGACCAGGCGTTCACCTACTTCTGGGACAGAACGAAGGACGGACTGAACGCGCGGGCCGGTTCGGTTGTTGACCTTTCGGAATTGTCCAACATAGATTGGTGGGAATGGACCGGGAACCTGCCGGGCGCGAAGACGGTTCAGCGGTCGGCGAACCCGGTGATACCGAAGACGCTGGACGGCATCGTGTTCAAACCGGACAAGCCGGTTCTGCTGTGGGGGCCGCTGAATTCCGGTGGGACTCACCCGATGGCGGTGACCGTGTCGCTGGGGAACCAGAAGGCGAAAGACATCGCGTTTCTGTGGGGAACGACGGCGAACGCGCCGTGGTTCACGCCGGTGGCCCGGCTCAGGTTGACGTACGCGGACGGCCGGACCGAGGATAAAGAGATTCAGTACGGCAAGGATATCGCGGCGTTCACGGACAAGCGGTCCAGCCCGGAAGCGGTGGTTTCGTGGAGCGGTAAGTCGCCCTACGGGGAATCGGTGAATCTGCGCCGGTGGTTGTTCCGGAACCCGAGGCCGGACGTCGCCATCAAGGACATCACTCTGACGACCGAGGGCACGGAAGCCTCGCCCGTGTTGCTGGGAGTGACCGCCATACAGTAGGTGTCGGGATTCAGGATTCAGGCCGAACGCCCCTAACCCCGCCCTTAGGGCACCCCTTCCCCTCGGGGGAAGGGGCCGGGGGTTAGGGCATTATCTGATACCTTTTTCCAAGGAGACGATGTGCTAAAGAAGATACTTGCGCCGGTTGTGTTGTGGATCGAAATGGTGATTGCCAGCCTGGGATTTCCCGGGATTGTGTGGTTGATGGCCATCGAAAGCGCCTGCATTCCCCTGCCCAGCGAGGTGATAATGCCGTTCGCGGGCTACAACATCGTGAAGGGGCATATGGCCTTTGCTCTGGGCTCGTGGCAGGTGACACACGTAGGCTGGAACCTCTTTCTGGCGGGGGTGGCCGGGGCTCTGGGCTGTGTGCTGGGCTCGGCGGTGGCGTACTGGGTCGGCATCAAGGGCGGAAGGCCGTTCATACAGAAGTACGGCAAGTACGCGTTGATACGCATGCGCGATATCGACCGGTCGGACCGCTGGTTCCAGAAGTGGGGCGATTCGGCGATATTCTTCAGCAGGCTGATGCCGGTGGTGCGCACGTTCATCTCGTTGCCTGCGGGTATCGCCAGGATGCCGTTCTGGCGGTTCTCTTTGCTCACGTTCCTCGGTTCGGTTCCGTGGTGCTGGTTCCTTGCGTGGATTGGCGCTTATCTTGGTCAGCGGGAAGGCGACTTCCAGAAGGTGTACGAGCAGTTGCACCAGTACTTCCACGGGGTGGACATCGTGATACTGGCGGTGCTGGCCGGTTTGTTCGCGTTCTGGCTGTGGCACCACCTCAAACCGGACGCAGAGGAGGCAGGTTAGAGAAGGGAGACAGGGATCATAGGATGATCGGCCAGATAGAGGCATCCTGAGCGGCGCGAGGAACGAGCGAAGTCGCCCATACGGGCCCGTACGGGAAGGACGCCGGCGCATTTCGACTGCGCCCTTGCGGGCTCCGCTCAATGTGCCTCAGTCGTTGCCAAAGCCTGACTTGTCGCCATAGATGCCTTCCCTTGAAAGCGCAGGAGGCCCGATTCCTGAATCCCGAATCCTGAATCCCGATTCCTCTTTCCCATCCGCCCGTCCCACTGCTACCATAGGTTACGAAGCGCTTTTAAGTCGGTCCCGTGAGGCCGGCAAGGCCCTGCAACCTCTGCGTGGACTCGTGGCGATTGCCCAGCCTTCCCTTCACGGGGGAAGGCTTTTCCGATTTTTCGGGGGTAACGCCGTGAGTGAACAAAACCGAGTGGTGATGGATTCGGACGAGATGCGGCGCGCCATCGTCCGCATCGCGCACGAAATCATCGAAAAGAACAAGGGCGCCGAGCGCATCGTCATTGTCGGTATCCGGCGCCGGGGTGTCCCCATGGCCCAGCGCCTTGCCGATGCCGTGCGCCAGATCGAAAACGTCGACCCGCCCGTCGGATCGCTGGACATCGCGCTCTACCGGGACGACCTGACGCTCCGCCAGCCCATCGTCGGCCCCACCGACATCAAGTTTTCCATCGACGGCCGCGTGGTTGTGCTGGCCGACGATGTCTTCTTCACCGGGCGCACCACCCGCGCGGCGCTGGATGCCCTGATGGACCTGGGCCGCCCATCTGCCATCCAGATGGCGGTGCTGGTGGACCGGGGACACCGCGAACTTCCCATCCGCCCCGATTACGTGGGCAAAAACGTCCCCACGGCGCGCACCGAATCCATCGAAGTCCGCATCCAGCCGACCGACGACGAAGATGTGGTCTATCTGGTGAAGGACGCCGGCGCCCCGAGCGAGGTATAGGAGGGTTCCCGTGAACTTCGCGCGAAGAAGCATTCTGGAACTGCACGGTATGAAGGCCGAGGAGATTAACTTCGTGCTGGATACCGCCGCGCATTTCCGCGAAATCCTGGACCGGCCCATCAAGAAGGTCCCTGCCCTGCGCGGCAAGTCGGTCTGCACCCTGTTTTACGAAGCCTCCACTCGCACGCGCACCTCCTTCGAGATTGCCGCGAAAACCCTGAGCGCGGATACCAGCAGTATCGCCGTGGGGCAGTCGTCGGTCACCAAGGGCGAGTCGCTGAAGGACACGGCGCTGACCATCAAGGCCATGGGTGTGGATATCTTCGTTGTGCGGCATCACGACAGCGGCGCGCCTCACAACGTGGCGTCGTGGACGGGGCTTCCCGTGATCAACGCGGGCGACGGCCAGCACGAGCACCCGACACAGGGCCTGCTGGATATGCTGACGATTCGGCGGCACAAGCGCAATTTGACGGGGCTGAAGGTTGCGATAGTGGGCGACATCAAGCACTCGCGGGTGGCGCGTTCGGACATGTGGGGACTGACGGCGATGGGCGCCGAGGTTCGATTGTGCGGACCGAAAACGCTGTTGCCGCCGGTGACACAGCACTGGCCGGCGGTCGTAACCACGAATCTGGAGGAAGCCCTGGACGGCGCGGACGTGGTGAACGTCCTGCGTATCCAACGCGAACGGCAGGACCAGGGATTGTTCCCGTCCGTGCGCGAGTATCACAGGCAGTACGGGATCACGCCGCAAAGGCTGAAGGCATGCAAACCGGATGTCATCGTGATGCACCCGGGCCCGATGAACCGGGGTGTGGAAATCAGCCCGGAAGTGGCGGATGCGGGGTATGCAGTGATTGAAGAACAGGTCACCAACGGGGTGGCGGTGCGCATGGCGCTATTGTATCTGGTGCTGGGCGGCGAGGGCGCCGTTTGAAAGCCGGATAGACAGGAAAATGATGAAACGAATTCTGTTGACGATCGTTTGCGTCGGTATTTGCGAAGCGGCGTTCGGCGCGGCGAAACAGCCGAAGCAGGTTGTGTGGCCCAACGCTTCCAGCAAGGCCAATTCCAGCGAGTGGCTCATCAAAAACCACGACAAGATTACGCTGTTGCAACCCAGGGTTCTGGTGCTGAACTTCAGCAACAACCAGACGCGCGAGCAGGGACTGGCGAAGGTCAACCGCATCATCGAGGCCGTGCGGGAATCCTCGCGCTACCACGGCTACAAGAATCCAAAAGCGCCGGTGACGCTGGACTACAAGATAGCGAAGTTCGTGGACCTTGCGGACCGGCCGGCCGACCCGCGCCCGGAAGGCGAGCGGTTCGAGGGAAACAGCACGAAATACCCCCGAGTGCCGAACTGGAAACGCGGTATCAACTTCAGTTACGCTCGGTTGTTCAGCGACGAGTTCGCGGAGTATTACGGCTGGAAGGACCCGAAAAAACCCGGACGGTATCTGACGCTGAAGGAACTGGTGAACCAGGGCATCGTGAACGAGGTCTGGTTCCTCGCCTTGCAAGGCAACTACGGAGCGCCGTTCGAGTCGGTGGAAGTGAAGCAGGTTTATGACGAGAACTTTAAGAAAGTGCCCGGCAAGTGGACGCAAGCCGGCAACGGCGGAAGCCCGGAGCAACCGTGGATTGGGCGAAGCCTGCGCATCGGGTTCATCAACAGTGATCGCGGACCCGGGTGCTTTTTGGAAAGCCTGTCGCACTCGTTCGAGGGCATGGCGCATTACAACCCGATTCCCTACTTCCGCAAGTATTTCTACGAATTCGCCGGATTCGACCTCAACACCCGGTGGGGACTCAAGAGCAACAGCCTGTACGGCCACGGCGACGATCCGGTTGATTATCCGAAACCGGACGTGATGACGCTGAAGAACGACGGGCAACCGATGACCATCGAGAACTTCTACGCTATCGGCGGAAACGTTCACTACAATCCGTCCGGCCGAAGGGATTACGACCTGGACAATCCGCAACCGGTGATGTCCACCATCGAGAATTACCGCCTGTTCAACGGTCCCGACGGCAAGGACAAGAAGGAGTTGTGGACGGTCGCGAAGTTCAAGAAGTACAACCCCCTGGCGGATGACTGCATGGGGCCGTGGCTGGTGTACTGGCGGCAGAACATGCCGGGACCGCACAGCCCGATGAAGGACGACAACGGGAAGCCGATGAAGTGTTGGTGGCCTTTCCTGTTCTATTGATGTGGAGCGTAGCGGTATGAAGAGCATTCTTCTGAAAGCCGGCCGGATCATTGACCCGTCGCAGAGTCTGGACACCACCGGCGATGTACTGATAATGGACGGCCGCATCGCTGGTGTCGGGAATGTGAAAGCGCCGGCGGACGCGCGCGTGGTGGACTGCGGCGGCAAGGTTGTGTGTCCCGGGTTCGTGGACCTGCACGTGCATCTGCGCGAACCGGGCCAGGAGCACAAGGAGACCATCGCCACGGGAACGCGCTCGGCCTCAGCGGGCGGTTTCACCACGGTGTGCTGTATGCCGAACACCGACCCGATGATTGGCAGTGCACCGATCGTGCGCCACGTGATGGAGAAGGCGGCCCGCGAGGCCAGCGCGCGCGTTGTGGTCAACGCAAGCGTCCTTCAGGATTACGATGAAGGCCGGATGTCCGAGATGGCCGACATGGTGTCAGCCGGCGCGGTTGCCTTCACCGACGACGCATTTCCAATCCAGAACGGGCTGGTGATGCGGCGCATCATGGAGTACCTGGCGCCGTTGGACCGGGTGCTGATGGTTCATTGCGAGGACAAGGCGCTGACGAAAGGGGCCTACTGCCACGAAGGCGCCGTCAGCAGTACGCTGGGTCTGGCGGGAATGCCGGCGATGGCGGAAGAGAGCATGGTGGAGCGCAACATCGCGCTGGCCGAAGCGTCCGGTTGCCGACTGCACATCGCGCACATCAGCACGGCGGGTTCCGTGTCAGCCGTTCGCACGGCAAAAAAACGCGGCGTGAAGGTGACAGCCGAGGCGTGTCCGCATCACTTCTCTCTGACCGATGAGGCGTTGTTCGGCTACAGCACGAACACGAAGATGAACCCTCCGCTGAGAACCGCCGGCGACGTGGAGGCGGTGAAGGCGGGGCTGGCGGATGGGACCATCGACTGTATCGCCACCGACCACGCGCCGCACTCGCTGGAGGACAAGGACACCACGTTCGCCGAGGCCGCGTTCGGCATCGTCGGACTGGAAACCGCACTCGGTTTGACGCTCAAGGAGTTGGTGGAGCCGGGTATCCTGACGCTTTCCGAAGCGATTGCGAAGTTGACCATCGAGCCGGTGGGCGTGCTGACCGGCGACCGCGTGCCGGTCGAGGACCTGAATGTATCGTGGGGGAGCCTGACGGTCGGCGCTCCGGCGGACGTGTGCGTGTTCAATCCGGACGCGACATGGATCGTGGAAGCCGGGCGGTTGAAATCACTCAGCAAGAACACGCCGTTCGACCGGTGGACCTTGCCGGGTAAGGTTTCGATGACGATTCGCGGCGGCGAGATAACGCACGATATCTCTGAAGAAAGTGACGGGCAGGAAGCCTGATATGAAAGCCCTGTTGATGCTGGAAGACGGGATGGTCTTTGAGGGGGAAGCCATCGGCGCGAGCGGCGTATCCACCGGCGAGGTTGTGTTCACCACGGGCATGACCGGCTATCAGGAAATGCTGACCGATCCATCGTTCCGCGGCCAGATTCTGACGCTTACCTATCCGCTGATTGGAAACTACGGGGTGGTCGAACTGGACGAGGAATCGGAACGCGTTCAGGTGGCGGGATTCGTGGTCCGCGAGTTGTGCGACACACCGAGCAACTGGCGAAGCACGGGCGACCTGGGTTCGTATCTCAAACGCAACGGAGTGGTCGGAATACAGGGTATCGACACGCGGGCTTTGACGCGGCATTTGCGGAACAAGGGCGTGATGATGGGCGCCATCTCGCATGAGCATACCAGGGACGAACTGCGTGCCATACTGGCGGAAGCGCCGGCCTACGACATCCGCGATTTTGTGCGGGAATGCTCGATTCGGGAACCGACGCTGTGGACTGGCGGTTGCGGTGACGATCCGGTGCGCGCGAAATGGCTGACACAGGCGGAAGAGACCAGGTACCGAGTGGCACTTCTGGACCTGGGCGTCAAACGAAACATTCTGCGTAGCCTCAACTACGTGGGATGTGAGGTGACGGTCTGGCCCTGCACAACCACCGCGCAGGAAATCCTCGACGCGAAGCCGGACGGAATTTTCCTTTCGCCGGGTCCCGGCGATCCTTCGCGACTCGGGTATTTGTACGATACGGTGAACAAACTGGCGGTCAGCGGAACGCCGGTTGCGGGCATCTGCCTCGGGCATCAGTTGATGGCGTACGCGTTCGGCGGACGCTCTTACAAACTGACTTTCGGCCATCGGGGCGGCAACCACCCGGTAAAGGATCTGGCCACGGGCAGGGTCAGCATCACCAGCCAGAACCACGGATACGCGGTGGACCCGGAGACCATCAAGGACACCGGCTTGGAGGTCAGCCACATCAACATGAACGACAACACCGTGGAAGGACTGCGGCACAAGGAATACCCGGTGTTTACGATTCAATACCATCCCGAAGCCAGTCCCGGCCCGCGTGACAGCAGTTACCTATTTGCCGATTTTGTGAAATTGATTGGGGATGCACTCTAGGTGATGAGATTTTGAGACTGAAGAGATGAAATCATCATTCCTATTTGAGGGTATGTCTCTGAGCCCCAATCTTGTCCGGGACTTGCGGCGACTGAATCCGTGGTGGGAAGATCTCCCATTGCCTGTTCTCCCGGAGACGCGCCGGAATCTCGTTGAGACAATTCATCGCCGTCTGAAACACAATCTGGCGCCGATTGTTGTCGTCCGGGGGCCGCGTCAAATTGGCAAGACAACCGCCCAGTTGCACGTGATTCAGGATCTTCTTACTCGGGGAGTCGACCCCAGGTGTATATTCCGGGTGCAGTGTGACGACCTCCCATCGTTGATGCAATTGGAGGAACCGATTCTGCGGCTGGTGGACTGGTACGAGGAATCAGTGCTCGGCCAGACGCTCAATCAAGCGGCTCACGGTGGTCAGCCGACATTCTTGTTCTTCGACGAGGTTCAGAATCTGGCCGATTGGGCCGAGCAGTTGAAGAGCCTGGTGGATGCATCGACGACCCAGATCGTCGTGACCGGTAGTTCCGCCTTGCGCATCGAACGGGGGCGGGACAGTCTTGCCGGGAGGATCAACACCATCGAGGCTGGAGTTCTGTCGCTCACCGAGATTGGCCGGTTTCATGGGCTGGAGGTGGGTCCGCCGTTTCTGCCAGACAATGGCTTGGAACCAATCGGCAAAGTGGAGTTTTGGCGTCAACTGTCTGGGCATGGTGAGGCTGTTCGCTCTGCACGGGATGCGGCATTCGCGGCTTTTTCGGAGCGAGGCGGGTATCCACTTGGTCACAAGGTGATGGATGCGCCGTGGGAGTTTCTGGCGGACCAATTGAATGAGACCGTCATCCGGCGCGTCATTCAACACGATTTACGTATAGGTGATCGAGGACGCAAGCGCGACGCCGTGCTGTTGGAGGAGGTGTTCCGGCTGTGCTGTCGTTATGTGGGACAGACGCCCTCCAGCACTTTACTCGCGCGCGAGTGCCAGGCCGCCTTGAACGCGAATATCGGACCGCAGAGAATCGATCATTACCTTCGATTTCTAGCCGATACGCTCTTGCTGAGACTGGCGCGGCCGCTGGAAATACGGCTGAAGAAGAGCCGTTCGGGCTCGAAGATTTGTCTGGCTGACCATGCCTTGCGCGCGTCTTGGTTACAGGAGGTCGTGCCGCTGACTGTTGAGGGCCTGGAGCGCGAACCACATCTGACAACGCTTGCCGGGCACATTGCCGAAAGTGTTGTCGGTACCGCGCTCTGCGGAATCGGCGGGTTGGATGTGGCGCACCTGCCGGAACGCAAGCCATCGCCCGAAGTTGATTTCATCCTGACCGTTGGAACGATACGGATACCTTTGGAAGTGAAATACCAGAGCCGCATCGATCCGATACGTGATACTGCCGGTTTACGGAGTTACCTTGATGTCGCTGTCAACAACGCTCCGTTTGGACTGCTGATTACTCGGCAGTTTGATGAGCGTTTGCCGGACAAGCGCATCATCGCCATGCCTCTCAGCACATTTATGCTAATAAAGTAGTCCCCTGACACCTGAAAAATGCCCAAACATCCAGACATCCATCGCGTGCTCGTTATCGGAAGCGGCCCGATTATCATCGGCCAGGCCGCGGAGTTCGACTATGCCGGCACCCAGGCGTGCAAGGCGCTGAGAGAGGAAGGTTGCGAGGTCATCCTTCTGAACTCGAACCCGGCGACCATCATGACCGACCTGGAGATGGCTGACCGCGTTTACGTGGAACCGCTGACGGTCGAGTTCGCGGAGCGCATCATCGCCAAGGAACGCCCGGACGGGCTGGTGCCCACGCTGGGCGGGCAAACCGGCCTGAACCTGGCAACGGAACTGGCGGAAAAGGGCATCCTGGAGAAGTACAACGTGCGCCTGCTGGGCACGCCACTTTCGGCGATACAGAAGGCGGAGGACCGCGAATATTTCCGCGCGCTGATGCGCGAAATCGGCGAACCGGTGCCGGAATCGTGGATTGTGGAGTCCGAGGAAGGACTTCGCGAGGTGGCGAAGGCCGATGTATGGCCGCTGATTATCCGGCCGGCCTACACGCTGGGCGGCACGGGCGGCGGATTCGCCGAAAACGAAGAGGAACTGCTGGAGATCGGGGGGAAGGGCCTGGCGCTTTCGCCGCGCCACCAGGTGATGGTGGAGCGATCGGTGAAGGGATGGAAGGAAATCGAGTACGAGGTGATGCGGGACAGCGCGGACACATGCATCACCATCTGCAGTATGGAGAACATCGATCCGATGGGCATCCATACCGGCGACTCCATCGTCATCGCGCCGTGCCAGACGCTGAGCGACAAGGAGTACCAGTTGATGCGCACGGCCAGCCTGCGGATTATCCGTGCGCTGGGCATCGAGGGCGGATGCAACGTGCAACTGGCGCTGAATCCCGAGTCGTACGAGTATTACGTCATCGAGGTCAATCCCCGCGTGTCCCGTTCATCGGCCCTGGCCAGCAAGGCGACGGGATACCCCATCGCCCGGGTGGCCGCCAAGATAGCCGTCGGCCTGCGGCTGGACGAGATTCTGAACAGCGTGACGGGCAAAACGCTGGCGTGCTTTGAACCGGCCATCGACTACGTGGTGGTTAAGGTGCCGCGCTGGCCGTTCGACAAGTTCGTGCTGGCCGACCGAAGCGTGACCACCCAGATGAAGGCGACGGGCGAGGTGATGGCCATCGCGCGCACGTTCGAGGCGGCCCTCCTGAAGGCGGTTCGCGGCACGGAGACGGGCGTGCATGGACTGCGGTTGAAGGGCATCGCCCAGTGGGGCGAGATGGAGCTTGAGGAGGTTCTGAGGAACCCGAGCGACGAGCGCATCTATGCGGTGGCGGAAGCCCTGCGGCGCGGGTGGGACGTTGATGAAGTCGTGAACATGACGGCTATCGACCCTTGGTTCGTCGTAAAGATGCAGGGAATCGTGAAGCTGGAAGAGGAACTGCGGCACGCGGGCGAGAGGGCGAGGACCGGGGCGGACGGAGAGCGCGTTCTGCCGCCGGAACTTCTGAGGGCGTGCAAGAAGCGGGGATTTTCCGACAGGGATATCGCTGAACTGACCCAGTTCACCGAGGCTGAAATTCGCGAACAGCGCAAGTCAGCAGGATTGACGCCGGCGTACAAGATGGTGGACACGTGCGCGGCGGAGTTCGAGGCGCAGACGCCGTACTTCTACAGTTCTTACGAACCGTCGGTGTTCGATGAGGCGGCCGGATTCGCGGAAAGGGAGCAGGCGTGAGCGCGTACTGGGAATATCCCGGTTACGGGCCGACCAATGACGAGGTTGTGAATCACCAGGACCTCATATTCGGCTGGTTCCGCCGCAAACAGAGAAAGCTCAAACTGCCTTTCGACCTTCTGATTGATGGCGTCTCCTTCCGCGAGGTGCAGGCGTCTTGGACATTTTGCAATGTCGGTGACAGGTTCATCGAGGGGGCGCGGCAGTACCTGCTGGCGTGGAGCGATCCGGAGACCAAGCTGGCCGTCTGGTCCACGGTTACCCTCTACGAGAACTATCCGACCGTGGAATGGACCGTGCATCTGCGCAATGAAGGCGATTCCGATACCCCTTTGATCGAGAACCTTTACGGTCTGGATCTGGTCTTCAAACGGGAAGAAACCGGCGAATTCCTACTTCGGCACAACGTTGGTTCACCCGGGAACGAGACCGACTACCGCCCGTTGTTGACACCGCTCGGTCCCGGCGCCAGGGCGGCGCTGGGCGGCGAGGGCGGACGGGCGTCCTCGAAAGATATGCCGTACCTCAACCTCGATTGGGGCGGCCGGGGCGTCATTTGCGCCGTTGGGTGGCCGGGGCAGTGGAAAGCGGATTTCAAGCGCAACAATCGCCTGAAGTGCCGCGTTCGGGCCGGGCAGGAACGCACGCGGTTCCGGTTGCATCCCGGCGAATATTTCCGTTCGCCGCTCATCGTCCTGCAGTCCTGGGAAGGCGACTGGATCCACGCCCAGAACGTGTGGCGGCGGTGGATGGTGGAGTTCAACCTGCCGAAGCCGGGTGGTCAACCGGTCAAGCCCCTTCTGCTCGCAGGCGCCAACCGCGCGTTCGAGGAGATGATGAACGCGACGGTGGAGAACCAGATTCAGTTCATCGACCGTTACGTCGAGGAAGGCATCAACATCGACGCCTGGTGGATGGACGCCGGGTGGTACCCGAACCAGGGACGCTGGGGCGACGTCGGAACGTGGGAGGTAGACCGAAAGCGCTTCCCGGACGGACTGCGCCCGATTTCGGACCACGCGCACGCGAACGGCATCAAGACCATGCTGTGGTTCGAGCCGGAACGCGTGGCGCCGGGTTCGTGGCTGGCATCCAACAAGCCGGAATGGGTACTCGATTCGCCGACCGCCGACCTCAGTTGGGGCCGCCTGCTGAATCTTGGCGAACTCGAAGTTCTGGATTGGGTTACCGAACGCGTGGACAGCATCCTCCAGTCCGAGGGTATCGACTGGTACCGGCAGGATCACAACATACCGCCGCTGGACTTCTGGCGGACAGCCGACGCCGAGGACCGGCAGGGCATCGCCGAGAACCGTCACGTGTTCGCCTACCTGGCGCTCTGGGACGAACTCCAGAGGCGGCACCCCGGTATGCTGATAGACTCGTGCGCTTCGGGCGGTCGGCGAAACGACCTGAAGACGATGCGGCGCGCGGTACCGTTGTGGCGCTCGGATTACGCCTTCGTGCCGGACGCGCACCAACAGCAGACCTACGGCATCGCGATGTGGTTGCCGTTCTTTGGAACCGGAACCGTCGCCTGCGAGGGGGTTCCATATTACGGTAGCGGGCACACCGAGGTGCAAGGATACGCGTTCTGGAGCAACTGCGCGCCCAGCCTGGTGTGCATGTTCGATATGCGCGAGAAGGGCCTTGATTACGACGCCATCCGGCGGTTGATTTCGGCGCGGGCGGAGATTGCGGACGACTTCCTGGGCGATTATTATCCGCTGACCCCTTGCCATGAAGGCCCCGACGAGTGGATTGCCTGGGAGTTCGTTCGCCCGGAACTGGGCAGGGGGTTCGTGACGGCGTTCCGAAGGCCGGAGTGCGCCGACGAGAAACGGTCGTTCCCGTTGCACGGCATCGACAAGGACGCGGACTACACCGTGTGGAACGCGGAATATCCCGATAGAAAACGTCAGGTCTCCGGCCGGGAACTGGCGGAGGACGGGTTGGTCATCGGTATCAAGACTTTGCCCGGCGCGGAGACGGTGGCCTTCCGGAAGGTTGAATGAACCGCCTCGTCCTGGCGGACAACGTGACGTGGATGCGCGAGGCGGCCGAAGACCCGGACATTGCCGGGCAGGTGGACCTGGCGTACATGGACCCGCCGTTCAACACGGGCGGCGTGTTCTACGTGGGAACCGCGTCGGGCGGCCGGGCGCGCGGGGAACGGGAGGCGTACCGTGACGTTCGCAAACCGCCGGAATATGCGGTTTTTGCGCGTCAGGTGCTGACGGCGATGAAGCCGCTGTTGGCGGTGAACGCCAGCGTCTTCGTGCACATCGACGCGAGGACGGTTCACGTGTGGCGGACGGCGCTGGACGAGGTGTTCGGGCCGAAGGGTTTCGTGAACGAAATCATCTGGGCGTACCGCACCGGCGGCGTCGCGCGGAGGCGGTATCCGGCCAAGCACGACACGATTCTGTGGTATGCGAACGGTCCGGGGTATGTATTCCACCCCGAGGCCGTCGCCGTTCCGTCGGAACGAAGGAATCATATGCGCCGGGCGGTAAGCGCCGACGGAAGCGCGGTTCGCACGATACGCTCGAACGGCAAAGTGTACGAGTACCCGGAGGACGCGGGCGCGTGCCCGACCGACGTGTGGACCGACATCAGCCCGTTGAACCAGCGCGACCCGGAGCGGGTGGGCTACGCGACGCAGAAACCGCTGGCGTTGTTGACGCGCATCATCGCCGGTTCCAGCGAGCCGGGAGACCTGGTGCTGGACCCGTTCTGCGGGTCGGGGACAACGCTTGTGGCCGCGCAAAGGCTGGGCCGAAGGTGGATTGGGGTAGATTCGTCGCCGGAAGCGATTAGGATTGCGGAGAACCGAATAAGAATTAAGAATTAAGAATTAGGAATTAAGAATTGCGGGAAAGGCGAGATGCCAGCCGTATTTCCGGTTCCCCTCCTTTTCAAGGAGGGGTTAGGGGTGGTTGCCGGGTATGTACGTCGAAAACCACTCCCCCAGCCCCTCCTTGAAAAGGAGGGGAGACAAACGCGGTATTACCTCAGAATGACAGGCAAACAGGGCGGGCACAGTGGCCCGCCCCTACACGGAATGATTTGTTGATGAAAAAGAAAAAAGCGATTGTACTGGGTTCGGGGCCGATTCGGATCGGGCAGGGTATCGAGTTTGATTACTGCTCGGTTCATTCCGCGTGGGCGTTGAGGGAGGCCGGCTACGAGGCCATCATCATCAACAACAACCCCGAAACCGTGTCCACCGACTTCGACACCTCGGACCGGCTGTACTTTGAGCCGCTTACGTTCGAGGACGTGATGAACGTCATCGACCTCGAACAGCCGGAGGGCGTCATCGTGCAGTTCGGCGGTCAGACGGCTGTCAACCTGGCGGGCCCGTTGCACCGCGCCGGTGTGCCGATTCTGGGCACTTCGTCGGACGCCATCGACCTCGCCGAAGACCGCAACCTGTTCGAGCGCCTGCTGAACGGACTCGGCATCCCCAAGCCGGCCGGCCGGGCGGTGACCGACGTGGAATCGGCGGCGCAGGTGGCGAACGAAATCGGTTATCCCGTGCTGGTGCGCCCGTCGTACGTGCTGGGCGGGCGGGCGATGGAGATTATCTACAGCGACGAGGAACTGCACCGCTATATGACATACGCGGTGGAGGTTTCGCCCAAGGCGCCAATCCTGGTCGACAAATATATCCTCGGCAAGGAAGTGGAAGTGGACGTCATCGGCGACGGCACGGACTGCCTTCTGCCGGGCATCATGGAGCACATCGAGCGCGCGGGCGTGCACAGTGGCGACTCGATGGCGGTGTATCCTCCGCAGACGCTTTCCGAAGGGGTGATTGAGCAGGTCACGCGGTACGCGATTCAACTTGCGGAAGCGCTGGAAGTGCGCGGTTTGATGAATATCCAGTACGTGGTTGCCGATGAAAAGGTGTATATCCTGGAGGTCAACCCGCGTGCGAGCCGGACGGTGCCTTACCTGAGCAAAATCACGGGAATCCCGATGGTCGGCCTGGCGACGCGCATCATGCTTGGCGAAAAATTACGGGATATGGGATATCACGGCGGGCTTTATCCCTCGGCGAAAAGCATCGCGGTGAAGGCGCCTGTGTTCAGTTTCCAGAAACTGCGGCAGGTGGATATCGAACTCGGCCCGGAGATGAAATCCACAGGCGAGGTGATGGGCCTGGACAGCGATTTTCCGCGCGCGCTGGCGAAGGCGATGATTGCCAGCGGAATCGATTTGCCGGCGAAGGGTGGGAAGGTTATCTGCACCATCGACGACCGCGACAAAGCGGAGGCGTTGCCCCTGGCGCGCAGTCTGCACGAGATGGGATATCAACTCGTGGCAACCAAGGGAACGGCAAAGTTCCTGAACGAAAACTGGGTGCCCGCGACCTCCGTGATGAAAATCAGCGAGGGGCACCCGAATATGGTGGATATCATCCGTGGCGGCGACGTGAAATTGCTGATAAACACCCTCAGTCTGAACCGGGAAATTGAGCGCGAAGGCCGCCAGATCCGCCGGGCCAGCGTGGAAATGGGCGTGCCGTGCCTGACATCTCTGGACACCGCCAAAGCGCTGTTGAAAGCGCTGGAAGCGCGCCGAACCGGCCGCGACCTGGACGTAGAAACGGTGGACGAATACTGCCCGAAACAGGGGTAGAGGCGGGCGACATCGAATTTGACTGCTTGCAAGTGACCGGATACAATGGCCACAATGGGGGGAATGATCCTTCTCCAGGGGAATCTCCGTAATGGCCAATGGTTCTTCATCGTTCCCGCGCTTCGAACGGAATGCCTTTCGCATCCTCGGACTCCCCCCGTCGGCTACCGAGAAAGAGGTGCTGGACGCGGCATCCGCGCGCCGGCGCGAGGCCAAACTCGGAATGTCCCGCCCCACCCCGCATGATTTTGCCTTCTTAGGCCCCGTTCCGCGATCGGAAAGCGACATCCAGGACGCGGTGACACGACTACAAGATCCGAAAACGCGCGTCGTGGAGCGGCTGTTCTGGCCGATTAAACCGGAACTAGCCAGTGTTACCTCCGCACAGGAACTGGAAACGCTGTTAGCTCAAAGCGCCGGATCTGACGACCCAATCGTGATTCATGATCGGAGCCTCCTGTACCTGAGCGCGAATCCCGAAGTACGGACCGGCGACTCGCACGTTATCGGAGGCGCTGTTCGAGACTGGGCCGGTTGCATGACGCCCGATGACTGTTGGGATGCGATGCGTGCTGCCGACGAAGCCGGCGGATTCGCGATACCGGCTAAGCCTGATGATATTACCGACATTCGGCGCCATTGGACGCGATATGAACTCCAACCGGTCATAGCACAGATACGAACACTAATAAGCTTGGAGCGCGACCAAGAGGCCGCGGTGGTGCTGGCGGCCGTCCGCGAGGGATTGTCACCGGAAGACTATGAAACGTTTGAAGAGGAAGTGCTGGGAGATCTTGAAGCACGACTGGTTGAATTGTGCGAAGAGGTCAGAATGGAATGCGGTTCGAAGATCACACGGAAGGACGATGTGGTCCTTACAAACCGTCCGCCTGTGATTACGGCTGAGGCACGTTACACGAATGATATATCACCTCTTCTTGATCGTATACTACGTTTACAGAGACACGGACTGCACTCGTCGAGCGCCCTCCCGAGCCACGTCGGCGAAACTGGGATGGCAACGCGATGCCGGTTCGTGGTGGCTAACTGTCTTCTGGAAATCACAAAGGATGCTACTTGGGCCGAATTGCCGCTACGTGTCATTCGCCTTGCCAAGTATGTTCTCGCCGTAGCCCCAGACACGCCGTCCGGTCAGCGGCTTCAAGAAATGGCACAGGAGATATTGGGGAGGGCGCCATCTGAGGAGACCCCAACACAAGGTTATACCTTTCTTCCTACCGGCGAGTATACGCAACCACCGGCTAGCTGTTGGGGCGCCATCGGCAATATCCTCGGTGGTTTGTTAATAGCCTTCGTCTTGATTTCTATACGAAGTTGTGACACAACCGCAACGCCATCATCGTCATCCTATTCAGGCTCGGCTCCTCCCAATTCCGGTTCATATGCAACCACCCAACCAGAAACACCGGTAGATACGACGGAACCTGGCGACAGTGGGCTATCTTCGCCCGTATCTTCGTCTGCCCCTGCACAGATTGGAGTGCCAAGTGGAATCGAAAGCATCGATAGGGTGATGCTGCAAGATTTATCGAACCGCATCGATGCCAAGAAGGCGGAACTCGCAATTCTAGATGGCCATATTTCTGACAAAGCGATGGCGCTCAAGGTTTGGGAAGACCGTTTGGAAGGATGGCAAGCCGAAATGAAGCGCATTAGCCGCAATAAGGATAATATTAGTAATGCTAATATTCTTAGATACAAGGCGCTGCTTGAACAGTTTGAGCAAGGTACCAAGTCTCATGAGAGCATAAGAATTGCACACAATCGGCTTGTGGTTCGATACAATAAGAAGTCAGCAGAGGAAGACATCTTGATCGAGCGCCATAATGCCATCCTGAGGCGGTTAAAAGCCCAATGAAGAAACGATACCGAATCCACAAACAGTACGCGACTGAGGTGCCCGAGGGCAAGGCGGATCGGCCCGGTCGGTCCCAGATCGACGGGCTTGACGACCTCGCGACGGCTTTCTGGCGATTGTCGAAGTGGCTGGACGCGGAAGATCGGGGTCGTTCGGCGCCGGCGCGGCATGCCCTGCGGCAAATAGAGAAGTTTCTGAACACGCAGGAGATCGAGGTTCAGGACCTGGCGGGACGCGCGTTCGAGCCCGGTTGGGCCGTAACCGTCATATATTCCACGGTATCGCCGGACGTTGAAGTGGAGGTCGTTTCCGAAACCATATCTCCCATTGTGCTTTGTTCCGGCAAGGTGATACAACACGGGCAGATCGTGACCACGCGCCCGGAGAAAGAGAAGTCCGAATGAGAAGGTTCATCAACTACGGCATCGACCTGGGCACGACGAATTCGTGTATCGCGCGGTGGGATGGTGACGACGTCCGCGTCTTCATGAGCAACGACCAGAAACTGACGACACCCTCGGCTGTCCACATCAGCAAGACGGGCCGCATGCTGGTCGGGCAGAGGGCTTGTGCTCAACTTACGCGGGACGAGGAGAACGTCGCGCGCGAGTTCAAGCGCCTGATGGGCTTGAAAGACAACGTGGCGTTTCCGGCCAGCGGAAAGTCGATGTCCCCTGAAGAGCTGTCCGCCGAGGTTCTGAAGTCGATGTGCGAAGACGTGAGGCGCCTGACGGGAGAGGAAGTGACCTCCGCGGTCATCACCGTACCGGCGGCGTTCACAACGGCCCAGTGTGAGGCAACGGCGCGCGCGGCCGCGTTGGCGGGACTGGTCGAAGCGCCCCTGCTCCAGGAACCCATCGCCGCCGCCATCGCTTACGGTGCGACCCCCGACGCCGGGGACCAGCGGTGGCTCGTTTTCGACCTGGGCGGCGGCACGCTGGACATTGCAATCATCTCGACGCGCAACGGCCGACTGACGGTGCTCGATCACCGGGGCGACAACCTTCTCGGCGGGAAGGACATCGACCGGCGGATTGTGGAGGAGTTCATCTACCCGGCGATAGAGGCGACCGGCAAGTACAGTCTTCCCGATCCTTCCGCGGGTGGTCCTGCATACAGGAGCCTGCGAAACAGGTTGTCATTGTGCGCGGAAGAGGCGAAAATCGACCTGAGGGCCTACGAAGATGTGACCTTGGAGATTATCGACGTCGGGGAGGACCTGGTCGGCGAGACGATTGAATTGGAGCGACTGGTCCTTCGCCGCCGCGACCTGGAACAGCGCGTCCTCAAGGACGTCATGGAACGATGCATCTCCATCGGCAATGACGCCCTGGAAGGGGCGCGGTTGAAGCCGGGTAATCTCAGCCGCGTTCTGTTGGTGGGCGGGCCGACCCAGACGCCGTATATCCGCGCGGCGCTCGCCCAATGGCTCGGCGTGCCGCTGGAGTTTTCGATCGACCCGATGACCGTGGTGGCGCGGGGAGCGGCCATCTACGCATCTACCTTGGAGAAGACCGACGGCGCGGATGTGCCGTTCAGCAGACCCGGCGCTGTGACGGTGAAGTTGTCCTACGAGGCCATCAGTTCGAAGGAATCGGAGAACGTTCTTGGAAAGATCGAGGATTCGGAAGGTATCGAGGTTGCCGAGATTCAGGTTGAGGCCGCCAGCGGCATCTGGACGAGCGGATGGGCACCGTCGGAAAAAGGATTCTTCGAGGTCAGCGTCCCGCTGACGCCCGGGAAACCCAGCACATTCCGGATCAGCGCCCGCGACCGTTCCGGACGTATCCTGCCGGTGACGCCAGATGAGTTCGTGATCCGGAACGGGCTGATTCTGGACAGCCCACCGATCCCGCATTCCATATCGGTGGAGATCATTGAAGGAGGCACTCCGCGGTTGGATACCGTTTTCAACAAGGGAACCACCCTGCCGGCCAAGCGCGTTGTGACCTATCATGCCGACCATACGATTCGCCCTTCGGAGCCCGATGGATACATCGCGATAAAACTCTACGAAGGTGAGACGTTTTCCGATCCAACGGCCAATTCCATTGTTGGAGTGCTGACAATCAAGGCCACTGATGTGCCTCGCCCGGTGGCGGAAGGCGCGGAGATTGAGCTGACGGTTGAAATCGACACTTCCCGGTTGATCAAAGTCACTGCATTCATACCAAGTCTGAACTTTTTTGTCGAACGTGGAATCTATCTACCGGAGCGAGACAAAGAGGATGTGCTGGCGGAAGCGCAGAGGGTCGCTGAGAACATGGATGCCCTGGTCGAGCGCGTGGAAAAGATGGACACATTCGTTACCAGCACTGATGCATCGGTTCCTTACGAGGAGATAGAACGTCTGCAGAGGGAAGTGGAGGACCTCGATCTGTTGATTGCCCGGCAAGAAAACGGGGACGACCAGGACGAGGCGCAGAGGGTCGTCCAAAAATCGCGCGACGTACGGCAAAGGCTGGCTAAAATCGAGGTTCTGGCTGGCGCCACGGTAGATGAAGTTGCCGCTACAGAGGAAGCCAACGAGTGGCTCGATCGAACGCGGCGGGTTGTGGAAGAGCACGGTGCACCACTGGACAAGGGAGAGTTATCCGAGATCGAGCGCGCACTGATGAAGGCGAAAGAGCGCCAGGACCTTCGCGGCATCAAGAAAGCCACCGATCGCCTATTGACTGTCCATTACAGGGTTGCCTCGGCTCAACCCGGCTTCTGGATGGCGTGGCTGGAATATATGTCGCGACCGGAGCAGGACTTTACGAGACCGTCCGAGGCGAGGAGATGGATCGCTGTCGGAAGAAAAGCGATTGACGAATCCGACCTCGATGCGTTAAGCCAGGCGGTTCGGAACCTGTGGAAGTTGATGCCCGGTGACGAGCAGGAATCGGACCAGGAGCGCGTGATGAGGGCGGGCTTGCGGTTATGATAACGTGATTCCACGCGGCAGGCGCGGCAACGCCCTCCCCCTTCGGCGTGTTCCCACTTGGAGCCTATACTGCAAGTGCCATGCCGAACAGCCACGACGAGTTTCGAGACATCATTAACCGGCGCGTCCTTTTGCGCGTGCGGAAACCGAGCCGGTACCTGGGTTGCGAGATCAACTCGGTCCACAAGGCCGATGATCCCGGCCTGCTGAGCGTGTGCCTGGCGTTTCCGGACCTGTATGACCTCGGCCTCGGCAACCTGGGCATCCTGATTCTCTACCACATCCTCAACGCGCGGGCCGACGCCGTGTGCGAGCGGGCGTACGCGCCCGCCGTGGACCTGGAGGAGATTCTGCGCGCCGAGGGCCTTCCCCTGTTCAGCGTGGAGAGCAAGCGTCCCCTGCGCGATTTCGATATCCTCGGCTTCACGCTTCAGCACGAACTCTCGTACACGAATATCCTCAATATGCTCGACCTGGGCGGGATACCGGTCCTGGCCGTCGAGCGCGGGGATACCGAACCGGTTGTCATCGCGGGCGGTCCGTGCGCGGTGAACCCGGAGCCGCTGGCGGACTTCATCGACGCGTTCGCCATAGGGGACGGCGAGGACGTGGTTCTGGATATCGCCGACGCGGTTCTGGCGGCGCGGAACCGGCCCCGGGCGGAACGCCTGGAGGCGCTGGCCGGGATTCCGGGCGTGTACGTGCCGTCGCTGTACCCGATGCGGACCCTCCCCGACGGCTGGATTGTGCCGGACCTTGAGCGCGCCCGGCCCGTCACGAAGCGCATCGTGCGCAACCTGGACGAAGCGCCGTTCCCCGTGGATTACATCGTGCCGTTCACCGAGCAGGCGCAGGACCGCATCTCGCTGGAGGTGCTTCGCGGGTGCACGCAGTCGTGCCGCTTCTGCCAGGCGGGGATGACCACGCGGCCGG